>Ga0163161_10003409_pt1 | contig 11155 bp, 10 predicted proteins | sample S45metaG_FD_129847 | JGI IMG/M metagenome (GOLD analysis project Ga0163161, IMG submission 129847) | Switchgrass rhizosphere microbial communities from Kellogg Biological Station, Michigan, USA - S4-5 metaG | ecosystem: Host-associated > Plants > Roots > Rhizosphere > Soil | place: USA... | reverse complement strand
GAGGCGGCGGGCAGGTCAGCGGAGGCGGCGGGCAGGTCAGCGGAGGCGGCGGGCAGGTCAGCGGAGGCGGCGGCGGGTTCCCCAGCCCCTCGGATGGCCCGATCCAGCCCGAGGCCGTGGCATACGGAGGTGCCGGCGTCCGCATCGGCGTGCTCGACACGCCGCTTGTGTGGAATCGGGCCTGGGGCGGCAACGTGCGATCCCTCGACCCATCCGTAGCGTCGGCCACGCAATCCGTCGACCCATCTGCAACACCCGAGTCCTACAGCTACGACGTCGGCCACGCCAACTTCGTGGCAAGTCTCATTGCGGCACAGGCGCCGGAGGCCGACATCGGCGTGCTCGGCACATTGCGCTCGGGCGACGCGTCGGCCACCGCTTGGGACGTCGCGCGCGCGATGGTGTCGTTTCTCGACCGCGACGTGGCGATCCTCAACCTGTCGCTCGGTTGCTACACCGACGACAACCAGCCCCCGCTGCTGATGCAGCGCGCAATCCAGATCATGACGCCCCGGCTACTGGTCGTCGCGGCCGCCGGCAACCATCGCCAGCCGACGCGTCCGCGCCCGTTCTGGCCCGCTGCTCTCGACGATGTCATCGCGGTCGGCGCCTACGGCGACGACTACCGGCCGGCGCCGTTTACGCCGCACGCCCCGTGGGTCGACGTCGTCGCACCCGGCGTCGACATCGTTACCAACTATTTCGACGGCTGCGTGGCGGTCGAAGACGGTAAGCCGAAGCAGTTCACCAGATACGCGAAGTGGCAAGGCACGTCCTTCGCTGCCGGCTTGGCCACCGGCGAGATCGCCTCCCGATTGCCCGTCAACGGCGACGCGCGCTGGGTGCGTGAGTCGCTCTGGTCCGGAACCTACGACGGTATCTTGATCAAAGGGTCGCGGGCTAAGTGACCAATTATCGAAGCCATGTCCGGCGACACGATGCGGGGGTGAATTATGCGCGACGACCCGGCCGTGATCATTCTCGTGACCCGGGCGCAGGATGGCGACCAGGAGGCCTGGGACGAGATCATCGAGAGGTTCGCCCCGCTGGTCTGGTCGATATGCCATCGGTTTCGGCTCGCGGACGCCGACGCGCACGATGTGGGACAGAACGTCTGGTTGCGGTTGGTCGAACATCTCGACGTTCTTCGCGAACCGGCGGCGCTGCCCGGCTGGCTGGCCACGACAACGCGGCGCGAATGTATTCGGGTACAACGACTCGGCTGGAAGCGCGATCGCCAGCTCGCGGACCCGGAGCTCGACGTGCCGGCGGACGAGGACCAGACGCAGGTCGATCAGTGGCTGATCGCGGCCGAGCGACAGGCCGCGCTGCGGACCGCGTTCGCCGACCTTGGCGATCGCTGTCGGGAGCTCCTGGGCATGCTCATGGCCGACCCGCCCGTCGCCTACGCGCAGATCAGCTTGCAACTGGGCATGCCGGTCGGCGCCATCGGCCCGAACCGGTCCCGGTGTCTGAGTCGATTGCGTCAGCATCCGTCGATCGCGGCCCTGGTCGAGGACGCACCGGCCCGGCTGCGGGGAGGTGCTCGGCATGACAAGCCCATGGTGGGTTGACGATGACGAGTTGCTCGGCGAACTGCACCGGGCACTCGAGCCGGTTCCGGCCTCGTTCATCGAAGCCGGCAAGATGGCCTTTACCTGGCGGAGCATCGACGCGGAGCTCGCCGCGCTCACCTATGACTCCTCCCGAGATCTCGTAGGAGCGGAGCAGAGCCGCGCCGAACCGGCCGCCCTGCGTTGCCTTACGTTCGACGCGACGCATCTCACCGTCGAGCTGGAGATCGTGCACGACGCGCTGCACGGGCAGCTCGTCCCACCCGGGCCGGGCATCGCGGAGATCCGGCGGGCCGATGGCAGCGTGAGCCGGGTGGCGGTGGACGAGGTGGGCTACTTCACCTCGACGCCGGTACCGACCGGCACGTTCCGGCTCTACTGCGCCCCCGAGGGTGGCGAGGCCATTCTCACCGACTGGATCACGCTGTAGCGCTCTCACCCTCCATAGCGACCCAGTGGAGCGGGAATTACCTTGATATTATTGGTGATTCTCTATTGACCGGAACCCGTCCAACCGGGATAATCGAATACATGTTCGAGACTGGCTTGGCTGGGTCGACGTTCGTGTCACGAGTGGCGGACGCCCTCGAACACCTGGCCGCGGCGCAGCATGAGCTGGTTGGGCTTGACCCGACGGTGCTGTCCCGGGACGAGCTATTGGACCTAGTGGAAGTGCTTGAGACCAACGCGCGGCGACACACCGCGGTGGGTTGTGAGCTGATCGCGGAACTGGACGGGCGCGGGGTAGCCGGCGAGCTGGGCTACCCGTCCACTGGGGTGCTACTGGCCGAGCGACTGCGGATTGGCCGGCGGGAGGCCGCCGGCCGGGTTCGGGTGGCCTCCGACCTGGGGCTGCGACGGGCCGTTACTGGCGAGACTCTGGAGCCGCGATTCCCGCACGTCGCCGCAGCGCTGGCGGAGGGGATGATCTCTGCTCGACACGCCACGGTTATCACGGCCACGGTCGACCGGCTGCCCGACCGGGTGCTCACCGAGCAGCCGGAGTTGGTGGCCCAGGTCGAACCAACCCTGGTAGGCCATGCGCGGAAACTCGATCCGGATCGGCTCGCGGTGCTGGCCCGCACCGTGGCGACTTGTCTGGATCCGGACGGGCAGCTGGTCGCCGAGCAGGACCACCAGCGGCGCCGATCTGTCGTCTTGGCGGTCCTGCCGAATGGCTCCGGCCGGCTGACGGGCACCCTCACCGGTGAAGCCGCCGCGGTCTGGACCACGATCCTCGACACTCTCGCTCGCCCGGTAACGACCGACGATGATCAGTCGGATCGACGCAGCCCCGCGCAGCGGCGGCACGACGCGCTGTTGGAAGCCGGGCGACGGCTTCTGCGCTCCGGCTCGCTGCCAGACTGCGGCGGCGCTCCGGCCACTGTGCTTGTCACTCTCACCGTGGATCAGTTGCAGGCCCGCACGGGCCTGGCGACCGCCGGCCACGGCGGACTGATCACCATCTCCGAAGCATTGCGAATCGCCGCCGAGGCCGACATCATCCCCGTGGTGGTCGGCGACGCCGGCGGAGTGCTCAGCTACGGGCTGCGAAGGCGGGTCGCCAGTATCGGGCAGCGGCGGGCGCTGGCCGCCCGGGATCGCGGGTGCTCATTCCCGACCTGCGACCGGCCCCCGGACTGGTGTGAGAGTCACCATGTGACGCCCTGGGTCGACGGCGGGCCCACCGATCTGGATAATTTGACCTTATTGTGCGGTTTTCACCACCGGGAACACCAGAAACGTGGCTGGGCGGTACGTATGCGCGATGGGCTGCCAGTGTGGATCCCACCCCGCTGGATCGACCGAACTCAAACTCCTCGCCGGAACACCACCCATCACGTGGCCATCGACTTCCCGCCACCCGCCTTGCCCGAACGGAACCGCACTCAGATAGGCGACCGCTCTCGCGACCCGACGCCCGCCTGCGCCTGACTCCGCAGGTCAGCCGGTAGTCCGAGGCCGGTCCCAGCGTTATGGCGCTGCCGGTGGGGTAGGTCCGGGCACAGGCTGGCAATTCCTATCGGCTGAGCCTCTCGGTCGCTCGGACGATGTGCGGCGCAATCGAGCGCATCGCTTTGCCACGGTGGCTGATCGCGTCTTTCTCCGCTGGGGGCAGCTCACCGTTGGTCAGCGTTTTCCCGTCAGCGACGAAGATCGGGTCGTAGCCGAAGCCGTTGTGCCCCCGAGGCTGGCGCACCAACCGGCCGGGCATCTGCCCCTCGACCACGACCCGTCCCCCGCTCGGGGTGGCGAGCGCCGCGGCACAGACGAACGCTGCGCCTCGCCGGCCATCCGGAACATCGACGATTTGGTCGAGCAGCAGCCGCAAGTTTGCCGCGTCGTCCCCGTGCCGGCCGGACCAGCGGGCGGAGAGCACGCCAGGCATGCCGTTCAGCGCGTCCACCGCCAGCCCGGAGTCATCAGCGACGGTGATCAGCCCAGTCGCCAGAGCTCCGACCCGGGCCTTCGTCAGGGCGTTGTCGGCGAAGGTGGCTGCGGTCTCCGGTACCTCGTCGTACGGCGCCGCATCGTCCAGGCCAATCACTCGCAGGTCGGGCTGCACGTCGGCGAGGATGCGCCGCAGCTCGGCGAGTTTGTGGGGATTGCGGGTGGCGAGCAGCACCTCCGTGGGCATCACGCCGCCAGCGCGTCGGCCTGGATCTTGGTCAATTGCGAGCAGCCGCTGATCGCGAGGTCGAGCATCGCGTCGAGTTCGGCCCGGCGGAACGGCGCGCCCTCAGCCGTGCCCTGGACCTCGACGAACTCGCCGGTGCCGGTAAGAACCACGTTCATGTCGGTCTCGGCCCGGACGTCTTCTTCGTACATCAGGTCCAGCCGGGCCTCGCCGTCGATCACGCCCACCGACACCGCGGACACCGAGTTGACCAGTGGATCAGGCCGGCCCAAGGCCTGCTGATCCCGCAACCATGTCACCGCGTCAGCCAGGGCCACGAAGGCGCCCGTGATCGCGGCGGTCCGCGTGCCACCATCCGCCTGCAACACATCACAGTCGATCGAGATCGAGTTCTCGCCCAACGCCGACAGGTCGATCGCCGCGCGCAATGAGCGGCCGATCAGCCGGGAGATCTCGTGGGTCCGTCCGCCGATTCTTCCCTTGATCGACTCACGGTCGTTACGGGTGAGCGTCGCGCGCGGCAGCATCGCGTACTCCGCTGTGACCCAGCCCAGGCCGGATCCCTTGCGCCACCGCGGCACGCCCTGCACCACCGAGGCCGCGCACAACACTTTGGTCTCGCCGAACTCGATCAGCGCCGAGCCCTCGGCATAGCGCTGCCACTGGCGGGTGATCGTGATCGGACGGAGCTCGTCAGCCACGCGGCCGTCGGGACGCACCATGACCCGCAGCTTAACGAGAGCCACTGTCAACCGACCGCCGAGCCGCGACGGCCATGCCAGGTGCGTGTCAGGACGCACCAGCGCCGTGTGCGAGTGCTACCAGGGTCTGCTCGCACGATCGGAGCATGACATCACACCCCTATGCCATCGAGGCCGAAGGCTTGACCAAACGATTCGGCACCACGCAGGCCCTCGCGGGCATCGACCTCGCCGTCCGGGAGGGGACCGTGTTGGGCGTCCTCGGGCCGAACGGGGCTGGCAAGACGACCGCGGTGCGCATCCTGGCCACGCTGATCACCGCCGACCGAGGATCGGCTCGAGTCGCCGGCTTCGACGTCGTTCGCGACGCCCGTCAGGTCCGGCAGACGATCGGGTTGACCGGCCAATACGCCTCGGTCGACGAAGATCTCACCGGCATGCAGAACCTCGTGCTCATCGGGCAGCTGCTGGATCTGCCGAGCCGCGCGGCCCGCGCCCGCGCCCGCGAACTGCTTGAGTGGTTCGACCTCGCGGATGCGGGCGGGCGGATGGCCAAGACGTACTCCGGCGGCATGCGCCGGCGGCTGGACCTCGCCGCCTCCCTCGTCGGCCGGCCGTCCGTGATCTTCCTCGACGAGCCGACCACCGGCCTGGACCCGGCCAAGCGTGAGGACATGTGGGAGGTCGTCCGACGGCTGGTCACCGATGGCTCGACCGTACTGCTGACCACCCAGTACCTGGACGAGGCCGACGCGCTGGCGGACGAGATCACCGTGATCGATCACGGTCGGGTCATCGCCCATGACACTCCGGACGGGCTCAAGCAGATCGTCGGAGGCCAGACGCTCGAGGTCCGGCCGACCGACCCGTCCCGGAGCGCGGAGGCCACCGCGATCCTTGCCGAGATCACCGGCGGCCGGGTCGAGTCGCCTCGGCGAGGCACGCTGAGCGTGTCCGTCCCGGACGACTCCGCGCTGCCCACGACTGCGGCCCGCCTCGCCTCGGCCGGCATCACCGTCACCGAGTTTTCGCTTCACCTGCCCAGCCTGGACGAGGTGTTCTTCACCCTCACCGGGCGCAGCGCGAGCGACGACGAGTCGCAGTCCGACACCAAGGAGGCAGCATGACCGCGACGCTTTCCCGCGAGCCGACCGTCGTCGCGGCGAAACCGACAGCCCCCGCCGCGAACCGCCGGTTCGGCCTGATCCGACACAGTGCCGCCTTGGCGCGCCGCAGCCTCATCAAGACCTGGCGGACCCCGGAAGCGCTGATCGATGTGACCTTGCAGCCGATGATTTTCCTGCTCCTGTTCACGTACATCTTCGGAGGGGCGATCAGCGGGGGATCCCAGCACGACTACCTACAGTTCCTGCTGCCGGGCCTACTGGGCCAGTCGATTGCAATGGCCGGCATCTCGCTGGGCACCAACCTCAACGGCGACCGCGAGAAGGGTGTCTTCGACCGGTTCCGATCGCTGCCGATCGCCCGTTCGGCCCCACTGGTGGGCGGCGTGCTCGCCGACGTGGTCCGCTACCTGATCCTGTGCGCGGTGTTCCTCGGCTTCGGGTACGCGATGGGTTTCCGGATCGAGACCAACACCACCGCAACGATCGCCGCAGTCGCGATTTCGGTCGCGTTCGCCCTGTGCTTCTGCTGGATCTCGGTGTGGGTGGGCATGATCGTGCGCACCCCAGGCGCGGTGCAGGGGGTCATGTTCCTTCTCGTGCTGCCGCTCTCCTTCGCCAGCAACACCTTCGTTCAGACCGGCACGATGCCAGGCTGGCTGCAGGGTTTCGTCAAGGTCAACCCGATCACCCATCTGGTGGATGCGGTGCGCGGCTTGATGCTGGGCGGACCGGTGGCCTCGCACGTGCTGTGGACACTGGTCTGGATGGCCGGGTTGCTCATCGTGTTCGTCCCTCTGGCGACGCGCGCCTACCGACGTCGCACCTGATCCCGGCCGGGATCGGCCAGGTCGATCGCTTCCGTGCGGCTTGCCGCCCACCCGGCCGACCACTGCTCCTGGAATCCGTCGGCGCCCAGCACGTCCCGGGCGCCGGCGGTAATTCGCGCCACCATCAGGTCGGTCGGGTCATCGGCCCCGCGGATGCGCGCAGCCAGTCCTAGCCGGAAGCTGGCCGTAGCCGCGTCGCCGTATGCGAGCGAGAGCATGGCTTCGGCGACCACGACGATCGCGACGATCGGCATGTCCTTCGACGCTCGTCCGGCCGTATAGGCGATGTCGACCTGACGACGGGCTCGCTCCAGGTCGCCGGCGTCGATCGCTGCCGCGGCGCCGAACGCTGCGACGACCGCCGTCCCGTGGTACATGCTGAACCGGGACCGCGAGGCCTGCGACAGCAGGTCCTCCGCCTCGGTTTGCAGCCGCTGGGCCGCCTCGACGTCTCCGGACGCTCGCAGCACTCCCCCACGCAGGACGGCCGTCAGTGCGCGCCATTCCGCCGAGCCGATGGAGTTGGCCATTTCCGACGCCGCCTCGGCGTACCCGCGCGCCGCGTCCCATTCGCCCAGACGCCCGTGCATGTCCGAAAGCCGGAGCAGGATATACAGCCGATCATCGACCTCGATGGCTCCGGCCGTCTGGTCGTCGAGCAGCCGGAGGGCCCTGGTCAATAGTTCGGCCGCGCCGGAGACATCGCCGTCATACGCCAGTAGCCCGGCCGCGATCGGCAAGACCGACGCCAACCCGACCTGGTCGCCGACCGCCTCGTAGCCGGCGATGGCGGCTGCGGTATCGGCCCGGACGGCGACCACGTCGCCCGAGTTCTCGGCGAAGCGCGCCCGCATGGCCAACGAGGTGGCCTGAATCCACGGGTCCGGATTGACAAGCGCTTGGCTGAGGTAGTCGGCCACCTTCTCGTGCTCGCCAGCGATGAACAGCAGGAACGGCTTGACGATCGCAAGCATCGGGGTGTCCGTCACGTCGAGCGCAAGAACGTCATCGAGGATCTCGAGAATTTCGTCCTGAGGGTGCCGTCCGCCCGGGTCGGTCCCGGCCAGCTCGGCCGTGATTGCGCGATTCATCGCCCGCAGCGCGACGGCTGTCAGCCAGAGATCCGGGTCAATGCCCTCGCCCGGCAGACGCAAGGCCAGCTCCAGCCAGGCGAGCGCCTCGGTGTGCCTGCCGGTCAGGCCCCAGTACTGGTTCAGCGCGACGACGAGCGTGAGCGCCGGCGCGGCCTCGCCGCGGTCGAGGAGGTGGCGGAGCGCGGCGAGAACGTTGTCGTGTTCGGCCGCGATGACCCGCAGGGCCGTTCGCTGGCGCCCGTCTCGCAGCTGCGGCACCAGATCGATCGTCAGGTCCGCGAAGAACCGGGCATGAGCGGTCCGCACCGCGTCCAGTTCACCCCGCTCGGCGAGGCGGTCTATCCCGAACTCGCGGATCGTTTCGAGCATCCGATACCGCGGGCCATCGTCCTCCAACCCGAGGAGCGACTTGTCGACGAGGGCGGCCAGCAGGTCGGGAATGTCCGCGCGGCGCACCGCGTCGTCAGCGCATACGGCGCCCGCGCTGGCTGTGGTCGCGCCGGCCGGAAAGACAGCGAGGCGCTCGGCGAGCAGCCGCTCCGCGGGAGAGAGCAGATCCCAGCTCCACTCCACCACGGCCCGCAATGTTCTGTGTCGCGGCAGCGCCGTCCGGCTGCCGCCGGTGAGCAGCCGGAACCGGTCGGACAACCTCGCCGCAATTTCGTGGACCGGAAGCGTGCGCAACCGGGCCGCCGCCAGCTCGATCGCGAGCGGGAGGCCGTCGAGCCGGCGCACGATCTCGACGCTGTCGTCGACCGTGACCTCGGACACGCCGAACTCCGGCCGGGCCGCCGCTCCCCGATCGGCGAACAACTGCACTGCTGGAGACGCGAGCGCCTGCTCGACCGTCGAGCCGAGCGCCGGCACCGGCAGCGGGGCCAGCACGACTAGCGCCTCGCCAGTGATCGCAAGCGGTTCGCGGCTGGTCGCGAGCACAGCCAGCTGCGGGCAGTCGGCCAGCAGCGTGTCGACGAGTTGGGCTACGCCGTCGAGCAGATGTTCGCAGTTGTCGACCACGAGCATCGCCCGGCGGGCGGTGAGCACGCCGCGCAGCTCGTCGACCGCTTCCGACGGACGGCGGGGCGCGTCCGGATCGCTGCGCGTCGTGGCGTCCCGCCGGCCGATCGAGGCCAGGACCGCATAGGGGATCTCGGCCGGATCCGTCACAGGAGCGAGCTCGACAAGCCAGATCGCGTCGTAGTCGTCGAGGAGCGACGATGCGGCCTCGGTGGCGAGGCGCGTCTTGCCGGAGCCGCCGGTTCCGACCAGCGTGACCAGGCGGCTCTCATCCAACAGTTTGACGATGCGTGTCGCTTCCTCGTCGCGGCCGACGAAGCTGGTGAGAGTCGCCCGCAAATTGGTCCGCCGGGTAAATCCAGCCGTGCTGCTGAGCGGAGCCTGGTCACCCCGCAGGACGGACAGGTGCAATTCCTGCAGCTCCGGCGTGGGGTCAACTCCGAGCTCGTCGACCAGCAGCTGGCGCAGCCGCTGGTAGGCGGCGAGCGCCTCTGACGTACGACCCTCGGCCCGCAGCGCCTTGATCAGCAGCCCGGCGAACCGCTCGTCAAGTGGGTGCTCGCGCGTGAGCGCCTCGAGCTCGGCGACGACAGCGCCCGCCCGCGCAAGGGCCAGGTCAGCGGCCAGCCGATCGGCCATGGCAGCGAGCCGCAGATCGTCCAGCCGGGCGATCGGCGCCGCGGCGAACGCGGCGTCTGCGCAGTCCGCCAGCGCCGGCCCGCGCCACAGCGCCAGAGCGCGCCGCAGCATCGGCTCGGCAGTCGCCGGGTCGCCTCGGCGCAGCGCGGCCCCGCCGTCCGCAGCCAGCCGCTGGAATTGGTGCACGTCCACGTCACCGGGGTCGGCCAATAGCCGATAGCCGGCCGCTGACGGCTGTACGGCATGGGCGTCGCCAAGCGATCGGCGCAGGCGGGACACCAGAGACTGCAAAGCGTTCGCCTGATCGCCAGGCGGGTACTCACCCCACACTGCGTCGACGAGCGCGCCGGCGCTGATCGGGCGCCCGGCGTCCAGGGCCAACCGGGTGAGCAGGCCGCGCAGCCGGGTGCCGGCGATATCGACGGTCACACCGTTGACCCGGACTTCGAGCGGTCCGAGCAGCCCGATCTGCATGCCTCCACTGTGGCAGGTCTATGGACGGGCAGTGCGCCGTTATACGCAGTGCAGGATGGTCCGATGCGTACCGACACGTTCCGGATTCACACTGGCAACCGCCCAGCGGTCATCGACCTGTCGGACCGTTGCGCCCGATTCGTTGCTGACGAGGCCGGCGGACTGCTGACCGTGTTCGTGCCTCACGCGACAGCCGGCGTGGCCATCCTCGAGACGGGGGCAGGCAGCGATATCGACCTGATCGCCGTGCTGGAGGAGCTCTTGCCGCGCGGCGGCAGATGGCGGCATCAGCACGGTTCCCCGGGTCACGGGCGCGACCACGTCCTTCCGGCATTCATCCCGCCGTCCATCGTGGTGCCCGTCGTGAACGGGCGGCTGCAGCTCGGCACCTGGCAGTCGGTTTGCCTCGTCGACACGAATGTCGACAACCCGGACCGAACTGTGCAGCTGAGCTTCCTCGCCGGCTAGTTACTTCGACCTGAAAAACGTGGTTGCTGATTGAGCGACCGGAGTCGTGTTGGAGGGGCTGGGCTGGTTTTGGCCGGTGATGATCTTCTCCGTCTTCCTCATGCGGCGGCCAGTGCGCTGATCTTGATGAGGTTGTGGGTCAGGACGCCATGCCCGGTCCAGATGCGAGCCCCTTCGATGCTGTCGATGCGGGTTCGGTCCCAGCCGTAGCCGCGTTTGAGGGCGCTGATTCGACCTTCGCATCCGGTTCGCCATTTGACGGTGCGTCGAAAGGATGGTCGGTGTTCCTCGGCCTGCCTTGCTTTGGTGGGTCTGCCTTTTCGAGGGATGACGACGGCGCGCACGCCGAGGTCGTGCAAGGCGCTATCGACGTTCTGCTCGCCGTAGCCACGATCGGCGGTCACGGTCCGCGGTGGACGGCCGGCGCGTGTGCTGACGCGGTAGATCGCTGGGGCTAGACGTGGCGCGTCGGGGGGGTTGCCGTGCTGCACATCGTGGTCGAGGACGACGCCGTCCTCGTTGTCGACGAGCTGGGCTTTGTAGCCGAACTCCACCGGTTTGCCCAGGCGGCCTTTCGCGATCGGGCGGGCGTCCGG
>Ga0163161_10003408_pt1 | contig 11156 bp, 6 predicted proteins | sample S45metaG_FD_129847 | JGI IMG/M metagenome (GOLD analysis project Ga0163161, IMG submission 129847) | Switchgrass rhizosphere microbial communities from Kellogg Biological Station, Michigan, USA - S4-5 metaG | ecosystem: Host-associated > Plants > Roots > Rhizosphere > Soil | place: USA: Michigan... | reverse complement strand
GCGTCAGACCATGCGCCTCTTTCGAAGGCTTCGCCTGCCCATTGCAGTTTCTCTTCACCTTCCAGTAAAAGCGTTGCTACGAGGTCAATGACTACGCCGGCACATTCACCAACACCGATTGCTGTTTCAAAAGTTTCCTCATGTCCCCAGTCCACATATTCGAAATCCTGCAATGTAGTGAGGTCGGCAATAGGTTTCAGCATCTGGTAGAAATAGTCTTTCCCTTTTTCATCATAATAATGGTGGAAACTTTCTTCCTCTGCCGAGTTGGTGTTGAAATCGTCGAGAATTGCACGTAAAACAGCCGGTGCACGTTTCGTAGGTGTTTTGATCACACGTTCTGCAACCCTGCCTGCTCCATCACCTACCGTTCCGCCGCCCAGCATTACCTGCACAGCAGGAACAACTTTACCATTTGCTTTTACAGAACTTCCGTGGAAACCAATATGGGCGAGGCCATGCTGACCGCAGGAGTTCATACATCCGCTGATTTTAATTTTTATATCCTTGTCATAAACAAGATCGGGATATTCATCATAGATCACATTTTCAAGCACTACTGCAAGAGACATACTGTTAGAAATGCCCAGATTACAGGTATCAGTTCCAGGGCAGGTTGTTACATCTGCAATACTGTCAAATCCCGGTACTGCATAGTTCAGTTCAAGTAAGTTGGTATACAACGGAAGCAATGCTTCTTTTCTTACAAACTTCAATAGCAGACCCTGGTTCTGTGTGATACGGATCTCATCTGCCACATATGGGCGGATAGCTTCTACCAGTATCCTGGCATGCTCAGTTTTGATATCACCTTTCGGGATTTTGATGTACACACCGTGGAACCCGCTTTGCTTTTGTTCAAAAACGTTGGTATCCAGCCATTGCTGATAATGTCTTTCATCGGCAGGTTTTTGATCAGTAATAGCAACAGGAGCCGGGAAAGCCGGCAGTGGCACTGTACCTGTATCAATTTTGAATACTTTGGATTTATTGGCTGTTACTTCTTCCGCAATCAGCGCTTTTACCTCTTCCAGTCCCAGTTTTTGCACCAGATATTTCAGTCGCGCTTTGTTCCTGTTGGTTCTTTCGCCATAACGGTCGAACACACGCAATACAGATTCTGTATAAGGTATAATCAGATCTTCATGAAGGAATTCATGGGCAATACTGGCCAGAAATGGCTGTGCTCCCAAACCTCCGGCAAACATTACTTTAAAACCACGCTCGCCCGCTTCATTGATTTTAGGAATAAAACCAAGGTCGTGAATATAGCTGAATGCAGTATCTTTTTCAGATGAAGAGAAGGAGATTTTAATTTTTCTGCCCATTTCCTGGCAGATAGGGTTACGCAGGAAGTATTTGAATACCGCCTGTGCATATGGTGAAACATCAAATGGTTCATCCGGGTTAATCCCTGAATCAGGTGATGACGTTACATTTCTAACAGTATTACCACAAGCTTCGCGGAGGGTGATATCGTCACGTTCCAGTTCAGCCCATAACTGAGGCGTACGGTCAAGACTCACATAATGGAGCTGGATATCCTGCCTGGTGGTTAAGTGCAGGTTACCGCTTCCGTATTCATCAGAGACATCGGCAATACGCAGCAACTGCTGAAAAGTAACTTTTCCAAAAGGAAGTTTTATACGTATCATTTGCACACCGGGCTGACGCTGGCCGTAAACGCCCCGCGCAAGCCTTAAGCTGCGGAATTTTTCATCGTGTATTTTCCCCTCACGGAAGGCACGGATCTTCTGCTCAAGATCTATGATATCTTTTTCTACTATCGGATTTTCAAACTCCGTTCTAAAACTCTGCATTTCAATAAATCTTGGTTAGGAAATGTTTTGTGTAGAGATGTTGTGCATTCTCTATAGTTCAAATATATACATTCTATATAGAAATGGTAGTTATTTAGGTAAAAAAATGACAAAATACTTAGATGAAATGTGACTTTTGGAAATGAAAAAACCCGGACATCCATCCGGGTTTTCAATATCAACTAAATCTTAACAAAGAAATACCAAACAAATATTTCTTGGCACAAACATACCTCTCCAATGTTAACATCAAACTACCAAATATTATCTAATATTGATTTATGTGATTTAAAGAGGGATTTAATCACTAACTCTCCTATCCTCGTTCACCCTGCCCCTGAGATATTCAGTGGATCATGTTTTGTCAGATACGGGAGCAGTAAATAATAGGGTAAAAATGGAAATTTATTTCAGTAAATTTCGCCCCTATTCATTATTATCTTTTTACCATGCTGATTGTCGTTTACATCATACTTGCCTTACTTGCGATCTATGTGCTTGTTTATTTTTTTAAAAAGTTGTCTGCAAAAACAAATCGTGAAAGGCTAAGGCAGGACTGGGGACAACCCAAGAACAGCAGGTATATCGATCTTGATTCCGTAGAAAATTATTTCTTAAACACCATCTCAGACTCTGACGAAAAGCTCCAGCTGATCTCAGATAAAGTAGCAACAGACCTTTACCTCAACGAAGTATTTAAATTGGTAGACCGTACGGTATCACGCGTGGGACAGCAGTTTTTGTATGCCAGGCTGCGTACGCTGGACAAAGATACCCAGGCGCTGATGGTACAGGATCAGTTTGCAGAACTGATGGCAGCTGATGAAGAATTGAGGCTGAACACACAGGTTAGCCTGCAGAAACTGGAGAAAAATGATTCCTATTACTTTCAGGACCTGGTGTATGCAAAGAAGATCGACCGCCCGGAATTTATGCCGCTGATCTATCTGTTAACACTCCTGAATGTGCTCTGTCTGTTTGCAGGTTTCTTTTACCCCACAGCCTTTCTGGTGTTTGGCGGGATATTTATGATCAACTCTGGTATTCATTACTGGAACAAAAACAATGTGAGTGTACACACCTCATCCCTAGGAGAATTTCTGAAAGCATTTGACACTGCGAAAGAGCTGGATGCCGATCCAAAAATCAGGGCCCATTTCCCGGATACTAGATCGCTTACCAGGGAGCTTACTCCCCTCAAGAGAAAAATGATTGGCGTTAAGCTAGACAATATGGCCGAGGGAGATGCCGCAGTAGTAGGTTTCCTGGTATTTGAATTGCTCAAAATCGCCTTCAACATCGAGATCATCTCCTTTTATTCTATCATTGACTCCCTTAGGGAGAAAAAAGAAAAACTGAAAGACCTGTTCAAATTTATTGGCACAGTTGATACTGCCATTTCTATTGCCGCATTCAGATCATCACTGGATGAATACTGTAAACCCGTATTCAGCAGCACCAGTGGTTTGGAAGTGCAGGGCATCAAACATCCGCTGATTGATAATTGTATACCCAATGACCTGCATCTTGAGCAGAAGAACCTTTTACTGACGGGCTCTAACATGTCTGGCAAAACCACATTTATCCGCTCTGTGGGCATCAATATGATCCTTGGCCAAACACTGCTTACCTGTCTGGCAAGTAAGTTTGTGATGCCTTACTCAAAGATTTTCTCTTCGATTACGATTTCGGACAGCCTGCTGGAAGAGAAGAGCTATTATTTTGAGGAGATGAGGATCATCAAAGAATTCATTGAGGAATCCGGCAGTCCAGCTCCCAGTTTCTTCATCCTTGATGAAATTTTTAAAGGCACCAACACCATTGAAAGGGTTTCTGCAGGTAAAGCGATCCTGTCTTACCTGGCTAAAAATAACAATCTGGTATTCGTATCCACACATGATACGGAACTGAACGAGCTGCTTAAATCACAATATGAGCTGTACCACTTCACAGAACTAGTTGCAGAAGAAGAACTGATTTTTGACCATACCATTAAAAAAGGTCCTTTAAAAACGCGTAATGCGATTAAGATCCTTGAAATCAATGATTACCCGCCATCTATTATTACAGATGCGAATGCAACTGTAGACCTGCTAATGAAGGACTAGTCGGCAATCTGGGGATAATTGATTTTTTTATATTTATCCTGCTGTACATGTACTTTTAAGCCCTTAAAAGTTTCCAAAGGGCCTTTTGTGGCAAACAGATTGATCAGCCATGCAGGTATGGTGCCCATGGGATCAACTTCCAGCACATATTCTGCGCGCACCAGATTTTTACCCTGCGGGGTAATCGTCCAGTAACCTACTGATTGCGGGATTCTTACGATTTTGTCCTTCTGCGGAACATAGCCCGGAATGCAGGGAGAGTTTACTGTAATTACTTTGGTCTGGGGATTTTGTGATACCTGTATATGCACTACATAATCGCGGTTTTCACAGGGCCATGGTACATCCAGTTCAGAATAATAAATGAGGTCTAAAGGAGAAATCTTTTTGATCATGATGTTTTTCTTACTGTGGTATACCCATTCGTCGCACGTTTCAATATCCATGATCGCGGCCAGTAATTGTGAATTGCTGGCAGGTATGGTGCTCACCACCTTAATGGCCTTTAATTTTGGGTTCGCGGCTGGCCGGGTATAGACGTTGATCCCTTCATGCTGTGTGGACAATGTCCAGTTATCCTGCGCGCGTAAAGGAACGATATTGAAAATGGAGAACGCTATAGCAATAATGACAGAATATACGAAGAATGAACGACACATAATTTTTCTACAGAATCAGAGTTAATCTAATTGGGCAACAAATTTAAGCAAAATCCTTTTTTCAAGCTGAATTTTAAGGATTTAACAAAGTCATCTTCGCGTAATTATATGAGCAGCATTTTTTTTGTTTGTAACATTGTTGTATATTTGTTTAACAAAAATCTCAAAAGCTTCACCAAAAACGTAATTAATCTGAAGTAAATACTACCTAATTAATCGTATCACTACATAGCACTTAAACCAAATTCTATGAGAAAATACCTTTTAGGCGGAGCAGGAATTATCCTTAGCACACTTGCACTGACTATCATTAGTTGGGTTCCATCATCACAACCAGTGGCACCAGCTAAAATTGTTACTGAAGATTCATTGTATACGCTGCATGTTAGCAGAATATATAATGGAGCACACCTTGATCAGGCCGGATTAAGACCTGAGGTTTTCGAAAAAGCTTTAACGGGATTTTACAATCTGAAGAACAATGGAAAAATCTCTGCTGATAAATCTATACTGACAATCGCGGATATGGATCAGAACAGCACCAAGAAACGTCTCTGGATTATAGACCTGAATAAAGATTCTCTTTTGCTGAATACCTGGGTGGCCCATGGATCGCGCAGCGGTGATGATCTGGCAACACGATTTTCGGATGTGAATGATTCCAATGAAAGCAGCCTTGGGTTTTATGTCACAGCTGAAGTGTACAGGGGCAAACACGGCCGTTCGTTACGTCTTGATGGAATGGATGAGGGGTATAATGCCAACGCCCGCAAAAGATCGATTGTAGTTCATGGTGCGTCATATGTGAGCCAGGGAACCATCAACCAGCTGGGAAGGCTTGGCCGCAGTCAGGGATGCCCTGCCGTTGCGCAGGAACTTGCAGATCTGGTCATCAATACGATTGAGGGCAAAACTGTGATCTTCATCAATGGTAACGACCGCTCCTATGCCTCGAAATATCTTGATGCACACATGGCAGCAACTGCTGCCCTGGTGAACAGGGACAGTGTGCTGCATGTTAAGGATACACTGATCACTGCGAAAATCTAGTTAATTCGTATTTTAAAATCGCGTATATCATGTCGGAAGCTAATTCTGCAATGATCTAAATCGCACCTGCTTTTTGCAGGTGCGTATACAAAACAATATCCAGTCCGTAAACATCTTTTCTCAGCTGAACGCTTCCTGCCTGATCAACCCATGAAGTGACATAAGTCAGGTATACCGGAACTTTCTCAGGCAATGAAATATTGGTGGCTACTGCAACTGTATCTGACATTTGTTTTTTGATCTGCTCAAATTTTGATCCGTCGCCGAATAGTGCATGTGCAAAATCCAGTGGCTTCTCTAAACGTACACATCCGTGGCTTACGGCCCGCATAGATTGGTTGAACGCTGCCTTCGCAGGGGTATCATGCAAATAAACTGCACTCTGGTTATTAAACAGGAACTTGATTTTACCCAGCGAATTATCCTCTCCCGGACGTTGTTTAAAATGGTACTTTTTACCCACGTCTGCAGCTGACCAGTCGATGGTTTCCGGGTCTTCTATAATTTTACCTTTTTCAAATACATCAATGTTGTGGTTGGCCAGATAGAACTTATCTTCTGCAGCAGATTTTGAAATTTCCTTAGTAGCAATGCTTTCCGGAATATTCCACACCGGGTTCACCTGTACACTATGGATTAAACTGTTCAGCTGTGGCGTTTCCCTTGAAAAGGGCCTGTCTTTTTTGAGATCGTTTTCATCATATTCCTGAATGTTATCGGTAAAGTCTTTGTTTCTTCCTTCGCCCACACAAACTTTCATGTTCAACACAGATTTACCTTTCTCTATCACATCCAGCCTGTAATCCGCGATGTTTACGATGACGTATTTATCTGTTTGCGGCTTATTTTTCCATCTCAGCCGCTCCAGGTTTACCTTCAGGATCTTTTGGGTTTCATCTACCGGCTTTCCCGGGGCAGCAGTTCCTTCTTTCAACACTTTTTGCAGGGCGAGATACTGCTCATCTTTCGGCTGTATGCTATCCAGGTATACTTTCAGATCTTTTATAGCGAAAATGCGGTTTACCGCAGTGCTGTCGGGACGCTTTGTATCGGTAAAATAATTTGCATAAATCCGTTTGGGGCTAACTACTCCATACTGAAGGGCATTGCTATATCTGATCAGTGAATTGGCAGCAAGTAATTCCAATCTGGCTATTTCCTCATAGGCCTGTTCCGTGGTTGTCACCTTGCTTTTATCGTAAAGGTGATCTGTCAGTTCTTTATACTCCCGGGCTTTAAACAGTTCAGGCGTTAATCCATGTTCTGCAGCCCTATCAAAATAATTGAGCATTACCTGTAGTTCTTTTCCCTTAACATGCTGAAGGATCAGTGCAGGTTCATAACCGTTCTGTTCATAAAAGGCATTGATCAGTTTTGGATAGGCAAAACTGGATTGTTGTTCTTTCAGGGTCTTTTTAAATACTTCAGCAAAAGCATCACTTTCTACATTTTTAAAGACCTTGTTCCCTGTTTCTGTATACAGGATTTTGCCAAGATCCGAACGGCTTTTCCTGCAGGACTGCATCATGCAGGTAAGTGTAATAGCAAGTAGGAGTGCAACTGTTACCCCTGACTTGCGGGAGCGGAGTCTTCTATTCATATGTCTTATCAACACGAAGCAGGCAGATTTGTTTAACCAATAATGCGTCAGACTCCACAAAAAAATTGAGATTTTTAAGACAAATGTTCAAACATTAATCTTGTATAATTGTATTTCTATACAACAACTTCTAAATAATTGAATGATGACATCAGCAAAATCTTATGCTGCACAGAGTGCAGAATCACCATTGGCGCCATTTGCCCTTGACCGTCGCGAGCCGGGAGCAGATGATGTAGAAATCAAAATCTTATATTGTGGTGTATGCCATTCAGATATCCACACTGCACGTAACGAATGGGGCGCAACGATGTACCCTGTAGTTCCGGGCCACGAAATTGTGGGTACAGTAACCCGCGTGGGCGAAAATGTTAGCAAGTTCAAAGAAGGTGACACCGTAGGTGTTGGCTGCTTTGTAGATTCATGCGGACATTGTGAAAGCTGTAAGGATGATCAGGAGCAATATTGCGAAAATGGACATACCCAAACTTACAATGCCCTGGAGCAGGATAAAAAAACAATCACCTATGGCGGTTATTCGAGCTCTATCGTAGTTACACAGGATTTCGTTCTTTCGGTATCGGATAAATTGCCACTTGAAAAAGTAGCTCCTTTATTATGCGCAGGTATTACTACCTACTCTCCTTTACGCCATTGGGGTGTTAAAGAAGGTCATAAACTGGCTGTAGTTGGTTTAGGTGGTTTGGGTCATATGGCAGTTAAATTAGCTTCTTCAATGGGTGCTGAAGTAACGATGCTGAGCCGTTCTCCAAAAAAGGAAAAGGATGCTGAAGAATTGGGTGCACACCATTTCAAACTAACTACTGATAAAGCTACCATGAAGGAACTGGCAGGTACTTTCGATTTTATTATCGATACGGTTTCTGCGGAGCATGACTACGATGAATATCTGGCTTTATTGAAAACGAACGGTGTAATGGTATTGTTGGGCGTTCCGCCGGTTCCTGCATCGGTAAGTCCTGCAGGTCTTATTTTTGGTCGCCGCAGCCTGGTGGGTTCACTGGTTGGTGGTATCAAGGAAACTCAGGAGATGCTGGATTATTGTGCAGAGCACAATATCACTTCGGATGTGGAAATGATCAATATCAATCAGATCAATGAAGCTTATGAGAGGACTCTTGCGGGGGACGTACATTACAGGTTTGTAATTGACATGAGTACGCTGTAAGGATCTTCTTCTAAAAAAAATGACCTGTCAAATCAATGCTGCCTGTTGCTGCGCACCTCAAGGCATTGATTTAACAGGTCATTTTTTTTAAGACGTTCCGGGGTGTGAGTTCATCGGGTTTTTCCTAAACTACCTGGTTACCGTAACTGGATAAGGATATCCTGCTGGTCCCTCCGGGTTCCCTGCTGAGCTGGATTTGTGTGCCTATCCGTTCTTTCAGGGCTTCCACATGGGAGATGATCCCGATATTTTTACCGCTCGCCTGCAGGTTCTCCAAAGCTGTGATGGCCACGTCCAGCGTTTCCGCATCAAGTGTTCCAAATCCTTCATCAATAAAAAGAGAGTTGATCTGCACCTTGCGGCTTGCCAGATCAGATAATCCGAGGGCCAGGGCCAGGCTCACTAAAAAGCTTTCGCCGCCGGAAAGGGTTGACATTGGCCGTACTACATCGGCCTGATAACCATCGATGATCTGAAGGTCAAGATCTTTGCCGGGGCTTTTAAGAATGCTGTAACGGTCACTCAGCCGCAGTAAATGCCGGTTGGCCAGTTCAGTTAACCTTGCAAGTGTAAGCCCCTGTGCAAAGCGGCTGAACTTCTTGCCGTCGGCCGATCCGATCAGTGCCGAAAGCTTCTGAAAACGATCAGTTTCCTGTTTCTGGTTATCAATCTGCTGAGCTACTTCAATATGTTTGAGCTTGAGCAGGTCATCGTCAGCAATAACCTGATTTATCCTGCCCTTTTGCTGCTGGATCAGCGATAATGCCTGACCCTGTTCTTCGAGATAGGGTACAAGCATTTCTTTGGTATCTGCTGTTAATGCTTTCTGAAGTTCACTTTCCAATTCAATTGCTGTAGCTGACAGCAGGCTCTTTCCCGAGGCAATACGCTGTGCTGATTCATGCTGTAATTCCGCAGCCAGCTTTGCTTCTTCATCCGGCAGAAACAACTGTTTCAGGTCATCAACGGAAGTCATGCCTTCTGCATTAAGTTTTGATGTTAGTTTTTCCAGTTGCGCATTGAACAATGTTTTGCTGGTCTGAAATGAGGTATTCAAGTGCAGCTGCCGGTCTTCAATAATCTTCAGGCGTTCCTGTTTATGCTGTAAGTCCTGCTGCAGTTCTTCTGTTTTTGCTCTGTATCTTTTTACTTCATCGCTGAGCCCGCTACGCTCCTCTACAGGATCTTTTGTGCCAAAAAGCTCTGACCGCTCCTCCTGTAACTGCTGTAATTTTTTTTGGTTGTCCTGCAGCTGAATATGGAGCACGTCCAGGTTTTCTTTCTTTTCAGTGATTACTTTATCCAGGTTTTTCAGTTCAGTTTCTTGCTGTCGCAGGTCAGGTTCCAGGGCTTTCAGCTCCTGTTCAGATTGCCGATAATGCTGATGACGGGTATTCATCTCCGGAAGTACCTGATCTGCAAAAGCAGGGTCAAAGGATATTCCGTAAGGATCAAGCAATAGAGCTGCCTGACCTTCCAGGGTCTTCCTTTCTGCTGTTATAGCGTTGATCTGCTGCGTATGGGCAGTTAGCTGCTGTTCTGCAAAGGTAATTTCCAGTCCCGCCTGTTCTGCCTTGCTGACTTGTTGCGACAACAGTTCCTTTTGCTGGACAGATCTGCTTTCCAGCTCCGTAATCTGCTTCTGCAGCAGTTTAGCCTGATCAGTCTGTACTTTAACCGATGCCTGCTGTATCTTTTTTCTTTGGATGACCGCAGTAATAATCGCGGGTTTGGAAATATCCAGCGGTTTGGGCAATTTCCCGTTATTGAGTTCAAACTCTGCGATTGTCCGGACAAGCACATCTGCCGAAAGCAGCAAATTTTTATTCCCTGTGGCTAATTGGTGGCTTAAGGTATTCACAATAATTAACTGGGCCTCCAGCTTCGTTTTCAGCAGTTGCAGTTTTACCTGCTGCTGGTTCCGCCGGTCTTCGGCCTCGCTCATGCGGGACACATATTTACCTTCTACAAAAGGATGATGTACTGAACCGCAGAGTGGGCAGGGTTGTTCTTCCTGCAGCTGAAGACGGGCCGCATCATATTTCTGTACTTTCACTTCCAGTTCATAGATCTGCTGCAGGTGCGCCAGTAATTCCGTTTCCTGTCCATTTTCAACCCTCAACCGGCTTAATACTTCCTGCGCTTCCTTCTCCTCTGCCTGCATTTCCTTCATCCTGATCTGTTGCGCAGTTTGGTCCTGCAACGATGCTTCGTAGGAAGCAGCTAACTTCAATTGCTGCTCAGCCGTATGGATTAACACAGGAAATTCACTCAGTTCCTCGTCCAGCTGCTCCGTACTTCTGCCAGCCAGCACTGAGGTTAAAGCTTCTTTTTGCTGCTGAATCAGTTGCCTGATTTCTGACAAAGCCTGTTCAGCAGATTTGATCAGTGCTGAAGTATTGAGCAGGAAAGCCTGCGCCTGCTCATGTCTTTTAGTATAGCCTAACTGCGCTTCTGCAATTTCACCGGATTTTAACTTCAGGCCAGAAAGCTGTTTTAGCAACTGCTGTAATACAATCACCTCTTTGTCTAATGCGGCATCACCTACATGTTCCTTTAACCAGCCGGAAAGTACCAACATCCTCTCCCGGATTGTTTTAAGCTGTGCAATGATGTGCTGCTGTGTATCAGTTGTTTGCTTAAGGTTGAGGCTGGCAGCATCAAAGGCAGCCTGGCTTGTACCCAGCTGGTTCTTAGCCTGCTCAATCAGTATATCTTTTTTACTTACGG
>Ga0163161_10003407_pt1 | contig 11158 bp, 11 predicted proteins | sample S45metaG_FD_129847 | JGI IMG/M metagenome (GOLD analysis project Ga0163161, IMG submission 129847) | Switchgrass rhizosphere microbial communities from Kellogg Biological Station, Michigan, USA - S4-5 metaG | ecosystem: Host-associated > Plants > Roots > Rhizosphere > Soil | place: USA... | reverse complement strand
CGCTCTTCTTTTTTCTCTTGTTTGTCTTTTTGTTTTTTTAATCGTTTTTTTTCGTTCTCTTTTTTACTGTATGTTGCCTGAGATTTAGCCATATTTTATTTAATTGTTTTGTTTTGAAAGGTGAGTGGAATGGAGAATTATACAAAGATAACAATACTAAAGGATAAATACGATTTATTCGGTTATGCTCTTGTTATTTAGGTAGCGAACTGCACATAATTTAAAGCTGTTTGCCACGGAGACACGGATTTACACCGAATTAAATCTTTTATCAAGCGTGAGTGCTTATCAGGCAACTATTTTTTCTTTGTGATCACACATAATGAAGATGAACACAGATAATTTGATTATTTGGCCGCATATACAGCAGATGAACACAGATCACCGGGGTAAGATTAATGCCTTCTCTGTGGTTTCAGTGCTTCAGTGGTAGATTTTTTTTTGTCGCTATCTTTAATTATGCTCTATTCAGCCATTTTGCTTTATCGATCTGGTATACAAAGTTCCACTTTACGGGTTCGCCATAATAGGCTACTTCGATTTCGTTGATTTTAACCGCTCCTAATTTCTCTGAAGCTTTTTGCGACCGGAAGTTGGTTGCGCCAATATGCAGGATTACCTGATCAACAAATTGAAAGGCATAATCGAGCATCAATGTTTTTAGTGCTTTGTTGTGTCCTTGGCCCCAAAAGTCGCGGCCAATAAAGGTATAACCAACAGCAACTGAACTTGCTGCTTCATCTAATTCATAATACCTGGAGCTGCCCACAATTTTATTCGTCTCCTTTTCATAAACGATAAAAGCCCCTTTCGATTCGATTGCACCTTTAAAGAAATTTTCGAAAACTTCTCTTTTGTACCGGTCTTTATTGGGGTGTTGTTCCCAGATCAGCGGATCGGAAGCCACGGTAAATAGTGCTTCAAAATCTTCTTCTTTTAAGGGAACAACTTTAATTAAGTCGTTTTCTAAGGTAGGCTGTAAATCGAAATTCATATGTTTGGATATAAAAACGGCTGGCTATAGGGCCAGCCGTTTATAAATATTGTGGTGAAGGCCCTGAAACAAGTTCAGGGTGATGTTTTTTCCAGGTTAGTTTACTAAACCTTCAATTTCTACTACTTCCTGTGCATCTTTTTGATAATCTACTTTGTCGATTTCAAAACCGAACAAGCTTAAGAAATCAGATCTGTAACCTGGTAAATCGCCTATAGCAGGTAAAGTTTCGGTTGTAGCTTCTTTCCACAGTTCGGCCACTTTAGCCTGAACATCTTCACGCATTTCCCAGTCATCGATTCTGATTCTTCCTTTTTCGTCAACAGGAACCGGATTTCCGGTATATAAACGTTCTGCGTACAAACGCTGGATCTGCTCAATTGTACCTTCGTGGATACCCTCAGCTTTCATTACCTTATACAACAAGGAAATGTATAATGGAATTACCGGAATAGCAGAACTGGCCTGTGTAACCAATGCTTTATTAACCGATACATAGGCTTTGCCATTAATATCTTTTAATTTATCGGCTATTGTAAAGGCAGTTGCTTCTAAATCGTCTTTAGCTCTGCCTATGGTTCCTTTACGGTATACCGGCTCTGTTAAAGCTGGGCCGATGTACGAATAGGCTACTGTTGTTGCGCCATCGGCAAGCAGGTTTTCAGCCTTAAGGGCATCAATCCACATCGCCCAGTCTTCGCCGCCCATTACGGCTACAGTATTCGCAATATCTTCTTCCGTAGCAGGCTCGATAGAAATTTCGGTTACATTACCCGTATGGAAATCGACGGTTTTATTGGTATAAGTTGCGCCGATTGGTTTTAAGGTAGAACGGTGTAATACTTCGGTATCAGGGTGTTTTCTTACCGGAGAGGCTAAGCTATAGATCACCAGGTCAACCTGACCTAAATCGGCCTTTATGGTGGCCAGGGTTTTCTCTTTAATCTCTTTAGAGAAGGCATCGCCATTAATGCTTTTTGCATATAAACCAGCTGCATGGGCTTCTTTTTCAAAAGCTGCACTGTTATACCAGCCTGGTGATGCAGTTTTACCTTCTGAAGGTGCCTTTTCGAAAAATACGCCAATTGTAGCAGCTCCAGACCCATAAGCAGCGGCAATACGCGATGCTAAACCGAAACCGGTTGAAGCACCAATCACCAATACTTTTTTAGGACCATCTATAGCTCCTTTTGATTTTACATATTCAATTTGATTCTTTACGTTTTGTGCGCAACCATCAGGGTGTGCAGTTAAACAGATAAAGCCCCTCATTCTAGGTTCGATAATCATCTTATTCTTTTGATTTTACGTTTTGTAATGTTTAAAAATTAAAAAGTTTTTAAGAATTTCTGATTCTTAAAACGGTCAAATCTTTAACGAAGATAAATTTTTAATTGCTTAAGACTAAATGAATTTTAAATAATAAGCTTTTACAGGCGGTTTAATTCGTTTTAGACCTAAATTCGATATTTAGGATATTATCTCTTTTCATATCGGTATCCAGATAAACTGTCCGGGTTTTATCGCCATAGTAAATGCAAAGTACGGCTGTATTTGGCGGAACGCTTCCTAAATTATCTGCCCGAAACAATAAAGTATTTTTGCCTGGCTGCAATGTTAGATAAAACCGCCTGGATGTTTTTTTAACTGCAATTTTTTGATGAACCCATTCGTCATTAAGTTTTAAAGATACACTATCTCCATCTTCCACCTGGCCGTCCCAAATTTCAAGTTCTATTTGCTTGTTTTCAACCTGCATATTTGCAATAACCTCGGTATTTCTGTCTATGGGTTTTTCCGGAGCAATTTTTTTCTTTTGTATGTCAACCGGCTTATTGCTTATAGATTGGTTATCTGATAACGAAGGTTTTGAAGATGTGCTGTAAAACTTAGCCACCAGAAAAGTTGCAAAAGCGTTTGAGCGGTTCGAAAAATCAAAACTGTACATGTTTTCGCTGGTTTTAACAATTAAATTTCCGGTATTTGGCGGCCTGCGGCCATAGTTATCTGCAAAAAGTGCAAGCGTATTCATTCCTGTATCCAAGTGTAGCCTATGGCTAAATTTTTTCTCATCAATGGCATGTTTGTTTAAAACCATCCTGCCATTTTGAATCAGTGTTATGGTGTCTGCATCTATAAGCTCCTCATCCTGTATGGCCAGGGTAACCACGCTATCTTTTGTAGTAATTGGATCGTAAATGCCATAATAAATATCATTCTTTCCGGTAGGGGCCACTATTCTGAAAATATGAGGATCTGTCCATGGCGTTGAATTTGTTTTGATTAAGGTAATCTTTTCACGGTATAAAAGATCCCTCATATTTACTTTTGAGCTTTCGTAAATTTCATCACCCTCATCTAAACCCCTCATAAAAAGGCCAAAGTTATCGATCCACATCCGTTGTAAACTCAATTGTGACTGTCCGGTTTTGGATTTACTCAGTGTAAGTACGCCATTTAGGTAGGGCATCCACTGTTTAATTTTGAAGGGGGTTTCTATTATCGGGTACTTGTTTCGGCCAATGCCCAGTTGGGTGCTGTTTTTTTGAACAAGCAAGAGCTCATAACTAAATATAAAATCACCGGTTGTAATTTTTAAGTTGGCCGGATACAGCATCTTTTCAGTCTCCTTGCCAATACTCATTTGCATATTAATTGGTATAGCCGAGGGATAAGGACGATACTTAAAATTCCAGGTACCCACAAAGTTCTGAGCTTTTGCTCCGGTCAAAATCATGAGGAACAAAATTCCTAACAGAAAACGCATATGATTTTTAATGAAATAAACCTTAAAGATAAAAGTATAAGCTCTTTTTTGAGGATTAATTTAAAGTTAAATGATCTGCTTTGTCCATTTTCTTTTAATTTAGCGGCACACAGATAAAACCGGTTTATCTTTTTTATGAAAAAAATACTATTCTCTGCCCTGATGCTGATCGTCATGGCTGCTGGAAAGCTTTATGCGCAAACCCAACACCAGAACTCGGGTTGGTTTATGTTTTTAAACAATACGAAGTTTAACGATAAATGGGGACTGCAGTTCGATGTTCAGCTCCGTTCGGGTGATGATTGGGGCTATGTGAGGAATACTTTGGTGCGGCCAGCGCTACAATATTTTATTAACGACAAAAATAACGTAGCCTTAGGGTATTTGTGGCAAACTACGGATATGCATCAGATAGGAAGCAGCCAGAATCTGTTTCACGAACACCGCATTTTTGAGCAGTATATTTATACCCATAAAATAAAATCGGTCTTTGCCAGTCATAGGTTCAGGGTAGAGCAGCGTTTTATTGGCCGTTCGGGAGAAGATGTGTTTTCGCAGCGTTTCCGTTATTTTGTAAGGTTGATCCAGCCTTTGCAGAAAACCCAACCAACCTTTACCAAAGGGCCGTTTGTGGCCTTACAGAATGAGGTGTTTTTAAATCTTCAGAATAAAGACAAGATTAACAATAGCGTTTTCGACCAGAACAGGTTGTACCTCGCAGCAGGTTACCGTTTTTCGAAACAGTTTGATCTGGAAGCAGGGTATATGAACCAGGCCAGCAAAGGGCTAACGAATAACACCGTAAATAACATTATCCAACTGGCAGTTTATACCAGGTTTTAATGTTTTAAAGTCATTTTTTGTATTACAACTCTTGCAAAATGTTAAAGCTGTTGTAATTGACTGGTCTTTTTGCTCAATTTGCCGCGTGAAAAGATTTACCATTCTATTTTTAGCACTCTTGTTCGGCAAGCGGATGCAAGCACAAGAGATTCAAACGTCTTCAGCTGATCATACGCCAACTTCGAAAAGTTTATTCAATCCGGAGCATAAACGGAATTTTTCGCGCAAGGGCGATTTCTTTTTCCATTGGGGCTATAACAGTTCGTGGTATGGTAAAAGTGATATCAGGTTTCAGGGACCTAATTACGATTTTACCCTGAAAGATGTTGTTGCACACGACAGACAATCGAAATTGAGCTGGGCTTATTTAAATCCTGGCCTGATTACCGTACCGCAATACAATATCCGTGCAGGTTATTTTATCAAAGATAATTACAGTATTTCCATCGGTTGGGACCACATGAAATATGTGATGGACATTCCACAAACCGTAGCGATCACCGGCCACATCGGGCCAAATATTTCGCCAACCAATACCCCTACAGGTAATTTGGCAGGCGATTATAACGGACAAAATATTAATGTTAAGGAGAGCATGTTAACCTATGAGCATACCGACGGTTTTAACTATGCCAATATCGAAATTGAACGTTATGATGATATCTGGGTAGCACCGGGAGGCAATACTTCTTTAACTTTAGAAACCGGTTTAGGCGGTGGATTAATGGTGCCGCGTTCTGATGTCCGTTTATTCGGACAGGGCAGGAATAATCACTTCAGTATTTCGGGCTACGGTGTTTCTGCTAAAGTTGGTCTTAAGTTTTATGTTTGGAAAAACGTTTATTTACAGAATACCACTAAGTTTGGAGCCACCAATTTAACCAATGTACATACCACAGGCTGGGATGAATACGACCACGCCAGTCAGAAGATTAATTACATTGAAAATATGTGGCTGATCGGGGTTCAGTTTTAACAAAACAAAAAAGGAGGCTTAAGCCTCCTTTTTTGTTTTGTTGCCAAGCACTTCTTCCTTTTTCTCTTTAATGGCCTCAGTGATTTCCAAGAGCTGTTTGAAAGGAAGATCGGCAATGAGGTTGCTGATGCTTTCTTTCGTTTCTTTCTAAGTTTATGTATAGGATGCGTATCTGGAAATGTTTCATTTTTAGCGGCGTACCATATAAAGAGATCACTGGGTTCGCAGATTAAAAGTTTACACAATTTCTCGATATGGTCCAATCTCAGGGATCTGCTTTTTCCATGTAAAAGAAAGTGCGTGGAATGTGCGCTGAAACCTGCATTAACCAGGTATGTAGAGGGTCTTTCGATACCTCTAGCAACAAATATAGGCCCAAGGTTTAAATATAACATATTGTAAAATCTATTATTGATAAAAAAACTGTTCAATTTATCGGGATGATTTAAACAATATGTGCTGTGGTAACAGAAACCACTCCACCAGATTGAGTGATATAAATATAATTTAAAAAAAGATAAAGTAAAAAAGCAATGTTATACATGCGCCTGGGAAGAATTAAGCTTCGGTTGAAAGATTCGATGTATACTTTGCCATTTTCATAAAAGCAGTTAGAAGATTACAACATGATTATTAAAAAATGTAAAATGAAGTTGTGAAATTCTAAATGTACTTAGCAATTTTCATAAATGCAGTAGTAAGATTTTAAATATACTTTGAAATATTCGCAAATACAGTTGCAAGGTTCTAAATATACTTTGAATTATTCGTAAACGCAGTTGTAAGATTTTAAATATGCTTTGAAACATTCGAAAACACAGTTACAATATTTATCATTGCGATCTCAACAAAGTTAAATGCGGTTACAATATTTAAAATGTACTTCGCAATTTACATAAACGCAATTGTAAGATTCTGTATTGTTTTTTAAAAAAAGTTAAACGTAATTGTAAAAAGATAGATGAAAACTGTTAAAAGGTAAATGAATTTTAGGTGGAATGTAATTTGACTGATGAAATTATTTCGCAGATTAGCGAAATCTAAAAGAGACACCAAAAAAAGTTCACCCGGATTTAAAATAAACAGATAATTTTTGTTCCGTTTAAAAGCAGGTACGGCATCGCAAATTCGAGCTGTTTAATTGGTAGGTATTCATCTCCTATATGTGTTGAGTAGGCTCAGTAGATATTTTTTTCTTATATACCCGTTTCTTCCTTAATTTTTTTGCAACAGGCTTTTCAATTGTAAATCTAAAAATAAGACCTAATATAAAGCCGCTGGTTAGACCGCCAATATGAGCTGCATTATCAATTCCACCAGTTAAACCAAGAAATAAGTTATATCCAATAAAGATTAATGTGCCAATTAAAAAGGCCTTGGTAAAGCTTTCATCATAAAATTTAGAAATCAAATGGGCCAAGAATATCCCGCATAAACCAAAAATAGCACCAGAGGCACCAACGCTAACTGTTGATTGATTCCATAATATACTCGCAATACTACCCACTATCCCGGTAAATAAATAGGAAAGGAGAAATCTAATTTTGCCCAATTGCATTTCGAGTATAAAACCTAATAGTATAAGGCCAATCATATTGGAAAAGATGTGCATGATCCCTCCATGCAAGAATGTATTTGTGAGCAACCTCCACCACTCACCATCTCTTACGAGCGGACCAAAATTTGCACCCCAGATTAATAAATCCGGTGCCCTAAAATTTATAAAGCCCAGGCCACTTATTACCATTGTTAAAAAGAGCACAATGTTTATAAACATTAAAACAGGTGTAATATAGAAGCCGTTTCTTGGTTTTATTACCTGTAGAAATGAAATCAGATCATTGTTTTTTATTGGGATTCCATCTTCAAATCTCTTGAGTGCCTGACGATCAATTTTGGGTATTAGCACCATGATAAGCCAAACAAAAGCCGAAATGGCAAACGATATAAAAATCCAATCTGACTGGTTGCCTAGCCTGTCCTCGAAAGGTTCTTTTTGAGCAATAAGAACAGGTGCTTTACTACGGTCGTATTTTAAGCAATGGAGTATCGCATCTTTGTAACCATCTCCATCTTCACTATTTCCAACTCTTTCCAGGTATCTGAAATCGTCAAAACTATTGTTCTCAATTTCGTACTTACAAATGGATGCAAGTGAGTTGTAGTTATCTTCTTTTTCCCTTGCCGAAAGCCGATTGCTTACAGTTCTAAAATATTTAACCCCCAGAAATGCTTTACATGGTATGTTTTTTATTCCGTTATCAATAATTGGTAAAATCACATAAATGTTGATGTTGAAATTCTCGTTGTTCTTCCCGCTAACATCAAAAAAGGTGTTGAGGCCAATATTATCTTTATCAACGGCAAACTTGGTAAGGCTGTAATATTTTGATGCCTCGTGCTGATCGATTTCGTTTATACTGTACAACTGGGTAAGTTTTCCGACTGCTTTTGGTAAATATTTTTGCGCAATTATATTTGGAACAGCCAGACCAAGCAATAGAATATAGTAATAAAGCCAAGGTAGATTGTCTTTTTTTGTTTTTAAGTTTAGAATCCGTATTCTCGGTCTGAAGAAGAAAAAAATAAAAATAACAGGCAAAAGGAATGGTATAACAAACTCAATAATATTTTCTTTGAGGGGAATAAAATCTAATTTAATGATTAAGAGCCAATTGAGGAAAGTATAAACCACACATATTGATATCGAAATCAACAGGAATGGGATAAAAAGTATGTTTAGTTTTTTTACAGTTATATCGCGCGACATTTATATGGACTGAGGGCATTAATTTTCTCAATTATAGAATAAATCTTTCAATTTTGATAACAGTTAATTCCGGATATTGAGATAAAATTAGTCTGGGATTCCTTTCCTGATTTCTGTCAGATAATTTTTTACCGCAGCTTCTGCTTTTTCATTCTGTTTAATGTTATCGGTATACAATTCAATTCTTAATTTTTTATAAACCTCAACCGCATTTTCCAAGGAAGCGATTAGCGATGTTTTATCATACTGGGCGATGGTGCTTTTAAGAAGGTTAAAGTCTTCAACAGGGAGTTGTATTTCTACTTTGCGTACACCGCGCGGCAGCTTGTTGTTTTTGATGTGCAGCAAAGGACCAAATACCACCATTCTTAAAAAGCCTAAAAAATCTAAAGCTTCCAGGTATTCGCCCCGGCCGATTTTTAAAAGGGCATAATGTACCCAGGTCCAAAATCGGTCTTCGATCCATTGATAGTCGGGGTAAGGGAATCTGGCTTCGGTTTGTTCGATGATTTTCTGTAGTTGCTGACCTTTGTCGATTAATAATATTGGGTTTTCTACCCTTTGGGCAAACTCATCAATGGTTAAAAACTTGATGTCAACATGTAGTAATGGATTATTGTAAAGGCAGATCAATAACCTGGGCTCGCCCACGTGTTCGCCTGTAAAGGCAGAAATCATTTCGCCAAGGCTGTTGGCGTATCGAAGCATTTCTGATTGATCGGCTGATATCTTTTCTTTGGTCACCAGAATGAGATCGAGATCTGAAAATTCGTCGATCTCATTACTCAGCCATGAACCGCCAACAGCCAGGCCGATAACAGATTCATCGGTTTTTAATATTTCGGTTGCCTTTTTAGCAAAGAGTTGTGGTATCATGGGTGATTTGATTGCCTTTTATCAAATTTACATTTAAGTGTAATGATTACAAATGAAGAAATTAGGGCTAGTAAGGTGTCAAAAAGTAAGTTAATGGGTTTAAAGCTAAAGTTTTGATAACAATTATCGCACTTTCCAGAAAAAGCATCGTAGAAGGTAAAAGGAAAACCATATTGATCAAAACCATCGGATGCAGCTTGCAGCTTTAATGTTGCCAAAGTAGAAATGACCAGTAACAGGAGGGTTAGGTATAGGATTGCTTTTATGGTTTTCATTTTATCAGCGCCTTATTTTTCAAAAAGATTGCTTCACTCTTGCTCAGTCCCATGCTTCTGTCCGCAATGACGGATTCAATTAAACATCCAACAGCCTTCGGTGGTAATTGATCTGACCAAGATGATAGGTTAAATGCGTGGTGAGGTGGACCAGAAAGAATTCGGTTGAGGTTTTTTCCTGGAATACCAATAGCGGGTATTCGTTTTCGAGCTGTTCAGCGGTGATTTTATCGAGCGTTTCGCTAATGATAGAGGTGGTTTCCTCAATCATTTTGATGAGTTGCTGCTTCGGGATATCTTTTAAAGAAAACTCCAGTTCGCGGTTGCGGATGTAGTTGCTGCCACCCAAAGTCGCGCCAATGTAAGTGTTCAGGTTTCCGATGAGGTGCAGGCAAAGATTACCTGCGGAGTTTGCGATTTCCCTGTCTATCATCCATAAGTTCGATTCGGTTTTATACGCTTCGATTTCGGATTTAAGTTTATTTAAATCCCGATGGAAAAGTTTTTTTAAGGTTTCGGTAAGCATAGGCGGATGTTAGGAAGTTAATTTTTTAGCTGCCTGGGACAAGATTTCTTTCCCTGCTTTACTGATCACCAATAATGCAGGCGGCGAATTTTTCTCTCCCACTACCGTAATGAAACAGGTATAGGTATAATCGCCACTTTTAAATTGGTAGTTGTGGTTTCCGCCGCTGCCATCAGGCGTCCACTTGCCCTTGGTGATCACCAAGGAGGGTTTATCGCTCATTTTACTTTTTATTGGCCAGGAGGCGTAACGGTAATTGTTGTTGCCCAAATCATCGATCCTGACCCTGTATTGAGCGGTTTCGAAAACCAGTACGGGTTGTGTAAAGCTACTGATTGATGGATGCAGTTTGCTTTTATCAGTATTAATGAGCCTGGCCTGCTCTTTGGCTTCGAGCCTGGATTGATGGTTCACTGAAATGACTTTGCCATCGGTATCCAGCCAGAGTTCGCCGTTTAAAAGCATAATGCCCCGCCAACCTACATCACTCCAGTCTTTTGATGCTTTAGAACCAATAATCTTTTTGGTGAATTCGTCATCAAAAACCTCCTTATACCTTTTTATAAATTCCTGTTTGTTTTTAATCGGCGGGATCGGGTAGGTCCGGTTTAAAGGGTATTTGATTTTGTTGCTCAGTTTTTCTACTGAACCATTTTTAACGGATGTAATAAAAGAATTTACAACGGGCAGATATTTTTTATCGAGCGTTTGGCTGTAAACTGAGCCGATATGGAATAGTAAAAGGATTGTTAATAATCGTTTTTTCATGGTAGGTTGATGTTGGTAAGCGAAGATAATTTTTTTTAAGCTGAATATCGATCCTCATCTGGTGTTTCAGTCTATTAAGATGCTTTTTTTTAGGAGCGCAGCGCTTGTGCATCACTATAGGTTTCCTCCCGTTTTACGCTTGTACGCTTCGCTTCCTCGTGCCTCGTTGCTGCAGGGTACCGCTTCAACCGCCCGCCCAATGTCGTTAAGTTAAGCTATATCCCTCTGTACATTAAAGGCTTCCTTTTTTCCTTGTAGACCTTCATTCTTTTGAAGCTTCTGTTGGGCCTGACTATATCCGTGCAATTCTTTAATAACTTTAGGATTTTCTGAATGGAACAAGCTATGTCGTTTCGGTAAAAT
>Ga0163161_10003406_pt1 | contig 11158 bp, 6 predicted proteins | sample S45metaG_FD_129847 | JGI IMG/M metagenome (GOLD analysis project Ga0163161, IMG submission 129847) | Switchgrass rhizosphere microbial communities from Kellogg Biological Station, Michigan, USA - S4-5 metaG | ecosystem: Host-associated > Plants > Roots > Rhizosphere > Soil | place: USA: Michigan... | reverse complement strand
CCCAGTTCACGGTACCCGGCGATACGGCCGCCTACGTGCCCCCGGCCGGCGAAAGCCTGCGGGCCCACATCGACGGCCTGTGGCCGGTACTGACCCGCACCACCCGCACTGTCGACCCGCACGGCTCGCTGCTGCCGCTGCCCAGGCCCTATGTGGTGCCGGGCGGGCGCTTCCGCGAGGTCTATTACTGGGACAGCTACTTCACGATGCTGGGGTTGGCATCCAGCGGGCGTTGGCAGCAGGTGCGCGACATGGTCGACAACTTCGCCTGGCAGCTGGACCAGTACGGCCACATCCCCAACGGCAACCGCAGCTACTACCTGAGCCGCTCGCAGCCGCCCTTCTTTAGCCTCATGGTGGAGCTGCTGGCCACCCACGAAGGTGATGACGCCTACCGCCGCTATCTGCCCCAACTGCGTACCGAGCATGCGTTCTGGATGCGCGGTGCCGACGGCCTGCCACCCGGCGCGGCCAGCGAGCGTGTGGTGCGGCTGGCCGACGGCCAACTGCTCAACCGCTACTGGGATGCACGCGCGGTGCCGCGCACTGAGTCGTGGACCGACGATCTGGCCACTGCGGCGCAGGAGCCACAGCGCGCGCCATCGCAGGTCTATCGCGATCTCCGCGCGGGGGCGGAGTCGGGTTGGGATTTCAGCTCCCGCTGGCTGGCCGACCCGGCCGCCCTGGGCAGCATCCACACCACCGCAATCGTGCCGGTGGACTTGAACAGCCTGCTGTTCCATCTGGAAAAAACCGTGGCCCGTGCCAGTAAAGCGGCCGGCGACCGCGCTGCGGCACGCGATTACGAGCAGCGGGCGCAGGCGCGCCAGGAGGCGATCAATACGCTGCTCTGGGACGCGACCCAAGGCTGGTACGTGGATCGTGATATGGAGCGAGGTCAAACCCGCCCTGCCCTCACTGCGGCGGCGCTGTTTCCGCTCTGGCTGCAGGTGGCCACCCGCGCGCAGGCCCGGCAGACGGCGGCGGCGGTGGATGCGCAGTTGCTGCGTCAGGGCGGCCTGCTCACCACCACGGTGCGTACCGGGCAGCAGTGGGACGCGCCCAACGGATGGGCACCGCTGCAGTGGGTCGCCGTCGATGGTCTGCAACGATATGGCGAGAACACGCTGGCGCGCCGCATCGGCACGCGTTTCCTGCACACCGTGCAGGCCGTGTATGACAGCGAAGGCAAGTTGGTGGAGAAGTACGTGGTGGACGGCTCGGCCGGCGGCGGCGGTGGCGGCGAGTACCCGGTGCAGGATGGTTTCGGCTGGAGCAACGGGGTCACCTTGGCGCTGCTGGACCGGCTGTGCCCGCCGCGTCGCACGTGCGTCAGTGCACAGGATGTGGGCACCGCGGACTGAGCCGCGGCGCAGCGGCAATCATCTTTCGCGCGTGCCGTGTGCGCCCGGTACCGACCGCGCAATGCCGTATTGCGCGGCGTAATACGTACTCAGCACCAGCAGGCTGGCCATCGGCAACCCACCGCCGAAACGGTCCCAGGCCAACAGGCAATCACTGGCCACGAACAGCACCGCACCGCCGGCCGCCCACGCCGCGCTGCGCCGGTCGATCCCCTGCGGTGCCGGCGCGCGCCAATGCCGGGCCAGCGCGAGGATCGCCATGACGGCCAGCACCACCACGTAGGCCAGCACCGGCACGCGCATGTCGGCCGGCAGGTGCGGCCACAACGCGATCAGGTTGCCCGCGGCGAAGGCGCCGAGCAGTACGGCCGCCACGCCCAGTCCGCGCCCGGCGTGGATGCCGGCGCGGAACGCGACGATGTAGCAGACATGCGCCAGCAGGAAGGCGACCAGGCCCGGTACGAAGGCATCCATCGGCAGCATCAGGGCGATGTCGCCAATGCAGGAAAGGCCCATGCCGGCCAGCACCGCACGGCGGTAGCCGGATGGGGGCAACGTTGTAGAGGTGGCCGACACGCGGCCGACCCGACCGGCCTGCCATGCGATCGAAGCGATCAGCAGGGTGGTCAGTGGTTTGGCCAACCAGTGCACCCAACTTCCATCGCCGTCCAGGCCCGCGCCAACGATGGCCGCAATGGCCATGGCCACGATGAGTAGATCGCGGCCGCGCGAGGTCACCGGGCTTTCCACAGCTCGGCCAGGCGATCAGGCTTGCCGGCGATGCGCTGCAGCGACGGGTACAGCAGGCCACCGTGGTAGTCCAGGCTCACCGTGTCGATGCGGTCGAAACTGCGCACCAGCAGGGTGATCGGCGCCTTGTCGGTCTTGGCGGCGGTCACCGCGTCTTTCAGCACGTCGCCCTTGAACACGCGCCCGTTGACCGCCAGCACCGTCATGCCCGGTGCCAGGCCGGCGTTGAACGCCGGGCTGTCCCACAGCACGTCGGTCAGCACCCCACTGTTGGCCACGCTGACGCCGAGCGAGTAGGTCAGGTTGATGCCGGCGGCGCGGGTTTCCTGCGCCTTGACCGCATCGCTCGGGGTATCGGTGTAGACCAGCTTCCAGCCAGCCGCTTCCAACCCACCGGTCAGCGATCCATGCCCGTCCAGGCGCTCGCGCAGGAAGCTGGCCCAGTCAAACGGGGCGATCCCGTTCAAGGTGCGCACCACGTCCTCGAAGGTGTACGGATGGACGTTCCAGTCGCCATCGTTCACACCGAAGAACGCCTTGGCGAAGTCGTCGAGGCTGCGCTTGTTGCCGGTCAGCGCGCGAAGCTTGCCTTCCACTTCCAGCCACACCATCTGGCCACCGGAGTAGTAGTCCTCGCTCAGCTGGTAATTGCGGAACGCCAGCGCGCGACGCTGGGCGATGGTGGGATCGTTGGTGGTGTCCTGCAGCGCGCGCCACGCCAGGCCCGGCCGGCCACGATCGTAGGTGGCCGCCACGTTGGCCAGGGTTTCGCGGGTCTGCTGCACGCTCCACAAGCCCGAGCGCGCGGCCAGCACCTGGCCCCAGAACTGGGTCTGGCCTTCATATAGCCACAGCAGGCTGTCGCCCATCGGCACGTTGAAGTTGGGCGTGGACAGATCCGCACCGCGCCGGTACTTGCCATTCCAGGAGTGGTTGAACTCGTGCGGCAGCAGGTCGCGGCCCAGCCAGTTCTTGTCCCACTCGGTGAAATAGCCCGGTTCGGCGCTGTTCTCGCTGGAGCGCTGGTGCTCCAGGCCGATGCCGCCAAGCTTGCTGGTCAGCGCCAGCAGGAAGTCGTAATGATCGAAGTGGCGCGCGCCGTACAGCTTGTAGATCTGCTGCACCAGCGCGCGGTGCGCCTGCAGCTGTTCGGGCTTGGCGACCAGCGATTTGGCATCGTCGGCGAACACGTTCAGGCGCACCGGCACCTTGGCACCGGGATCCAGATCGAACTGCTGGTAGTAGCGGCCGGCGAACAGCGGCGAATCGACCAGGTGGTCGTAGCTGATCGGCTTGAACACCACGGTATCGCCGTCGCGGCGCTCGGTTTCCAGCGCGGTAGCGTAGTTCCAGCCCTTGGGCAGGGTCACGCTGGCCTGCGCCTGCAGGTTGCGGGTGATCACGCCGGCCGGATACAGCGAGTTGGCGTTCCACTGCAGGTTGAGCATTTCCGGGGTCATCACCACCCGGCCCTGGCTGCCGCCCTGCGAGGACAGGAACTTGAACTCGGCCACCACTTCGCTGGCACCGTCGGGCACGTCCACCTTGAAGGCATACACGTCGTACTGATCGCGCGTCCATTGGAGCGGCTTGCCGTTGGCGGTGACCACCAGCCCGGCCACCTTGTCGATCGGGCCACTGGGCGAATGCGCACCGGGCAGCCACTGCGGATACAGCAGGGTAAGCGGGCCGGGCCTGGCCGGAATGGTGGCCTTGACCTTGAAGATGCGCCGGCCGATATCGCGCGCGTCCACCTCGATGCGCAGCACACCCGGCCAGGCAACATCCTGCGGGGGCGGCGTCTGCGCCTGTACGCCGGTGGCAGTAAGTGCCAGCAGCACGGACAGGACGGTGGTACGCATGTTCATCGGCAACGCTCCAGCGGGCAATCCACGATGCTAGACCTCGCGGACGCACAGCCCCATGGCCAAAGGTCATGACCGGCCCGCAGGGGACGACCTGGAGGTATCACGCCCGAGCCGGGCGCGCATGCACAGCCGTTGGCAGCACCCTAGGCCGGCACCCCGGCCGGCCGCTGTAGTTGATCGCCCGCCACCATTCCCTGCACCAGGCTGATCACCCGCTCCGTACTGGCGATCGTCTCAGGCCTGTGCGCCACGATGATCCGGGTGAGAGTGAGCTGCCCGATGGCGTGGTTTACGGTCCTCTCGTTGGCAATATCCAGGTGACTGGTTGCCTCGTCCAGGACCAGCACGCGCGGCGAGCCGTATAGCGCGCGGGCCAGCAGGATGCGCTGTGCCTGCCCGCCGGAAAGCCCGGAGCCAATATCGCCTACGATGGTGTGGTAGCCCATTGGCATGGCCTCGATTTCTGCATCGATCGAGGCCAGACGAGCACAGTCTCGGATGCGGTCCAGATCGGGTTGCGGATCGAAGAAGCAGATGTTTTCGGCGATCGAGCCAGCAAACAACAGGTCATTCTGCATGACCGTGCCCAGCAGCCCACGGTACCGGGCCACGCCATAGCGCTCGATCGGTGTGCCGTTGACCAGAATGTCTCCCGAGGTGGGCTCCAGCAAGCCAAGCAGCAGCTTGACCAGCGTGGTTTTGCCGGAACCGGACACGCCGGTGATGGCGATGGACTGCCCGGCATTGAATCGTATGCTGATGCCATGCAGGACGTCCGGCTCCATGGCCGAGTAGCGGAACGTGACATGGCGGAACTCGATTTCAACCGCGTCCCCGACTGGCGTATCGTCGGCATGGGATGCCTCTTCGCCGGGCGTCATGACGATGTCTGCCACACGCGAAGCGTGCAGCGACAGCATGCGGGCCTCGAACAGCTTGTCCACCATGCTGGCCACTCGCTGACTGAACTGATCCTTGTAGCTCAGGTAGGCAAAAAGCATGCCCACGGAGAACTGCTTCTCGGTGACGGCCACTGCCGCCAGCCAGATCACGATGATGCGCTCCACGTTGAACAGCAGCGCGTTGGCCGTCTGGTTGACCATCGACAGCCTGGCGACACCGAGGTCGGCGTTGTACTGGTCTGCCAGCGCATTGGACCAGCTGTTGTGGCGAATCGAACCCCGCCCGAAGAGGCGAATGCTCTGGATGCCACGTACAGACTCCATGAAGCTCTGCTCCTGCCGCGCCGCGTGGATGATCTGCTCTGACGTGGCGTTGCGCAGTCGGCCAAACAGCACCAGACGAAGGACGATGTACACCGCCACCGCCGCAAGCGTTACCAGCGCCAGACGCGGGCTGTAGGCAAGCATCATGGCAAGAGTTCCAATCATCATCAGTCCGTCCAGGATCGCCTCCACGAACTGGGTGGTCACGATCCGCTGCATGGCGATGATGGAGTTGAACCGGGAGATGATGTCGCCGGTGTTGCGCTTCTCGAAGAACGGCAGGGGGAGGCGCATCAGATGCGCGAACGCGTTGCCCAACCACTGGAAGTTGAAACTGGTGGAAAGCGTGGTTGTGGCCCAGGTCCGGGCCGCCGCCAGGACTGTCTGTACCAGCACAAGCAGGATGAACCCGATGCCCAGCACCGCGATCAGGTCGAGGTCTCCGTTGACCAATGCCTCGTCCACCGTCCACTGAAGGAAGAACGGCAGCAGCAGTGCGCACACCTGCAGGGCAACACCCAGCGCGATGACACGCGTGAGGCCCCGCTTGAGCCCCACTACCCGTCCCATCAAGTCACGCAGGCGATAGCGCTGTACTTCCTTGCGAGGAACGAAATCACTTGCGGGCGCCAATTCCAACGCAACGCCGGTGAATGATCGGCGAACCTCCCCCATGCTGACCCGGCGTCGGCCGGTGGAAGGATCGTGGATGACGATCGAATCTCGTCCTACCGACTTGAGCACCACAAAGTGATTGAAGTTCCAGTGCAGGATGCAGGGGGTGGCCAGATCCGGGAGGCTGTCCACATCCAGGCTGAGCGCACGCGACTGCAGTGAGCAGGCCGTTGCGATGCGGACCAGCCCAAGCATGGTGGTCCCCTTGATCGAGACGGGGAAGCGTTGCCGCAACGAGTGCAGGTCCACCGTATACCCCCAGTAACCGGCCACCATCGCCAAACAGGCCAGGCCGCACTCACTGGCCTCGGCCTGCAGGATGACCGGTACGGCCCCGCGCTTCCAGAGATCGACGTTCAGGGTTTTCATCGTGCGTGCGCCATTGCCTAGATTCGTCCGGTCACGGTAAACAGTGGATCCAGGATCCACTCGTACAGTCGCCTGCGCTCAAGGGTGACATCACCCTCGGCCAGCATTCCCGGCCGCAACGACACGTCTTCGCCGTAGGCGCGCACCTTCGCCGAGTCCAGGCTGACACGGACCCGGTACAAAGGTTCGGCACCCGACTCAAGTACACTCTCGGGAAGCCTCACCTCATCGGCACGCATCGTCGATCGCGAGATGGCCTTCACCTTGCCGCGATGCAGGCCGAACTTCTGGTAGGGAAAAGCGGGATAGCGCATGGTCACGTCCATGCCCACGCGCATCAGCCCAACTGCCTTGGAAGGTGCGTACATTTCTACTTCCAGCGGCAGGTGTGCGGGAATGATCACGGCGAGCGATGCCAGTGCGGCAACACTCTGCCCGGTCACGATGTTGACCGTGCCGATCGTGCCGTCGCTCTGCGCGCGGATCACCACGGTCCGCAGGCCGCTGTTCTCTGCAATCTGCTGCCCGAGCTCGGCCACGTTCCGCTGCATGTCCCGGCTGTCGCGCTGGGATTGCACCTCCAGGTTGTCCAGCTCCAGCTTCGCCGAGATCTTCTCCCGCCGCAGGCTGGCAATCTGCCGCCGGAGTTCGGCGAGTCGTTGTCGCTTGTCAAGCAGGTCAGCCTGCCGCTCCCGGGCGGAAACACCGGACACATACCGTGAGTTCACCAGCTCGGCATAGGTCCTGGCGGTCTGCTCGGCGAGGTCGACGATCTGTCGCTGAAGGTACTCCTGCTCCACCATCGCCTGGAGTTCGCGGTCGTACTCGCCGATCCGGGCCCGCAGGGGAGCACGCTGACCATCAAGCTGCAGGCGTCGTTCCCTCATGTCCTGTTCGAGGCTGTCGCGGCGGGTTGCCAGCAGGTCGCTCACCGAGCCGACGCTGCCTGCGATCTGGGTGTTGGATCGCGCATCCGAAACAACAAACAAGGGCTGCCCAGCCTTGACCTCCTGGCCTTCGGCAACAAGTACCTCGGAGATGCTGCCCGCCGAAGGCGCCAGAATCGACACCGTGCCGCCCTGGGGCACCACGACGCCCTGCCACTTCACCTTGCGCGAGGTGCTGAAGGTCAGGAGGAACGCGAGGATGAACACCACCAGTAGCATCCCCACCCACGCAAGGCGGGTCATCAGGCGATCCCCGATCAACAGCACCGTCCCGTAAGGGCGGGTGCTTCGCGAGGCGTCCATTGCCTCATGACGGAACATGCCGGTGTGCGCCGGCTTATCGGGGTCCTGTTCGGGCGTCACTGCAGCCTCCGTACAACTGCGCTCATGCCACCTGGCCGGCCGCGGGCGTGCTGGCCGGCCCAGCCCGCCTGCTGCCGCCGTCGTGGCACCTGCCGCCCGCCTGCGCTCATGCCTGGCCTGGCGAAACAGGCTCCAACAGCGCATCCAGGGTGAACAGGCCATTGGCCTTGTCGTGGGTCAGGCGATCCAGGAACGTGATGACGCCGGCGCCGCCGTTCCCCAACGTGCAGCTGATCTTGGTGGAGGTCCCCGCCGGGAAGCAGATCCCCGATTCCTTGTCCATTTCGAACAGCGCCAAGCCTTGGGCCGCCCGCCAGGCGAGCCGCCGGTAACTTTCATCCCCAAGCATCTGCGCGGCATCCAGCAGATAGTGGCCAAGCCCGGCCAGGCCAAGGAACAGGTCGCAGCTGGCGGTGTATTTCTGTGCAACGGTGGGCTTCACACTGTCCAGGAACGTGCCGTACCGGGCATCTCCGGTCACCTTGAACAGGCGCAGCGCCACCGATGCCACGCCTGCCGTTCCCATGCCCAGATAGGGATAGAGGATCGTGCTGCTTGCGGCAGTATCCTCCGCAAAGCCCAACATGCCCTGCAGGGATCGACCACAGGCAATGTCAAAGTCCAACGCGTCCCGCGCTGTCTGCAGGTAACCGCCCTGGGGCGCAGCGTGGTGAAGATAAAGAAGGAACAGGGCGATGCCACTGCCGCCCCGGTGCAGTCCGGTTCCCACTACGCCTTGTGGATCCCCCCCCCAGCAGATCCCGGTGTCGCGGGCGATTGCCGTGGCCTGCAGAGCTTTGCCCACACGCTCGGCTTCGCGCAGGTAGCGCTCCTCCGTGGTGGACTGCCAGAGCTTCAGGCAGGTCAACCCGAAGCCCGCGTAGCCGTATCCCAGGGTCATGTCCTGATAAAGCAGCGGCAACCCGCTGGCACGGCGCAATGTGCTTGCCGCCTCGGCCAGCCGGCCGACACCACACTGCAACCAGGCAAGGCCACACAAGCCATTCAGCAGTCCGGGCAGATGGTTGCCGCTCCTGCCCAGGCGTTCCAGCCAGTCCATCAGCGCATCCGGCACGATCCCCTCCACCTGCTGCCAGGCCAGTGCAATGCCGCCAACACCATGGTCGAGCGCGATCAGATCTTTGCTGTGCGCATCCAGTGGGAACGGACGCCAGGCATGCTTGAGGTCCATGTTCTGCCGCATATACGCCATTGCCCCCTGGACTACCGGTGCCAGGTCGCGCTTCTGCGTTTGCTCAGGGGCGGCATCGAATGCCCGGATGGAGCTCATATCCATTTCACGCAACAGACCGATGCACGCATCAAGATCGGGATCGGCCTGCTGCAACAGTCGCTGAAGGCAATCGACAAATGCCGCCGGGAGACCGATGTCCTGCTCAAGCGCATGCAGCGCGCGCTCGGCATAGCGATCCATCACGTCCAGTGCCAGTGAACTGGGCGACAGCAGTGAAAGTAGTACGCATCCCAGTGCGTAGATGTCGTCTTCTGGCTTGGCGCAGGTGCGCTCACGCCGCGCCTTCGACCGGAACCCCGGCGTATAGATATTGATGGGGTGGTCCAGGCCGGACTCATAGGCACCCTCGAAATCAATCAACCGAACGGTCATCGTTTCGGCGTCCACGATGATGTTGTTCGTCGACAGATCACCGAACACGATGCCCCGGCGGTGCAGCTCCTGGACTTTGCCGATCAGGTCGATGCCGATGTCGGCGGCGCGGGATATCCACTGCTCGACCTCCTGCCGGGTCGAGCCCGGATACAGTGCACGGGTCGAATACAGGCTGTAGCTTCGCAGCGTCTCGCCTGCGATCTTCTCCTGAACCAGGAACGTGTGTTCCCATTCCACGAACCACCCCAGCGCCTTGGGCGCGATCGCGGTGTCTTCAAGCGACATCAGGATCCGCTGCTCCTTCTGCAGCCGGCTCAGCGAGTCGATCCCGTCCACTTCGGCGTCCACGAAGGGCCGTGCTTCCTTGATCACCACCGCCAGGCCGTCACTGATCCGCCTGCCCGCATAGACCCCACCCGCGTTGGAGAACTTCAGTACCGATTCCACCTCATACTGCTGCCCGAACAGAGTGTCGTGTTCCTCGTCTTCCTGCTGTGGCGGCGACTGGCCCCATTGTTTGTCCTCAATAAAGGCGGGCACATTGAAATGGGGGAGTCGCTGATCTTCGATGTAGGCGAAGGACGCATCCAGAATCATGCTGGTTTCCTTCCCCATCGCATCCTGGACGGTGAAAGAGCGAAATCCTCCGTAACGATAGAAGACAGCGCCTGAATCCTTGTACTGGCGGTCGGAAAGAATGTACGGACCGCGCACGTCACGCAGCGCGTGGTACAGCGCCTCGAGCAACTCCTCGAAGACCTCCACTGTCTGCGGATAGATCGTGATGAACTTGCCGCCGGATTGGCGGGCGGCAGACTTTGACAGCAGCTTCCGGTGAATGAACTCGTCACTGGCGAATTTGAACTCGGTGGTACGCGCCGCGCAGATGTCAGTCACCGCCGGGAGCACGGAAGCGGCATCCTTCAAGGTGCAGCTGATATGGATCTTCCACCCCTGAGTGATCTGCTTCTGGACGGGCGCGGCGACATACGTCCAGAAATGATCCTTTACCAGGCGCCAGAGCGGCGGAAGGCATGGCCGCACATGGTCGCAGTAGGTGTCCTTGGGCGTGTATTTGTCGAACGGCACAAAAAACTCGGGGTGCACGTTCAGATCGGGGGCATTCACCTGGTTCAAGACGACCTCGCACGGACATGCCCGAGCGCGTAAAAACAGCGCACGCTGCACTGGAAAGGAATATTGGAGGAGCGCGTTCGCGTAGCCGACATGGCCCGCCAGGCCGGGGCGAAAAACCGCACGACCAGATAGTCGTGCGGCCTGCGATCTCCGTTCACGGCATCAGGCGATGCCTGGACGGAAATATCAGGAGACTTCGTCGACGGTTTTCACACAGTCATTGCTGAAAGTGCTCCACTCGTCCTTGGTCACACCGTTACAACCTTCGCTGGTGGTGCTCCACGCTGCCAGGCCGCCGCTGACGCCCTCCAGCTCCTGCAGTGCGAGAACCTTCATCTTCGCCGACGGATTGGCCGACTTGAATTCCTTGCTCATGATTCACCTTCCAATAGTGTGTTGATACCGATGCGGCAATGCCGCTCCATGAGTTCCAGTGTGCACGCTGCAAACTCACCGCCATATTTATTTGCTGTTAATTAAGTTGTCAATAGAAATATTTGAATTGAATCTTGCACCTGACACTGAAATTGCAGCCGCGGGCGAAGCACAGGAGTGAAACGCCGCGTAATGGCGTTACTTTTGCTGCACGGCAGTAATTCACGATCAAACAGGCGGACGCGCCCGGACGTTAAATTATGTGCCGCACATCACAATATAACGCCCAAGAATCACTGCAGCCCCGCCGGTGACACAACGATGCGATGGCATTAACCGTCGTACTCAGTAACGTCGGAGGCTGCAGCGTGGCGATGCGGCATACGGTGATCGGATCAGCCACGCATGGCGTGGCTCTCCCTGCGAAAGGACCGCGCGTTGCCGGTTTACTGTT
>Ga0163161_10003403_pt1 | contig 11164 bp, 8 predicted proteins | sample S45metaG_FD_129847 | JGI IMG/M metagenome (GOLD analysis project Ga0163161, IMG submission 129847) | Switchgrass rhizosphere microbial communities from Kellogg Biological Station, Michigan, USA - S4-5 metaG | ecosystem: Host-associated > Plants > Roots > Rhizosphere > Soil | place: USA: Michigan... | reverse complement strand
CTGTTGAAACGTGTACCAACTGATATTTTGCAATCAGCTTTTCAGATTGGGTGCCTTTACCCGCCCCTGGAGGGCCAAAGAGAACTAAATTAAGCATTCAAGTTGTTTAGGTTGTCTTCAAAAATTAAAAAAGCCTTATTCCTATGGCTCTGTTAAAAGTAATATTCAAATCACTGATTAATAGGATTAGACATTGCTTACTTTCAAGGCTGCAAATATATAATTATTAATTTAGATGCCATTTAAAATTGATGATTTATTTAAAAATGGGCTATTTTAATGACATTTATCTTCTTCTAAGAAGAATCTTGTGCCATTTTTATATTTAACAGAATTTTCTTCAAATACTAAGGGGGGCTGACCAAACAATCCTTTTACATTTTTATTAAATCTGACCAAAAACTTAAACATTTACTGCATTACTGAACTGACATTTTTCATTGTCCCACGGATGGGTGTCCACTTAAAATTTTCACAGAACGCCATAAAGATCATTTCGAGCCGTGCATGTGGACAACTAATGTACGGTAGAGCAAGTTTAGAATTACTTATAAAAAAATTAATACTCAAGCCGACTTAACCACCAAAACCGGGGAGGAACCACTTTCACCGAAATACACAAACCCAGGCCCAAAAGAATTGCCAAATCCAAAGGAAAACAATCAAACGCGAAAGGGATAACAAAATATAGTGCTTTAATCCAATCTACCACCAATTTTAGTGGATAAACCTGATTTAATCGTTAAAGATAGTTTCCTATCCTTGCCTACATTGAAAGTCAGGGTCATATTTGAATCCGCAATAAAGAATCTATTCTGGCTTTCAGCAAAGAGCCTTACCGGAACAGCATTAGCAGTACTGAGATAAAGGTTACCCGAAATAAGATCAACCGAAGTGGCGTAACTCCCCGATATATCATAGCTCCCGATATAACTGGTTAAAGTTTTAGTGGAAACCAGTATTTCCTGTTTAGGCTTCGGAAGGGCATAAGGCTTTTTATTTAAGATGGCAATAATTTTAGCTCCAATAGACTCAATAATGGTACTGGTTTGATTGGTAAGCATAATGATGCAGATATCATCCTGTGGTATCCGGGCAAAGTAGCTTGTTGCACCCTCAAGATTCCCAGGATGATAGGCAATCTTTTTTCCGTAGAGTGAATCTATGAACCAACCGTAGCCATAATCGCCCTACCTGGCGTATAACATTCAGCAAGAGCCCTCGAAGAAATAACCTTATTGTGCCTAAGCGCATCATTCCATTTTACCAGATCACCCACCGAGCTGTAAAGACCACCCGATGCATAAGTCCAGCTTTCATCCCAGATCTTCGCTGTTACAAAGCGGCCAGAGGAAAGATACTCATAACCAACAGTCTTTAGCCCACTTTTTAACCTTGAATAATCATAACCGCTACTCCTCATGCCGAGCGGCCTGAATATCATTTTACTTACCGCCTCACCATACTGCATGCCGGTAACTTTTTCGATAATCATTCCGAGCAGATCATAACCTGAATTACTATATGAAAATTCACTTCCCGGAGGAAATTCCAGCGGCTGTAATGAAAAATATTGCAATAGTTCTTCGCGATCAGCTTACAGGCCTGAAAAGACCTTTTCACGCAAGGCTGAATCAGCGAGTACTTCCCGAATTCCAGATGTGTGCCCAAGCAGCTGCGCTACTGTTATTTTTTGCTCGGGATGCAATACTGGGAAAAAATCAGATATCCTGGTATTGAGCGATAGTTTTCCCTCTTCTATCAATTTCATGATCAATACAGCGGTGAAAGTTTTGCTCAAAGAGGCTAACTGGAAAATTTCATTCCCGCTGCATTTAATACCCTTTTCCACGTCTCTAAACCCATAAGAGCCATTGAAAACCGTTTCCCCTGATTTGATTACGACAATATTACCGTTAAACTTATTCAACTTTGCATAAGCCCCGATAAGGCTATCGATCGCTTTATGAACTGACTGGGCAAAGGCACAAATGGAAATAAAACAAAAAAGGAAAAAGGCAAGTATAGTTTTCGTCACAACGTCGAGTATTTTAAATGTAGACTACTTTTTCCCTAAAAAGGTTACAAACTATTTTAATAACTTTCCTATTAAAATATAAATTATTAGCGCTCTGGATAAACCTTTGTTGATTGACCTCATCTCGCCAATAATAGATGAATCTATTATCCGACAAATATCTTAAAATGAGATACTTAGATATGGTGATTGTAAGCAAAAAAAGGGATGATTTAAAAATCATCCCTTCTAGTGCTCTTGGAAAGACCGCTTTAGAACACTTTTATAGATGATTTATTAAAAATTACTAGTCTAAAACTTCCTAAAAATTTCCGTTAGCTGATTGAGGATTTCAGTAAAAGTAGCCACACACCGTTTTATTCCAAAACGTGCAGGCGTCTTTTGGCCTCTGGGGTTTATTGCAATTGGCTTAAAGCAGGTCAAATATAATCTTCTCTCCCAAATTTTGTAATGATGCTGAAGTATCATACGGAGGATTTTGGTCTTGAGGGAATTCTAGCGGCAAACCCTCAGGTTGCGAAGGAGATTGAAACGGCTGTGTATGATCGCTTTTCTGCTATGGGGCATATAAGCTGGGCTATGTTTATTTTATGTAGTGGGATCCCAGGGATGATAAGGTTCCCTATAGGGATTATGTGCTGCTTTTCCAGATGGATTCAGATGGTCATATATTGTGGGTGATTTCGGAGTTGTTAATTTCTCTATTGATCCTGCGGATCTGGAAAATAAGGATTTCTCCAGGGTATTTTATACCTGGGATTGTCATTAATTTATGTAGTTGGTAAATTTGGTATTATCTCCACCTTAAATGCCAAACTGGATCCGGCGGTTTTTGTATAGGATATCAGTAGCTACTAACCGCATGAGACCGAAATTAAAATTATTACTAACTCTACCACTTTCAGTTAGGTGCAAGAGAATTAGACTAGCTGCTGTAATATCTTAATGGCAATATTTTGACTAAACACTCAACAAAATAATAAATCAAATACGAAATAATTATTTTCATTTACAAACGAAAGCTAAAACATTATTAATACTTTTGTGTTAAAACGTAAACATTTATTTCAAAATGAAATTCAATAAGGTCAAAGTAGGAGGATTCGCGAATGTCGAAACCTTTGAGGCAGAACTATCAAATTTCAACGCACTTATTGCGCTAAACAATTATGGCAAGTCCAATGTCATTAGTGCAATCAAATTTGCAATAGACTTTATTACTGCTCCGACAGTTCAAAAAGATAGAATGATGGCTTATAAGCCATTTATCCCATTAAATATACATATTGATAATAATCCGTTTGAATTCGAGGTCGAGTTGGAGGTTTTTTCAGATGACAAAGTGCATATCCTCCAATATGGTTTTTCATTTGATTGGATTAAGGATGAGGTTGCTGATGGTAGGCAAATCAGATCGGAACATTTAAAGATTAAAGAAAAGAAGGCTGACAGCAAGCCACTTTTATATATTAATAGAAATTCTAATGAGGCGAGTTATCTTCCATCCCCTACCGGAAGATGTAACAAAGCGATCAAGATCAAGTCAGATGAATTAGTTGTTAACAAGCTGCTTAACTACGACGATCTTTTTTATTGGGAATTTTTAAAGGAAATTGAGAACCTGCAAATTTTGTCGGTAGATACTTTGGAGCATCCTGATCGCCTTTTTAGAAGGATATCGGGTGAGGTCGCAAAAAACGAATATTCTTTAGCGGTTCCTGAAGAGACAGATGTTTCCTTTTTTATCTACAGCTTGAAAAAGCTGGATTCGAAAAATTACAGCCTTTTTAAGGATGCCATGAAAACGCTTTTACCTTGCGTGAGTGAGTTTAACCCTGAAGAGCTTGACTTTAGTAAACTCAAGGCTAACAAAGATAAAAAGGCGCCATTGACATTTCCTGATAAGTTTTATGATATATCAGTAAAGGAAACCTATGTTAATCAGGTTACTTCTATAAACCATCTCTCATCAGGATCGCAGAAATTGTTCTATGTAACTGCCATGGCTATGGCTGCAGAGATTAATAGGGTTCCTTTAGTTCTACTCGAAGAATTGGAAAATTCTATTCATCCAGGTATGATGCAAAAACTGCTGCAAATATTGAATGGGATTTTGGAACATACCAGAATCATTTTGACTAGTCATTCGCCGTATCTATTACAATATCTGGATACTGATAAGATTAGTATTGGCTTACCTAATAAGAAGGGGTTAGCGATATTCAAAAAAATAAAGAAAACCAAAGTAAAGAAGTTAGCTTCGCTGGCAGCGTCGGAAGGAATGTCCACGGGTGATCTAATCTTTGATCTGATGATTGATAGTTCAATGGGGGAATCTAATGTACTAACTTCATTTTGTGAATAAGAATGGGCGACTTTATTGCAATATTCGTTGAAGGCGAAACGGAAAAAGAGTTTTATGAAGAGTTGATACAATTCTACAGGAAGCAATCTACCAATAAACTAAAATCACATAAAGTTTATAATATTAAAGGAATTGGCAAGTTTGAGAGCAAGATGAGCCTGAAGCTTAAGGGTGAAGTATTGAATAGACACGCTGCTAAAGATGTTAAGGTCATTTGTTGCTATGATACTGATGTTTTCGAACTCGCCAAAAAACCGCCGGTGGATTGGCAGGTTGTTAAGAAAAAAGTAGCTGAACTTGGCATTGCAAATTTCACCCAGGTCAAAGCAAAAAGAATGATTGAAGATTGGTTTCTATATGACTTCGAAGGCGTTTGTAAGTTTTTAAAACTAAAAAATCAAAAGAAAGTAGATGGAAAGGATGGCAACGATAAAATGCAAAAACTTTTTAAAAAAGGAGGCAGATTATATATCAAAGGAAGCCATACTCAAAAATTCATACCTTCTTTAGAAATGAAAGTGATCAGAAATGCAGTTTTGGATCAATTATCAGACCTCGAAAAAGCAATTGGTGTGAAGATACAAGATCAAAAAAAAGCGAAGAAAAAATAAGCTATCAAGCATAATGCATGTGAGACTTGATAGCTTGCACTTTTAAGCAAATCCTGGGCTGTATTTATCAAGCATAAAACTACCGGACCTTAAAAAATATCGCTATCTGATAAATTAGTATACTAAACATTATGGGTTTTCGCTTCATTACCCTTAAAATACAGCCTGTTACCGGGCACCTGTCAATTGTTAATTGAGCAAAATTGATTGATTGGCCGGGAAAATAAATTAGCACCTTAGGTTCTAAATTTAACTACCGGTCAGGAATTATTCGCGGAATTGAGCAATTTTCCGTACAAAGTAATCGCTAACTGAATTGCCGAGTAAATAAGATACTGTTCCTTCCTCTGAACAAATACTAATATCTCCTCCTAATAGCTTTCTAGATCCAGCTATTTTCCAAATATGCCATCCTAGAATCAAAATAGTCCAGAACTAACCCCTTGAGCAAGTCATGTTACGAAATCTTACAAAATGCGATTTAAACACGTCAGACAGAGCAGTAAACCAAACAACGATACCCTGTTGCCTGAAAGCCTCCTAAAGACTCTAATTTCGCTTAAATTAGAAGAGATATTTCCTAAAGCCATGATCTAAAAAAGTGGTCAGAACAACCATAACGACCACTTTGTTCGGTAATCAGCCGTCAGTTTGAAGCGGAATGTGGCGTTTGCCATTAATCATATGACATACATCCACACTTATCCGTAAATTATGGTTTGCGTGCCACAGTTCCATTTCGTCTGAAGATAAGTGATTGACTATCTTTCATACTGGAATGCATGCTAATCTCTCTTGCTTGACCGTTATCATGAATAATAAGCTTGGCTGTGTTTTCACCAAATAACCCTTGATTGTCTGCAAACATAATAAGCTCGTGATCGGTATCCCTTAGGACCTTAAGGCTGCATTTAAGTGGACTGAAAGATAATGGTTTCTGATAGATAAGCAGCTTTCCGTCAAAATAGACTGTTATGGTATCGCCGTCGATTTGGTTATCATCGTAGAATTCCAGTTCGATATTATCGCTCTGCACTTCAATGGTGGCCTTTAGTTTGGTATTCCGTCTGGGAGCAATTTGAGCGGCCACTACAGGAGCTACGTTTTGTTTTATTTCTGGTTTTACTCCATGATTGTTTTTTTCAACTGTTTTAAGGGCGGGCTTTTTTACAGTTCGAGCTAGGTTTATTTTTTTAATTGGACTGTGAAGTGATAATTTAAAAACACCTGGCGCACAGCCATAGCCCTGCCTAAGTTCTTTTCCGAAATAGGCTTGGTAGTTGTCACTCTTCCATGTTCCTGAGAGAATAAGGCTATCGCCTTTTCTGCTGACTTTAGCTGTTCCGATCTTTTTACACCAGTACCAGCTTCCATTGGCATTGCTGTTTTCATCGATGATGTCGAGATCTACTAAGCTCACCTCATTTCCAGTGACCTCTCCCGAGATATTGTAAATGGCATACTTTTCGAGGCCATCTCCTGTAACATATTTAGCGGTACCTTTAAAAAGATTCCCATGCTGGGTGATATCCACTTCCATACCAAAATCGTAGTTTTTGTCAGACTGACCGAGCAAGCCGGTCCAGTGTCCGTTAAGATCCATGGACTGTGCGGAACAAATGGTACTTAGCAAAGTAATGGCGATAAGAATTAAATAAGGCTTCATAACTGTCTTGATTTGGTTGTGTAGGGAATGTTTTATCTGATATTCATGTTTTACCGTGAGGTTGGTAATAGCAAAAATGGGTTCTCCGGATCGACCGACAGAGCCATTGCCTTGCCGGTCAAGGGTAGTTGGGGTTTAGTTGTAGCTTTCCAATGCTTTTGCCTGGGTCACCTGTTTGCGCCCGCCATTGTCAATTTTGTGCTGCGTGCGATGCAGGTCGCGAGACTGAAATTTAGACTTGCGGTGATCGTAGCCTTTTTTTGCTTCCAGTCCTCGAGGATGTGCTAAATCATAGCCGACGGGCATGCGCATGTTATTCCTTTTGCCCTTCTGGACTGCGTTTTGCTCTTGCTTTAGCCAACCTCGCAGGCTACTTGGGGTTTTTGGATCGTCCATCAATACTTTCATCCGGTTATACTTACCGCTCCGTCCTGTATTTTTGGTCTGTTGCTCATCAAACATCTTTTCATTGGCTGAAAACATATCCTGCACTTTTGATGGAGTGATTTTGGTTTGTTTGGTCGCTGCCCCGGCGCTACCAAACAAACTTTTGCCACGGGTGAAGCCTGAGGTTCGCATCTGGGCTTTTGTCTGTGATCCGGCAATCAATAAAACAGTTAATACGCTAAACAGGAATTTTAAATTTTTTGTACTCATTTTGTTTCGTTTTTGGTTGTGAATTTTTGGTTATCTGGCAATGATGATTTCTAATTTTTCTTTACATTCCTCCTTTCATTTAGTCGCTTCAATAAGACAAAACTAGATGAATATGCACCGCAGAAACTGGATACCGTCGCTTCTCGCCGCTCAAATACGTGATTGATTTTGCGCGGTTTACGATAAATGTTTTAATTCTGATGATTAGGGCTTATATTGCTATCCATAAACTAAGTTTTTAACGCTCAATATTTTTTTCATGAGAACACGACAGGAAAATCTGAACATTTTAAAAAGCTATCACCCAGAAGACCTAATTGCCATTTATGATATTTTTTCCTCCGTACTCAAACAAAAGGGGTATAACGGGCATACCAGCTTCGAGATACTTCTGGATTCATTAGGTCTTGATAAATCTGCGATTCATAGATGGCTACGGACTCTAAGAGATACGAATCCTGGTCAATTCAAAGCAGAGGGGATTGGAAAGGACAGGCGTTTAACCGCTGAGCAGATCAGCAAAAATAATGACCTCAAAAGGAAACCGCAGGATAAACTTTCGGAATTTATGTTGAAGCTTTGTGAAAAAATCAATTGGGAAATCAATGTTTACTCTGGAGATGCCTGGCCACAAGACGAAAAGAAGTTTCTCTGCGCCGAGTTTATCTCCTATTATTGGAATGAAAAAGCTGATCGTAGCGACAGGACTGTTAAAAAAGGCTCTGTATTTATTGATTACACGATAACGCCTGATAAAAAGATCGAAGTTTTTGATTTTAGGTTAAGGCTATTATCCTCTAAAGAAGATATTGAACGCTTTTCGATTCTAAAATCAACTCGGATTAGCCAGGTTGAGGATATTCTTTATGTGCATTTGCAGGATCCAGAGACCCGCTCATTGCACACGAACCTCACCCTGAGTTTCAATGCAAATACTTTTCCTGATAAAATAATGACGGGTACGTACAGTACGGTTCGAAGAGGGAACCGCAAGCTTCCTGTGGCGGGACGTGTGGTATTGAGTGAGCGCTCTGAGGGTTTAACTGACAAAGGCATCATGTTGAGTGCTATTCCACCAGAGATTTATAGTTACCTTTACAGAAGCCGGATTTACGGAGAAGATAAGATCCTGCAGTCAATAAGCCAGCTACCTTCTGCTGATGAGATCAAAGCGCTACAGCCTTATGCTGGTCATTATTCAGGAACGTATTACCGCAAGAACAAGGGCCTTACCGAGCAGGGTGACCAGATTGAGAAATTCTTATTTGAGGTAGGTGAAAATGGTGAGGCGGCGATGACGGTGGTCAAAGATGAAGGCCACATCACCTACCTTGGTAGAATGCGGGCATTGCGTTCCAAGCAATTCTCGTTGATTGCCTACATGGATTTCATGCCTCAGGATAACACATACCGTTTTACGATTTACTTTGATAAACGCTTTAAGAAAAACACCAAAACGCTTTTTGCTACTTATGCAGGATTAGAACGGGATCACCCTGATATTCCGACCGCCGGCAGAATGGTTTTGCGCCAGCTTGAAAAAAAGGTTTCTGAAAGTGAATACACAGGTATGGTTAAGGCCATACCAAAGGATAAAATTGAGGAGTGGGTATCTGAAGATCCTTTGAACAAGGAGGATAGGAAATTTTTAAGTGGATTTTATGGATACGACTATCTAGAGTCACTAGGACCAGTGAATACGGTTCAGAAGGAAGAGATGCAGGATTTTGCGTATGAAGGAACTTATTTTGTTTACTCGCTGAGTACAATGCAACATGCTATACATAAGATCCCGCTAACAATTGATGGTCAGGGTGTGGTCAAGATGAAGACACGGAATGAAAAGTCCCTGGCTTGCCATAGAGGCCAGGCCACGGCAGGATCTAACCGGTTTTCAATTTTGATGGAGCGTGAGGGGTCGCCAAACGATCATTTCCATTTCATTTTTAATAAGCCGGGTGAACCTGGTAAGTTTAAACACATCTTTGGGATTTCCAGCAAAATCGATACCCAGAATTCCCCTGCAGGTAGGCTAGAAGTTTTAGTTAGAGGTAAATTTAATTTAGCAGACACAGTGAGCCAATCATTTGAGATTGGTTCTGAAGGCTATTGGGCTGAGAATAAAGCAACACGTGGATTACTGGAGTACCTTACCGGAAAGTATAACCGTTATGTGGTAGCCAAGAGCAAGCCTGATGACTCCTTTAAGCGGACTAACCAGAAGTTCTATTTTTATGCGAGCTGCTACCTTTGTGCAAATTTCAATCAGGAGCAAAACCCTGAAAAAATTGACGAGGCACTTAGACTGCTTTATCAAGCTTACCTTCACGGTTTCGGCAGGAACCAAGCAGACCGGGAATTGTTAAAAAAGGAAATGGAAATTTCTTTCTTTAAAGTTTTGGAAGAACCTGAGGTTTCCCGTCCTAATTCCTCTTCCTTGGATGACCTTAACTTTAATGATATTTTTCATCTAATCCTAAACCGGAAAAAATAGTGGAATTCAGATTTAGCTTAAGGTTATTTTAGCAAACCGATAGCATTGGCTTTCCACAGGATATATCCAAGTTTTCCGCAAGTCTCGGCGACAGCGTATTCGACGTTTGCAGGCACATCATTTACAATCCTAAACCTGATTTTGTATTTAGGATTGTAACTGATATAAATAACCAGGTCGTCTGAGATTTCCCCCTTGCTTTCCACAAATTTCAGGTGGTCCAGCTCGAGGTCTTGGGCAGCCTGTTGAAGTCTTGCGTGGGGATTTCAGTGATAGTGGTTCTTCCCCACTTTTGGTGGTCAGTATTTGTTTATTAGTACGACAGATGTCTTTTAATAGCACTCAAATCCACAAATTGAGGCTAATAGTTATTTAATAAGTGATTTTCTTCTTTGGATTAAAAAGGAATGTTTTATCTAATTTATGTATGACAGAATAACTGTGTTGAGAGCATCATAGCAAATACTTTTTAATAGATTCATTCAAGTATTCAACAACTAAAAAACCACCAAAAGTGGGGAAGAACCTGATAGTAGACACCGGATTCCGGTCCAAAGTGTGCAGCCGAGTTTTGTTCCCTGAGTCCGGGAATCTGCAGCTCAACTGACTGCGAAGATAAAAAATTCGTTCAGATCTTCTGGTCTGGATTTACATCCCCAATTCTGCTTTGACCGGGATCAACCTTGGTCATCAGCCCAACTGAAGCTCCAATATCCTCGAACCCACTTTCGTTTTTGATCAGAAACTGTCTTTTAAGATCTAGCAACAAGTGATGAATTTGTTTCCGTTTTTAAGGCCGTTTTAGGCTGCAGGCTTGATTTGCGGACACCAAAACGAAGATGAATCCAGAACCCGCAAAACCCGCCTTAAAAGCGCTAAAAATCAGCCGACTGCACACTTTGAGGGGTGATCAGTGCACATTTTGGACTGAAATGAAGTGGCCAGTGACTCGTCCTGAGTTTACTTGTCGTTTTTGAGTTATAATACTAGAATTAGTTTACATCTTCTCGATAAGGCCTATTTTGAAGCAAAAGTGGACTTAAAACGTGAGATTGTAGCTGCTATTTTCCCGGAAAAATTGGTCTTTGAAAATGAGAAGTTTCGAACACCTAAATTAAACGAAGGTGCGGACGTAATATATCAGATTACCAACCAGTTACGCCAAATAAAAAACGAGACAACCAGCGTATTTCCTGAATTGTCTCGTCTTGTGCACTTGTAGGGATTCGAACCCCAAACCTTCTCATCCGTAGTGAGATGCTCTATCCAATTGAGCTACAAATGCGTTTCCGTATCGTTAACGGACTGCAAAGGTATAATTTGATATTTTAAT
>Ga0163161_10003398_pt1 | contig 11173 bp, 9 predicted proteins | sample S45metaG_FD_129847 | JGI IMG/M metagenome (GOLD analysis project Ga0163161, IMG submission 129847) | Switchgrass rhizosphere microbial communities from Kellogg Biological Station, Michigan, USA - S4-5 metaG | ecosystem: Host-associated > Plants > Roots > Rhizosphere > Soil | place: USA: Michigan... | reverse complement strand
CGACTATTGAGAAAATCTTCACCGCGATGAATTTCAACGCGATCGTGATCGATTTGACCGAAACCCGCAGCATCGACAGCACGACACTGGGCCTTCTGGCCAAGCTGTCGATCCTGTCGAGGCAGAAAGTCGGCCTGCTGCCGACGGTCGTCACCACCCACGAAGACATCACCCGGCTGTTGCAGTCCATGGGCTTCGAGCAGGTGTTCAACATCGTCGACAAGCCGATCCCGTGCCCGGAATGCCTGGACGATCTGCCGGATCAGGACCAGTCCGAAGAGGTCGTGCGGATCAAGGTACTCGAAGCGCACAAGATCCTCATGGGCCTGAACGATTCCAATCGGGAAGCGTTCCATGACCTGGTGAATGCGCTGGAGCGGCATTGATCCCAGTGTGAAGTTGGCTGTACTGGCCTCTTCGCGGGCAAGCCCGCTCCCACAGGGATTTGTGGTACTGCCAGATTAAATGGTCAAACGAAGAACCTGTGGGAGCGGACTTGCCCGCGAAAGCGCCAGTCCAATCTCCACATCTTCCAGTGCGAAGCCAACCCATCGCGCTACAGACACAAAAAAGGGCGAACCCACCAGGGTTCGCCCTTTTTGCATTACAGCGACTCAGATCACAGCTTGGCCTGCAGCAACGCCTCAAGCTTTTCCTGATCCCGGGCAAACTGACGAATCCCTTCAGCCAGTTTCTCGGTCGCCATTGCATCTTCGTTGGACAACCAGCGGAACTGCGCTTCATTGAGGTTCAAGCGCGCTTCACCCGCATGCCCCGGCGCCAGTTTGCGCTCGAGCTTGCCGGTGTCGGCGGCCAGTTTATCGATCAGGTCCGGGCTGATGGTCAGACGGTCGCAACCGGCCAGATGCTCAATCTGGCTCAGGTTACGGAAGCTGGCGCCCATCACTACGGTCTTGTAGTCGTTAGCCTTGTAGTAGTTGTAGATACGCGTCACCGATTGCACGCCCGGATCGTCCGCGCCGGTGTACTCGTTCCCAGTGGCTTTCTTGTACCAATCGTAAATGCGGCCCACGAACGGCGAAATCAGGAACACGCCCGCGTCAGCACAGGCAGCGGCCTGAGCGAAGGAGAACAGGAGTGTCAGGTTGGTCTGGATGCCTTCCTTTTCCAGGATCTCGGCGGCACGGATGCCTTCCCAGGTTGAGGCAATCTTGATCAGCACGCGGTCACGGCCAATGCCGGCTTTTTCGTACAACTCGATCAGACGGTGTGCACGCTTGAGAACCGCATCCGTGTCGAACGACAGGCGCGCGTCCACTTCAGTGGAAATACGACCGGGAATCACCTTGAGGATTTCCTGCCCCACCGCGACGCCAAAGCGGTCGCTGGCCAGGCCGACATCGCCCTTGCAGTCGCTGACACAGCTATTGAGCAAATCGGCATAACCGGCAATGGCGGCTGCCTTGAGCAGGAGGGAAGGGTTGGTGGTGGCGTCCACCGGCTTTACGCGGGCGATTGCTTCGAAGTCACCGGTGTCGGCAACCACGGTGGTGAATTGCTTGAGTTGTTCCAGCTTGGAAGTCATGAGCGTGCTCTGTCCTGTGGGTCTGATGACATTACCCGAGCGCCGACAGCCGCTCAAGGGCACATACGTGTATAGACGGTCCCGGTGGCAACATCCTGAAAACGGCTGTTTGAAAGGCGGGCACATATCGATAATTACGACGCCGAAACCGGGCACAGGTTCAAAGCAACCGACCGCCAGCGCCCGGTGAGGCGCGACTATGGCTGGCGTCTTATTGCGGACTCAGCTGAGTTTTGACAGCCAGTTTGGCCGGTTTGGGTTGACCGTCGGAGGTCAGCAGCCCGAAGTTCTTCTCCCGCTCGTCACCGCCCGAATCGCTGTTTTTCCATTCGTAAATCGATGCCAGCGCAATGTTCTGCTTTTTCACATCGGCAATGAACGTACTGATCTTGCTGGCTTGCCCGTCGGCCCCGCCATTGGACACCAGCGCCGACACCCCCCATTCACTGATGACGCCTGGAACATGGAAGTTCTGTTGAATGAACGCCTGGGCATGGCTGATCTGGCCGCTCGTCATGCCATAGGGGTGATAGGAGATGGCATTCAGGCAGTTGGGGTAGTCACTCACGATCTTGTTCAGCGCCACCGTCGAGGCGGAGCCGGCACTGGGTGGTCGGGCGAAGCCAAAGCCGATCACCGGCGTCGCCAGAGGCTGTTGCTGCAGCCCATTGCATACCGCGCTCATGAATGGAACGAAGGTCGTATCGAAACGCCCGGTCGGCCAATAAGTCCCCAAGTCCGGCTCATTCCAGATCTCAATCGCCACCAGCTGCGATCCGTAGGTTTGCTCCAGGCCGATTACAGAGCGGGCGAAGTTTTCCCCCGCGGCAACCAACTCACCGGTATTGCCTGGCGCGCGGGTCAATGCCTTGGTTGAGCGTACGGTCAGCAGTACCGGCAAGCCGGAAGATCGGGCGGCAGCGAACGCATCACTGACCTGCTTTTGATAGGCCGCGCCACCCAGGCTGTTGGTCCAGACACCAAAGCGCACGAAACCGAATCCTTGCGCCTTGATGTCCTGGGCATCAGCGGGTGTGAAGTTCTGGATCTTGACCTGAACGCCGATGGCCTTGTTGGCGGGCAGGGCTGTGAACAATTCATTGGCCTGCGCCTGACCGGCTGCACCGAGCACCAGCAGGGTCGAAAGTGTCAACGTTTTGCAATGTACCGAATTCATGTCTGTTCCCCTCATGAGAAATGACATCAGTCATTAGTTTCCCGTTACTTTAAATTCGATGATTGCGAAGGCCTTAAGTGCGCGAATGTTATTTTTTGTCGGATAACCAATGTTAACTAACTAGCGTTATTTTTGGTCCGGCAATTCTGGTTGGGTGGCTTTCCGGGGCTGTGGTACTTAATGCACCTGTACTTGCAGGGTGAATCTATTTCTGAGTGCAGGAAGGTCTTGCGGGTTCATACAGATCCGCCAGGCGCATTGGCCGATCGGCATTACACGGGAAAAGTTACCTTGTTCAAAAAGATTCTTGTCGTTTGTGTGGGCAATATTTGCCGAAGTCCTACGGCAGAACTGTTGCTGCGCAACGCACTGACCACCTCATCGATCACCGTGACCTCCGCAGGCCTGGCCGCCAGGGTCGGCGAAGCCATGGAACCGTCGGCGCGGCAAGTCCTCGAGGATCGCGGGCACAGCGCTGAAGCCTTTAAGGCACGGCAGATTACTTCGGACATTGTTAATGAGTCAGACCTGATTCTGGTGATGGAAAAAGAGCATGTAAAGCAAGTGCTGAAGATTGCATCACACGCGCGGGGCAAGGTGTTTCTGCTCGGTAAGTGGCAGAACGAACGAGAAATACAAGACCCCTATCGCCAGGGCAAAGCAGCGTTTATTCATGCCCATGCATTGATTGAAGATGCTGTTAGCTCATGGGCGCAGCGCCTCGGACATTGATCAATATTCTTCAGACCCATGAATGGTAAGAACAGACTTATGCAGTTACCGTCAGTCATCAGCACCCGCGATAACGAGCAAGACAATATTGATCTTCTCGGTATCTTCGGCACTTTAATTGATCAGAAATGGTTAATCGGCGCATTCACCGGGGCATTCATGGCCACCGGTGTCGCCTATGCGATTTTGTCGACGCCGGTGTACCAGGCGAACGCATTGGTTCAGGTCGAACCGAAAAAGAACGACATGCTCGGCTTTTCCGATCTGAGCAGCATGCTCGGAGGACAGTCGCCGTCGGTGACCGAGATCGGCATCATCAAGTCCCGCAAAATCATCGGCAAAACCGTCGATGACCTGCGCCTGGATATCGATGTCACACCCAATACCTTTCCGGTGATCGGCGGTTTTCTCGCTCGCCGTTACCGTGGGGATACCCCCCAGAGCGTCGCGGCGCCTCGCTTTGGCTTGAACAGCTACGCCTGGGGCGGTGAGCGACTGGAGTTTGCCCGGCTCAATCTGCCCAACGAGCTGCTGGGCAAGAAGCTCACGCTGGTGGCCGGCGAGCAGCAGCGTTTCCAGCTCTTCGATGACAACGACAACCTGCTCGCCGAAGGCGTGGCCGCCAGCGCATTTGCCCACGACGGGGTCGAGGGTCTGATCTCCCATTTGCAGGCCAATCCCGGCACCCGTTTTGAAGTGGTACGCAACCCAAGGATCGTGACCATCCAGAACTACCAGGATGGGCTGGATATCACCGAGCAGGGCAAGGAGTCCGGCATCATCCGCCTGGCACTGGCCAGCACCGACGCGGCCGAAGCCGTGAAGATCCTCAATAAAGTCTCGTCCCTGTACGTGGAGCAGAACGTGCAGCGCACGTCCGCCGAAGCAGCCCAGAGCCTGGATTTCCTGCAGGGCCAACTGCCGCAGGTCAAGCGCGATCTGGCCAAGGCCAGCGAAGCCCTCAACGGCTACCAGACCCGCGGCAAGACCGTGAACATTTCCCTGGAAACCCAGTCGGTGCTGGAGCAGATCGTCAGCCTGGACACGCGCATCTCCGAGCTGAAAATGCAGCAGGCGGAAATGGACCGCAAATTCACCCGTCAGCACCCGGCCTATCGCGCGCTGATGACCCAGATCGGCGAATTGACCCAGCAACAGAAGGCGCTGGAGAGCAAATCCCAGGACCTGCCGTCGACACAGCAAGAGTTGCTGAACCTGACCCGCGATGTGGAAGTGGCGTCGCAGATCTACACGCAACTGCTCAATAAATCCCAGGAACTGGACATCGTCAGGGCAGGGGCGGTGGGCAACGCGCGGTTGATCGACACGGCGGATGTCGACCTGACCAACCCGGTCAAACCGCGCAAGGCGCTGATCGTCTTGATCGCGACGTTCCTCGGCGCGTTCTTCGGCGTGGCGCTGGTGCTTCTGCGCAAATCCTTGAGTCGCGGGCTGGAAGCACCGGAAGCCATCGAGCAATTGGGGCTGCCGGTTTATGCGTCGATTCCCTACAGCGCGCTGCAACAGGCAGAGGACAACAAGAAAGTCCCCGCCAGGCAGGCAGCTGACCAGCAGGCCAACCTGCTGGCCCTGCGTAATCCCACGGACCTGTCCATCGAATCGATCCGCAGTCTGCGCACCTGTCTGCACTTCGCGGCGCTGGACTCGACCAACAACCGCATCATGATTTCCGGCCCGAGTCCCCAGGTCGGCAAAACCTTCGTCTCCTCCAACCTCGCCGCCGTCATGGCGCAAAGCGGGCAGCGGGTGGTGCTGATCGATGCCGACATGCGCAAAGGGCATCTGCACAAGACCCTGAACACGCCGATCACCAATGGCCTGTCGGACCTGCTGGTCAAGCGCTGCAGCATCGAGCAGGCGATCAACACCGTCGAAGTCGACAACCTGCATTTCATCAGCCGTGGACAGGTCCCGCCCAATCCCTCGGAGCTGTTGATGCACGCCAACTTCCGCGACTTGATGGCCGAACTCAGTGAGCGCTATGACGTGGTGATCATCGACACGCCACCGCTGCTGGCGGTGACTGACGCTGCGATCGTCGGCCGTGAAGCGGCGATCAGCCTGATCGTCACCCGCTTCGCCGTGAACCCTGCCAAAGAAATCGAATTGACGATCCGCCGCTTTGCCCAGAACGGAATCGAGTTGAAGGGTGCCGTGTTCAACGGCGTCGAGAAGCGTGCCGCCAGCTACTACGGCAACGGTGGTTACGGTTATTACAGCTACGAATACGCGTCGGACAAATCCTGAGTGTCAGCGACTGTCTTTACATGCATGGAAGTGGGTGGGTTGTGAAAAAAATACTGCACGTAGCCGAAACGATTAAAGGTGGTGTCGCCACGGTTATCCGCACGATATCGGCACCGCCGGAAGGCGATACATCGAACTATGAACTGGTCTATCTGATCCCGTTCGATCAACGCAAAGAGTTGCACGGCATCGATGAGCGGCAGATCAGGACCTTCGACAGAACGCGGCGAGATGCGCTGTCGCTGCTGCGCTTTGCCTGGCAACTGACCCGGGTGATGCTCAAGGAAAAACCCCAGGTCGTGCATTTGCACAGCACCTTTTCCGGGGTGATCGGCCGTTGCGTGTGCCTGGTCCTGCGGCCCTGGCACTCAGCTAAAGTTGTCTACTGCCCCCACGCCTTTTCGTTCCTCATGGAAAGCTCGCCGGCCAAGCAGAAAGTCTATTCGCTGATCGAGCGGCTGTTGCAGAAGGTCACGGACGTGATCATTTGCGTCAGTCAGTACGAGATGGATAAGGCCGCTGCATTTGGTATCGATCGCAGCCGCATGAAGCTGATCTACAACGGCATTCATCACAAGGACGATCAGCAGAAGGTCGATGAACAGAAGTCGATCCATTTGCTGTTTGTCGGCCGGCTCGACTACCAGAAAGGTTTCGACGTGCTGCTCAAGGCCTATTCGAAGGTGCAGCGCAGCGATCTGAAACTGACCGTGGTGGGCAGTGCGGTCAACGAGGAATCCGTCGAGCGGCCCGAGATGGACTCGGTGGAGTACCTGCCCTGGGTCACGCCGGCGGAGGTCAATGCGCTTTACCAGAAGGCCGATGCCCTGATTGTCCCGAGCCGTTGGGAGGGCTTCGCCATGGTGCCGCTGGAAGGCATGGCCATGGGGCTGCCGGTGATTGCCAGCGATTGCACGTCGTTGCCCGAACTGGTCAGCGACGGGGTGACGGGCTATGTATTCCCCACCGGTGACCACCGGGCGCTGGCCGATGTGCTGGTGAATATCCAGAAGCCCAAGTTGCAGGACCTTGGCGCCGAAGGCCGCAAGACCGTCCGCGAGCGTTTCAGTGCCGCGTTGATGATCCGGCAAACCTACGACCTGTACTCCGCTCAAACTTATTAAGTAGACATCCGCTCATGAACGTAACGATTTTGCACGGCTACAGCGCATCCAACTCCGGCGACGGCCTGCTGGTGGATCTGGCCATTGCCCTGGTGCAACGCAACTTTGGTGATGACACCACGATCAATGTCGTGGCTTCGGACCCCGAGTCATTCAATTACTTGCCCCACAAGCGTTTCGACGCGCCGGTGATGGCGGCCAGGGGATTGGAGCGGGTCAAGCAGGCGATGTTTCTCAACCAGTCCTACGCCGGGCTCGCGGATTTGCTCAAGACCACGGATTTGATCGTCGGGGTCGGCGGCGGGTACATGCGCTCCAAAAGCGCCTTCGAACATATCAAGTTGAAACTGGGGCATGCCAAGCAGCTGGAAACGGCGATCCTGAGCAAGGTCCCGTCGGTTTACCTGCCGCAAAGCATCGGTCCGTTCCATGGTGAGGGCCGCAAGATCGTCGAGCATTACGCCAGCGCCGATGCGGTATTCGTGCGCGATAACAGGTCGTCGGCGATGTTCCAGGCCTGTGAAAATGTCTATCGCGCACCTGATCTGGCGGTCCAGGCATTGGCCGGCAAGATCCTCATGCAGCCCAAGTTCACTCGCTGTGCGTCATCGCCTGCGACGGTGTGCGTGGTGCTGCGCAAGCCTCCGGAATGGAGTAAGGAAAAGAAGGTCGCTTATGTGGCCAACCTGAAGATTCTGCTGCAGCGCCTGAAGAACAAGAGCAAGGTGGTGTGCGCGGTGCAAGCCGCGGTGCGTGGCAATGATGACGGCGCGTTTTATCGGGAGTTGGGTATTACCGAAGACCTGCTGCCGTTGAAAGCCGCCCTGGCCAAATATCAGCCGGACCTGGTGATCTCCGTCAGGCTGCACGGCGCCATCGAGTCGTTGCTGGCCGGCGTCCCCGCCTTCCACATCAGCTATGAGCGCAAAGGCTTTGGCGCCTATCAGGACATGGGCGTTGAAGACTGGGTGATCAATGGCGGCGACATCAATGTCGACACCATCATCAACACGGTCTACGCGCCGGATGCCTTGTCCAGTTTCGGCAAGCGCCTGACCGACACCTGCCGGGAGATCGAAGCGAAGACGGTGATGATGGACGAGATCATCAAAGGAATCGTTCGATGATATTTCGGCTGTTGCTCCGGGGCGGTGCCCTGGGCGCAAAGTTTCTGCTGGTGTTGGCCATCACCCATTACCTGGGGTACGACGCCTTGGGTTTCTACGGCGTGGTGGTGGCCGCGTCCTTGATTGCGTCGAAGTTCTACAGCGTCGGTTTCAGTTCCGAAATCAATCGGCTGATCAGCGTCGGTCTGAGTTCGCGTCGGGTCGTCGACAAGGTACTGCTGCTGTATCTGGCGGTGGGGCTGGTGCTGTCGGTGGCGACGGTGGCGATCTATTCGCTGTTCCAGGACGTGCAGGCCAGCACCACGCTGATTCTCTGCGTGACGCTGGTGCTGCTGACCGAACACCTGTCGTTCGAAATCAACTCCTTCGTGTTTTCCGCGCAGAAAGCCACCTGGGGCGCGATGCTGTTTTTCATCAAGACCGGCCTCTGGGCATTGCTGGCGGTGGGTGGGCTGATGCTCGGCCAAGTGACCGCCATCGACACGGTGCTGTGGTTGTGGGTGGCGGCCAACGCGGTGGTGATGGTGGCCGGTTACCTGATCGTGGCCAGGCTTCACCAGGGGCGGGCCAAGGGCGAACTGGGCGCGGCGTCGGTGTGGAAAGCCGGCTTGCCGTTTTATCTGGGCACCGGGCTGATTGCCTTGAGTCAGTACGTCGAGCGCTTTCTGATTATCGACCTCGAACCTTACGCCAGCCTGGGCAAATACGTGTACGCCTGGTCGGCGGCCAATACCTTGCAGGCACTGTCTTACGCAGTGGTGGCGGTGGTGGGCATCCCGGTGCTGTCCAAGCGTTTTCAGCGTGACCAGCAAGCCTTCACTGTCCGGCAGCTGTTCGTCAATCAGTGGGTGATGCGCTCGCTGCTGGTGTCCGCGGCGGTGGCGGTACTGATTTGTCTGTTTTTCAACGTGGTACTGGATTACGTCGCCGCAACGGTGCCGCGTCCGGATAACGCGATCCTCGGCGTGCTGATCGTTTCCTTCGCCCTGCGTGCCGTCGGCGACATCGTCTGGGGCGGGTTGATTGCCTCGAAAAACAGCCGGGTTTCTGTTGCCAGCGCGGCCATCTGCCTGCTGGTATCGACGCCGGTCAGCTATCTGTTGATCAAGTACCACTCGATTTATGGCGCCGCCTGGGGGAACGTCTTCGCGATCTTCGTGCAGTTAAGCGTTATCGCTGTATTGACCCGTGCGCCCCGAGCGAAAAGGGCTTTGGCATGGGATTGAAACTGCCTTGCATCGAGTTTCGCGGCAGGAAACTCGACTCCTCGTTGTCGTTCCTGATCCTGTTCACTGGCCTGTTCCTGTCGGTGGCCATGCCGCTGCTGATCTCCCGCGATCCCGGTCCGGACGCCATGACTTTGTGGTCGTCCTATGCCCGCGCCGACAACTGCAATTTCTGGAATCCCTTCTCGCCGGATCGCTCTTCCTACGAATGTTCGGCGTTCCTCCTGCGGCCCACCGGCATCAATCTGACCAATGCCTGGGCCTACGGGATGTTCTGCAATTTCTTCCTCACGGCGATCCCGGTCTTCATCTTCAGGCGCATGCCGCTGACGATTTTCGGGACCCTGTGTCTGTGGGGCGTAGTGCGCTCGTTCTTCCTGGAAAACCTGACCAAGGAAATCATCGTTTCGGTGGCGGTCCTGTCGATCCTGCTGACCTCGTATTCCAGCAAATACCGTGTGGGGTTTTTCCTCTCCGCGCTGATTTACGGTGTGTTGATCCGACCTTACTGGATCTTGTTTTCCCTGGCCTGGGTCGGGGTCTGCGTGATGAAGAAGTATGTCTCGCGCGCGACCTTCTTCCTGATGCTGTTTCTGTTCTACCTGGCGATCGCCACGGCAATTCAATTGGCGCTCGGCTACTCGGTGTCGTCGATTCGCGCCAGCAACAACGAGCTGCGCACGGCGGGGGAGGAGGGCTCCAAGTCGCTGATCGTGTCCTGGATCAACGGCGGTGATTTTGTCTCCCAGGCGCTGGATTCGCTGGTGATCTTCTTCCGGCTGTCGTTCCCCGTGGAGCTGATCATGCTGTCCGGTCCGGGCCAGGTGATCTTCGTGTCGTTGATGATCATGACCGCTTTGCTGCTGTTCAAGGTCATCACATCGACGGACTACAAGGGCGTGCCGATCCAGACCAAAGCCAAGGAGCTGATCGCGATTCCCCTGTCTTTTCTGCTGGTTCAAGGCTTGTTCGAGCCGGACTTCGGCTCCTTTGCCCGGCACTTTTCCATGGTGGTGCCGGTGCTGTTCGTCGGCCTGGGATTGATGCTGCGTGGCCGAAAACCGGTGTTGATCGAAAGCAGAGTTTTCAATTGAGGCGTGTGCGTTATGTCGAGCAAGAAAAAGTCACTGGAGATCGAAACCCTGCGCGGCCTGGCGTGCCTGCTGCTGGTGCTCTATCACGTGATCGGCCCGCTGGGCGGTGGCCTGAAAATAGACCTGGGCTCGCCGTTTCGGGTGATCGCCGATTCCATGGTGTACGTGCGCATGCCGTTGTTCACCTTCATTTCGGGCTACATCTATTCCATCTACAAAATCAGGGGCAATGACTTCCAGAGTTTTGTGGCCGGCAAGGTCCGGCGGCTGCTGGTGCCGTTGTTTTGCGTGGGCGTGCCGTTTTCCGTGTTGCAGGCGGTCGGTCCCGGCGTGAACAAGGAGGTGGGGGTGATCGAGGCGTTGCTGTCGTTCTACGTGCCGGTCAATCACTTCTGGTTCTTGCAGGCGGTGTTCATCATCTTCATGTTCGTCGGCCTGCTGGAGTGGCGTGGCCTGTTGCGCGGCATGACCCGTTTGTACCTGTTGTTCGCGTTCGCCGCCGTGATGTTTCTGCTGCCGCCATTCCCGGTGGATGCGTTCGGCATCAACGGTGCGGTCTATCTGCTGCCGTTTTTCGTGGCCGGGATGATCGGCCAGGAAAAGGTCGATGCACTGAAGCAATCGCTCAAGGTGATCGGCCCGCTGGTGTTCGTGTTGATTGCGCTGGTGCTGTTGTACGTGGCGGCGGTGGACCGTGAGCTGATCGTCGATCGCCGCAGCCTGATCGGTTTGCTGGTGGGCTGTGTCTCCTGCATGGCGTTGCTGTCGAGTGACATGCGTGCGAAATGGCTGACCTGGCTCGGTGGCTACTCCTACGCGATCTTTCTGTTTCATGTGCTGTTCGCTGCCACATCGCGGTTTGTGCTGGGGCGGTTGGGG
>Ga0163161_10003397_pt1 | contig 11174 bp, 8 predicted proteins | sample S45metaG_FD_129847 | JGI IMG/M metagenome (GOLD analysis project Ga0163161, IMG submission 129847) | Switchgrass rhizosphere microbial communities from Kellogg Biological Station, Michigan, USA - S4-5 metaG | ecosystem: Host-associated > Plants > Roots > Rhizosphere > Soil | place: USA: Michigan... | reverse complement strand
TTCCAAACGCCCTGTCGACCATTGCATAGATATCTCCATTTCTTCCTGGTTAGCGATTTCCGCAAATTACTGACGCCCTGCCTGCTCCCACGACAACCGCGCATGCGCCTCCGCCGTACAGCGCACACCCAACCGCGTCAGCGCACTGATGGCTTCAAGTCCCATCGCCATACGGTTGCAGTCGACCGTATCGGACTCGTGCACGAGTTCGGCCAGTAGCTCGGTAAGGCCTCGGGCGTACTGCAGCCACTCGGTGGCCTGGTTCAACAGATCGTGGGTGGTGGTTTCGGCTTCACTGATGTCACTCATGGTCTTCTTCCTTTCGGATGGCCGCCGCACGTCCAAGTTGCGGCACGCCGGGCAAAGCACGGCGTGCCGCGGACCATAGGACTCGCGGGTTCAACGACTGCCCGTGTCCGGGCGCCGGTGGCGTGATTGACGAAGTGGATCGCGGCGTCAGCCCTGACCTCGGACCCAAGCGGCTACGTGCCGGGTAGGACGGCCAAGAGAATTCTTATTGAAAGCGGCCGCCGCCGCGGTTCTTCAACTGTGTCTGCGCGGTATGCAGACAGGCCGGTAACCGTTGGGGGTGTCGCCGAGGGGGTTCGGCGGGCGAGCGGGTGCCGTATGATCGGGGGTAGCCACTGATCGACTCCGAGATAGTTGGTTGTGGTGAGCAGATCAAGGGTGTTGGTAGCACCCTTGGTCTGCGCTTTTCACCGCATGTAGCGATGGTTGTCTGCGCGGCTTTGATAACAATGACGCAGGCAACGGGTTGACCGTATCAAAACAACATTGGGTTGTCTGTAGGGCACACCTGGCTTGTGTGACTAATGCGGATGAGACACCGCCACTGACCAGCCAAAGGCAGCACTGCGGGCCTACCGTCGAGTGCCGGCCAGGATTCGCCAGCGGTGCCTCGCATCGACAGACCCGGTCGATCAATCCACATCAAGCAGTCGCGCGGTGCGCGTTTGAACGTACTGAATCGGCGGAACGTGGATGTGGACGGAGTCGCGCCGTTTTCTCTTACAAGAGTCCCCAGACCAACGGAACTTTTGCGACTTTTTTTGTGCACATCCGCTCAGCGCCACTGGACTTCGGACAACCCTCCTGACGAAGAAGGTGACCGAATTGCCGAATACGCCCACAGCACTCTGGCCGAGTCTATCGAAAAGTTCCCTCTGAAGAATCCATGCCCTCATGAGGCAAGCTGGGCTTCTAGGACACTTTGTTTCGCGAGTCGGCTCCTACTAGCGAGGCAGCCCAAGTCAGATTTTCCCCATCCAGGGCACTTAGTGACCCTCGAAACGGGCGGGGTTGGCCCAATACCAGCGGCTAGCCATAAATGCTAAACCCGGGTGAGCCAGCATGGTGCGAGAAAGTCGACGAGACTGGCCAAAAGCAATTGACCTACGGTTAAATGTTGAGATACTTCTCACCTGCGCAACGCAGGACCATCAGGGGCCAGGGAGGGTACAGGCTGCAGCGCCAGTCGGAGTCAATTTTTTGAATTGCTTTCTTCCGAGCATTCGGAGTTGCCCGGCCGCAGCGGCATCCGCATCGCTATAGACGCCGCATCGCTCTGCCCGCGAAGGGACGTCGGAGGGGAGTGCACTACCTCACGTCGAGTGACTGCACAGGTCGCGGAGCTCTCTAATGTGGCGAACGAATCGCCTTCGGTTAAGCGCTGAGAGCGATCGTAAGTGGAGCCGCGAAGCCGTAGGAAACAAACAGGCGCCGGGCTCGGGCCGCTAGTGCGATGTCCATCAGGGGGACACAAAGAATGAGCGATATGCAGCGCCTTACGAACAGTTCCGACGAAACGGAGCTCGCCCAACTCTTGTCAGGCGATCTCGTGTTCAACATCCCTTACTTTCAGCGCGCCTACAAGTGGAAACCCGAGCGGCTCAAACAGCTTGAGGAGGATCTCCTCGCCGTAATCGACACCGATGGGACGCACTTCCTAGGAGCGATTATTGTCTACGCGCGCCGCACGAATCCCGCAGATCCCAATGTCTATGAAATCATCGACGGGCAGCAACGCATAACGACCGTGTTCTTGTACATATGTGCCATCGTCAAGACTCTTTGCTCTCAGGGCGAGTATGACGAGGCTGCCGGGCTTTTCCTCAAATACCTGGCAATAGGCGTCGGACGCGACAGCAGACTGCCATCTAACTCGAAACTTCATTGCTGCAAGGAGGATCGCGCGCAGCTCAACCGCGTATTCAGCCACATCTTCAGTGACGCAAACTTCGCCCTTGCAATCTCACCTTTCAAGGTTAAGCCGCTCCCATCGACCGGATCAGATGGGGGCCGGCTTTGGAACAACTTCCGATCGGCACTGAGATTTCTTGCTGGCCAGGTCGAACTCGAAGGGGTGGATCGCCTTCGAGGAATCTATTCCGCGCTTCTCGGATCCGTGAGCGTCGTACAGATCATCGTGCGGAATCCCATTGACGGCCCGAAGATCTTCAATAGTCTCAACTCCCGGCAGGAGCCGATCACTACGGGTGACCTGGTTCGCAACGAGATCTTTGCCAAGGTTGCGAGCCAGGACCCAGAAGCGATCGAAACCATCGATCAGAACTCCTGGCAGCCATTCTATGTAAAGTTCAGTCAAGGCGAAGGTAGCCTCTTCGACGACTACTTTTTCCCCTTCGGACTCATACACGATCAGAACGTTCGCAAGTCTGAGGTCTTTGAAAAGCTAAGAGAGCGCTGGAAGAATCTGAAGAATCCCAGCGAGGTGATCCATGACCTATCCCGATACCAAGATGCCTTTCTGGACGCGGTCAGAGGAACGAACACGCAGAACCATGCATTACCTATAGCCACCGCCTTTCGCAACCTACACCGCGCGGGAGCACCGGGATCGACTCATCCTTTCCTGATGCAACTGTCAGAAGGCCTGCGGAGTAACGAAGTTGACAAGAAAGATGGCATCGAGGTTCTGGAGTTGGTGGAAGCGTTCCTTGTGAGGCGCGCTATATGCGGCCACGAGCCTACGGGTCTCCATGCCGTTTTTAAACGCCTCTGGCAGGATTGCGACGGCATGCCGACGCGCGCCAAAGTCGAAACGTCGATACGCAGACATAGAACAGTTGTTTGGCCTACTGATGAGGACGTCACGCAGGCCGTTACGTCAAGACCTATGTATGGAAGCACCGTTACGCCCTTCCTTCTACTCGAATGGAATCGCTATCTAGGGGGCGATCAACCGCAAGTCGTCACGTGGATCGAGCATGTGCTTCCGTCGCACCCATCAGACTCATGGCTAACGACATTCTCGAAAGAGCAACACGAGAGCTCGAAAGATCTCCTTGCGAACTTACTACCACTCTCTCAAGAGATGAATCGGGAGCTCGGTAACGGGGGTTATGAATCGAAGCGTCCAATTTACAACGACGATTCAGGATTCAAGGCTGCTCGTGCATTCTCGAAGGAGAATACTCACTGGAATCCAGAAGCGCTGGCGCGACGCTCGGAATTGCTTTCGTCCTGGGTAAACAAGCGGTGGTCCATATTGAGTTGACAACGCTGAGCACGAGCGCGTGATCGATGATTACATTTTGGACATCTCGCTCGACGTCATTTAGGTTTCAGCGGCGATTGCCTACTCAGGCAATGATAGGCGGAACTCAATCCATGGGACACGGTAAATGCAACGATATGGAGGCCAGATCAAGTGACGGAAGAAGGCAACATAGACCTGGGCGCAACATCCGATCTAGAGAAGACGGACCTCAAGAAGCCTATTCTGCTAAACATGGTCGAAGTCCATGACCTGAAGGGATTTGCAAATCTTGCGACCGAGATATGTTCGGGTGACGAACCGTACTGGTTCAGAGGTGTTCGTGATGCACACGAGCATGCCCTCATACCGAGTCTCTATCGCTATCCGGATGAACTAAAGCCCGACGAATTTCGAGATCTCGAAGGTAAACTTATGGGCGCCTTTAGAGACCGCGGCCAACCTTTTCACCACGGCATCCCCAGTAATCCCACCGAGCTACTCTTCTTCATGCAGCATCACGGCGCTCCGACAAGACTTCTTGATTGGACGGAGAATCCGTTTATTGCGTTGTTCTTTGCGCTCGAGATTGCGCTCTGGCAGGAAGGCTCCGCTCAGACCGATTCCGTAGTGTGGGTACTTCGCCCCAAGCTGCTTAATAAGATTGCTTTCAACAACAACGAAGGCTCAGAGAATGTGCTTTCGTCACGCGATGATTTGCTGAACGCATACAACCCCGGCTCTCCAATCAAAAACTATGGAAAGCTGCCTATCGCAATCCACGGGGCGCACAATAGCCCACGAATCGTGGCGCAGAGAGGCGTTTTCGTTCTGTTCGGCTCTCACACTGACTGTATGAGCAGGGAGCCACGGATAGCTGAGGAAGGCGCCCTCAGTGCGATTCTCGTGAGGAGCGACGCTAAGCGAGCGATGGCGAAGTCGTTGTTCAACATGGGTATCACCGATTCGGTCGTGTATCCAGATCTCGACGGCCTCGGTCGCGAGATAAAGAATCGCTTCAAGTTCTGGAGAGAATAAACATGACATTTCAGGTGATAGCGATGCCTCCCCGAACCCTTGCATGGTGGCGGGACGAGCGCGACGAGGTGGACCTAGACCCGGTCTATCAGCGGAAAGGACACATCTGGAGCGAGAAGCAACAGCAGTACCTCATAGATTCAATTATTAACGGCTTCGACATTCCGAAGCTGTACGTCGCCGATTTCACTTTTCTTGACAGCAAGCTCAACATCAAGAAGAAGAAGTACGCCGTCATCGACGGGAAGCAGCGGCTCACCACCATTCTAAATTTCTTTGACGGCCTTCTCGTACTTTCGAAAGACTTCCTTTATCTAGAAGATCCAGCACTCAAAGTTCAGGGATTCTCGTACGGAGATCTTGCAAAGAACTATCCGAAGATCGCCCGACGCTTTGACAATATGTCGTTGACAGTTATGAGCGTCATCACAGACGACGAAGCGGACATCAATGAGTTGTTTATCCGACTCAACTCGAGCAAGCCGCTAACTGGCGCCGAGCTTAGAAATGCGATGTCCGGCATTATCCCGCAGCTGATAAGAAATCTTGCAGGCCATACATTTTTTACGAACCGAATCAAGTTCAACGTTGTTAGATCGCAGGACCGTAATACTGCGGCTAAGCTTCTTCTCCTCGAACACCGTGGAACGATTGTTGACACTAAGAAGGCGCAGCTCGACGCACTAACGACCGAAGCTTTCAGTATTGTCAGCGAGGAAGCGACGGACGCAGACGAGGCGCGAATTAGCGCTGCCTTTGAAGAAGCAGCGGAGGAAACTCAAAGCACGAATGTCGAGCAATCGGCTAGTCGCACTCGGACGATCCTGGATCGCCTCACATCGATTTTCATCGAGGCCGATGAACTACTAAGACGGCAGGCCGATATCATCGTTATCTACTGGCTGGTTCGCAGCACCGACCCCGGTCTAGACAAGGTGGTGAGGCCATTCCTAATTAAGTTCGAGCTTGACCGCTCAGCCAATAAGGCCCACAAATCGTCTGAGCAGAAGAATCCTGAGATCAACGAATATGAGCTTATGGCGCGCACCAGTAACGATGCCGGAAGCATTCGCATTCGCCATCAAATCCTTAGGCGTCGCTTTGCCTCATACTGCAAAGAGCTAGGAATCGATATTTGAGTGTGGTCCGCGCGGCGGGATATCGACGCTCCCCGCGCGGACCTGTCCGCAAAGAAAATTCATTCTTGGCGAAATGCAGACGCGCTTGCTACGCGGCGCCGACATGCTGAAGTAGGATCTGAAGGACTTCGTCTATCGTTCCGATCGGACGATGCTTGGAAAAATGAGAAGCCACGTCAGCCTCGATTCGTTCGATCGACTTGGCGTCCTCTAGGGCCTCAGCCCCGGCCCACTTTCTCCCCTGGTGCAGAACATCCCAGGGAGAACGACGATTCTTACGAGTCTCAGCGCTGTCTCCGTGTTTCCCGAAACCAAGCAGAACCTTCATCTCTTTGTTCCAGAGCGGATTGAACAGAGCGATGAGAGAGCTCTCAGTTACGGCCTGCCACCCGCTGGCAATAGGAAGATATCTGCATTGGAAGTGCCCAACGCTTAAATTCGTTGCGCGCTCGATGTTCTTGCGATGCTCCTCAAGGCGACTTGAAAGCTGCGGACCTTGCTGCTGAGGCGTGCGCGCAGCACGCACAGCCGGATCGGCCTTTCCAACGTATATTGGCGTTTCGGTTTGCGAGATCGGGGCGTAGAGATCAAAGTCACCACTATAGTAGATCGCGTACACGCCTGATCCATAGAACCGCTGCCCTGCTCGCTGCGATAGTGGGACTCGTTCCTGCCCCAAGAGCGCAACAGCAGCGAACGTACCGAAAAGCCTCGGATCTGCGGGATCGAAGAATGCAGGCGGCTGACTTACCGGATCGAGTGCGTTCAATCGAGAACGCAGATCAATAGCCGCAGTCTCTAGATCAGCCCGCAGCTTCCGCATCGCGACCTTGGGCGTATTGCTCGGAATGTCGTCAATTCGCACTAGCAGGTTGCGCAATTCATCCGCAAGGCCACGGATATCCTTTGCTGCCATGACAGAACCCTCGTTCTTCCATAATTCTTGTTGCACAGCACAGTCAACTAGCACGTAGTTTCTTCGAAACGCTGGCAACAACTGCTCTCGCGAGCTCAACTGGCACCGCGTTACCAAGCTGTCGCATTGCCTCGCTCCATGCCCCCTTGAAGTGCCACTCATCAGGAAATGTTTGCACACGCGCCGCCTCTCGCACTGTTAGATATCGGCACGCCCCATTCTCAAAAACAATCATATTCTCGCCACCAGGCACACCGTGATCGCCAGCTTTGAGAGTTTTCGATGGTGCATCAAACGGGCTTCCCGTATGCCCAGGGTAAGGACGTGCCCCTAGCTGCAGCCTGTGATTAAACACGCCGCGATAGTTGTCGCTACGAGCAAACGGCTTCGGAAGGTCCGAAATAGCATCTCTGATAGTTTTCCACGGCTTAAGACTGGACGGCTCTTGGTGTTTCAGCCGGTCAACTCGAGCAGTTAGCGCTTTCGGAAGCTGCACAGCTTCCGCTTCATTTGACCAATAGCTCCCCGTTACCCACTGATCGTATAGAAGTCTATCCTGACTATGAGTGGGCTGAGGGAAGCTCCAGTGTGCGTCAATGTCTGACCGGAAACCCACAACGAACAGGCGCTCGCGACATTGAGGAACACCATAATTAGCAGCATTCAAGACCGCGCTAAGGACGTTGTAGCACAGCCCCTCAGGCCGCGGACTGGATGTGTGATGCTGCTGAAGACGCTTCAGATGGCCCTGCCAGCTTTCTTTAACGCGCGGCACAATCTCGGGATACTGCAACTGAAGTCTGGAGTGCTCGAGATAAGTTGAAAATGCGGCGCGCGTAAGACCCTTCACGTTCTCCATCACAAAAGCCCGTGGACGAGCTTCGCGAACGGCCCGAATGAACTGAGGAATCATGTCGCGACCGTCGTTCATGCCCTTGTGCTTTCCGCCAAGCGAGAATGGCTGACAAGGTGGACCGCCGGCGACAAGATCGACTCCGTCAAACTGGCCGAAGGACACAGACGACACATCGCCTTCGTGAATTTTTCCAATCCACTTCTCTAACCCTGACACGGCTTTTTCTGACGCATTTGCGCGCAACGTCTGGCAAGCATCCGGATTCCACTCGAATAAGCCCCTATGATGAAATCCTTCGAGATGTGTTGCCAACGCTAGGCCGCCCGCGCCTGTAAACAGCTCGATTGATTGCTGTTTTTCTGCAAGCTTTTTCACTTTCGAACCCGTTGTGTATAGTCGCCGATCATTTCAATGAAGAATCTCAAACCTTGGGATTCGGTGAACTGAGGAACTCAATCACCCGGGACCGCACGAGATAACGGTCCCTGAGCTCACACTCCCAGACAACTAGCACGCTCCAGCCCTGGGAGTGCAACTCGCCTTCTACGCGAGCATCTCTTAACTTATTCGCCTCTAGTTTCCGTTCCCAAAACTCTTTTCTACTTTTCGGGAGACGAGCTGAAGCGCAGCCATGATGTCGGTGCCAGAAGCACCCATGTAGAAAGATCACCTTCTTTCTCACGGGAAACGTTAAGTCCGGTGTCCCGGGAAGGTCCCTACGATGTAAGCGATACCTGAAGCCTAAACGGTGGATCAGCTTTCGGAGCACAAGCTCCGGCTTAGTATCTTTGCCACGGACCGCCGCCATGATCTCTGATCGGCGCGCTGTCGAGACTGTGTCGGTCATCGCACGAATATTCGGAACGTCGATGCCTAGCGTGCGCTTATTCCCTCACCCGCACTTCGAATACCCACAATTCAAACAAGTCTGGCAGCCATCCATCAGCACCAACGCCTGCGTATTGCACTTAGCGCAGAGAGTGGCGCCAGCGGGGAAGCCTGAGGCATTCATGTGGGCAGCTTCTGCGGCGGCCTGGCTATCGCCGGCGGAGCCGGCTCCCACAGGGGCTGCCGCGGTAGCGGCGGCCGGCGTTGCGGGCTTGGCGGCCTTCTCGTAAGCGGCACGCTTCTCGGCGATGAGGGCGCGAGTCGCGTCGCTCATCTCCGGATCGTGGATCAGCCCGATCGACTTCATATGCTGCTCAACCACCGCGCCGATCTCGGCGACGATGCTCGGCATATAGACGCCGCCGGCCTTGAAGTAGCCCCCACGCGGGTCGAACACCGCCTTGAGCTCTTCAACAATAAACGTCACGTCGCCACCCTTGCGGAAGACGGCGGACAAAATTCGGGTGAGCGCGACGATCCACTGGAAGTGGTCCATGTTCTTCGAGTTGATGAAGAGCTCGAAGGGACGACGCTGCTCGTGCTTGGTACCGGCGTTCAGGACGATGTCGTTGACGGTGACGTACAGCGCATGCTCGAAGAGCGGCGACTTGATCTTGTACGTGCTGCCGACGAGGGTCTCCGGTCGTTCCAGGCTTTCGTGCATCTGGATGACTTCGGCCACGGGCGCGGCTTCTTTCACCGGCACGGGCGCGGGGGCCGGAGCGGCCTTGTCCTCGGGCTTAACGACGTTGTAGCCCTTGATCTTCTTTTCGATCTTGATCGCCATGACTCTTCTCTTATAGGTATCCCGCCCGGCGCCGGGCGCCGGGCGGAATGGGTGCTACTTACTTACGACGGCCACGAACGGCGCTCTTGCGTGCCGACGTACGACCGGTCTTGCTGGCAGTGGACCTCTTGACCGCCTTGGGGGCGGCTTTCTTGCTGGCGGCCTTGCGGACCGTCTTCTTTACTGCTGCGACGCGGCCGGCGCTCTTGCGAGCTACCTTGGCTACGCCCTTCTTGACGGCCTTGCGAGCCGTCGAGACCTGCTTGGCGACGCGACCGGCGGCCTTCTTGACCGTCTTGCGGACGGCGGCGGCCTTCTTCACGACGCGACCGGCTGCCTTGCGGGCAACCTTCTTGACCGCTGCCGTACGGGACGAACCCTTCTTGGCGGCGACCTTCTTCGAAGCCACCTTCTTGGAGGCAACCTTGCGAACCGGCGCCTTCTTGACGGCCTTCTTGGCGGCAGCCTTCTTGACCGCAACCTTCTTGACAGCCTTCTTGGCGGCAACCTTCTTGACCGCTGCCTTCTTCACGGCGGTCTTCTTGGCCGGTGCCTTCTTGGCGACTGCCTTCTTGGCCGGAGCCTTCTTAGCAGCAACCTTCTTCACGGCAGCCTTCTTGACGGCCTTCTTGGCGACAGCCTTCTTAGCAGCGACCTTCTTCGTCGCCGCCTTCTTGCCGGCAGCCTTCTTCGGCGCAGCCTTGGTAGCAGCGGCCTTCTTGGCCGGCGCCTTCTTGGCAGCCGCAGCAGCCTTCTTCTTGGCAGCAGCCTTCTTCGGCGCCGCCTTGACCGGTGCAACCTCAGCGACAGCAGCCTTCGGAGCCGCCTTGCGGGTTGCCTTCTTCGCGGCCTTCTTGGCCGGAGCCGGCGTCTCCACCGGGGCAACCTCGACAACGGCAGCCTTCTTCACCGGCGCCTTGCGAGCTTTCTTGACGACGGGCTTCACCGGTTCCGGCGAAACGTCGTCGGGACCGCTGACGAAGTCCGGCTCGCTGTAGTGATCGACCGAGACCGGCGTCACGTCTTCAGCGGCAGCCGGGGTCGGCTCGACGGTCTTGATGGCGACCGGCTTCTTCTTGACGACCGGCTTGGCAACGACCGGCGGCGTCACTTCGGCGGTGACATTCGTCTCCGCTTCGGGCGTGTCGCTGGTGTCATTGGTGTCGATATCGGGCAGCTCACCCTCGACAACCTGGTTTTCATTGGACATGTTTTTCCCTCTCCGCGGGGTCAGAACTTACCGTAATAGCCTTCCTTCAAAGCATCGAAGAGGTTCGCGGCGGTGTGCATTTCACCGTCGTATTCGACCTCTTCGTTACCCTTCAGTTCGACAACGCTACCGTCTTCCAATTCGAAGCGATAGAGGGTGTTCTCAAGGTCGGTTTCTTTTACGAGCACGCCCTGGAACGCGGCGGGGTTAAAACGGAACGTCGTGCAGCCCTTCAGACCCTGCTTATGGGCATACATATAGATGTCCTTGAAGTCCTCATACGGATAATCCGTCGGGACGTTCGCGGTCTTGGAAATGGAGGAATCGATCCACTTCTGCGAGGCCGCCTGGATGTCTACGTGTTCTTTCGGGCTGATGTCGTCGGCGGAGACGAAGTAATCCGGCAGGCGGGTCTTCGGATCGTCGGAGAACGGCAGCGCCTCGGAATTGATGAGGGCGCGGTAGGCGAGCAGCTCGTAGCTGAAGACTTCGACCTTTTCCTTCGACTTCTTGCCTTCGCGGATCACGTTGCGGGAATAGTGGTGAGCAAAGCTGGGCTCGATGCCGTTGGAGGCATTGTTGGCCAGGCTCAGCGAGATCGTGCCGGTGGGCGCGATCGACGAGTGGTGGGTGAAGCGCGCGCCGGTCTCGGCGAGGGCTTCGATCAGCTCGGGGGCCACTTCGGCCACGCGCTGCATGTAGCGGGAGTACTTCGCGTGCAGCGCGCTGCCACGGATGCTCTGGCCGACCTTCCAGCCGTCCTTGACCATCTCCGGGCGCTTGCGCAGCATCTCGGCGGTCACTTCGTACTCGCGTGCCAGGA
>Ga0163161_10003394_pt1 | contig 11184 bp, 8 predicted proteins | sample S45metaG_FD_129847 | JGI IMG/M metagenome (GOLD analysis project Ga0163161, IMG submission 129847) | Switchgrass rhizosphere microbial communities from Kellogg Biological Station, Michigan, USA - S4-5 metaG | ecosystem: Host-associated > Plants > Roots > Rhizosphere > Soil | place: USA: Michigan... | reverse complement strand
TTGTCGTAGATGTAGTTGTCGAACCAGTTGTAGAAGGCGGACGCTTCCAGGCTGTAGCCGGCGCCCTTGCCGCGTAGGGTGCCCTCAAGGCCCCACGAGCGCTCCATCTTGAAGTCGGGGCTGCCGATCTCGAACGCTTGCGTGCCGGCATGCGGACCGTTGGCGAACAGTTCCTCGCCGGACGGTGCGCGGCTGGTGCGCGAGGCGTTCAGGCCCACCCGCCAAGTGTCGCTCAGTGCGTAGGATGCGCCTAGCGATGCGGAGGCGGCATCGAAGGTCCGCCGTCCCTGGAAGAACTGCGGCTGATCGGGGCCCGGCTTGGCGGTGAGCGTCGTGTGCTCGAAGCGTGCGCCGCCTTCGACCTTGAACTGGCCCAGGTTCAACTGCTGCAGCGTGAAGACGCCGAACTGCTCGGTGGAGTTCTTCGGCAGGAAGGCCTCGTCACCCACCACGTTGAAGTCGCGGCTGAAGTATTGCACGCCGCTGGCGCCCTGCCAGCCACCGTGGTCGGCCTGGACGAACTCCAACCGCCCTTCCAAACCCTTGTTGTAGAACGCGGTGCCGATCGCGCCGTCTTCCTCGAGCTCGAAGTGACGGTAGGTGGCGAAGCCCGCACGAGCGCGGATGCTCTTCAGGATATCGCCACCGGTCTGGACTTCGGCGCGCAAGTCGACCCGATCCTGCGCAAGATCGAGTCGTGGTCCTTCCTGCTCTTCGCCTGGACGGATCGCATAGCGGTCCGGCACGCCGTACAAGCTGTCGTAGTGGCTATAGGACACGCCCAGGTTGCCGGTGTCGGTGATGAGAGCCGCGCCGACGCCGGCGGTCCAGGTCTTGTTCTGCGAGTTGGGCAGCTTGCCCCGCAACGCGGCATTGGCGGCGAAGTCGATGCCTTCCGCCTGCTGGTCCGCATCCTCCAGGCCGGCGTTGGCAAGGGCCGTGGCGCGCGCCGAGCGGGACAGCACCGAGCCGCCGATCCGCAAGTCGCCTGTCTTGAGGTAGCTGCCATCGGCATGAACGACGAAGTGGCTGCCCACCGGCACGTCGACGGCACCTGCACCCGACCGTTCGTTGGCGGCGGACCCATAAGTGCCGATCATGTCCACGTGGATCGGCTCTTCCGGCACTGTCCGGGGAATGCGCTTGTCGATCACGTTGACGACGCCGCCGATCGCGGATGAGCCGAACTGCAAGGTCGAGGGGCCGCGCAGAACCTCGATGCGCTCGGCCAGGAGCGGATTGACCACGACGGCATGATCGACGCTGGTGTTCGACACATCGATGGAGCCGATGCCGTCAGTCAGGATGCGCACGCGCTCGCCCTGAAGGCCACGCAGCACGGGACGCGAGGCGTTCGGGCCGAAGGACGTCGCCGACACGCCCGGTGTGTGGCTCAGCGTCTCGCCCAAAGTCGGCCGCAGTGCTTGCGTCAGTTCCGCACCCTGGATGACCGACACGCTGGAGAGGACCTCAAGCCGGTCGCGCTGATAGGGCGCAGTAACCACGATCTCTGCCGATGTGCGCGCATGTGGCGTCGAGCGAACCGGGACGACGCGCCTGTCGGCCTGCGCATCCTGAGCGAGCGCGGGCATGGCAACGCTGCCGAGCGCCAGCGCCATGAGAGAGCCGGCGTAACGAACATTGTGATGCATTCGATTTGTCCTTGGTCGTGTCGTATGGGCCGAGGCTGAAGCCGAGAACCCCACTACGCGAGGCGTCATACATCGCGCTTCTACATGATACAAGATATCATAACAGATGTGCCGGCTGTTTGTCTGGGTACGTTACGGCCGGCTTATTCGCGGGCAAGGCTAGGAGCCACTTGCCCAGTACCGACAATTTCTGGCAACCTCTCGGTTTCTGCCGAATTAAGAGCCGATACGAGCGCCAACGGTTTGAAGTCCAAGAAGAGGAACGCCTAATGACCCGTACACGTGAAGAGCGCGGCGAAGAAGAAACCAAGGCGGCGGCCGCCAAGGTCAAGAAGACCGGTAAGCCGGCCGGCGGAGCCCGTGGTGGCATCACCGCGCCCGTCACCCCCTCGCCCGAACTGTCGGAGATCGTCGGGTCGGACAAGCTGCCGCGCAGCGAAGTCGTCAAGAAAGTTTGGGAATACATCAAGAAGAACGACCTTCAGGATCCCAAGGACAAGCGCCAGATCTTGGCCGACGACAAGCTGGAGAAGATCTTTGGTGGCAAGAAGGCCAGCATGTTCGAGATGAACAAGCACCTCGCCAAGCACCTCAAGGCGTAACACCCCTTACCAGCGATGTTGAAAGCCCCATCCCGGCCATCCGGTGGTGGGGTTTTTCGTTGACGCCTCTATTGTGCGGAAGCGGGCCAGCTACCCGGCTGCAGCACCGGCAAGGCCGAAAACGCCTCGTGCGTCATGTCGACTGTCAGGCGATCACAGCCAAAGGTCAGTCGATCACGTGGCACGGCGCGAAGATCCTCGTCGATCCCGGCAACGCCGCCCGAGGCGATCACGATGTAGTTGACCGCGCCGGTCGAGCATTCGATGAGTGCCTCTACGGCTCGGCCCATTGCCCTCCCCGAAGCGTCGGTCGCGGACATGCCGCCGATACCGGTCGCCGGGAACAAGTTGGTCGAGGATGATCGGCGGCTGGCCGTCTCCGCCGACTTCGCGCCATCCTCGTAAGCCGCCTGGCGGCCCAGCCAGCGCCAGATGCCGACCACGTTCACGACCATGAGGAAGCCGTTCGACGCGACCAGGTTGGTCTGCCCCGTCGTCACTCCCACCGTGGTCCAGGCGATCGATCCGACGGTGAAGACGACAAAGCCCCACCCTGTCACTCTGGCGCCAAGATTGGCGGCCGTCATCATCGCCGCGATCATGGTGGCGATGGGCGCGATCCACCCTGCTGCTTCCTCCACTAGGCTACTCCTCGGCGATGGGTTTTCGGCTCAAGTGGCCGTGAAGATGCTCTTGGGAATGTGCGTGATCCGGCAGGCCAGGTCGGCCTCGCCCGATGCGACGACATAGTGATCGCCGCCGTCGGCGATGCCGGTGGTGAACACCACGTCGCGTAGATACATCTGGTGATCGATTGGCGCAGTAAGCTCGGGCGCGGCCTCCAGCAGCGGCGCGTGTTCAGTGCGCACGACGATGCTGGGATCATCGCGGTCGAGCACCGACCAGTAGGTGCGATAGATGCCGACGATTTCGTGCGGCTCGACGCCGTGCCACAAGGTCAGCCAGCCATCGTCGGTCAGAATCGGCGGAGCACCGCCACCCATTCGCGCGGTCGCCACGGTCGCGGCATGAGGACGGATGCCGGGCCGATCGTGCGGCCTCCAGAAACGCCCGTCCGGAGAGTACGCGAGGTTGATCGAAGGCCCGGGGCGCCACTCGCTACCCGGCGGATAGGCGAAGTACAGGTCGCCGAGCGGTCGGGTCTGCGCCCAATAACGGCCGTCGACCAGGCCTTCGAATATCAGCATGTCCTTGTTCTGATGATCGAGGACGATGCCGTCGAACTGCCAGTCCAATCCGTTGTTGGAGGTGTAGAGCGTGGTCGAATGGCGCTCCGGGCTGACCGAGCACGTGGTCATCAGCCAGCGATCTTCGACACGACTGATCCGCGCATCCTCTATGCCATAGCATTGCAGGCTGCTGCTGGGCTCGATCGCCTTGTCATAGTGCATCGCCACCACTTCGAGCCCGTCCGCAGTCAGTTCGACCGGCAGCAGCCACGACAGCGAAGTCAGCGCGACGATCTTCCATTCGCCACCGTGCAGCGTGAACTTGCGTGGGTCCGAAGTGTCGGCGTGCTCCAGCGGCCAGGCATCGAGCACATAGCGCCCACCTTCGGCACCGCCGCCATCCCACCGGATCGCATGGACATGGCCGTCGAAGATGGGCTTGCGCAGCGCTTCGGCCACGCGGACCATCATCAAGAGGTTGCCGTTCGCAAGCCGCGTGAGGCCCGGATTGAAAGCCCCTAGCACATACGTCTCGACGCCGAGTTGCCCAGCGAGCGGCGAACGCGTCAGGTCGATGTCGTCCGGAACGAGGACCAGCTTGTCGACCGGGTAGCTCATGCGATGCTCTCCAACAGCTCTTCCGCCTTGGCAAGCCGCAGGTCCGCTTGCGCGAAATCGCCTTTGCACACGAAGCGATCGTTGGAGCGGGTCAAGCCGGCCGCGTCCAGCGCCTTGTCTCGGCCCGGGCGCGGCGTCAACGCGATTGCGGCTGGACCGGCATCGACCCGCGCGACGCCTGCCAGCCGGGCCAGTACACGAAGGCGTGCTTCAGCCAGCAGATCGACCGCTGCTTCGGGTAGCGACCCGAATCGATCGACCAATTCTTCCTCGAAGCTTTCCAGGCCAGCGATGTCGGCGACCCTGGCGAGCGCGGCGTGCAAGGTGATGCGCAAGTCGACATCCGGGATCCACTCCGCCGGCAGGCTGCCGCTCAGTTCGGCGTGGATCACCGGCGTCCAGTCCTCGGCTGCTTCGCCGCGTGCCGCCGCGATCGCGCGTTCCATCAGGTGCTGGTACAGTTCCACCCCAATCAGCTTGGCGTGGCCGGCCTGTTCCTCGCCCAACAAGTCGCCAGCGCCGCGCATGTCGAGGTCGCGGGCGCTGATCGCGAAACCAGCGCCCAGGCGATCGAACGCCGCCAGCGTGTTGAGCCGAGCCAGGGTGCGCGGCGCGATGGTCTTGTCAGGCTCGGTCAGCAGCAGGATCTGCCCGCGCCGACTGCCCCGTCCGACACGTCCACGCAGCTGGTGAAGCTGCGACAGGCCGAACCGGTCAGCGCGCCACACGATCATGGTGTTGGCACGGGGCACGTCGAGCCCCGCCTCGATGATGTTCGTCGCCAGCAGCACGTCGCCATCGCCGTTGCCGAAGCGCACCATCGTCTCGTCGAGTTCGGCAGCCGGCAACTTGCCGTGGGCTTGCAACACCTCCAGCTCGGGCACTAGCTTCGCGAGCTTTTCCGCCAAGCCAGCGAGGTCCTCGATCCGGGGAACCACCACGAAGCTCTGCCCGCCACGGCTGCGTTCGCGCAGCAAGGCCGCTCGGACGGTGACGTCATCGAAGGCCCCTACCCGCGACCGGATCGGCTGACGTCGCGCCGGTGGCGTGGCGATGATCGACAGCTGCTGCAGCCCCACGAGCGCGCTCTGGAGCGTGCGCGGGATCGGCGTGGCGCTCAGCGTCAGCACGTGATCGGCTCCGAGCGCGGCGATCTTGGCTTTGTCCGCCGCACCAAAACGCTGCTCTTCATCAATGACAGCGAGGCCCAGGTCGGCGAATACGACGCCCTTGCCCGCGACCGCGCCGGTGCCGATCACCACGCCGATGCTGCCGTCGGCAAGCCCCGCCTTCACCGCCTTCTTCTCAGCCGCGCTGGACAACCGCGACAGGCTGGCAACCTTCACGCCGGTGCCCTTGAAGCGGCGCTCGAAGGTTTCGAGGTGCTGGCGCGCCAGCACCGTGGTCGGAACGGCCACGACCACTTGCTTGCCACCAAACGCCGTCATCGCCGCAGCGCGCAGCGCGACCTCGGTCTTGCCATAGCCGACATCGCCGACGACGAGCCGATCCATCGGTCGGCCTGACGCAAGATCCTGGCGTACGGCGGCAACGGCGCGGGTTTGGTCGGCGGTTTCGGTAAACGGGAAATCGTCGACGAAGCGTTCGTACTTGGCCGAGAGCGGTTCCAGCACCGCCGCCTCCCTGCCCTGACGCTCCTCCGCCAGTCGCGTCAGTTCGCGCGCGGCATCAGTCAGCGTCTTGTCGACCTCGGCGCGGCGCTTGAGCCAGCTCGTGCCATCCAGCTTGTCGAGCGTGACTCCGGTCTCGTCGGCACCATAGCGCCATATGCGGTTGGCCTCGGGCGCGGGCACCAGGCGACGGTTCTCGCCGGCGAAGCGGAGCACGATGGCGTCGCCGCCATCGGGTGCGTCGTCCAGCCCTTCGATGACACACAGACCGTGATCCTCGTGCACGACCACGTCGCCGCGCCGCAACTCGCCAAGCTGGAAGGGATCAAGGTCGACATGGGCCCCCTCGGCCTCTTCGCGCTGGGCTCGGCTGCCGAGAAGGTCGGCTGCCGCGATCACCATCGTGTCGCCGAGCTGGAAGCCGCGCGACACCGGCATGGCCAGCATCGCCAGGGTACCCGCCGGTGCAGCCATGGCTTCCTGCCAGTTCGTCACGCTTACCGGGCTGATCTTCAGAGCCCGTTCGAGACGGGGCGCGAGGAAGCGTAGGTCACGCCGGGTCCCCAGCACCAGCAACTTGCCACTGGGTAGCGTCTCCTTCGCAACCTTCGTGAAGCTTCGAAGGGGATTGCGCTGCTCGGCGAAGCGCGGCGGGGCATCGCCGAAGTCGGCGGCAAGCTCGGCCTGCGGATGGGTCGACAGCGCCTTGGCCCAGAGGTCGTCGGGACAGACGTTCGTGGCATCCTTGCCAGTGCGTCGAGTGGCAGTATCCGCGGCGAGATCGAGGAAGGTCTGGCGCCGCTTGTCCGCGCCGTCGTCCTGCAGCACCGTGGCGTGAGGCAAATGGTCGAGCAGGCAGACACCGTCCTGGATCTCGGGTTCACGTGCACGGCCAATCAGCAATCGGTCGCAGGTCTCCTTCGTGCGTTGGGTCATGGGATCGTAGGACCGGATCGAATCGATCCGTCCACCCTTCACCTCGATACGAAATGGGCTGCCCAAATCGGCGGGGTAGATGTCCGCCACCGTTCCCCGCAACGCGAATTCGCCGGGCTCATCAACGCGCTCGTCGCTGAAGTACCCGATCTCCTCCAGCATGGCGGGCAGATCGTCGAGCACGACCGGGTCGCCGCATTGCAGGTGCGGCGGCGCGGCGTCGAACTGCTGGGGGTTGGGGTACAGCCGGGCCATGCTCTCGCCTGTGCTGATGAGCGCGATATGCCCTTGGCGATCCCGGCTGTGGGCCATCCGCAACTTGTGCAATGTGCTAGTCCGCATGCCTGCGTTGGCTGGAGTTGGAGGCGTGGCATCGCCTGGGAGCGAATCGCTGCCGGGGCAGAAGAAAACGGCATGTTCACCACAAGCCGCGCTCATGCCTTGGGCAATGTCACGCGCTCGCGCTTCGTCCTGGGCGATGAATATGACATCGCGATCTTGAAGGGCGCCGAGCAGGACAGCGAGCACTTCGCCGATCCCTTCGGCGGGCCTCGTGGTTGCGCCGACATCCGCGTCCGTGCTCGCCAGCTTGACCATTTTGTTCATGCCAGCCGAACCCTGCTGACAGGCCGTTGTTCCAGCTTCGTGGATTGATGCACGATCAGGAAGACATGGATAAGCCGTTAGATCGATTGCCAAAAGTTAAGTGGTCAGGCGTGCGTGTTCTGCTTCATCATCGATTTCGTGCGGGCGCTAACGGCTTTGTAAAGGTTCACGAGCAGGAACCGATCGCATGAAGCATGTACCGATCAAGGGGCATCCGGCGACCTCACCGGGAGAGCGCGCGGCGCGTGCCGGCATCACGTTGATCTGTGACGTGCGGCAGGGCGCACGGCCGTGGACGCAGGTCCGGCTGGAAGACCTTTCGCCAGGCGGATTTCGTATCGCCCGACTGCCGGCCGTGCGTGCCGAGCTGCCGCTGCGGATCCGCATACCCGGCATGCAGATGCTGACGGCCGAGATCCGCTGGGTGCGCAACGGAGCGGTGGGCTGTGCCTTCGTCGACCCCCTGCATGTCGCCGTGTTCGAGCATGTGGTCCGTAACAGCCGCTAGGCGCTGCGGACCAGCACGCCTCACATGTGGATGACGCGGCCGTAAGCGGCGAGCACCGATTCATGCATCATCTCGGACAAGGTCGGATGCGGGAACACCGTGCCGATCAGTTCTGCCTCGGTGGTTTCCAGCGTCTTGCCGACGACGTAACCCTGGATCAGCTCGGTGACTTCCGCGCCGATCATATGTGCGCCCAGCAGTTCGCCGGTCTTGGCGTCGAACACCGTCTTCACGAAGCCTTCCGCTTCGCCCAGCGCGATCGCCTTGCCGTTGCCGATGAACGGGAACGTGCCGACCTTCAGCTCGTACCCGGCGTCCTTCGCCTTTGCCTCGGTCAGGCCAACCGACGCGATCTGCGGGTGGCAGTAAGTGCAGCCCGGTATGTTGCTGCGGTCGAGCGGGTGGGGGTGGACGTCCTTGTTACCCAGTTCCTGCGCGATCGCCTCGGCGGCAGTCACGCCTTCATGGCTCGCCTTGTGCGCCAGCCAGGGGCCTTCGACGCAGTCGCCGATCGCCCACACGCCCTTGACGTTGGTGCGGCCGAGCTCGTCGGTCTGGATGAACGATCGCTCGTCCAGCGTGATCTTGAGCGTTTCCAACCCGATGTCCTCGATGTTGGGAACGATGCCGATCGCGACGATGACGTGGCTGAACTCGCTCGTCGCTTCCTTGCCGGCCTTGTCCTTGATCGAGACCTTGACGCCCTTGGGACCATTGGCGATCGCGCCGACCCCGGCCTTGGTCAGGATCTTGATGCCCTGCTTGGTCAGCTGCTTTTCGAGGAAAGCGGAGACATCGGCATCTTCGACCGGAACAATGCGGTCGGCCATTTCCACCACCGTCACGTCGCTGCCCATATCGTTGTAGAAGCTGGCGAACTCGATGCCGATCGCGCCCGATCCGATGACCAGCAGCTTGGACGGCAGCTCCTTGGGCGTCATGGCATGACGATAGGTCCAAATGCGCGCGCCGTCGGACTTTGCCGTGGGCAGCTCGCGCGCGCGGGCGCCAGTGGCGACGATGATGTGCTTGGCCTCGATCGTCGAGATGCCCTTCTCGCCCGTGACTTCCAGCTTACCGGGCGCGACGAGCTTGCCGGCGCCCATGTGCACGGTGATCTTGTTCTTCTTCATCAGGTGCGTGACGCCCTGGTTCAGCTTGTCGGCCACGCCGCGCGAACGCTTGACCACCGCGTCGAGGTCGGCGGTGATGTTCTCGGCGGCCAGACCATAATCCTTGGCGTTCTTCATCTGGTGGAACACCTCGGCCGAGCGCAGCAACGCCTTGGTCGGGATGCAGCCCCAGTTAAGGCAGATCCCGCCCAGCCGCTCGCGCTCGACGATCGCGGTCTTGAGACCAAGCTGCGCCGCCCGGATCGCCGCGACATAGCCGCCGGGACCGGAACCGAGAACGATGACGTCGTAGGTATCTGCCACTAGAATCTACTCCTGCTCGATAGCGCGGGGCCGGCCCGCGTCGTCGATGGCGACGAACGTGAACGTCGCCTCGGTAACTTTGACTTCTTCATCCTCGGTGCGGTGCCGCCGCCAAGCCTCGACGCCGATGCTCATCGATGTGCGTCCGAGCCGCTTGAGTTCGGCATAGACCGACACTTCGTCCCCGACACCCACCGGAAGATGGAATTGCATGCCGTCGAGCGCCACCGTTACTGCTCGCCCTCTTGCCCGCCGGGCAGCGAACAGACCAGCGCCCGAGTCCATCAGGCTGAGCAGCCAGCCGCCAAAGATGTCGCCATATGCGTTGGTGTCGGCGGGCATGGCGGTGACGCGGATGACGGGATCGCGTTTGGCTTTGGCCATGTCAGACCACCTGCGCCAGCCCGTCAACGGGACACGGCCGATCGTTGGCGTCTAGAACCACGAACGTGAAAGTGCCGTTCGCCACTTCGACGCTGGCGGCGCTGGCGCGTGCCCGACCGAAGCCACGAGTTGCTACTGTCAATGAGGTGCGACCGGTGCGGACCACATCGGCATACACGTTCAACTCGTCACCCACTTGCATGATGTCGGGAAAGGCAAAATCGGTCGCGCCGACCACCACCGCCTTCATGCCGGTCCGGCGTGTTACCAGCGATGCCGCGCCGAGCGCGAGCTGGCTCATCAGCCAGCCGCCGAAGACGCCGCCGTACGGATTCAGGTCTGTCGGCATCGCGGTTACCCGGATGACGAGGTCGCCAGCCGCCTGCACCATCCTTAGGCGACCATCCCCAGCGGGCTTTCGACGTACTGCTTGAACGCCGCCATCAGCTGCGCGCCGCTGGCGCCGTCGATCGCACGGTGGTCAAAGCTGCCAGTCGCGGTCATCACCGTCGCGACGCCGAGCTGGCCATCGGGCATGACCCAGGGCCGCTTCTCGCCCGCGCCGATCGCCAGGATGGTCGACTGCGGCGGGTTGATCACGGCGGTGAAGTGCTTGATCCCCATCATGCCCATGTTGGAGATCGAGGCCGTGCCGCCCTGGTACTCCTCGGGCTTGAGCTTGCCGTCCTGGGCGCGACCGCCAAGGTCCTTCATCGTCTTGGCGATGTCGGAGAGCGAGCGGCCGTTGGCGTCCTGCACGATCGGGGTGATGAGGCCGCCAGGGATCGAGACCGCCACCGAGATGTCGGCGCGACCGTAGCGGATCAGCTCGTTACCGGCGAAAGTCACGTTGCACTCCGGCACGTCGATCAGCGCCTTGCCCAGCGCCTTGATCAGCATGTCGTTGACCGAGACCTTCACGCCCTGCTTCTCCAGCACGGCGTTGAGTTCGGCGCGCATCGCCATCAGCTTGTCGAGGCGGATGTCGACGGTGAGGTAGATGTGTGGCGCCGCCTGCATCGACTGCGCCAGGCGGCGTGCGATGGTCTTGCGCATGCCGGACAGCGGCTCGACCGTGTGCGGGATGCGCGCGTCGAGCAATGCCCGGGTCTCGTCTGCCATCGCCACGTCGGACTGGGCGGCGGGCGCGGCAGCGCTGAGCGATGTCGTGGCGGCAGGCTTGCCCGAGCCGGCCTGAGCGGCTTCGACGTCCGCCTTGACGATGCGGCCATGCGGACCCGATCCGGTCAGGCCGGCAATGTCCACGCCCTTTTCGGCTGCGATGCGTCGGGCGAGCGGGGACACAGCAACGCGATCAGACGACGAGGACGTCTTTGCTGCAGGCTCGGCAGGCTTGGACGCAGGCTTCGGCGCCGGTGTCGGAGTGGGCGCGGGAGCAGCGACCTGAGGCTTTGCTTCGGGCTTCTCATCTTCGGAGGGCTCTGGCGCCGCTTCGGAAGCATCGTCGTCCTCGCCGGCGATCGTCGCGATCACGGTACCGACCTTCACGCCCTCGGTCCCTTCGGCGATCAGGATCTTGCCGATGGTGCCTTCGTCGACCGCTTCGAACTCCATCGTGGCCTTGTCGGTCTCGATCTCGGCCATGATGTCGCCCGAGGCT
>Ga0163161_10003393_pt1 | contig 11184 bp, 12 predicted proteins | sample S45metaG_FD_129847 | JGI IMG/M metagenome (GOLD analysis project Ga0163161, IMG submission 129847) | Switchgrass rhizosphere microbial communities from Kellogg Biological Station, Michigan, USA - S4-5 metaG | ecosystem: Host-associated > Plants > Roots > Rhizosphere > Soil | place: USA... | reverse complement strand
TAAGCTACTTGACTCAAACCCCAGAGGCAAAAAGTCGGCTGCACACTTTGGAATAAAACGGAGTGGATACTATTGCGGATCTTCGTCACTTTTGGTGAAACTAAAGATATCCTATGGGCATAAATTGTAAAATTTTGTATTAATTGCGATTGTATGTAATTTTAAATTGCCGTGCGTACGAACCAATTAGGGCACTTCACCAAAAGTGACGAAGATCCATTTTTGCCGAAATGCCCACCTTCATCAGAAAATATCTGATGGGACTCCGTTTTGATTTTGGTCCTTGTCTCAGTATCAGTAACTGGATTAACAGGTATATACTTATTGACCTTTAAATACCTAAAATAATTATTGAGTATGATTCTGGTATTGTTATAGGTCACTCCTACCCACTTTTCTTCTCTTTCCATTGTATTTAGAAATTCTGTGATTTCATAATCTGTAATGTCGATTACTCTCTTATCCTCCCCATAGTAATTGATGAACTGGTTGACTTTCGAAAGATAGGACCTACGGGACTTTTCCCTGGTTCCCTTGGCAATATGATATTGTTCAAATAATACTTTGGCCTGTAAAAGACTTACGGAACTGATCTGCTTCTTTAGTTTATCGTTGGCTTTTTCATCAAGTGGGTTCCAACCGCCTTCCAGTGCCTCTGTATATGCTGTACATAGTTTGGTGAAGTGCTTAAGCTTTTCGCTGGGATCTTTTATCCGGTTGAGGTTCTTCGTCGGCCTGAACCTTTCCATCTGGCCAGTCTGGGAGTTATGAAAGAAAAATTCAACATACCAGGTCTGGAGGGCCTCTTCTTTAGCCCGCGTGCTGCCTTTGGGGACAGATTCAATCTTTTTTCCCTTAAATAGTCTTGGAATGGTGTAATGTAGTTCTGGAGCAGTCATAAGCTCCAAAGATATTTCCCGTGGCTGAGTTTTGGCAGAGCTTGGATTTTTTAAACACTCAATCGACTGATTGTCAGTCGATTGAGTGTTTTGAGTGGAGAATATCGGATTCGAACCGATCACCTCTTCACTGCCAGCGAAGCGCTCTAGCCAAATGAGCTAATCCCCCAGATTTTGAATGTTCAATAATCAACTTTAGAATAAGCAGACCAATTATTGAAACAAGCTTTCCGGCTTGTGCAGCAAAAATAGCAAATACTTTCTCGAATGCAAATGATAATTGATCTTTTTAATAAAAATTGCTCCTTAATCTTTAAATTTAAAAGCAAACATCGCCATCAAACAGATAACGGCAAAAGCCGATTGCATGGGATAATTGATGAACAGGAACAGTACAAAAGTGGCAACAAGCAACAGTACAAAAAACATAAAAGCCTTAAACACAGTATCCATATAACACATGGCCACAATGGCTAAAATATAGAACGAAATAATAACGGCAGTGATAAACATCGCCGAAATTAAATTCCTAATATTAACCGAATATTAAATATCCTTTAGCTTTAATTATTTAAAGTGCTAAGCTAAATACTTCTTTTTTGTTCAATAAATCCTGATAGACATCTACAAACTGAGCTACATTGTATCCATCCATTAATGCATGGTTTACATGGATGGAAACCGGCATTATTTTTCTTCCCTCCTCAGTCCTTACCTTTCCAAAGGATATTTTCGGGCAGCTATCCTGATAAGAATAATTACGGGCATGCGATAAGGAAGTGAAATTTAACCAGGGCAGTGCCGAATAATGGATTACGTTTTGTCCGGAGGAAGAAGGGATTAAACCGGTAGTGGCCTGTACCTTTTCGATCTCTTTGTTGGCTTCCGTTCTAAAATCTTCGAAATCTTCGTAGAAATCCATGTAACCAAATCCAAATGTACCGTTTGGCCGGTTAATGGTGGCCGCAGCGTTTACGGTATCGTATTTCCAAACCTCTCCATCGATAATCCGGTAACCAAAGGGCTCGATCTGGTTTGCGGCAAGCAATGATTTGTACAGATAAAGCAGAAAGAACGAAACATTGTGTTCTTTTGCCTCTTCATAGGTAGCAGTACAGTCTACATCTACGGTTACGCCAAAGAAAGGTTCTTCAAAAGCGCTAAAAAATTCAAAATGATCTTTTCTGATCCAGGTGTTGATATCTATTTTTTCTTTCATTCAATTAATTTTGGTAAAACTTCAGAGAGGCTTTCCATCTGATAAAAATTGGGGTGTTCGATGGTATGATCAATGCTCTCGTGCACCCAGGTGGTATGATAAGGGATATGGACGGCATGCCCACCAATATTCAGCACTGGTAATACATCCGATTTTAAGGAATTGCCCAGCATTAAAAATTCTTCAGGCTTACAATCCAGGTGTTTAATCAGTTTCTGATAATCCTTTTCCTGTTTATCACTCATGATTTCGATATGGTGAAAATAATGGTCGAGACCCGATTTGGTCAGCTTACGCTGCTGATCGAGCAGATCGCCTTTGGTGGCCACCACTAATCTGTATTTTCCGTGCAGGGCTTTTAACACTGCTTCCACCCCATCAAGCAGTTCGACTGGTTTATTGAGCATTTCTTGCCCTAACTCAATTGCCTTACTCACCATCAGGGGGTCTATTTTCCCCGAAGTGATCCGTACTGCAGTTTCGATCATGCTCAGCATAAAACCTTTAATCCCATAACCATAAAGCGGCAAATTGGCAATCTCCGTTTGATAAAGTTCGGCCAGGATGCTGTGACGGGGCATAAAATCTTCTAAAAGACCGGCAAACTGCTCCTCTGTTTCGCGGAAATAAGGTTCATTTACCCAAAGGGTGTCATCGGCATCAAAAGCAATTACGGTAATTTGATTTTTCATGGTTATGCTTACTTTAGTGCCACAAAAGTAACCTAACAGGCAGTGTTAAAAAAGGACATTTGTCTCGACTACATTAATATGCTACGGACCAACCTTACCTTCCTATCTTTTATTGAACGTTTTTGCTCAGAAAATGCAACAGAAAAAATCACGCTTAAAAGCTTCAAAGCCGGGTATAGATTTATCGAACAGGGCGAAAACATCAGCAATATTTACATCATTAAAGACGGGATTAGCAAATGTTTTATTTCTGAGGAGAACGGTAAAGATTTTATTATTGAGTTTTTGGGTAAGGGCGAAGTGGTTGGGGAAATCGAGGCAATTAAAAAGATCAACTGTTTATGTAACGTTGCCGCAATAAGCGAGGTTACCGCTTATGTGATCCCTGATCATCTTTTTCTTTCTTTAATCAGCAAGAATAGTGAATTTACGACAATATTACTACAGGAATTATCTACAAGAATTATACAGACGAGTACACGTGCGTCTTTTCAACAGTTGTATACGCTGGAATATGCACTTTTAAAATTACTCAAACTACAGGCCGATGAGCACATTTCAATCTCAAAAGAAGATATGGCGGCCTACCTGGGTATTTCTGTAAGAAGCTTTAACAGAAGTTTAAAGCAAGTTGTAGATAAGGGAGGTTTTGACACGCCCGAATTTAAAAACATCTTACAGCTGCCAAACATGAAAAAGCTACTGGAAAGATTAAGGCAGTGATGTAGTGCAGTGTATAAGCAAGCTTTTAAAGATAAAATCATAAACAGCGTATTATCCGGCAAATATCGGGTTGATTTAAAAAGAAAAAAGAAGGTTGCACTTACTGTTAAACACAAGGACAGTGATTTGCTTTTTGATCCACACAGCAAATTCGGATCAATTGTAAACAATCCAAAATGAATAGAATATATTCGATAATTAATTGCTCGATAAATGAATGCATTTGAAGAAACCGGCGGTGTACGGATAGGTGGCTTTAAAGCAACCTGGCCTTTTGCTACTTTAAAAGTAAGCGAATTTAAATTCGAACTCAACGCATCGATAAAAGGTGATTTTGTTTTTAAACACTCGGATATCATTTCCATGATACCACACACTTCCATATTAGGTAGTTCAATCCAAATTATCCACCGGGTTGAGAAATACAATAAAGAAATCCTCTTTACCTTTCTAGGAAATGCAGAAGAGCGGATGACCGAAATTGAACACACCGGCTTCCTTAATCATATCGCCCCTAGCCCAAGTTATATTGACTTAGAGATCGATCAGCTTCAGCAACAAAGCGGTTTTCCCATTAAAATTCCGGTTGCCGTTGGCATCTTGTCATCTGGAATTTACTGTTCCTATCCGACTTTTCAATGTATTTCACATCAGAAAGGGAACCGAAATATTCGGGATTGGCGTGGGGATGGCACTGGCCTTCGTATTTATAATATTATTGCTCACATCAGATGCAGTGAGGCAGCTGGTATTAAAGAATGGCAATAGTATCGGCAATATAAAACCCTTTTTATATTTTTTAGCCTTTATTACGCTCGTGATGTTTTGTGCGGGTTTTTTACCCCAATATCTGGCTAACCATTAAACATTTAGGTAGCATGGCGTGTTAGATTAAACAAATAACACAAATATGTCCGATATCTTAATCATCAATGGAAGTGCCAGATTGAATGGAAATACCCAAAAGTATATCGCCCAACTTACTCAGGAAATAGCTTTTGATCAGATCAATTTACTCGAGCATTATTTCCTTCCTTATAACTATGAAAACCAATATCCTGCCGAAGATCGTTTTGAAACCTTTGCCAAAGAAATCCTTTACCACAAACACCTTATTTTTGCAACACCCGTATATTGGTATGCAATGAGCGGAAGAATGAAAAACCTTTTCGACCGCTTAACAGATTGGGTAACCTTAAATAAGGAGGTTGGCCGAAACCTGAAAGGCAAAACCTTACATTTAATTGCGGTTGGTACCGATGCCGATTTGCCTGACGGGTTTACCACGCCCTTTTTTATGACGGCAAATTATATGGAGATGGATTACAAAGGTCATGTGTATTTCAATTCGGACGCAAAAATTACTGATGAAGAACTTGCCGAAATCAGAGATTCTTTTTTTAGTTTTATATCCGCATAAACACTATATAGCACAGGTTGCAATTTTATATCCCTAATTCTATTTAAAGTAAAAGCATGAATGTAGCAGAAGTTTTTAAGAACAATGAAAAATGGATCGCCGATAAACTGGCCATCAATCCTGATTATTTCACTGAATTATCTAAAGGGCAGAGCCCGGAATTTTTATACATCGGCTGTTCTGATAGCCGTGTTACAGCCGAAGATTTAATGGGCATACAGCCTGGTCAGGCTTTTGTACACCGCAATGTGGCCAATCTGGTAAACAATGTAGATTTAAACGTAATGACGGTTTTAAATTATGCCGTACGCCATTTAAAGGTAAACCATATTGTGGTTTGCGGCCATTACAACTGTGGGGGCGTTAAAGCAGCCATGCAACCAGCGGATCTAGGTATCTTAAATCCCTGGTTAAGAAATATACGGGATGTATACCGCATCCATAAAGATGAGTTAAACGCCATCGAAGATGAAGGTCTTCGTTATAACAGATTGGTAGAGCTGAACGTTCAGGAGCAGTGTGTAAACCTGTTAAAAACCGCAGCCGTTCAGGAAGCTGTTACCGCACGCGGGCTAACCGTACATGGTTGGGTATTCGATATCCATACAGGTCGCTTAATTGATCTTAAGATCGATTTCGAAAAGATTTTGAAAGATATTAAGGAGATTTATAATCTTTATTAAACGTTTGGAGTTTGGCGTGGAGCGTTTGGAGTCCTAAGCGCATAAAAAGCCAGTATATTTTTACAAGCTGGGCGTTTGGAGTTTTGAGTACATACGACTCACAACTCCAAACTCACCACTCCAAACTCCCAACTCATAACTAACCTAACGCCCCATCCAACCGCCATCAACGGTTAAGATGGTTCCGTGAACATAGTCGCTGGCCGCTGAGGCCAAAAACAATGTCGGTCCTTTAAAATCTTCTGGTGTTCCCCATCTTCCGGCTGGAATACGGGATAATATAGATGTGCTTCTATCCTGATCTTCGCGTAAGGCAGAAGTATTATCTGTTGCAATATAACCTGGTGCAATGGCATTTACATTTACGCCTTTTGATGCCCATTCGTTTGCAAAAGCTTTGGTCAAAGATGCAATTGCGCCCTTACTCGCTGCATAACCCGGAACGGTAATGCCACCCTGGAACGACAATAAGGATGCGGTGAAAATCACTTTTCCGCTACCTCTGGCAATCATTTCACGGCCAATTTCGCGGGTTAAAATAAATGGTGCAGTTTGGTTTACCGCAATTACTTCATCCCAATATTCATCCGGATGCTCGGCAATGGGTTTACGTAAAATGGTTCCGGCATTATTTACCAAAATATCGATAACCGGATGATCGGCTTTTACCTGGGCGGCAAATGCCAGGGTATTTTCGCGTTTACCGAAATCGCACTGGTAGGCATAAAATTTTCTGCCTAATGCTACAATTTCTTTTTCTACAGCGCTACCTTCCAGCTCCAGGCTGGCAGAAACACCGATAACATCGGCACCTGCTTCAGCAAGCACTAAAGCCATGGCTTTTCCAATGCCTCTTTTGCAACCGGTAACTAACGCAGTTTTACCTGCTAAATTAAATATGTTCGACATGTTTTTTAAAGTTCTATTCTACAGATCTCTCCATTTCGCTATGCTCCAGTCGAGATGACGATAATTATTTTAGTTCAGTAATGGCACAGTGATCCATATCACCATAATCCAGATTTTCGCCAGCCATGCCCCAAATAAAGGTATAGTTACTTGTACCGGCTCCTGAGTGGATAGACCAGTTCGGTGAGATTACGGCCTGATCGTTTTGCATCCAAATGTGGCGGGTTTCTTGTGGTTGCCCCATAAAGTGACAAACACTCTGTCCTTTAGGTACTTCAAAATAAAAATAAGCTTCCATCCTTCTGTCGTGCGTATGCGCTGGCATCGTATTCCAAACACTGCCCGATTTTAGCTCGGTCATCCCCATCTGCAACTGGCAGGTAGGCAACACACTGTTCACCAATAATTTATTAATGATCCTGTGGTTAGCCGTTTCCGGAGTGCCCAATTCAACAATTTCTGCTTCAGCTTTGCTTACCTTTTTGTTTGGATAAGTATGGTGCGCAGGGGCAGAATTGATGTACAATTTAGCTGCTTCACCTGGCGTGGCCGATTCAAAAAACACTTCTTTTGCACCTCTACCGATGTACAAAGCTTCTTTATAATCCAATTCATACTTTTCGCCGTCGGCAGTTACGATTGCTTTTCCGCCAACATTGATAATACCCAGTTCCCTGCGTTCTAAAAAGTAGGTCGCTTTTAAATCATCTGGATTTGGAAGTGCTATTTTCTGGTCAACAGGCATTGCACCACCTACAATATACCGGTCAAAATGAGATAAGGTTAAATTTACCTGGTTGGCCTCAAATACATTTTCGATCAGGAAATTATCCCGCAAAGCAGCGGTATCCATTTCTTTAACTTCTTTAGGGCTTTGAGCGTAACGGCTTTCGAATTTATTCATTGGTTAAAAATTGAGTTTTGACGTAGGATCTGAACTCCTATCGGATCCTATTGGCAAATATATTTATACGAGACTGATTATTTGTATTAATACTCAACTTTATAATCCTTTTTTACGCTTTCTCCGTTCCAGGCTTTCAAACTGGTCCATGGTGCCGGGGCATCTGTCCAAAATTTATTATCGGCAGGCAGACCTAAAGTTAAAAAGCCCAAAGTAGCCATATATAAACTTCCGGTAGAGGTATAGGTATCTGCTACTTCTGGTTGGTGTCCGTTAAAGCCCAGCACCAACCAGCCTTTAACATCAAAATTCTGATTACCATCATATAATTTATGCATCACCGCGGTTAGGCCACCGCGAACCTGCGCTGGTTTCACGTATTCAGGCAGCTTCTCCATCAGGGCTGTTTGCGCCAATGCCTGAAAAGCAGCTGTACGGTAAGTAATCGAACGACCATAAGCGGGATAGGTTCCTTCAGGTGAGATAATCCTTTCTAAATACTCTGAATAACGCACCATTCTTTTCAGTGCAAGATCATAATCCGCCTGCTGTGCTCTTTTTTTATCAACCAGCACTTTTAAAAGGTCAACCAGCATGGGATGGATTACGTAAGAATTGTAATAATCCATACTAAATTTTTCGCCGTCACTGTACCAGCTATCGCCCACATACCACTCTTTCATTTTATTGATCGAGAACTGAACACGGGCAGGATCGTACTGCTCACCAATGCTCAACAAAAACCCTTCTGTTAAACCCGAAAACAACAACCAGTTATTATAGGCACCACTTCGGGTGCGCAGGGATTTAAATTCTTCTATAAATCTTTTTTTAGTGATTTCATCGAGGGGCTCCCACAGGGCTTTTGGTGCACGGAGAAAAGCATGGGCCACATAAGCAGCATCAACAATAGGCTGGCTTTCGGAACGGTAGCTGATATAATCCGGACTTTCAGGGTTGACCGAATTGGCCAAGGCCTTTAAAAGTTCGGTGCGCATGGTTTTTCTGAGCTTGCCCTCAGCAGTATCATCATCAGGTAAGGCCAGCCAGGGTGCCACGCCGGCAATGGTACGGCCCAAAGCTTCCAGATAAGTAACTTTGGCTACGTTTAAACCATAACCAGGTGCTTTCTCCAAAGGCATGTTCTTTTTTAAAGTTTCGTTGGCCAGGTTGTGGATCACCGGATAGGCAATACGGTTTAAGGTTTTTACCCAGAAAGCACGGTCTTCGGCACCGGTTGTCGGTTTCTTTTGTGCGTTTGCCAATTGCGAAAATACCAGAAGGACAGAAAAAAATATTTTATATTTCATTTTCGTTAAATATGTGAGTTAGTAGCTAACTCAGGTTATTTTAAATTATTTGGAGAGCGGCTTTTGTGCAATTATTCAGGTTTCTTCCCGCTTTCCATTACTCCTCCGATAAAAATCGGGCTCGTGTCCACTCCATCCGATAGCTATCGGATCTAGGTGGCATGGCATACATCACTATTAAAAATTGGTGTTTAACCAACAATTTTTTTTGAACAAGCCCATTTCAATAAACCCGGTAGAAGCGTGCATCCCGATTTTTCCATCGGGATAAAGCGAATAACGGGACTGCTGTTCCCGAAGCACTGCTGCCCCCCTCATTTCCAAATAAAAAACTAAGATTTATTGTAAGTTTTGGCTACTTCTATAAAGCAATTAACCTCACATTTAATAGCTTCTATAAATACCATTTTTTATACCTGGCCAATGCTTCTAAATAATAATAATCGGCATAAATTAAAGGTACATCAATTTCACTGTTTAGCGGGTAAGCACCTGTGCTGTGCATCAGCAAAAAGCCTCCGTTTTCACCTAACTTTGCGTGATATTCGCTACTGGACAGGGAATAGATCATGGTTTCGGCCGCTGATTTAAATTCGGTTTTTTCACTTCCCGAAGTGTACTGTCCAAGTTCCAGCAATGCAGAAGCCATTAGCGCACCCGCAGAAGCATCACGTTTGGCAAAAGGAATTCCCTGTGCGTCGAAATCCCAGAAAGGAATCTTATCTGCAGGAAGGTTTGGATGATTCAGGATAAAATGCGCTATACCTTTTGCTTGTTTCAAATAGACCGGATCTTTGGTAAAACGGTACATCATGGTGTAACCATATAAAGCCCAGCCCTGCCCACGCGACCATGCCGAACAGTTTGCAGCACCCTGCCAGGTTGCTTTTCTGATTACCGCTCCGGTTTCAGGGTTATAATCGACCACATGAAAAGAACTGAAATCAGGACGGAAATGGTTTTTTAAAGCGGTATTGGCATGGATAACCGAAATTTCTTTAAACTTTTTATCGCCCCCATTGTCACTTACCCAGTTCATCATTTCGAGGTTCATCATGTTATCGATAATTACAGGGCATTCCCATAATTTACTCTTGTTCCACGATTGGATCGATTTTACCACCGGCCGGTAACGGGTGGCCAGCGATTCGGCCGAACGCTGAATCACCGCTTTATATTCGGGCTTGCCTGTTAACCGGTAGGCGTTTCCAAAACTGCAGTACATCATAAAACCTAAATCGTGGTTTCCGGTGTAGGTTTGGTTTGGTTCAATTACTTTTAAAGCTTTTTCTGCTTCCTGTTTAATCTCTGTGTTTTTGGTCTGTTCGTATATATACCATAAACTGCCAGAATAAAAGCCGCTGCACCACCATTTGATATCGTAATTTACAGGTTTTCCTTTTTCAAAAGTCTGAGGAGTTTTCCCTTCGGGGATATTTTTACCCAATACTTTATATTGATCAACGGCGAATTTAAATTCATCGTTAATCAGCTGCGCCATCGGTTTCTTTTCAGTTTGGGCAAATGTGCCCGTGCCCGCAAGCAATAGTAACGCGGCAACAAAATTGATTTTTTTCATAATTTAATAGTGTATATTATTCTTTAATTTTAAAATCTGCCGTAGCACCCGCAAGGGCACCAGCTGGCAAATTACAATCTATATTTTTCGGTTTCGGTAATCCCGGCAACTTTAGCGACACCTTGATCGTATCGGTTTCCTGTGCCGGATCGGCAATATACAACACAGGGCTTTTGCCATTTAGATCTTTGATGTAAACTGTGCAGGGATGATCAACACTGAGCGATATCCCATCAGCCGATAAAGTACCTGCCTTATAAAAAACAACTTGTAGCATATTCAGACCATGATGTTTGACCGCCTGCAGCTCATCCGTATTTTTTAAGATCTGCACCATCCCCCGGTTATACTTTTTTAGGCCTGCAACATCAATTCCCGGCAAAACGATATACTGATAACTGGCATTTTTGGGGTTTTGACCATGATTTAACCAAATTTTAAATACATCGTGCTTTAACTCGGTTTTACTTTGAAAATGGTTGATCCTGTACCAGCTCCCGCTTTGGGCCTTGTTGCTGATGTTTAAATCCCCACCTTGGGGAAAAATATACCCAATACTGTCGTGGATCGCCCACGTCTCGCTTTTACCATTTTTATGTGCACCATCTGAAGAAAACACATCACCGCGCGACCAAACCTGATTGATTGTGGTGGTGATATTTTCTTTTGCGCTGCTATTGATCCCGGCACCCAAACAAACCACTTCACGATCAAAAAAGAACCATGCTTTTTTTGCCTGCACGCTATCGTAATCTAAATCGTAACACGATACACCATAAACGCCATCACTAACCCCACCCACAAAGCTGGTGGTGCCGGGGATGCCCCATTCTTTTAAAATGGTTG
>Ga0163161_10003391_pt1 | contig 11186 bp, 5 predicted proteins | sample S45metaG_FD_129847 | JGI IMG/M metagenome (GOLD analysis project Ga0163161, IMG submission 129847) | Switchgrass rhizosphere microbial communities from Kellogg Biological Station, Michigan, USA - S4-5 metaG | ecosystem: Host-associated > Plants > Roots > Rhizosphere > Soil | place: USA: Michigan... | reverse complement strand
CGCATTGACTCGATCGACATTCTCGACGTCAACGCCGGTTCCCATGGCAAGTATTTCGCCACCAATTTCGACCCGGAAATCAATTTCCGCGAGTTCACCGGACAGGTGTGGAGCTGGCAGAACAGCCAGTGGACCAGCAACACCATGTTCGAAGTCAAACGCACTGACGACTTGCCGGTCGTCGGGGCGCAGAACCTGTACCTGACCGGCCACGATGAAGTGCACTCGCTGTCGAAAAACCTCGGCGTGCCCAACGTGCGTTTCTGGATGAGCTTCGGCGAGCACTACATCAATGTGTTCACTGTACTCAGGAACCTCGGCCTGCTCTCCGAGCAACCGGTCAAGACTGCCGAAGGCCTGGAAGTCGTGCCGCTGAAAGTGGTCAAGGCCGTGCTTCCTGATCCGAGCTCTCTGGCGCCTGGCTACACCGGCAAGACCTGCATTGGCGATCTGGTCAAGGGCACCAAGGATGGACAGCCGCGCGAGGTGTTTATCTACAACGTCGCCGATCATGAAGACGCCTACGCAGAAACCGACAGCCAGGGCATTTCCTATACCGCTGGTGTGCCGCCCGTGGCGGCCGCTCTGCTGGTCGCCCGTGGCGAATGGGACGTGCAGCGCATGGCCAACGTCGAAGAGTTGCCGGCTGAGCCGTTCCTCAAGGCACTGGATGTGATGGGCCTGCCGACCCGCATCAAAGACGAGAAGGGTGATCGCCCCTGGAATGGCAACGCCTGAGGCGCCAACAATCCAGGTGAATCCCGTTTGCCGCTCCAAACGCAAAAACGCCGCTCTTTGAGCGGCGTTTTTGTTGGTGCGATCTGGTAATACGAACAAAACTATTGAAAAAAATTCGTATTCTCTATAAACGGGAAGCTCACCGGCACATAGCCTGCAATCAGTAAGTGAGTATCGCCATGTTTTGGCTCAGGGAGCGCTGATGAGTGTTCGTCCATTGACCGACTCCCCGCGGCAATCGAACGATTGCGACGTTGTCGCAACTCAACTGAAAGGGAACTCGGATACTGTCGGCATGACTTACGTTGGCAACGAGGACACGATCGAACAGTTGCTGGACTCAGCGCGCAGTTGGGCCAATACCACTGCGTGGGTGGTTTACCGCGCCGGTGAACAAATGCATTGGGTCGGGCAGGGCGACCCGCAGGTGCAGTGGCCGTCAAGCGTTGCGAATGAAGCGTTTGAAGCCTTTTGCCTGAGCTCGCGCTTGCACCGCTGGCCCACCGGCAGAGGCGAAAGTGAGCTGGGTTGGCTACTTGCGCCAGTCAATGATGCCGCGGAGCCGGCGCTCGCCGAGTTTGCCCAGCGCCTGGGCATTCAACTACAGACCAATACCCTTGCCCGTGCGCAAATTACCCAGCGTGTGTTGTATGAAATTACCTACCTGGCCAGTTCGACCCGCGACCGGTCGGTATTTCTGGTGGGGGTTCACCAGCTGCTGGCCAGCCTGATCGACGCCGAGAACTTCTACCTCGCGCTGTATGACCCGCGCAGTGGCAAGATTGACTACCCGTATTACGTCGACATCATCGACGTTGATGCCGTTGAGTCCCAGCATTACGAGTTCCTCGACCCTTCGCACCTGTCGTTGACCGGTCAGGTGTTGACCACAGGCCAACCTTTGCTGATCGACGCCGCCGGCATCCTCGCCGCTCAGGCCGAGGACCGTTTCTACTGCGTGGGTGATCGTCCCGAGTTCTGGATGGGCGCACCGTTGAAAAATGCCTCGGACGAGGTATTTGGCATGCTTGCCATGCAGGTCTACGACGTTTCTCGTACCTACAGCGCTGAAGATCGCGCTCTGTTCCTGGTGGTGGCTCGCCACGTGGCCATGGCGCTGGACCGGATTCTGCACCGCGAGGACCTGGAAGAGACGGTGATGCGTCGCACCCTGGAACTCTCGGCACTCAACGATGCATTGCGCCAGGAAGTGGCAGAACGGGAGCGCGCCGAACATTTGCAGAGCGCGCTGTTCCAGATTGCCGAGCTGTCGAGCCAGCCTGGCGACATGGCTGAGTTGTTTCAAACCTTGCATGGCATCGTCGGTGATCTGCTGTTCGCGAAGAACTTCTACATCGCACTGTTCGACGACGCGACCAGTGAAGTGACTTTTCCGTATTACGTTGATGAGCGGCAGACGACCTGCCCGCCGGCACGGCGTGGGTGCCAGGGCTTGACTGAGTATGTTATCGGTCAGCGTCGGCCTTGTCTGATTGACGTCGGGGAGGCGGAACGATTGGCGGCGCACGGTGAAATCGAACTGGCCAATGAGTCTGTCCGATCCTACTCCTGGCTGGGCATTCCATTGTTCGATGGCGATGTGGTGCGTGGCGTGCTGGCGGTGCAAAGTTATACCTCGCAGGTGCGGTATAGCCTGCGAGATCAGGAACTGCTGACGTTCGTGTCGCGGCATATCGACACCGCGTTGTCGCGCCGCACGGCCGCCGAAGCGATTCATATCGCCAACCTCAAGCTGGAAGCGCGGGTGCAGAACCGCACCCGCGAGCTCGATCACGCCAATGCAAAGTTGCAACATGAAAACTCCCACGATGCGCTGACCGGGCTACCCAATCGCACCTACCTGCAACAGCGCCTCAGCCAGGCCTGGTCGCAGTTCGGCAGCGAAGGCGGGCACCTGGCGGTGATGTTCATCGACCTCGACCGTTTCAAGATGGTCAACGACAGCCTTGGCCACCACTTTGGTGACCTGCTGTTGATGCAGGCCGCCCACCGTTTACGTGGTTGTCTGCGCGACTCCGACATGCTGGCGCGCCTGGGGGGTGATGAATTTGCGGTGCTGGCGCCCGAGGCGCCGCTTGACGTGCTGATCGAAATCGCCGAACGAATCCTGGTGGCCTTTGACCTGCCGTTTTTCATCAATGGCCATGAAGTTTTTTCGTCCTGCAGTATCGGTATCGTCAGCGCCGACAGTCAGTTCCATCACGAGCCCGCCGACTTGCTGCGCGATGCCGATGCGGCAATGTACCGGGTCAAGAGTGCCGGGCGCGACAGCTATGCGGTGTTCAACCAGGAAGTGCGTCGTGAAGTCTCGGACCAGGTGGAGCGGGAAGGGGCCTTGCGCAATGCACTCAAGCGGACTGACGAATTGCTGCCGTATTTCCAGCCGATTGTCAGCATCGAAACCGGTGAACTGTTGGCCCTTGAAGCGTTGATCCGCTGGCATCAGCCGGGCGGTCGGGTGATCGCGCCGGGCGAGTTTTTGCCGGATGTCGAGGGTTTGCGCCTGATCGGTCGACTGGACTTGTACATGCTCACCAGCGTTGCAACGATCCTCGCGCAGACCCAGTATGCCAATTGGCCTGCGGTGCACGTCAATTGCTCCAGCTACAGCATGACGCGCCCGGACTTCGCCAGTGATGTGCTTGCGCTGTTGGAACGGCATGGGGTCGCGCCGTCGCGAATCTGCCTGGAGTTGACCGAAGGTGCGCTGGTGGCGGAACCAGCGATGGCCCGGCGGACCATGCAGCAACTGGCCGATAACGGCATGTCGGTGGTGCTCGATGACTTTGGTGCAGGGTTTTCATCCCTGAGCTATGTGCATCAATACCGTTTCAGCGGCTTGAAGATCGACAAGTCGTTCATCCTCGAACTGACCACCAGCCTTCGCAGTCGCGCCATCGTCAGGGCCATTGTGCGGATGGCCGAATCGCTGGACCTGAGTGTGGTGGCTGAAGGCGTCGAGGATCAAGCGACACTGGACTTGCTGCGCGAAATGGGCGCTGGACAGGCCCAGGGTTACTATTTTTCCAAGCCGATGGGGTTGCAGGCGTTGCTGGCGAGTTCGCTGATTGTCCCTGCAGGTTGCTGACCCACATCCCTATAGGTCGTCACCAGGCGTTAATGGCTACCGGTTAAAACGCTCAGCCAGGCTGTGCAGATACTCGGCCATTTCTTCAAGATCCTGGCTGATCGCGGCGCCTTGCTTAGCCTGTCCGGCAGTGTGATCACACAACTGGGCAATTCGCGTGATCTGTTGATTGATATCTTCAGTCACGTAACTTTGCTCCTCTGAAGCCGACGCCATTTGCTGGCTCATGGCGGTAATCCGGCTGACGGCCTGGCTGATGCCAACCAGAGCCGACTGCACCGCCTCGACACGCTGCATGCTGTCGTGGGAAATCTGCTCACCCTTACTGGCGGTTGATACTGCGCGATCGGCACCGCTATTGAGTGACGCGATGATGCCGTGGATCTGCTCGGTGGAGGTGCGGGTGCGTTGTGCCAGGGAACGCACCTCGTCGGCCACCACGGCAAAACCTCGGCCTTGCTCGCCTGCCCGGGCCGCCTCGATCGCCGCATTGAGCGCCAGCAGGTTGGTCTGTTCGGCAATCGACGTGATGACATCCACGATGCTGCCGATGGATTGCGTCTCGCTCGCCAGTGCGTTGACCGCCCGGCCGATTTCGTTGACGGCCTCATTCATGGCTGCCATGGCGTGCAGACTTTGCCGGGCCAGTTCACTGCCTTCTCTGGTCAACTGGTCAGCTTCGGACGCAGCATGCGCAGTAGTGATTACGTTTTGAGTCACCTCTTGATTCGTTGCCGCCATCTGCGCGATGGCAGCGGCAGACTGATCCGTTTCATTGCGCTGGCGGTCAAGCGACTGCGCTTGCGAACCGGAAAGCTCGGAAGACTGTGCCGCCTTGGCTTTTACATTGACCCCCGCATCGACAAGCCGGCTCAAGGCTGTCTGCAAGCGAGCTTCCTCACTGAGCATGGCCATATCCAGCCGCCCCTGAGGCCCGTGGTTGTCGCTGAACGTGAGCGCTACCAACGGGTCGGAAAACGCTTTCGGATGCTCGGCGAGGGTGCGCTCGATAGCCCGGCGATGTCGGGACTCGATCAGGTACCAGGCAATGCCCAGGCTCGCCACCAGCACCCCATCAGCTGCGGTTTTTGGTAACCACAGATCGCCCAGCAGTGAAGCCCCGCCGGCCATCAGTAGTGGCCAAGCGTGTTGAAGTGGACGGAAAATCTTTGCGCTCAGTGCAACGATCGGCTTGCCGGCCCGCATCCTTGCATAGAGCGCTGCTGCCCGACGGACCTGGTCGCGGGTGGGCACCGAGCGAACCGACTCGTAACCACTCATGCGTCCGTTTTCATAGATGGGCGTGACGTAGGCACTGACCCAATAGAAATCACCATTTTTCGAGCGATTTTTCACAATACCCAGCCAGGGTTTACCTTGCTTGATGGTGTGCCACATATGAATGAATACCCCGGGTGGCATGTCGGGGTGGCGAATAATGTTATGGGGCTGGCCGACTAATTCGTCGGAAGGGAAACCGCTGATGGCAACAAACGCGTCATTGCAGTAAGTGATTCGGCTATCCAGGTCGGTTATGGATATCAATCGTTGTTCGGCGGGAAATACTCTTTCATGCTCGGTGACGGGCAAGTTCACACGCATAAAACGCGATCCTTATTCGGATTATTATTAGAATGTGGGGCATGAAAATCGGCAGCATGGCAATGTGGCATTGCTGTTGCAAGTGACGTGTTCTACGCGCAAACGTGTGGGCCGACCATGCATTGGACGACAATCGCTTTTCAATTCATGACAAATCACCGGCGCTAACGGGATTCACTTGCTGCGCCCAGGCCCATTCGTCTGACCGGATCCAAGCCCCGTTAGCGATGCGGGTTCCCCAACTAAGCTTTACTAGCTAGTGCGCCATCAACCTACGCCCCGCAGTTCTGAGCGTGCCCATCGAACTCAAGCAGTTACGAATGGAGCCAAGAGCCATGCGCCCCTTCAAGCTGTTCGCTTTCCTTCCCGTTGCGATTGCCGGCGCCTTCCTGGTATCGGTACCCGTGTTTGCCGAGCAAGTGACCGGCACGCTAGGGTCACCCAGTGCCACCATCAGTATCAGCGGTGCCCAACTGCCACCCCCCGATCCGAAATTTGGCGGAGTCATCAAGGACGATGCCCTGCATTCCCAACCGTGGTGGGCGCCACGCGTGGTTCCGCCGAAAGGGGCACCCAACGTGCTACTGATCATCACCGACGACGCCGGCTTCGGTGTGCCCAGCACCTTCGGTGGCGTCATTCCTACGCCGACGATGGACCGCATCGCCCAGCAAGGGCTGCGTTACAACCGTGTGTTCTCCACGGCGCTGTGCTCACCGACCCGGGCTGCGCTGATCACCGGTCGCAATCACCATTCGGCGGGCTTTGGTGTGATCTCGGAACAGTCGACCGGCTTCCCGGGCTACAACAGCGTCATCGACCGGGACAAGGCGACGATCGGGCGCATCCTGCTCGACAACGGCTACTCCACGTCCTGGTTCGGCAAGGACCACAACACACCAGTCTTCGCTGCCAGCCAGGTCGGGCCTTTCGATCAATGGCCAACCGGCATGGGCTTTGAGTACTTCTATGGCTTCGTCGGCGGCGATTCCAATCAATGGGAGCCCAACCTGTTCCGCAATACGACCCAGATCTATCCGTTCCTGGGTCAGGCGCCAGGCACCTGGAACCTGGTCACGGCAATGGCCGATGACGCCATAGACTGGATGACGCGCATCCATCAGATAGACCCCAACAAGCCGTTTTTCATCAAATACGCGCCCGGCGCCACGCACGCGCCGCACCACCCGACGAAGGAGTGGGTGGACAAGATCAGTCAGATGAAACTCTTCGACGAGGGTTGGAACAAAGTGCGCGAGCGCATCTTCGAAAACCAGAAGCGTTTGGGAGTGGTCCCGAAAGATGCGCAGTTGCCACCGTGGCCGAAAGAGGTGCTGAAGGAGTGGGACCAACTGACGGCCGAGGAGCAGAAGCTCTATATCCGTCAGGTAGAGGTCTTCGCCGCCTATGCCGCCTATAGCGACAGCGAGATCGGTCGCGTTGTCCAGGCGGTCGAGGATCTGGGCAAGCTCGACAATACGTTGATCATCTATATCAACGGCGACAATGGCACCAGTGCCGAGGGCGGACCACTTGGCACACCCAACGAAGTCGCGTTTTTCAACGGCGTCAGTGTGCCGGTCGCGGAACAGATGAAGTTCTACGACGTGTGGGGCACCGATAAAACCTACAACCACATGTCGGCCGGCTGGTCCTGGACCTTCGACACACCGTTTTCCTGGTTCAAGCAAAACGCCTCGCAGCTCGGCGGCATCAATCAGAACATGGTGGTGTCGTGGCCGGCGCGGATCAAAGACAAGGGCAGCCTGCGCGAGCAGTTCGTGCATGTGATCGACGTGGTGCCGACGATCCTTGAAGCGGCCGGCATCCGTGCGCCCGACACGGTGGATGGCATTGCGCAGAAACCGATCGAAGGGACAAGCTTTGCCTACACCTTCGATGCGAAGAATGCCAAGGCGCCTTCTCAGCACACCACGCAGTACTTCGAAATGATGGGCCAGTGGGCCCTGTACCAGGACGGCTGGTTTCTCAGCACGAAGGTCAATCGTGCGCCGTGGGAAGCCTTCGGCCCGGCCAATGCGGATCCCTTGAACAATCAGGTGCTTGAGCTCTTCAACCTGAACACCGACTTCAACCAGACTGACGACCTCGCGGCCAAGGATCCGGAGAAGGTCAAGGCGATGAAGCAGGCGTTCATCGCCGAGGCGAAGAAGTACCAGGTGTTTCCGCTGGATGCCTCGGTGGCAGCGCGCATTATTGCACCGCGGCCGAACATCACCGCAGGGCGTAAGGAGTTCGTTTATACCCGGCCGATGACTGGATTGCCGCAGGGTGACTCGCCACTGTTGTTAAACACCTCCTACACTATTTCCGCCGATATTGAAGTACCGCAGGGTGGCGCCGAGGGCATGATACTTACGTCTGGCGGACGGTTCGCCGGGTATGGTTTTTACCTGCTCAAGGGTAAGCCAGTGTTCTTGTGGAACCTGATCGACCTGCAACGCCTGAAGTGGGAAGGCACTGAGGCACTAGCGCCGGGCCGGCACACGCTGGAGTTTGACTTCAAGTACGACGGGGTGGGTGTGGGCACGCTCGAGTTCAACGACTTCAGCGGCCTGGCCCAACCCGGCACCGGCACGCTCAAGGTGGACGACAAGGTGGTCGCCACACAGCGCATGGAGCGCACGCTGCCGATGATCCTGCAGTGGGACGAGTCGTTCGACATCGGCTCCGACACGTTGACCGGCGTGAACGATGCGGATTACCAGCCACCGTTCCCACTGACAGCCAAACTGAACCAGCTGACGATCAAGGTCGATCGCCCGCACTTGTCACCCGAGGACATCAAGAAGTTACAGGCGGCAATGGAGGCGAAGGCCAAGCAGGATTGAACCAGCAGAATCCAGGGAGAGCGCCAATGCTTATCAGAAAGCATCGCGTGGGCATTGCCATAATCGTGGCCGGGATAGTGTCCGCCGGCTTGGCTTTTGCTGCGTACCAGCAGATTCGCGGTCCGTCGCCTTTGACACTCGGTGATGGGGAAAATGGCCCCGTGGGTATGGTCTGGCTGCCTGCGGGTGAATTTTTGATGGGCAGCGATCATAAGCAGGCGCGACCTAACGAGAGACCGGCCCACAAGGTTCGACTCGACGGCTATTGGATTGACCGCCACGACGTCACCAATGCCGATTTCGCCCGTTTCATTGCCGAAACCCACTACGTCACTACTGCCGAACGCAAACCCGAATGGGACGATTTGAAAGTCCAGCTACCGCCTGGGACACCTGAGCCCGACGACAGTGTCATGGTGCCCGGTGCACTGGTTTTCGCGGGCACCGACAGGCCGGTCGCCCTGAATGATTTCAGTCAGTGGTGGGCATTTGTCCCCGGGGCTGACTGGCGCCACCCGTTGGGCCCTGACAGTTCAATTGAGGGCAAGGAAACCCATCCCGTTGTGCAGATTTCACTTGAAGATGCGCAGGCCTATGCAACGTGGGCACATAAACGCCTGCTGAGTGAGGCTGAATGGGAGTACGCCGCTAGAGGCGGGCTGGAACAAGCGACCTATGCGTGGGGGAATGATTTCACACCCAATGGAGAAAAGATGGCCAACACTTGGGATGAGGTACAACCGTTTCCCGTGACCGGGGCCAGTAATAAATTCAAGATCGGCACCAAACCGGTAGGCAGTTACAGCGCTAACGCCTACGGGCTCTACGACATGTCCGGGAACGTTTGGCAGTGGGTCGCCGATTGGTATCGTGCCGATGCGTTCAGAGTCGGGCAGCAGCAGGCCGGTGCGGTGACAGTGAACCCGGTCGGTCCATCCGACAGCTATGACCCCGAGCTCGGGGTGACCGCCAATGCACCACAGCGCGTGATCCGAGGTGGCTCTTTTCTGTGTAGCGACAGTTACTGCACGAGCTTTCGAACCAGTGCCCGGCAGGGCGCGGACCCCATGAACTCCATGTCTCATCTAGGCTTTCGTTTGGCGATGAGTCATGACCAGTGGGAAAAGCAGCGCTAACCGAGCATTTCCCGCATCCGATACCAAAGCATACCCAGCGCTAGCAGTGGCGAGCGTAAAGCGCGGCCGCCGGGGAACGTCATGTGCGGCACGGCGCTGAACACGTCGAAGCCTTTGCTGTGTCCGGAGTGAATGGCTTCGCCCAACAGTTTGGCGCACCAGTGGGTGACGTTCAGTCCATGGCCGGAGTAGCCCTGGGCGTAGAACACGTTCGGGTGCTGGCTCAAGCGACCGACCTGAGGGAAGCGATTGGCGGAGATGCCGATCATGCCGCCCCATTGGTAGTCGATACGCACCTTCGCCAATTGCGGGAACACCTTGAGCATCTGCGGACGCATGTAGGCGGCGATGTCCACCGGATCGCGCCCGGAGTAATGGCAGGCACCGCCGAACAGCAAGCGCCGGTCAGCCGAGAGTCGATAGTAATCCAGGCCGACCTTTTGGTCGCATAACGCGACGTTATGCGGGATCAGTTGCGCTGCGCCTTCTTCAGTCAGAGGCTCGGTAGCAATGATGTAACTGCCTGCCGGGAGCACCTTGCCGCTGAGCTTGGGTTCAAGTTCCTCCAGATGCGCGTTGCAGGCCAGTACCAGACTGCCGGCGCGTACCGTGCCCCCGGCACAGCGTACTTGCACGGTGCTGCCATGGATCAACTCCAGCACCGGGCTCTGCTCGAAGATCTGCACGCCCAGGGATTGCGCGACGTTCGCTTCGCCGAGGACCAGGTTCAGCGGGTGCAAGTGCCCCGAGCCCATGTCCACCAGACCTCCGGCATACACGCCGGAGTTCACCACATGCGCGCGGATCTCCCCGGGTTCGAACAGGCGCGTTTCATGGGCGTAACCCGACTCGGTCAGTTGCGCGTGTTCGGCCTTCAGCCCGGCGAACTGCGACGGAGTGTTGGCCAGTTCGCAGAAGCCCCAGCGCAGGTCGCAATCGATGCCGTGTTCGCGGATCCGGTTGCCCACCACTTGCACCGATTCCATCCCGGCACGTTCCAGATAGCGCACACCTTCGGCACCGACATGCTTGGCAAACCCGCTGACGTCGTGGCCAATGCCGCGAATCAACTGACCACCGTTGCGTCCGCTGGCCCCCCAGCCAATCCGCCGGGCCTCCAGCACAATCACCGAGAGCCCGCGCTGCGCCAGTTCGATGGCCGTGTTGATGCCGGTGAAGCCGCCGCCGATCACGCAGACATCGGCCACCAGGTCCGAGGTCAGCGTGGGGCGCGGCGTCAGGCCGTTAGCCGACGCGGCATAGTAGGAGTTCGTGTGTTCGTTGCTGTATTGAGTCATTTGTTGGACTTCACTTTGCTCCAGGAACGGGTCATCAAACGCATGATCGCCTGGGGCGGGGTGGTCGAAATGTAGAGTTTGTCGAGGACAGCCTGCGGCGGGTAAACCTCAGGATTGTTCACCAGCTCCGCGTCCATGAATTCCTTGGCGGGCGGGTTCGGGTTGGCATAACCCACCGAAGCGCTGACCTTGGCAATCACTTGTGGGTCCAGCAGGTAGTTGATGAACGCGTAGGCTTCCTTTGGATTACTCGCGTCGGCAGGCACGGCCAGCAAGTCGAACCACAGATTGCTGCCTTCCTTGGGAATGGCGTAGGCGATGTTCACGCCGTTCTTGGCTTCCTTGGCGCGGTTAGCGGCCTGGAACACGTCGCCCGAGTAGCCGAACGCTACGCAAATGTCGCCATTGGCCAGGTCCGATACATACTTGGAGGAGTGGAAGTAGGTGATGT
>Ga0163161_10003390_pt1 | contig 11186 bp, 10 predicted proteins | sample S45metaG_FD_129847 | JGI IMG/M metagenome (GOLD analysis project Ga0163161, IMG submission 129847) | Switchgrass rhizosphere microbial communities from Kellogg Biological Station, Michigan, USA - S4-5 metaG | ecosystem: Host-associated > Plants > Roots > Rhizosphere > Soil | place: USA... | reverse complement strand
TGGCGAATGTAGTCGACCACCAGCTCGGTCAGCGGTTTCAGGTAGGGCGCCACCAGCGCGATCCGCCGGGCGCCCATCACCTTGAGCGCGTCGACCAGCGCGCCGGCGCTGGTGACCACCGGCGCGGCGCCGCCGTTGTCGGCGGTGCGGGCCTGCAGGCGGGCCTGCGAGCTGCGGTGGTAGCCATGGCCCATCGACATGATCGCGACCAGGCAGGCATAGCCCAGCACATCGACGCGCGCATCGCTGAGCTCGAGCGCGCAGCGGTCGGATTCGGCGTCCATGGCGGCGAGCTCTTCCTTCCTGACCGTCTTCATGCGCATGCGGCTCGAGTGGAAGGTGAAGCGCTCGGGGCGGACCGCCTGGCGGGCCATGAGCATGGCCGGGATCTCGGTCTCCATCGTGGTGTTCGAGCTCGGCACGATCTGGCCGATGCGGTAGGTGCGGGTCATGGGGGTCTCCGGTGATTGAAGGGAAATGCGCTCAGGCCAGGTCGAGCTTGAGCAGGCGTTCGGCGTTGCCGTGGCAGACCAGTGCGCGCGTGCGCTCGTCCAGCGGCGCCGCCTCGATGAAGTCGGCGGCGACCGCGGTCGACTCGTAGGGATAGTCGACCGAGAACATCACGGCCTCGGCGCCCATCTCGGCGATGGCACCCGCCAGTGCGGCGGGCGAGCAGACGCCGGAGGTGGTGATCACGATGTTGCGGCCGATGTACTCGGACGGCGCGCGCTGCAGCGTGAGGCCGTGCGGGTAGGCGGCGAAGCGGCTGTCGAAGCGCCAGCGCTGGAAGGGCAGGCCCTCGCCCATGTGGCCGAGGATCACCTTCAGCCTCGGGAAACGGTCGAAGACGCCGCCGAAGAGCAGGCGCAGTGCATGGGTCGCGGTCTCGACGCCCCAGCCCCAGGTGGCGCCGTTCAGCTCGGCATGGCCTTCGAACGAGACCGGCACCGACGGGAAGTCGATCGGGTGCAGGTACAGCGGCACGTCGAGGGCCTGCAGGCGGTCCCACAGCTCGTCGTAGGCACGGTCGTCGTAGTAGCGGCCCTGGGTGTGGCCGTTGACGAGCGCGCCCTTGAACCCGAGCTGCTGCACCGCGCGCGTCAGCTCGGTGGCGGCGGCCTTCGGGTCCTGCATGGGCAGCGCCGCGAAGCCGGCATAGCGGGTCGGGTGGCGCGCCACCTGTTGCGCGAGGAAGTCGTTGTTCTCCTGCGCACTGCCGATGGCGAGCGAGGTGCTGGCCTCGCCCTGCACGCCGGGGCCGGTCTGCGACAGCACGGTCACCGCGATGCCGGCCCGGTCCATCTCGCCGAGGCGGACCTCGTCGAAGTCGGCCAGCCGGCGCGCGAGCTCGGCGTAGACCGCCCGGTCGATGTGCTGCAGGAAGGACTTCGAGTAGCGTTCGAAGCCGGGCGCCATGAAATGCTCTTCGAGCGCGATCTTGCGGATTCGGGTCATCCTGGTTTCTCCTGGGTTGGGGTGTGGAAGGGAGGGCCGGGCTAGAGGTCGAAGAGCAGCAGCTCGCTGCCCTCCGCCTCGGCGACCAGCGCCAGCGTCTCGTGGTGGGTGAAGCGCAGGCCGTCGCCGCTGCGCAGTTGCAGGCCCGGCGCGACCGCGATCGCGCCGGCCACGACGTGCAGGTAACCGAGCCGGTGGGCTTCGAGTCTGAAGCCGAGTGCGCCACCGAGCGCCGGCCGGCCGACGAACAGGAACGCCCGCTGCTGGACGGTCGCCGAACCGTCTCGGCCGTCGGGCGATGCGATGAGCCGCCAGCCATCGCGCGTGCCCGCGGCGTCGATGCGCACCCGCTCGCAGCCTGGCGCGAGGCCGCGGGTCTGCGGGTAGAGCCAGATCTGCAGATGCCGCTCGGGCGCGACGGCCGAGGCGTTCATCTCGGCGTGTTCGATGCCGCTGCCGGCCGTCATGCGGTGCAGCTCGCCCGGGCCGAAGACATAGTCGTTGCCCAGGCTGTCGGTGTGATGGATGCGGCCTTCGATCGGATAGGTCAGCGACTCGATGTCGCGATGGCCGTGCCATGCGAAGCCCTTCCCTGCGGCGACGAGGTCTTCGTTGAGCGCCCGCAGCGAGCCCCAGTGCGTGTGGTTCGGGTCCTGGTAGTCGCCGAAGCAGAAGCTCAAGCGCGCCTGCAGCCAGTCGTTCTCCATCGTGCCGCGCTCATGGGCACGGCGGACGTTGCGCTCGCTCAAGCTTCGGGTCTGCGGAAGTGGTGGCGGTTGCACGGCGTCTATACAATTCTCAGTGTGCTAACAAACGGGGAGCCCAGGTGCCGTCGAAGAAGCGTCAGTCCGGTCAGGAGCCCGCGCTCGAAGACCTCGAAACCCCCATGACCACGGTCGATCCCGCCAAGGAACTGCTCTTCGCGCGGCCGGGCTTCCTGGTGCGCCGCCTGCACCAGATCCACGTCGCGATGTTCTTCGAGGAGTGCAAGTCGCAGAACGTGACGCCGGTGCAGTACGCGATCCTCACGGCGGTCTCGGTGCTGCCCGACCTCGACCAGACCTCGCTCGGCCAGGAGGTCGGGCTCGACCGCACGACCACCGCCGACGTCGTCAAGCGGCTCGAGGACCGCGGCCTCGTCGAGCGGCGGCCGAATCCCTCCGACAAGCGCACGCGCCACGTGCGCCTGACCGCCGAAGGGCAGACGGTGGTGGACGCGCTGCGCGGCGACATGGCCCGCGCGCAGGAGCGCCTGCTGGCGCCCTTGCGGCCGGCTGAACGCACCATGCTCATGGACCTCATGAAGATCCTGGTCGAGGCCAACAACCAGTACAGCCGCACGGTGCTGCGCGCCATCTGAGGGCTTGCGACCCGGGCCGTTCACAGCGGGTAGACCAGGTCGTTGGCGATGATCGTGGTGTCGTAGATGGCCTGGCGCTCCGCGAGAAGCAGGCGTCCGCCGACGCGCACGAAGCGGTCGTAGTAGGTGCCCGCCATGTGCACCGTGCTCGGACCCTCGACCAGGGTCTGCAGCAGCAGGAAGTTGGCCTGCGCCTCGACTTCGCCTTCGGCCGATTCGCGGGTGACGCGGGTGTTGGTCACCAGGTGCAGGTTGTAGCGCGGCGCGAACATCTGTGTCTTGGCGATCGCCACCGCGCGGTCTTGCATCATGCCGCGGCCCTGGGCATACACCAGGCCGACCGGCATGCCGAGCTCGGCGTTCTCGCGCGCGGTCACGCGGTAGATGCCATCGGCGGCGAAGAACCCGGGCCAGGCCTCGACCTGGCCGGCGTCGAGCACGGCGCAATAGTCGGCGTTGAAGTCTTCGATCTCGTGGCGCAGCGCGGCGGCGCGTGCGAGTGCGATGTCGCGCGGGCGAAAGAGGCTTTGCGTGGTGGCTTTCATGGCGTTCAGAACCCCATCACTTCGCGGTAGTAGCCGTACATGGCGCGGATCGCGGCTTCGGAGATCAGCGAGCTCGAGGTGCCGACGTTGCCGGCATCGAGCTTGAGCACGTTGGTGTCGGTGCTGGAGCGGCGCACGCCTTCCTGCACGAACTTCATCGCCTCGTTGTCCTCGAGGCCGAGGAAGCCGGCCGGGCCCATCAGGTTGCCCTGGCGCAGCCGGTGCTGGGTCATCTCCTCGGTGTCGTCCTCGTAGCCGAACATCGTCCACAGCATCAGCATGCTGTTGGGGCCGTTGGGCACGATCTGGCGCACACCCAGCGTGTTCATCTCGCGCTGCACGATCAGGTTGGGCCAGATGGTCTGCATGGTCACCGACCAGGGCGAGTCGAACTCCTTGACGAAATCGAGGAAGCGCTCGTCCTGCAGGCGCATGCCCTCGTGGTAGGAGCGCATCTCCTTCTTGTTCTCGTCGCTGACCGCGGCGTACTTGTCCTCTTTCTTGGCCGAGGCCATGGTGCCGTGGCGGCCGTGCACCGGGTCGGCGATCATCGCGGCGTCGTTGCCCGCCACCAGCAGGCCGAAGACGACCAGGAAGGAATGCAGCAGGGTCGCGTGGTAGGGGTCCTTGAGGTTCTCGTGGTACATCTTCCAGTTGCAGGGCAACTCGTTCTTGTAGTAGCCGTGCACCTTCAGGCGCTTGCCGTTGAAGACCACGTCGAAGTCTTTCAGGATCTCCGGCGTCATGTAGTCCGCGAGCGATTCCATGTCCGGCGCATACGAGGCGAAGACGACGCCGTTGCGGGTTGCGACATGCAGCTTGCGCAGCCCGTGGTCCTCGTTGCGGAAGTCCTTCGGCATGCCGCCTTCGCGGTTCACGCCGCGCTTGAAGGGCACGCCCTGCAGGTTGCCCTTGAGGTCGTAGGACCACTGGTGGTAGGGGCACACGAACTCGGTCGCATTGCCCTGGCTGTGGCGGCAGAACTCGGCGCCGCGGTGGGCGCAGCGGTTCTCGAAGACGTTGATCGAACCGTCGGCGGCGCGCGACACCACGACCGGCGTCGCGCCCACGTAGGAGCGCTTGAAATCGCCGGTGTCCGGCACCTCGGCCTCGAGCGCGACGAAGTTCCAGGAGCGGCCGCGGAAGATCTTGTCCATCTCCTGGTCGTACACGGCTTCGCTGGTGTAGACCCAGTCGGGGATGAAATGCGCCGCGTCCTCGGGCCACTTGCAGGCGGCGAGTTCGGCGTCCTTGGCCTTCGGGGTGCGGTTGATGACCGCGTGGGTGCTGTGCATGGCGGGGGTCCAGTCAGGAAAGTGAAGGGCTGGCCGCGGCGGACAGTGCGTCGCGCACCAGTTGCCGCGGAGGGATCGAGACGTCGCGCAACTGCGCGGGGTCGCAGGGGATGCGCTGCCCGACCAGCGCGCGCAGGGGCCGCAGGTCGCCGCCGGCGTTGACCGCGATCGCGTACCCGAGGCGATGGTTGGCATCGAGGCCGAGCAGCATGAACTTCGGCGTGCCGTCGATCGCGGCCTCGCCGCGCAGGTGGTAGGTGGTGGCCGCGCCGGGCAGCCCGAGCATCTGGATGTTGCAGCCGAACTGGTCGCTCCAGAACCAGGGCGTGGCGGCGACCTCGGTCGGCACGCCGAGCATCGCGGCGGCGGCGATGCGCGCCTGCTCGTTGGCGCTCTGCCAGGACTCGAGCCGCAGTTCCTCGCCGGCCAGCGGCTGGACCTGGCTGGCGCAGTCGCCGGCGGCGTAGATGTCCGGCGCACTGGTGCGGCATTGCGCATCGATGCGGATGCCGCCGTTGTGCGGATGCAGGGCCAGGCCGCAGTCGCGGGCCAGCGCGACCTCGGGCGTCTGGCCGATCGCCACCACCAGCAGCGGGGCATGGAGGGTGCTGCCGTCGTCGAACGCCAGCGCGACGCCGTCGGCCATCGCTGCGATCGAGGTGCAGCTGCGGCCGAGCCGGAGCGCGACGCCCGCGGCCGCCGCACGGCCGGCGAGCCAGGCCGAGAACTCGGGCGGCACTGCGCGCGGCAGCAGCCGTGGCGCGGCCTCGACGACGCTCACCGCGAGCCCCGCCGCACGCGCGGTGGCCGCCACCTCGAGTCCGAGGAAGCCGCCGCCGAGCACGCACAGCGATGGCAGGCCGGCCATCGCGGCGCGCAGCGCCTGCGCGTCGGCCAATGTGCGCACATAGTGCACATGCGGCGTGCCGGGTGGCAGCGAGGGCAGGGTGCGGGCCCGCCCGCCGGTCGCGATCAGGCAGCGGCTGAAGGCCAGCTCGCTGCCGTCGCCGAAACGCGCCAGTCGGCGGGCGGCATCGATCGCGACGACGCCGGCGCCGAGCCGAAGCTCGATCGACTGCGCATCATGGAAGCCCGCGGGGTGGATGCCGATGCGCCCGTCCATGCCGGCATCGGCCAGGACCGCCTTGGTGAGCGGCGGCCGCTCATAGGGCAGCGACGCCTCGTCGCCGGCGAGCACGATGCGCCCGGTGTGGCCCAGGGTGCGCAGGGCGGCGGCGGCGGTCGCGCCGGCCTGGCCCGCACCGACGATCAGGAAGGGCGCTGCTGCGGTCATGGCGGCGCGCTCAGGCATCGACCAGAACATCGCCGCCCTCGACCCGGACCGGATAGACCCTGATCGCCCGGGTGGCGGGCGCGCACATGGCTTCGCCGGTGCGCAGGTCGAAGCGCGCCTGGTGCAGCGGGCATTCGACGCAGCCGTCTTCGACGTAGCCATCGGACAGCAGCGCGTACTGATGCGTGCAGACGTTGTCCGTCACGTGGAATTCGCCGGCGCTGCGGAACAGCGCGAGCTGGGTCTCTCCAAGTGCGATCGGCATGACTTCGTCGTCTTGCAACTGGTTCGCGGCAGCGATTCGGGTCCAGGCCATGGTGGGCGTCCTTTGAAACGTACACTGAGTTGATATTGTCAGTGTACTGAACAAAATCGGAAGGACGCAAGCGGTTTTGCATTTCGTGTCGGGCTAGCAGGGTTTGCACTTATTCAGTGCAATCTCCTCTGACGATGCACCGAAATCAGCCCCGGAGGCCGAGATTCTGGTGCACGGGAAAACACGAAGAAAATGTCGTTGACATGAAATAATCAAGTCAGCATACTGATGATTATCAGCCCCACACCCCAGGAGTTATTCATGCAACGACGTCGCTTTTTCGAAAAGACCGGAGCCCTGGCGGGCCTTGCCACGCTGGCGGTCCCCGCCCTTGCCCAGACCGCTCCGACCGTCAAGTGGCGCATGTCCACCAGCTGGCCCAAGAGCCTGGACACCATCTATGGCTCGGCCGACCGCCTGTGCAAGCGGGTCGCCGAACTCACCGAGGGCCGCTTCGAGATCCGCCCGTTCGCGGGCGGCGAGATCGTTCCGCCGGCCCAGAACATGGAGGCGGTGAGCAACGGCACCATCGAGTGCAACCACGTGCTTGCATCGGCCTTCATCGGCAAGGACACCGCGATCGCCTTCGACACCGGCCTGGCCTTCGGCCTCAACGCCCGCCAGCACAACGCCTGGATGCAGTTCGGCGGCGGCATGCCGCTGGTCCGCGCGATGTACAAGAAGTACGGCATCGTCAACTTCGTCAGCGGCAACGTCGGCGTGCAGATGGGCGGCTTCTACCGCAAGGAGATCAAGTCGGTGGCCGACCTGCAGGGGCTCAAGATGCGCATCGGCGGCATCGGCGGCATGGTGCTCGAGAAGCTGGGCACGGTGCCGCAGCAGATCCCGGCGTCGGACATCTACTCGGCGCTCGAGAAGGGCACCATCGACGCCGCCGAATGGATCGGTCCCTACGACGACGAGAAGCTCGGCCTGCAGCGCGTGGCCCAGCACTACTACGCCCCGGGCTGGTGGGAGGGCAGCGCCTCGATCACCTCGATGGTCAACGAGAAGGCCTGGGCCGCGCTGCCCGCTTCCTACAAGGCGGCCTTCGAGTGCGCCTGCTCGGAAGAGACCCTGAAGATGCTGGCCGACTACGACGCCCGCAACCCCGAGGCGCTCAAGAAGCTGATCGGGCAGGGCGCCAAGCTGTCGTACTTCCCGCGCGACGTGATGGTCGCGGCCTTCAAGGCCTCGGATGAACTGTGGGGCGAGCTGTCGGCGAAGAACCCCGAGTTCAAGGCGATCTACCCCAAGTGGCAGCAGTTCCGCCAGAACCAGGCGAGCTGGTTCCGCGTGGCCGAGAACGCGCTCGACAACTTCACCTTCGCCGAGCTGGCGAAGAACAAGGCCTGAGCGAGGGCCGAGGGGACCATCGTCATGAACTCGCTGCTGCGCGCTTCGCGCCTCATAGACGCCTTGAATACGGCGGTCGGCAAGGCATCGTATTGGCTCATCCTGATCGCGGTGCTGGTCAGCAGCGGCAACGCGGTGGTCCGCAAGGCCTTCAACATGAGCTCCAACTCGCTGCTGGAGATCCAGTGGTACCTGTTCGCGGCGGTGTTCCTGCTCTGCGCCGGCTACACGCTGCTGAACAAGGAGCACGTGCGGGTGGACCTGATCCATTCGCGGCTCTCGCGGCGCCAGCAGCTGTGGGTCGAGATCTTCGGCACCTTGTTCTTCCTGGCGCCGGTGACGCTGCTGATCCTGGTGCTCTCGTGGGCGCCGTTCGTCGACGCCTACACCAGCGGCGAGGTCTCCTCCAACGCCGGCGGCTTGATCCGCTGGCCCGTGAAGCTGCTGATCCCGGCCGGTTTCGGGCTGCTGCTGCTGCAAGGCGCCTCCGAGCTGATCAAGGACGTGGCCGAGCTGCGCGGCCTCGACCGCAGCACCCCGACGGCCGCCTGAGACGGCCGCATCCCCGACCCCCCGAAGTCCACGATGATTGAATTCCTGACCACCTACATGGCGCCGATCATGTTCGCGTGCCTGGTGCTGCTGCTGCTGATCGGCTACCCGGTGGCCTTCGCCGTCGGCGCCAACGGCCTGATCTTCGGCCTCGTCGGCATCGCGCTCGGGCTGATCGAGCCTTCGCTGTTCCAGGCCCTGCCCGAGCGCGTCTTCGGCATCATGTTCAACGAGACGCTGCTGGCGATCCCGTTCTTCACCCTGATGGGGCTGATCCTCGAGCGCAGCGGCATGGCCGAGGACCTGCTCGACACGATCGGCCAGCTGTTCGGGCCGGTGCGCGGCGGACTGGCCTACGCGGTGATCTTCGTCGGCGGCCTGCTCGCGGCCACCACCGGCGTGGTGGCCGCCTCGGTGATCTCGATGGGCCTGATCTCGCTGCCGATCATGCTGCGCTACGGCTACGACAAGCGGCTGGCCAGCGGCGTGATCGCGGCCTCCGGCACCCTGGCGCAGATCATCCCGCCGTCGCTGGTGCTGATCGTGCTCGCCGATCAGATGGGCAAGTCGGTCGGCGACATGTACGCCGGCGCGCTGGTGCCCGGGCTGGTGCTCACCGGCCTGTACGCGGTCTATGTCTTCGTCTATTCGATCTTCAAGCCGGAGGCGGCGCCCGCCCTGCCGCCCGAGGCCCGCACGCTGCGCGGCGGCGCACTGGCGCTCAGGGTCCTGACGACGCTGGTGCCGCCGCTGGTGCTGATCTTCCTGGTGCTCGGCACCATCTTTCTCGGCATCGCGACGCCGACCGAGGGCGGGGCCATGGGGGCCGCCGGCGCGCTGTTGCTGGCGCTCGCGCGGCGCAAGCTCTCGCTGCCGCTGCTGCGCCAGGCCATGGACAAGACCGCCAAGCTGACCTGCTTCGCGATCTTCATCCTGGTCGGTGCGACGGTCTTCGGCCTGGTGTTCCGCGGCGTCGACGGCGACCTGTGGGTCGAGCACTTGCTGCTGCACCTGCCGGGCGGGCAGATCGGTTTCCTGATCGTGGTCAACCTGATGGTGTTCCTGCTGGCCTTCTTCCTCGATTTCTTCGAACTGGCCTTCATCATCGTGCCGCTGCTGGCGCCGGTCGCCGACAAGATGGGCATCGACCTGATCTGGCTCGGCGTGCTGCTGGCGGTCAACATGCAGACCTCCTTCATGCATCCGCCGTTCGGCTTCGCGCTGTTCTACCTGCGCTCGGTGGCGCCCAAGGAGGTGGCGACCAGCGACATCTACCGCGGCGCGATCCCGTTCGTGCTGATCCAGCTGGCCATGGTCGGGCTGGTCATCGCCTTCCCGGGCATGGTGACCGGCAATGTCCACAAGGCGGCGAAAATCGACCTCGAAACGATCAAGATCGAGATGCCGCACACGGGCGATGGCGACACTTCGGCCTATCCGGGCGACGACGCCCCCTCGCCCTTCGACAGCAGGAAACCCTGAGCATGCAGACCCCGAACTCCCATCCTCCGGCCGACCCGAAAGCGCAAGGCGTCGGCGCCCGCGTGCTGCGCAAGGAAGACGCGCGCCACCTGCACGGCAAGGGCAATTTCGTGGCCGACATGAGCCTGCCCGAGCTCTGCGAGGTCGCCTTCCTGCGCAGCCCGCTGGCGCACGCCCGGATCGTCTCGGCCCGGCGGCCTGCAACCGGCGGCGAGCGCGTCGTGCTGCGCGAGGACATGGCCGACGCGCTCGACATCGTGGCCGACTCCACGCTGCCGACCTACCAGTCCTCGGCCCAGCCGCCCCTGGCGGCGGGCAAGGTGCGCTTCGTCGGCGAGCCGGTGGCCATGGTGTTCGCCCGTACCCGCGCCGAGGCCGAAGACCTGGCGGAGCTGGTCGAGTTCGAATACGACGAGCTGCCGGTGTACGCCGATGCCGACACCTCGCGCGCCGCCACCGGCGAGCGCATCCACGCGCAATGGCGCGACAACACCTTCGTCACGCTGCACGCCGACAAGGACTTCGAGGCCCATGCCGCCCAGGCCTCTCTGGTCGTGCGGCGCGAGGTCTCGCTGGCGCGCCAGTGCATGGTGCCGATGGAAGGCAAGGCCGTGCTAGCCTACTGGGACCACCAGGCCGACCAGTTGGTGGTGGTCAGTGCGACCCAGGTGCCGCACATGATCCGGACCGTGCTGGCCCAGTGCCTCGGACTCGAGCAAGGGCGGGTGCGCGTGATCTCGCCCGACGTCGGCGGCGCCTTCGGCTACAAGTGCGTGCTGCAGCAGGAAGAGCTCTGCGTGGCATGGCTGGCCAAAACCCATCGCAAGCCCTTCCGCTACATCGAAGACCGGCGCGAGCACCTGATAGCAGGTGCCAACACGCGCGAGCACAGCTACCAGATGACCGCCTACGCGGACGCCCGCGGCCGGTTGCTGGCGCTCGATGCCCGGATCACGATCGACGGCGGCGCCTACTCGGTCTGGCCGTTCACGATCGGGCTGGAACCCGGTCAGGCCGTGGGCAACCTGCCCGGCCCCTATGCCTTCCGCGGCTACCGCTGCGTCACCGAATGCGTGGCCACCAACAAGCCCGGCTTCGTGCCCTACCGCGGCGTGGCGCGCACCGGCGTTTGCTTCGCGATGGAACTCACGCTCGACGCCATCGCGCGCGCGGTGGGCCGCGAGCCCTGGGAGGTCCGGCTCGAGAACCTGGTCCCCGCCTCGGCCATGCCCTATGTCAATGTCGCCAACAAGCACTTCGACAGCGGCGACTATCCGGCCAGCCTGGTCAAGGCGCGCGACATGATCGGTGTCGAGGCGGTGCGCCGCCGCCAGGGCGAGACCCGGGCCGACGGCCGGCTGGTCGGTGTCGGCTTCGCCACCTACACCGAGCAGTCGGCGCATGGCACGTCGGTGTTCGCGTCCTGGGGCACGCCGGTGATTCCGGGCTTCGATTCCGCGGCCGTCCGGATGACACCCGACGGCGGGCTCGAGATCCGGGTCGGCGTGCATTCGCATGGCCAGGGCATGGA
>Ga0163161_10003388_pt1 | contig 11186 bp, 8 predicted proteins | sample S45metaG_FD_129847 | JGI IMG/M metagenome (GOLD analysis project Ga0163161, IMG submission 129847) | Switchgrass rhizosphere microbial communities from Kellogg Biological Station, Michigan, USA - S4-5 metaG | ecosystem: Host-associated > Plants > Roots > Rhizosphere > Soil | place: USA: Michigan... | reverse complement strand
CCCGCGACGATGATCGGGTCACTCCGCTCGGCCGCTTCCTGCGCCGCTCTTCCATCGACGAATTGCCGCAACTGTTCAACGTGATCTTCGGCCAGATGGCCCTGGTCGGTCCGCGCCCCCATGCCGTGACCCACAACCTCTATTACACCGGCAAGGTGCGCGCCTACATGGCCCGCCATCGGCTCAAGCCCGGTATCACGGGCCTGGCGCAAATCACCGGGCATCGGGGTGAAACCGAGACCGTGGAAAAAATGCAGCTGCGCGTCGCCCAGGACCTCAACTACATCAATCAGTGGTCGCTGTGGCTGGACATCAAGATCCTGGTCAAGACGCCCTTCACCCTGTTTTCCAAAGACATCTACTGAGCCTATGGCGTCCACGTGGATCGATCCCACGATGCCCGGAGATTTTCCTGATGAATGTGAGCGTATTCGGAATTGGTTATGTCGGCCTTGTGCAGGGAGCCGCGCTGGCGGAAGCAGGTCACAACGTCATGTGCGTCGATGTCGATGCCGGCAAGGTGCAGGCGCTGAAGGACGGCACCCTGCCACTGTATGAACCGGGCCTGAAAAGCCTGGTGCGGGAAAACTATCAGAGCGGACGGCTGCAATTCGGCACCGACCTGGTCGCCGCCGTGCACCACGCGCAGTTGCAGCTGATCGCCGTCGGCACGCCGCCCGATGAGGACGGCTCGGCCGACCTGCAGTACGTGCTGAGCGTGGCGGACACCATCGCCCGGCACATGCAGCGCCACCAGATCATCGTCGACAAATCCACGGTGCCGGTGGGCACCGCCGACCGGGTGCGCGCGCATGTCACTCAGGTCCTGGCCGATACCGGTCGCAGTGAGCTGACGTTCGATGTGGTGTCCAACCCGGAATTTCTCAAGGAAGGTTGCGCGGTCGAAGACTGTATGCGCCCGGACCGCATCATCATCGGCACCGACAGCCCCGACACCGAGGCGGTGATGCGTGAGTTGTACGAGCCGTTCAATCGCAACCGGGAAAAAATCGTCGTGATGGATGCCCGCAGCGCCGAACTGACCAAGTACGCCGCCAACTGCATGCTGGCGACGAAAATCAGCTTCATGAACGAGATGGCCAACCTCGCCGAAAAACTCGGGGCCGATATCGAAATGGTGCGCCACGGAATCGGCTCCGATCCGCGCATCGGCTACCAGTTCATCTATCCGGGGCTGGGGTATGGCGGGTCGTGCTTTCCCAAGGACGTGCAGGCGCTGATCCGCATCGCCGACGGGGTCGACTTCGATGCCCGTGTGCTCAAGGCGGTGGAGTCACGTAACAACGAACAGAAACACACGCTGTTCAACAAGATTTTCAATCATTTCGACGGCGCGCTGCGGGGCAAGACCTTTGCCCTGTGGGGCTTGAGTTTCAAACCCAATACCGACGACATGCGCGAAGCCCCCAGTCGGGTCCTGATGGAAGCCTTGTGGAAAGCCGGTGCGAGCGTGCAGGCCTTCGATCCCAAAGCCATGGAGGAAGCCCAGCGCATCTATGGTTCGCGCGAGGACCTGTCGCTGACGGGTACCAAGGAAGCGGCCCTGAAAAATGCCGACGCCCTGATCATCGCCACCGAGTGGCAATCGTTCCGCGCACCGGATTTCGACTTGCTCGGTGAACGCCTGAAGCAGCCGGTGATTTTTGACGGGCGCAATCTGTTCGATCCCCAGCGCCTGAAAAATCGCGGTTTTACCTACTACTCCGTAGGCCGACAGACACTTTGATCAAGGAGTCAGGTGATGATCAAACTCAAACTGGTGGAACAGTTCACACCCGAACTGCTTAAAACCAACAAGGCGTTTTCCTTCATCAACTTTGCCTCCATCGGCAGTCTCCTCGAACGCTCCGAAGACAGCAGCATCAACTACTTTTGCGATGGCATGCTGCTGTCGACGTTCATGTCGCGCATGACCGGGCGGCCCGTGGAGCGCGTCAGTTTCGACTTCACATCCATCGCCGATCCGGTGCTGCTCACCGCCGAACAAAAAGGCCTGCGTGTCTACTTCGTCGGTGCCCGGCAAGTGGAACTGGACTTGTTCCTGCGCAAGATCAAAGAGCGCTATCCACACCTGAAAATCGCCGGTTCGCACAACGGTTACTTCAATGCGGCACAGGCGCTGGAGATTCATGCCGAGATTCGCGACAACGCCACGGACATCCTGATCGTCGGGCTGGGCGCCGGATTGCAGGAACAATTCGTCGCGCAGGCCCTGGGGCTGGGCTTTGCCGGGGTGGCCTTCACCTGTGGCGGCTTCATTCGCCAGCAAGCCACCGCCACCCTCAACTACTACCCCGAGATCATCAACCGCCTGCACCTGCGCGCGTTCTACCGCATGTACCGCGAGCCGCACACGATCAGGCGCTACCTGCTCAACTACCCGAGCAACTTTTTGCGCCTGTGGGCCCTGTTCGCCCGCCGCAAGGTCGCCGTCGATTGGCTGCGACCCGACGGCCAGGAAGCGAACATGAAGATTCTGTTCATTCTCAAGGACTTCACCCCCGGCGGCGGCGTCGAGGGCGTGCAGCAGCGCCTGGCGGGCCAATTTCTGCAGGAAGGTCGCGAGGTCGGCTTTTTCGTCATGAACGGCGACACGCCACAGCAGCAAGGCGCGACGTTTTTCCAGGGCGCGGGCCAGGGGCTGACAGGGCTGGTCAAGTCCATTGTGTTGCTGCGTCGAATCATTCGCCGTGAAGGCGTGACCCACCTGATCGCCGCCAAGGAACAGGCCAACATCTGCACCTGGTTCGCCACCCTGGGCTGCCAGTGCCGGGTCATTTACGCGCGCCACGCCGCCCTTGACTGCGCCGAACAGAAGACCGGGCCCACCAGCCTGCGCCTGCTCTACGCGCTGTACCTGTGCGGCAGCGGCAAGGTCGTCGCCGTCTCCAACGGCCTGCGCCAGGGCCTGGCCGAGCTGATGCCCTGGGGACGCCAGCGCGTCCGGTACTGCCCGAACGCGGTGATTACCGAAGCCATGCTCGATGCCGCGCAGGCGCCCTTGCCCGAGGGGATACCCGCCAATTACTGGCTGGGCGTGGGCCGCCTGGTGCAGCCCAAGGGCTTTCATCTGCTGCTCGATGCCTACGCCATGGCCTTGGCTGGCACACAGCCGTTGCCGGACCTGGTGATTGCCGGCGATGGCCCGGAACGCGCCGCCCTGAGCGAACAGGCGCAACGCCTGGGGATCGCCGAGCGTGTGCATTTCACCGGTTTCCTGAGCAACCCCTACCCGCTGATCCGCCACGCCCGGCTGCTGATTCTCAGCTCCTTCCATGAAGGCTTGCCCACGGTGCTGATCGAAGCCCTGGCCCTGGGCACCCCGACATTGGCCTGCGACTGTGGCAGCGGCCCGCGAGAGTTGCTCGACCACGGCCGGCTCGGGCGTCTGGTGAAGGTTAATGATGTGGCCGCGCTGGCAGAAGGGCTGTTGCACAGCCTGACTCCGGAGAGTGCAACGACGCCAGCGGGCCGCATCGCCGAAGAGGCCGTTCGACAGTACGGCAGTCGTCAGGCCGCCCAGGCCTACTACCAGGTATGGAATCTATGAAGAAGCTGTTGATCATCCTGCATGACCTCAGCGCGGGCGGTGCCGAGAAGATGATGGCGCGCCTGGCCGGTGCCATGGCCGATGTGGGCGTCGAGGTGACCTTATTGATGCTCACCGGCGGCGGCGTGAATGCCCGGGGGCTGGACCCTCGCGTCAAGCAGGTCGAGCTGCAAAGCGGGCGCAGTGCGAATGCCGTGCCGGCCCTGGCGCGATTTCTGCGTCACAATCGCTTCGACGCCCAATTGGCCGCCCTCACCCACGTCAACGTGATCGCGATTGCCGCCGCGGCGCTGTCCGGCACCCTGTCGCGCCTGCACGTCAGCGAACGCAACGCGTTCTCCCACGACAAGCATGTCAACCCGTCATTGCGGGTACGCCTGGCCTACGGGGTGGCGCCGCTGCTGTACCGGCTGATTCCCAACCCCGTGATCTGTGTGTCACGGGGGGTGGCCGAGGACCTGGTGCACACCACCATCGCTCGCGAGCGCGACGTCACCGTGGCCGACAACCCGGTACTGGACAACGATTTCCACGACAGACTGCCACCCGCGCCTGAACATCCCTGGCTACAGAACAAAACCACGCCGGTGGTGGTCGCCGTGGGTCGGCTGGCGCACCAGAAAGGCTTTGACACGCTGCTCGACGCCTTCGCCCGGCTGCCGGATCCCACGACGCGCCTGATCATCTTCGGTGAAGGCACGCTCAGGGATGGCTTGCTCGATCAGGCCCGCGCGCTGGCCGTCGCCGATCGGGTCGACCTGCCGGGCTACACCAGCGATCCCATGGCGCAAGTCGCGGCGGCCGATTGCTTTGTACTGTCGTCGCGCTTCGAAGGCAGCCCCAACGCATTGGTTGAAGCCCTCGCCACCGGCACGCCGGTGGTCGCCACTCGCTGCCCCCATGGCCCTCAGGACATTCTCCAGGATGGCGCCGTCGCACCGCTGGTGCCCGTCGATGACCCTGCGGCTTTGGCGCTGGCGATCAGCGATCAACTCAGCGCCCCTGTCGACACACGGCGCCAGGTCCGCATCGACGCTGCTGCCCGCTTCATGAACGCCCGGGCGGTGAAGACCTATCTGCGCGCCTTGCTCGGGAGTCCATCGCCATGAGCTCATTGCCCGTCAGGTACAACACACTGCGCGATCTGTTCGCGCTGTTCGGCGTGTTGTTTTACATGCAGGTGATCGCCTTTTTCACCAGCCTGGGCGGCGCATCGAGCCTGGACGACGCCCAGCGCGACCTTGAGGGCAACCTGGTCAATCAGGTCTGCGGGCTGATCACGTTGCTGGTGCCGCTGTTTTTCTTCATCCGCCACAAGGTGTTCCTGAGCAAAGCCTTTTACCGGCAGAACGCTTTTTTCCTGTTGTTCGTGCTCTGCGTCGCCGCGTCGATCAGTTGGTCCCACGACCCGATGCTCAGCCTCAAACGCTTCGTCGCCTTGATGAGCGTGGTGTTTTTCGGTGGCTACATCGCCTACAACTACAGCCTGGAAAAAATCAGCTTCGTGCTCGGCTGCACCATCGGCGCCGCGGCGTTTATTGGCCTGTTGTGTGCCCTGATCCTGCCGGACATCGCGTTCATTTCCGGGGGCATTCGCGACGGCGCGTTCAAGGGCATCTTTCCGGAAAAAAATGCCGGTGCGCGGATCAACGCCATCGCCATCGTGTTGCTGCTGCCGATGATCCGTCGGCGCAATCCCTGGGCGATGTTCAGCGCACTGTGCTCGCTGGTGGCCATCGGGCTTGCGCAATCGGCCACGGGGCTGGCGCTGATCTGCGCGGGCGCGGCCAGCTACTGGTACTTTCTGACAATGATCCGCTTGCGAATCAACCGTTCGCTGCTGGCGTTCTTTGCCGCCACGGTGCTCTACGGGCTGATCTGCGCGTTTCTCTACGGCAACTACACGCTGTTGCTGGAGCTGGTCGGGCGTGACCCGACGCTCACCGACCGCATGCAGATCTGGGAGCTGCTGAGCCCCTTCATCGATGCCCAGTCGGTCAGGGGTTACGGTTTCGGTGCCTTCTGGTCCAGCCCCGATGCCGACGCGTTCATTGTGCGCTGGGGCTACATCGGCAACGCCCACAGCGGCTACATGGAAACCCTGCTCAATGGCGGCATGGTGCAGCTGACAGCGCTGGGGCTGATGCTGGGCGAAGCGCTGATCAAGCAGTATCGCGCCGTGACGGCGGACCAGTCGGCGCAATATCGGGCCAGCGCACTGGTGATCATCGGCCTGTTCATCATCACCAATTACGTGGCGTACGTGATCCCCAACTACCGCTCCGCCGAGTTCCTGGTGTTTTGCATCCTGGCCCTGTCCTTCCGCCATCACCAGGTCAAATTCGGCGTTGCAAGTCGGCGCGCGCAGCCGCCGACGACAGCGCAACGCACTGTGTTCAGTGGAGCTACCGCCCGAGTCGTGCCCAAGGAGAAAAACCCATGTTGAGAACCAGGTCCCCAGCACCGGCTTCGGTGTGCGTGGTCATTCCGATGTACAACGCCGCCAGTACCATCGAACAGACCCTGGCGTCCCTGACCCTGCAAACCCGCCAGCCTGACCGGGTGATCGTGGTCGACGACGGTTCCAGCGACGACTGCGCCCAACGGGTCAGGGATTTTGCCGCGCCCTTTCCCCTGACCCTGTTGCAGCAAGCCAACCAGGGCCCGGCCTGCGCTCGCAACCAGTGCATCTTTGCCGCCGAGGAAACCTTCATTGCCTTCCTCGATGCCGATGATCAATGGCATCGCCAGAAGCTGGAAAAACAGCTGGCGCTGTATGACCGCCTGACGGCTCAGGGGCACTCGGTCGGGCTGATCGATTGCTACCAGCTGAGTGTGTTCAGCGATGGCCGGCAGCAGCTTGAAGAGAGACGCAAAAGCGGCAATCACTTCGCCGACTTCATGCGCGAGAACGTCATCAACGGTACGTCCGGCGTGCTGGTGGTGCGCGAGGTGGTCTGCGCCCTGGGCGGGTTCGATCAATCCCTGCGCTTTGCCGAAGACCGCCTGCTATGGACGCGGATCGCCGAGGGCTGGGAGATCCATACCGTGCCGCAGATCCTGCTCAGGCGCGGCGTCGACAGTGGCAACATCACCGCACAACCGCAGAAGTACTACCCGTACAAAGTCAAATTCATCGAGCTGTATCTGGCACGCTACGGCGAACGCATGACCCGGCAACAGCGTATTCATTTCGTGCTGGCCAACCATGCCGAATTCCTCAATGCCTTCTCTCGGGGAGGCGATCATGCTCAGGTGATCAAAGTGTTCAGGCAGATGCTCGGGCACTCCTGGCAGACCCTGATTTTTTTCAATGGCAAACCGACCCTGCGCTACCTCTACGCGCGGTTCAGAACGCTGCTCAAGGTGTCCTGATTCGACTGCTCGACTCTCGAAGTCCCATTCTCGAACGTCACACCGGGCCCCACCTTATGGCCAATCAACGCCTCGTTACCTTGACCTGGATCTTCACCGAGAAATTCGGCCTGATCTTTCTGTCGATGATCACCTTCATCATCTATGCCCACTTGCTGTCACCGGAAGAACTGGGCGTGGGCACGGTGATCATCGCTATCGTCGAGGTGATCGGCATCCTCTATTCCTCGGTGCTGGAAGATCCTTTGGTGCGGCTCGAACGCCTGGACGAGCGCCAGATCGCCACCGCGTTCTGGACAGCGGTGCTGGCGAGCCTGGTGTCCATCGCGATCATCAGCGGCGTGGCGGTGCTCTGGCTGGAGTCGGCCAACCTGCAATGGATGACAGCGGTGGCCTCGGTAAAAATCCTATTCACCATGATGGCGCGGGTGTATGTCGCGCAAATGCGCCGCAGCAGCAACTTCAAGATGCTGGCCTCGCGCACGTTGCTGGGCAAGGTCTTCGGTGGCGTCGCCGGCATCGCCGTCGCACTCTGGGGGTTGGGCGCCTGGGCAGTGATTACCCAGGCAGTGGTCATGGAGTTGGTCTCGATCATCGTACTAATGAACGGCGACCGTCGCCGACACCCCTGGGTCATCGATGGAGTTTTTCTACGCGAGTTGCTCAGGGCCGGCGTGCCGGTGGCCATCAACACCCTGAGTTCGCAAACCCTGCAGCGCGGGGTCAACGTGGTCCTGGGCATCACCGCGGGCACCCATGCCGTCGGCATGTTCAACCTGGCGATGCGCATCATCGACCTGCCGCGCACGGCGTTCTACAACGGCCTGATGAGTTACGCGCTGCCGGCATTCGCCAGGCGCAGCGCCGAACCGTCGCGGTTGATCAGCTTCATTGGCGACTCGACAGCGGTCAGCGGCTTCCTGCTGACGCCGGTGTTCATCGGCATCGCCGTCACCGCCCGGGACATCATCCTGCTGATCTTCGGGGCCAAGTGGGCGGACGCGATCCCCATGCTGCAAGTGCTGGCCTGTACCGCCGCCATCGGCAATACCGCGATGTACATCACCACTGCACTGGTGGCCGTCAACCGCACGCACCTGACGCTCAAGGCGGAAGTGGGCACCACGGTGCTGGCGCTGGCGCTGGTCTACGGCCTGGGCCCGCTGTTTGGCGGCATGGCCGCCGCCCTGGCGATGCTGCTGCGGATGCTGCTCGTCACACCGCTGCAGATTCGCGGGCTGAAGACGGCCATCGGTTATGGCTGGCACGCGTTTTTCGCCTCCAGCTACCGCAGTGTGGCGGCCGCGCTGGTGATGACCGCGGCGGTGTTGTGGATCGTGCCCAGGCTGTCGGTGCAGGGCTATGCGCACCTGGCCAGCAGCATCGGCATTGGCGCGCTGGTTTATACGCTGGCCTACAGCCTGTTGCACCCGCGCTGGCCCCAGGAATTCAAATCGGTATTCACCACCCGCTGACCTCTCTTCCCGCAATCTCTTCGCGAAAGGAATGCCCGACATGCACAAAACCACGCTGATCACTGGCGGGGCCGGCTATATCGGCTCCCATACCGTACTGACCCTGATGGACGCCGGCCACTCGGTGGTGGTGCTCGATAACCTGTGCAACAGCTGCCGGGAGTCCATCAATCGGCTTGAGCAGCTGACCCACAGCAACGTCGATTTCATCGAAGGCGATGTGCGTGACACTCAATTGCTCGACGAAATTTTCGCCGCCTACGACATCGATGCGGTGATGCATTTCTCTAGCCTCAAATCCGTCGCCGAAAGCGTGCGCAAACCGCTGGAGTATTACGCCAACAATGTGGCCGGCACCTTGAATCTGTGCCAGGCCATGGCCCGGGCGCAGGTTTTTACGCTGGTGTTCAGCTCCTCGGCGACAGTCTACGGCGACCCCGCACACAGTCCGATTGCCGAAGACCTGGGCACCGGCCATCCGGTCAACCCCTATGGCCGCAGCAAGCTGATGATCGAAGAGCTGCTGCAGGACCTGGCGCTGTCCGAACCACGCTGGAGCATCGCACTGCTGCGCTACTTCAACCCCATCGGCGCCCACGAAAGCGGTTTGATCGGCGAAGCGCCCCAGGGTCGGCCGAACAACTTGCTGCCGTGCCTGACCCAGGTCGCCACCGGCCAGGTCCCCGAACTGACGGTGTTCGGCAACGACTACCCCACCGTCGATGGCACCTGCGTGCGCGATTACATCCACGTGGTCGATGTGGCCGAAGGGCACTTGAAGGCGTTGCAGATGCTGCAATACAGCCCGGGCATCAACATCTGGAACCTCGGTACCGGCACCGGCTACAGCGTGTTGCAGATCATCCACAGCTTCGAAGACGTGACCGGCATCCGGATCCCCTACCACTTCGCCCCGCGCCGGGCCGGTGACATTGCCCAGTGCTGGGCCGATCCCAGCAAGGCCGAACGCGATCTGGGCTGGCATGCAAAGCGCAATCTGGAGCAGATGATCGTCGACACCTGGCGCTGGCAGTCATCCAATCCCTTTGGTTACCAATCCCGCCCAACCCTGCCGGTAGCGATGGCCATGAAATAAATGGAGCCTGCCCATGATCAGGCAATGGCTATTGGGTCTCATATCGATCAGCCTGATGTTCGAGGCATCAGCCGCACCCTCGCGCCCGCCCACCGAGGGCCTGGTGCTGTGGCTCGATGGCGCGCAAGCCTCCAGCGTCAGCCTCAATGAACAGGGGCGCGTGCTGCGCTGGCGGGACAAGTCAGGCCACGGCAATGACGTCAGCGCGGACAAGGCAGCAGCCAGCGCTTTACCCGAATACGTCAGCGCTGCCCTTAACGGCCACGGCGTGGTGCGATTCAGTGGCACGGCGGCATTCAGTGCCCAAGCGGTGCGCAACGCACGAGGCCCGGTCACGGTGTTTGTGGTGTCGCGGCGATTGCCGGAGCAGGCCGGTGGCAAGGCCTGGCAACGCCTGTTCAGCTCACGTCCGCAGCTGGCGGATAACGACAATGTGGCGCCGAACTTCGGCATCAGCGTGCAACAGACAACGGCCTATGAGCCTGCCGTGGCTTTTCTGGAAACCAGCGATGTGCCGATCGGCCCGCTCGCCGTAGGGCGCAACGTGGTGGGTACCTCGGAAATCCTGCGGGGCGATATCGCCGAAGTGCTGCTGTACGACCGCCCATTGGCCAATCGGGCCGAGCGTCAGGCGGCGTTCGAGTATCTGGCGCAAAAATGGAAAGTCGCCACCCCACAGCAGGCCACTGCCTGGACCCGTTCCGGTCCGCTGGGCCCGGTGCCAAAGCACACCAACGCCAACCTGCCGCTGTCCGATCAGGCCAATGCCGGCCGGTGGCAACTGGACCGGCGCTTCACCGACGACTTCAACGGCAGCGCCCTCGACCCTGAGCGCTGGCATGTCAACAACGCCACCGGCACCGATTCGCTGGGACGCAAACCGGCGCTGTTCACCCCCGAGAACGCCAGCGTCCGCGGTGGCTACTTGAACATCGTCTTTCGCAAGCAAAGCCTGCCCGAGAAATATGTGCGCCTGGGTTACAAGGACTACAGCAGCGCCATGGTCCGCACGATTGAACGTGGCGACTACGGTTACTACGAGGCGCGCGCCCGGCCGATGAATTCGGCCGGTTCCAGCGCGTTCTGGCTGGCCTGGACCGGGCTTGCCGACAACGCCACGGAAATCGATGTCTTCGAGATCGGGGGAAAAACCAAGGACGGCAAATTCGACCGCATGTACAACATGAACGCCCATGTCTGGGCTACCCCGACCAGCACCGCTCACCTGGCCGAAGGCAGCACCTGGATCAGCCCCTGGCGGCTGGCCGAGGACTTCCACGTTTATGGCCTGGACTGGCAGCCCGACACCCTGCGCTGGTACGTCGACGGCGTGTTGGTCAGGGAAGCGAAGAACAGCCACTGGTTCTTCCCGATGCAGATCGTCTTCGACAGCGAGGCCATGTGGGACTGGTTCGGCGTGGTCAACGATGCCGACCTGCCGTCGACCTTCAGCATCGATTACATCAAGGTCTGGCGGCGGGGCAAGTAACGTTGTCGACTGTTCCACCCCCTTCGCGAGCAGGCTCGCTCCCACAGTTGATCTGTGTCTAGCATAAAGTTCCTGTTTGGCTGCGGGTCCATGTGGCGAGCGAGCTTGCTCGCGCTGGGCTGCGAAGCGGCCCCGACCTCAGGCGATGTAGTTTGGACAGGCACACTGTGTTGCATGGAT
>Ga0163161_10003387_pt1 | contig 11187 bp, 11 predicted proteins | sample S45metaG_FD_129847 | JGI IMG/M metagenome (GOLD analysis project Ga0163161, IMG submission 129847) | Switchgrass rhizosphere microbial communities from Kellogg Biological Station, Michigan, USA - S4-5 metaG | ecosystem: Host-associated > Plants > Roots > Rhizosphere > Soil | place: USA... | reverse complement strand
TGATAGGGTTTCGTGCACCGCCCTTTCTACGGTCGGGCCTGCGCATTTGCTACAGCGACGCAGCTACTTCAACTTTTGGACAGATTTCACTCAGGACGCACTCGCTGCACTTTGGCTTGCGGGCGATGCATATTCGGCGGCCGTGACTGATCAGCCAATGTGGGAACATCACCCAGTCTTTTTTCGGCACGAGTTCCTGGAGGTCACGCTCGATCTTTTCGGGCGTCTTGTTTTTGGTGAGTCCGAGACGCTGCGACAGCCGCGACACGTGCGTGTCGACGACAACGCCGGATGCGATGCCAAAGGCATTTCCCAAAACGACGTTGGCCGTCTTTCTCGCAACGCCGCCGAGCGTAAGTATTTCATCCATGGTCCGCGGCACCTTGCCGCCGAATTCTTCGATGATCCTCTTACAAGCGGCCTGGATGTTTTTCGATTTGTTGCGAAAGAAGCCCGTCGAGTGGATGTCGCGCTCGAGTTCGGTCTGCGAAACCTTGAGATAATCAAACGGCCCGCGATATTTACGGAAAAGGTCTGCCGTCACGATATTTACCCGCGCGTCGGTGCACTGGGCTGAAAGGATCGTCGCGATAAGCAACTCGAAGGGGCTCGTATGGTTAAGGGCGCAGTGGGCGTCAGGATAGGCCTTTTTTAGGCGCTTGATGATCTCTGCCGTCCGTTCTTTAAGATTCTTGATCACTCCTCGATTGTTAATTGTAAATCGTTAATTGTAAATTAGATATTCGATTTGCGAATGAAAGTTCCTTTACTCGATCTAACCGAACAAAATGCCGCCCTGCGTCCCGAGATCGAGGCGGCACTGGGCCGCGTGCTCGATACGAATGCTTTTATCCTCGGCGGCGAAGTTGCCGCCCTAGAGAAAGAGCTTGCCGATTACTGTGGAACGAAGCACGCCATCGGCTGTGCCTCTGGAAGTGATGCCATACTACTCGCTTTGATGGCGTTCGATGTCGGCCCAGGTGACGAGGTCATTACCACGCCTTACAGCTTTTTTGCGACCGTCAGCTCTATTACGCGGCTCGGGGCCACGCCGGTGTTTGTCGACATCGATCCGGTGACTTACAACATCGATCCGGCGCAGATCGAAACGAAGATCACTTCGCGAACAAGGGCGATCGAGCCGGTTCATCTCTACGGCCAGTGCAGTAATATGGTGGCAATAAGCGCGATCGCCGAGAAGCACGGCATTCCTGTCGTCGAGGACGCAGCACAAGCGATCGGTGCCGAGGAGAACGGCATTAGGGCCGGATCGTTGAGTACCCTCGGATGCTTCAGCTTCTACCCGTCAAAGAATCTCGGGGGGATGGGCGACGGTGGAGTTCTGACGACCAATGACGATGCGCTGGCAGCGAAACTGCGTGCGTTGCGCGTCCACGGCGCCGAAGAAAAGTATTATCACAAGTGGGTTGGACTTAATTCGCGTCTCGATGGATTTCAAGGCGCCGTCCTCCGCGTCAAGCTTCCGCACCTCGAGAGCTGGACCGAAAAGCGGCGGTCGAATGCTGACCAGTATAAGCAGCTTTTCACCGACCTCGGTCTCACCGAGCAGGTCGGGCTGCCCGTCGAGCTTGGACAAATGAAACACATCTACAATCAGTACGTTATACGCGTTCCGCAGCGTCGTGACGAACTCCGCGCTTTTCTTTCCGAGAAAGGGATCGGCACTGATATTTACTATCCGGTCCCGCTGCATTTGCAGGAATGCTTTGCGTATCTTGGCTGCGGTCACGATGATCTTCCAGAATCGGAAAAGGCGGCACGTGAGACGCTTGCGTTGCCGATCTACCCAGAGTTGCGTCCCGAACATCAGGAGTACGTTGTGGAATCGATAGCGGAGTTTTTTGCATAATGCGCGATCTGGTAACCATAGATTCCAGGAATTTGCGAGTCCGCCTTATGCTCGGCGTCACGGTCGCCGTAGCTCTCACCCTGGGTTGGTTCGGCATCCGATGGCAGGTTGGCAGTATGCTCGCCGATTTTACGCCGCCGTCAGCACCCGAAGCCGGGGCGATAGCCGATGTCGCCGCTGATCTCGCCCCGGGTGATCCGGTCGTTTATTGGTTGCGGGGTTCGGCGGAGTCATCGTCGACGGATCCGGCAATGTTAGAGAATGCCGTCCGACTCTCACCTTCCGATTATCGCTGGCGCATCGAACTTGGGCGAGCTTATGAGCAGGCGGATCGCCTGCCTGAGGCCGAGACCGAACTGAGGCAGGCGACCGAGCTTGCGCCGACCTATGCTTATCCGAGATGGCAATTGGGAAACTTTCTGCTGCGTCAGGGCCGCGACGAGGAGGCATTCGCCGAACTTAAAAGGGCCGCGGTGAACAATCACACATACCGCGAACAGGTTTTCTCACTTGCCTGGGATTATTTCGACAAAGACACGGCGAAGGTTGAACAACTGGCTCCGGAAACGTCCGATGCAAGGGCGGGCCTCGCTCTGTTCTTTGCCGCCCGGGGTAAAGCCGCTGACGCATTGCGCGTCTGGAATTCGCTTTCGGAAGATGATAAAGCGGCCAATCCGCAGTTTGCCAAATTGATGGCTCAAGGGCTGTATTCGCAGCGATCTTTTCCGCAGTCCCTCGAATTCTTTCGCCAGCTGGGCGTCGATGTCGACGCTCAGCCCGGTGCAGTGACAAATCCTGGTTTCGAGCGCACTATTCTGCAACCCGGGGAATCGCCATTCGGTTGGCAGATCGGGCGAAACGAATCCAAGATCGACATCACGGCTGACAATAACACGAGACACACCGGCAACCGCAGCCTAAGAGTGGCGTTCCGCAATTATGCAAAAACGGAGTTCACAAACATTTTTCAGATCGTCGCGGTCGAGCCAAACAAAAACTATCGGCTGACATTCTGGGTCCTTACCGAGAATCTCAAAACGTCGGGGACGCCATTGCTGCAAATCTGGAACGGGAATGACGACAAGCTTTTAGCTGCTTCCAAGCCCTTCCCCGTCGGCTCAATCGAATGGCAGCAGGTCACGGTCGATCTTAGGACACCTGAGAATTGCACCGGCATACGCCTTCAGACCGCTCGCGTTCCATGCGGCGAGCAATGTCCGATCGTGGGGACGTTCTGGTATGACGACTTCGAATTGTCCGCGCAATGACAAGAATGACCCGGCTTAATACCACGACGTTCATTCTGATCTGTCTGATAATCGTTGTCACGACGATTCTCTACGGAACTGTGCATCAACCTACGATCGCCCTGTTCTATCTGCTGACAATTCTGTTGATGCTAATTTGGGCGGCCGACGGTGCGATGAGCGGGCAGCTATCGGTTAGCTCCAACCGACTTCAGTTCCCGTTGATCCTGCTCGGCCTCTATGGGTTGGTCCAGATCATTCCATTTGGTACGTACACAGGAGCCGACGGTATAACCGCAATACCTCGGACGATCTCGCTTTATCCCTTTGCTACGGAAATAAACGCCGTGCACATTCTCGTCTTGTGTGGTTACTTTGTCGTTCTATTGTCCTGCCTGCGAACCGCTGCTCGTCTGCGTCAGTTGGCAATGGTCATCGCCATCTTTGGTTTTGTTTACGCCTTTTACGCGATCCTGCAGTCGGTGCTAAGTCCGACAAGGATCTACGGTATTTATGAGACGCAATTCGCTATTCCGTTTGGCTCGTTCGTCAATAGGCATCAATTCGCCGCATTCATGGAAATGACGGTGGCGATTCCGCTCGGCCTCATGTTCACTGGTGCCGTCCGACGCGACAAACGGTTGCTCTACCTGATTGCCGTCATTCTGATGGGTTCGGCCTTGCTGCTGAGCGGTTCGCGCGGTGGCCTCATCGCGATACTTTGCGAGATCATTGTACTGATCATTCTAACGGGCGGCAGCCGGAGCGGTAAGAATCTCGCGCTCAAGCTGGTCCTGTCCATCCTCCTTTTTGCGTCGATCGTCGGAGGCGCGATCTTCGTCGGTGGAGACACATCGCTGACCCGTCTGGCCGAGACTGCCTCGTCGCAAGACATCACGTCCAGCCGCACACACATCTGGGCTGTCACGCTCGAGGTGATCTCAGCGAATATGCCCTTAGGGGCGGGCCTCGGCGCCTATCCTGAAGCATACACGCAGCACGACACGCTCAGCGGGCTCGAACAGGTAGAACAGGCGCACAACGATTATTTACAGATACTTGCGGATGCGGGAGTGGTCGGGTTGATCATCGGCGGGTGGTTTTTATTCCTGTTCTTTCGGGAGGGGATTCGCGGCTCACGCCGTCATAACACATTCCGGCGTAGCATAGCGGTCGGCGCTTTCGCGGGATGCACCGCGATACTTATCCACAGCTTGTTCGATTTTGTGCTGCATACGACCGCGATATCTGTGATGTTCCTGACGCTGATGGCCCTTATGATGGCGGCAGGCAGGCAATACGAGGATGACATAACCGAGTTCGATGAGCCGCACCGCAAGCACCGCCGCTCAGCCAGCATTACGCCCATCCGAGGGCGTTCGTCGTAGCTTGGAACCAGTGTAGCGGATCATCCACCAGATCAGTCCGTGCGAAACGTAGATGGCGGCAAGCGCCACCAGGACGTACTGCGAATAGAACCAGACCGCCATCCCGACTCCGGCAAGCACCAACACGAGGAAGAATCCCGGCCGGCCTGATCCACCCGTCTTAAGGCTTGAGTAGCGGATCGTGCTCACCATCAAGAACGCAAGCAGGCCGATCAAGGCCATCAAAAGGTACGAATAAAAATGCGCGGGCTGATTGCCGTGTGCGCTGAGCGGCATCGGCGAGAAATGGACCAGCGCAGCCAGCAGGCCGCCGGCCGGCGGTATGGGAAGCCCGACGAACGCTTTTTTATCGAGCTTTGGCGTGCCTTCAACAAGGACGCGCGGCCTGGTCGCCTGCAGATTGAAACGAGCAAGGCGAAACGCGCCGCACATCAAATAAACGAAGAGCAAAAATACAGCAAGATTATGCCCGGGGCTATTCTCGGTAAATGTCGGTCCGATCGCCCAGCTATACATCAACGCCGTCGGGGCGATACCGAAGGTTAACACGTCCGCCAACGAGTCGAACTGCACTCCAATTTCTGTCGCCGTTCTTGTGGCCCGAGCGACTCGACCATCGACCGTATCGAACAGAATTGCAAGCCCTATCGCGAGCGCTGCATTGTCAAAATAGCCGGCAGCTGCTGCCGGGTCCATCCGCGAAGCGAACCCGCGGATCGATGACAACACCGCGAGAAATCCCATCGCGACATTTGCAGCGGTAAACAGCGTGGGGATTACGTATAATCCTTTTTTTAAACCTCTGTGTGGAGGCTTCGGTTCTGGATCCATACAAGAAGGTTCCTCTTATAGAGGAGACGTGGCCGTCGCGTCGCCATACGGCATAGTTCCTTCCGTCGCAAAAGCCCCGGTCGCTACAGCTCCCGGCACTGACAAGCGCGCGATCACGGTTTCGCCGCCCTTCACACGGTCGCCGACACGCACGGCGATATCGACGTTGGCAGGCATGACAAGATCGGTCCGCGATCCGAACTTGATCAGCCCGAACCTCTGCCCGCGTTCCAAATTATCGCCCTCCCGCGGCCAACAGACAATACGCCGGGCGACGATTCCCGCGATCTGCGTGCAGGTAACGGTCATATCATTACCCTCGATGACGAGCGAATTACGCTCATTCAAAAGGCTCGATTCGTCGCTCGTCGCAGGCATTTTCTTACCCTTGGTGTATTGAATTTGCGTGATCTGGCCCGCGATGGGCGAGCGGTTGATATGAACGTCGAGCGGCGACAGAAAGACACTCACGACCTTGCGGTCCGGCCCGTCCTCGATCCGTGTAACACGCCCGTCCGCCGCCGAAACGATCAGTCCCGGCCCAGTCGGCACCTCACGCCTCGGATCGCGAAAAAAGTACGCCATAAAGGCGGCGACCGCCACAAAAGGCGCCGCGACCCACCACAACCCGAAATACGCCACCACCGCCGCCAGCGCCAGTGGGACGAGAACAAATGGAATACCATCACGGACCATAGCAGTCGGAAAACAGAAGCCAGGATACAGAAGCCAGAATACCGAAGACCGGGGTTCGACGCCAACGCCTCTTCCGATTTCTGGTTTCCGGCTTCTGACTTCTGGCTTCTTTCACGACATAAAAAAGCCCGGCGTTTTCGAACGCCGGGCACAAGAGGAGGATCGTCAATTATCGCAAGGGTTCTCAGACACGAACGGGATTGTCCTTCGCATAGCTATAGGCGCACCAGGCGGCGATGATATGGACGACCCAGCCGATCGTCCCCGCCGAGCCGATCCACGAAAATCCGGTTAGCACCAGCCACAAAATTCCGGCCAGTATCCGCCCGTTATAGATCTGCCCCAGTCCCGGCACCAACAAACTCAAAATGCCCGCTAACAAAGGTTCCCGCATCGTTATCCAATAGCCTCCACCGGATAATTACGACGACGCCGCGCGGATGTTTCAGGTTTTTGTCGGAACAGAGCTAGCCTGCCCGGTGCGGCTCAACCGTAGTCAGCCAATGCCTTTCCTTAAACTAGCGTAAATGGTATGGCACGTTCGTTACGATCACACCTTCGCGGAAAAGAAGTGCTCCCTTCAGCAGCAGCGAGCTTTGGTTGTGAAGCAGGTGCTGCCACCATTTTTTGGGCACGAATTCGGGCACGACGATCGTTACGATGTCGTCATCGCGGGCACGCTCCACTTTGTGGATATAGCGGAGCAGCGGACGGGTAAGCTCGCGATATGGAGAAGGAAGGATGACAAGCGGAATATCGATGTTCAGCCTGTTCCAGACTTCCTTGAGCTTGGTCGTAGCTTCCTCATCAAAATCTACGTACACCGCCGTCACGCTGTTGGGCGCGATCGACTTGGCGTATTGAAGCGCCCGCATCACCCCGCGATGAATGCCCGATACGGGGACGATGACGGTGTTGATCATCGGTTCGAGCGTGTCGTCGATCGCTTCGAGCGAGAGCTGTCGGGCAACCGATACATAGTGCCGCTTGATGGCCGCAAACATCAGGACCAGCAGCGGGATCATCACGACAACAACCCACGCGCCGTGGATGAACTTGGTGATCACAAACACCGACAGCACGACAGCGGTGGCAATGGCTCCGACAAGGTTGATCGCAAGCGACTTTTTCCAATGGACGCGTTCGGTTACTTCATCGGTCACAAATCGCGGGGCGCCGCTTTGTTCGATCGCAAGCTGAACGTCCGGTATGGCCTTGTCGCTCTCCACCTGACTCTCATGGATCGAATCGTCGTAATGCTCGTGTCGGCGGACCTTTATCCAATGCCGGACCATTCCCAGCTGCGACAGCGTAAACGACAGGAACACCCCGACCGCATAGAGCGGTATCAACCGGCTTGTGTCGCCTGCGAAAACTATCACCAGCACCGACGAAAAGACGGCGAGCAGAATGATGCCGTTGGAAAAAACGAGCTTGTCGCCGCGATTGGCGAATTGTCGCGGCAGAAAACGGTCCCGGGCCAAGAGGCTCGATAGCCGGGGAAAATCGGCGAACGCCGTATTTGCCGCCAGGATCAAGATCGCCGCCGTCGCCGCCTGCACAACGTAATAGAACCATCCGAAACCGCCTGCGAATATCATTCGCCCGAATTGCGAGATCACAGTTTCGCTCGCCGACGGGTGAATTCCGTAAAGATATGCCAGCACGCTTGTGCCCAGGAACATCGTGCAAAGCAGGAAGGCCATGACCATCAAAGTTGCCGCAGCGTTATTTGCTTCCGGTTTCTTGAATGCCTGGACGCCGTTGGAGATGGCTTCGATTCCTGTCAGCGCCGCACAGCCGTTCGAGAACGCACCCAATAGCAAAAAGAGCGACAATGCCTGGGGCACGTAACCTTCGGCCAGCTGCAGTTGCGTATCAACAGGAGCCGCTGCAGCATCGACGCCGATGGCAAAGTATTTGAACAAACCAAAGCCGATCATGAACAGGAATGAAACGAGGAACGCGTAAGTGGGAAATGCAAAGATGGCTCCCGATTCGCGAACGCCGCGAAGATTGGCGAGACAAATGAGCACAATGCACCCGACACCGATCGATACCCGGTAATCGCTTATCCATGCCAGGCTTGTGCCTTGCGCCGCCGATGTTATCGCCGCCACGCCCGCGGCCACCGACACTGACACTGTAAGCACATAATCCACGAGCAACGATGCTGCCGCAGTCAGTCCTGCACCAGTGCCGAGATTCTCTTTTGCGACGATATACGCCCCGCCGCCCGATGGATATGCGTGGACGGTCTGCCGATAGCTGACGGCTACGATCATTAGCAAAACCGCAATGGCGATCGAGATCGGGATGAGGTAGCTGAACGCAGTGGCATTTCCAAACGCAAAGGCCGCGGCAAGTACCAGCAGAATTTCCTCACTGGCATATGCCGTCGACGAAAGCGCGTCAGACGAAAAGACCGCGAGCGCGACCTTCTTCGTCAGCCGCTCATGAATGGCCTGTTCACTCCGCAGAGCCCGGCCGACGACGAGCCGCTTCACCCGTGACCAAAGGCTCCCGCCGCGTATGGTCCTGTCCTCGGGCGAAGTGATTATCGTACATACTTCTTTTTTGGGCGATGCAACAGTTGTCATAGACTGATCAATCCAATCAATACAAAAAGCGCGAAGCTTCATCGGCTACGCATCCACTATTTTCTACGCGGCATTTTCGCTTTGCCGCTGACTGAGCTCCATCGAGTTAGCCTAGCGGAAAGTCTATAAAGATTTCATAAAGATGATAGTTACCTCATGAAGGAACCGTCAGTTAAAGTTGTAACCCACTTCGAATAGGAAAAAGTGATTGCCCTGCGAGGCGTTTGCGTTACCGATCGAGTATGCCCAATAGGTCGTCACCCTCGGGCGTGGCTTGTAGATAAAGCCCGGCGTGAAGTAGCCGCTCGCGTGCTTACCGGTGATCCAATCAGCGGCAACGCTCACCTTGCTGTTCAAAGTTTGCTCAAAGCCAAATTGCCCGCCGCCGCGCGTCGCGTTCGGGGCGAAAACATTCTTGCTCGCCACATAGCTACCGGCGGTTAGCCGTGTTTTGTTTATCGTCTTGCTGCCGGCGAGGTAAGAATATGTCCCGATGGAATACCCTCGGTTCCGGACGGGAAAAAACAGGTTCGTGCCCGCCATGAGTGCGACGTCTTTCTCATTGCTTTGAAAGAATCGCCATTTCACCGTCGGCGAGAGCGTCGTCGAATCGGCGCCCGGTTGAATGTTCCCCGTCACGTTGAGCCCAACCTCGACATTGCTGTCGGCGCCAACGACGATACGCGGCACAAACGCCGAAAACTTGTTGAGGGCGGCATGATCGACCACATTGAATGAGGCGTCCAGCTCAAAATAAACCTTGCCGCGATCCAAAACGTCGGTTGACGGTACATTAAAAATAGTTTGCTGCGCGCGAATCAAAACAGCCGATCCAAGCAGGATCACCGCCAATGCCAATTGCCTTATCATTTTTTTTCGGGGATCTTGTCTACAAAGATCGAGCCAAAAAGGATCATTGGCAGGGCCGCGATAAGCAGATCCGTTCCGATGCGGTCGAACACGGCGTCGCTCTTCATGAAGCCGTGAATAACGACGAGGACGATGCCGACGAATAGTGCTGACAGACCGCCAAAGATGCCGAACACCGCAAGCAGGCTGCATGACCAGCGCCGCAGTCTCGGATCCATCCGATGTCCGACGCGGACAGACTCCGTTTGCTTCACGATAGCTGTCTGCTTAAGTTCGATCTCGCGTTTCATCACTCGCGGCGGGAATCCGCCCCCGACGACAATAGGCTATCGAACGCTGCCTAAGCGTTTGATAAAGGCCGCATAAAAAGTTCGTAAGGATTTATGAGCAGGTAAAACGATAGCCGACCCACGGCTCGGTGCGGATGTAGCGGGGATGCGAGGGATCTTTTTCTATCTTTTTACGAAGCTGGCCGACAAACACGCGAAGATATTCGGTCTGCTCGGTAAAGTTGCCGCCCCAGATGGCAGAGAGAATGGCGCGGTGCGTGACGACCTTATCGCGATTTCGAAATAGAAAGACAAGCAGGTCGAATTCCTTCGGCGTGAGATGCACTGCGCCGCCGCGCACCGCGACCTCGCGCTTTGCCACCTCGATGACAAAGTCGCCTTCGGTGAGCACCACCGGCTCGTCCTCGGACGCCGGTGAACGGCGGAGCGCGGCACGGACACGCGCGAGCAGCTCGTCGATACCGAACGGTTTTGTAACGTAATCGTCTGCACCGGCGTCGAGCGCCTTGACTTTCGTCCGTTCTTCACCGCGGACCGAGAGGACGATGATCGGCAGCTGCGAGAGTTTACGGATCTCACGGCATAATTCGATGCCGTCCATCTCGGGCATCTGCAAGTCGGTGATTATGAGATCGGGGCGCCAATCGCGGAATGTGTCCAGCGCCGAGATGCCGTCGGCGGCAGTGCGGACGTCATAACGGTGCGCGCCGAGGCTATGCCGCAGCGTTCGGGTTATCTGCGGCTCGTCATCGACAACAAGTACTTTCTGCGGCTCGCTCATTCGTCCCCGATCGGCAGCGTCACGACGGCCCGTGTGCCTTTGCCATTTGCGCCAGGCTTGAGCTTGATGGTTCCCTTCTGCGCTTCAACTATACCGCGAGCGATCGCCAGCCCGAGTCCGAGCCCTTGAGATGTGCCGTCGAGGCGGACGAACCTCTCGAAGACGCGCTCTCGAGCGTCCACGGGAATTCCCGGCCCCTCGTCAGCGACCGAGATCACGATGCTATCGCCGTGCGACGCGGCCGTAACCGTAACGGTCGAATTGACGGGTGAATACTTCGCCGCATTCTCGATCAGATTGAATATGACCTCGGCTATCGCCAGTGCGTCGACGCGGACCATCGGCAGCTCTTTTTCAAAATTGACTTCGAGATGGTGCCGGCCAAGGAGCGGCTCGGCGCGGTCTAGGGCAGTAGCAATTATTTCCTCGACGCTCGACATCGTGCCGGTCGCGTCGACCGAGCCGGCCTCGACGCGTGCGAGGGCGACCATTCCCTCGATGAATTTGTTGAGCCTGTCGGTCTCTTCGTTGATGATGTCGAGGAATTCGCTGCGGCCCTCGCTGTCAAGCTCGATGGTTCGGTGTCCGCCCTCGCTATCGAGCAGCGTCGTCAC
>Ga0163161_10003386_pt1 | contig 11188 bp, 8 predicted proteins | sample S45metaG_FD_129847 | JGI IMG/M metagenome (GOLD analysis project Ga0163161, IMG submission 129847) | Switchgrass rhizosphere microbial communities from Kellogg Biological Station, Michigan, USA - S4-5 metaG | ecosystem: Host-associated > Plants > Roots > Rhizosphere > Soil | place: USA: Michigan... | reverse complement strand
GCAGCAACTCCCCCTGCATGCGGGGCCGCCGCCGAAGTACCAAAGAAATTTGGCTCTCCATCTTGTTCAATGTCCAGTGAGTGGAAATCAACAGTTGTGTTTCCTCCATCAGGAGCACAAAAATCCGGTTTGTTCCGGAGCTGTCCGTTTACTGGCGTTCCTCCCAGTGACGAAAATGGTTCTATCGTTGGAGTGCCCGGTTGGTACGCAGGAGTTCGTGTGTAACGGACGGCGCCTACCGCTAACGCTCCGGCGGCATTTGCCTGGCCTACGATCGTGGAGTTGCCAGTGGTATTATACTCCATTATCGTGGCGCCACCCCGCATAATAATATACTTGAATTTTATGGTTGTCGACCCATTGGCACTTACTACCATTATATTGGCAGTAACAGGAACGTTTCCTAACACGTGGAAGGACATGACCTCAATCGGATCTTTGCCGACGCTGTTACCATTCATTCCGAATAAAATGTTACCGCTGTTATCCACGAGATAAATGTCAAGATCATTGGGAGTCGGATTAGATTGCCCCAGAGTGTAGAAGTTATTGTCCCACTGCAGAACAACCGTATATTTATCTTGCGGCGCAGGCGCGAGGGTCAGTTGTTGATAAATGTCCGTGCCTCCGGACGTATTAAAATTGTGTGCAAAGCCTGACATACCATTGGGTGCAGGCACAGGTCTGAAATTATCGGAGTAGGATTGCCCCGCAAAGTTACCTGCTGCTGAGATATAAGTCTTACCCTGATCATGCACATAGTTTGCTGCTTGTGCGACAAAGCCATCCCTGAAGAAAGGCTCGTTAACCCAGGTAACATCGTCGATGATCACATCGCAATGAGCATCATCCGCAAGCTGACGCACACCATGTGCAAAGTCACCTTGACTTATAAATCCTGTACGAAAGGCAAGTGTTGCTTTGGGCGCCACATCATGTACGATCTGCAACATAGCGCGTCCTTCGTCCGATCCACCGCCGAAAATGGTGAACGGATAATCCAGCCGCACATCCACCGCAGTCGGGTTTGTAACATTGCCCGGCAGATCATCGCTGATAACGTCGGCACTTGCTAATCCCAGGTTATCATAGCTGTCTGATAATACACCTACCTTGACATTTTCGCCATAAGTGAGATAACCGTTTCTCACGATGTTCGATCGCTGAGCTATGTCGCCATTGGTGGTCGTTACTCCATTGAGTTTTTTGGGCGGAAACACAGGCATCGCGGATTTGATATAGGTAGTGAGTGAATTCAGCGCATCAAGCATAGAGATTGGAAAGAACACTGTCAGGACATCCTGGTTGCCGGTCTCGATAAACTGGGAATTGGGTATTGAATATGGAGGATTTTTCAGCAGCGTTAACAGATTATTGTACTGACCTTTTATCACAGAGATATCGATCAATACATTGCTATTGATTACGCGAAACACACTATCCTCAAACGTAACTGTGCTGGGAGGATGTAGACTTAGATCTGTGAGTTGAGGCCCGATAATATTATCCACTTTCCCCGGGGTAACATCGGGAATGATCAATGGATTGCTGCCCTGGAAAACGATGTAAGGCGCATAATCAACTGTAATGTTGCTGTTAACGTTTATGGTATTGTTTGTAAATAGTGCGCCCTGGAACGTTACATTTTTTGTTCCCGAGCCTAAATTGATATTTCCATTGGGTGCCCAAACTGTCCCGAGCCACTTAGAACTTCCAGAATTTCCCGGATCGAGATTAAATGCATTCCCATTTGATGTCGATCCTGTTCCCATGGCTTCAAGGAATATGTAATTAGCACCCCCACCACCTGCAAGCGTCACACTATTCTTACTCAGGTCCACGTCATTCACAACGTGTATGATAAAGTTCCCACCGACGCCCTTGAAGTCAAAAACAAAAGTATTGTTTGTAGATCCTGAATTTTTTATCGAGTTAAATATGTAGGTTCCGGCTCCTGAAAGAGTAACCGTCTTTCCACCTGTCAAAGTAACGTTGCCAAAACTGCCGGGCTTGATTACGGTGTCTTTTGTAATGTTCCTCGAACCGGCACTACCGGTCGACATCGTCGTTGGCATTGAGGGCATCACCGGCAATAATGAACTGACATCGGTTTTTACGAAAGGATTAGGCCCGGAATAGGTGCTGGTCGTCGGGAGAACGGCTACCTTGACCGACCCTCCCTTAATGTTAATACCTCCTTTTGCTACTACACTATCCTTTAAAACAGCACTGGAACCAGTCGAGATTGCAGTTCCCGTGGTGAGCGAACCGCCCGAATTATTGGCTTTGACAAGACCGTTGACAGTGTTGTTGTTGTTCAGCACAATCGCACTGTCGCTAAACAAGCCTCCGCCAAAGGTTACGTTACCCGTAGTCAATAAAAGAGATTTGGCGCCTACCGCTCCTGCCAATACACTACTAGAAGTCGCTATCTGTACCTTCTTGCCGTACATGATAAAGTCAGTAGTCTTTAAATTCTGTGCATTGGAAAAGAATGGTGCAACACTAATTAGCACGAGAAATAAAAAACCAAAGAGGTTCTTCTGAAAACCATGTGTAGAATTCATACTGGGTGTTTCAATTGTTTAAAGATGAATCGTCAAGGCAAGTACTCGAATCTCCTGGGGTTTCACATAGGAAATGAACTTTTAAAAAACACCCGTATGAGCAGCCAGTTTGTCAAACTTCGGCAGAAATGGTCCGGGTTCGCATCAATCAATGGTAAATATACTGGAAATTATTAGGTGAATATACTTTAAATTTTTACACGATACATTGACTGGGGAGAAAAAAAGGATAAATCTGCATCAGCGAGTAATTTTTTGACAAATAGCAAACGGACTGGTGGTTATCCCCGAGCTACGCTAGAACAAAATCCTTCCTAATTTTAATAAAAAAATGGAATCGAAGTCTTTGTCTCTGGAAATTTCTCCGACGATAGGTAATGTTTCGGCCGAATATATTGTCCCCGAAAAAGCAAAATGCATTATCACGCTTGCTCACGGGGCAGGAGCGGGGATGAACCATTCGTTCATGATAGCGTTGGCGAAAACACTTTCGGAAGCCAGCATTGCCACCATGCGTTTCAACTTTCCTTTTACAGAAAATAAAAAAGGGAGGCCAGACCCTCCTGCAGTGGCTCATAAGACCATTCAAGCAGCCATTTCGAAAGCAAAGGAATTATTCCCGGAACTGCCGCTTTTTGTTGCAGGGAAATCCTTTGGAGGAAGAATGACGTCCCAGTTTTTGTCTGCTCATCATGATGCTACAGTAAAAGGGATCATTTTTTATGGCTTTCCCTTACATCCTTCGGGCAAACCCTCCACGGAAAGAGCAGAACATTTAAAAGACGTAAAGGTTCCAATGCTGTTTTTACAGGGAACAAAAGATGAATTGGCCACATGGGATCTGATAGAATCTGTATGTGAGTCGCTTCCCCGTGCAAAGCTGGTAAAAATTGAAGGAGCAGATCATTCATTTAAGGCTGGTAAGCAAAATGTGATACAAGTACTTGCTGATATCACAAACGACTGGATAGAAAAAATAAATTAACCTGTAACCAAATTTCACCCAACCAAAAAGGTTTCCCAATGACGGGAAACCTTTTATCATAAATATCCAGTTAAGATCATCCGGTGAAGTAAGCGTAAATGGCAATGATCAGCGCGATCAGCAACAATGAGAGGAGCAAATCTTTTGTAGTCCATGTTGCCCTGCTTGCTCTTCTGTCTTCCGCAGTCAATGTAGAGTAAGTAAGACCACCGATCTTTGCATAATCAGGTTGTTTGGTCGCATAGCTAACAATAATAAATACCAGTATACAAACAATAGTGATCAAAAGACTGTAGTACTGGAAGAAAATATTATTTACGATCCAGAGGAATGATCCCTCGGTGTATGTCGTTCCCGTCAGTTTTACGGGAGTGTCCACTGCAAGTCTGAATAAACCCATAGCGAATCCAGTAAGCAACGTTGCAAGACATCCCGTTCCATTCAACCGTTTCATAAAAATTCCAAAGAAGAAAACGACGAATATAGGTGGTGCCAGGTAGGCTTGTATGCCTTGTAAATAATCATACAGTCCTCTTCCGCCCTGTATCACGGGTATCCAAAGTAAGCCAATGATCACCATTACCACGGTTGCAACACGGCCTACTCGTACCAATTGGGCCTGCGTAGCCCTTGGTCTTAATTTGGAATAAAAGTCCATAGTAAAGAGAGAAGATGAGGCATTAAATACTCCGGCAAGAGCACTCATCAATGCGGCGAGCAACCCCGCCACGACAATGCCCCTTACACCGATCGGAAGTACATGCATTACCAATAAGGGAAATGCAGCCTGTGCACGGTCTCTTATTAAATGTCCCTGCGCATCGAAGAGTTCATGTTGTATGGATGGATTGATCCCACTTTTTGCAAGAGCAAAACAGATCATACCGGGAATGATAAATAGAAAAACAGGAAGCAGTTTTAAAAAGCCCGCGAACATAGAGCCGCGTCTTGCCTCTTTTTCATTGGGTGCCCCCAACACACGCTGAACAATATATTGATCGGTACACCAGTACCACAAACCGATGATAGGAGCGCAAAGTAACATGCCGGGCCAGGGATATTTATCATTGAAATACCAGGCCACTCGTCCTGTTTCATGAACTGGCGCCCATGTACTTTCTGTGCCGGCCGGCACGATCGGTTTCCATAAATTGAACATCTCACTTCCGCATATTTCTTTCAATTTATCCCAGCCGCCAAGAGCTTTCAATCCAAAATATGTGACCATGATCGCCCCGATGATCTTGACAAACGTTTGAAGAGTCTCGGTATAAACAACTGCTCTCAATCCACCGAATATTGTATAGATACCTGTTAACACGATCAATAAAATGGAACCGATCCAGAAAGTATCCATTCCTAAAAAATGAATTTCAGGCAGCAATGCTCTGAATACAACGCCACCAGCATAAATGCCCACGGCTATTTTTGTCAATATGTAAGCGATGAGTGAAATAATAGAAAGAACGGTTCTTGCTTTTGGAGTAAATCTTTTTTCCAAAAACTCGGGCATAGTAAACACTCTTGACCGCATATAGAACGGGACCATGATCCAGCCCAAGACCAATAAACACCAGGCATGCAATTCGTAATGTGCAAGCGCTACACCATCTGTGGCACCTGAACCGGCAAGACCAACGAGATGTTCGGACCCAATATTGGAAGCAAATATCGAAGCACCTATAATAAACCAACTGAGATGACGGCCCGCAAGAAAATAATCTTCGGCAGAAGTTTTACTTTTCTTTTTTACGGCCCAAACTGAAATAGCGGCAATGATAGCAAAATAAAAAAGGATAATGGCCCAATCCCAACCGGTTAGATAATTCATAGCAGTTTGTTTTTCTTAAGTGTATTTTTAAAGATTAATAAAATAATCCCGAGAATTTTTAAATATAGTACATTTCATTCCATCTCAATTGATTTTTTAGATCATAAAGATTTAAGTTTTTCCCAATCAATATAGCTTCAATACCGGCCATTTCTGCAAAGTCCTGTAAATGCTCTGATGTAAGATTCTGGCTATAGCATGTATGATGTGCGCCGCCTGCTAATATCCAGGCAGCACAACCTGTCTTCATATCGGGATATGGTTTCCACAAGACCCTTGCGACAGGCAATTTTGGAAGGTCATGTTTTGGCGGGACAGCTTCCACCTCATTTATCAATAAACGAAAACGGCTGCCCATATCAATGATCGAAGCATTTAAAGCTGAGCCACCGGCTACATTAAATACAAGACGAACAGGATCTGCTTTTCCACCAATTCCTAAAGGATGTATCTCACACGAAATATTTCCATCAGCGATCGATGAGCAAATTTCCAACATGTGTGAACCTAATACCATCTGATTGCCGGGTTCAAAATGATAAGTGTAATCTTCCATAAATGAATTTCCACCCGGTAGTCCTGTGGCCATTGTTTTCATCACTCTTACCAATGCTGCAATTTTCCAGTCACCTTCAGCTCCAAAACCATAACCCTCATTCATCAATCGCTGCACAGCGATCCCCGGCAATTGTACCAATCCATGTAAATCTTCAAACGTATCGGTAAATCCTTTAAAATTCCCCTGCTGTAAAAAATTTCTTAGCCCAATTTCAATTTTTGCGGCTTCGCGAAGTGATGTATGATGCGCGCCATCTTTTTTTAGATTACTCGCTAATTTATAATGATCGCTATACTCTGCGCAAAGTTTGTCAACGTCTTTATCTGTGACATTATCAATTAGTTTAACCAGATCACCGATCCCATGGGTATTAACTGTATAACCAAATTTTAATTCTGCTTCCACTTTATCACCTTCGGTTACTGCTACGTAACGCATATTATCACCGAAGCGGCAGAATTTTGCCTGCTGCCAGTCGTGCCATCCGCAAGCTGCACGGGCCCACACATCGATACTCTTTAAAACTTCTTCATCCTGCCAATGCCCGACAACTACTTTTCGGTTCATTCGCATTCTGCTCATCATAAAACCAAATTCCCTGTCGCCATGAGCACTTTGATTCAAATTCATAAAGTCCATATCAATTTCATTCCAGGGGATATCACGATTGAATTGTGTGTGCAAGTGCAACAAAGGTTTCTGAAGGATCTTTAATCCGCCGATCCACATTTTTGCAGGCGAGAAAGTATGCATCCATGCAATGATCCCGATACAATTTTTATCTGTATTGGCTTCCTGGCAAATTGCGTAGATCTCTTCGGGTGATTTTACGGTTGGTTTGAAGATCACACTTACAGAGATCTGTTTTGATTTATCCAGGGATGTAGCTATTTGTTGAGAATGCTCTGCTACTTTTTTCAGTGTCTCATCTCCATACAAATGTTGACTGCCTGTTACGAACCAGAGGGAAAGAGTTTTTAAATTGTTCATGTAGTTGTTTTTTCGTCAATCGTCAAACGTGAAACGTGAAACGTGAATCGTGAATCGTCAATAAAACGTTTGACTTCTGATGATTTAATTGAAGAACCATAGGTTTGAGGTTTGCAGTTTCACATTTCCCGTTTCCCGTTTAACGTGGCTACTGTCCATAATAACTCTCATCCCCGTGCTTACGTTCATAATGTTTTTTTATAAGCGATTGCTTTAATCTTGCAACTTCAGGATTTATCTGTTCGGTCAGGAAAGCCATCTTTGCTAATTCTTCCAGGACGGCAGCATTGTAAACGGCTTTCTCAACCGTTTTACCCCAGGCAAATGGGGCATGATTTCCAACCAGGATCATTTCAATGTCTTTATAAGAAAGATCATTTTCTTTCAGGCAATTTAATATATGGAAACCTGTTTCATGTTCGTAATCACCTGCTATCATTGCGTCGCTCATTGGCGCGGTGCAGGGAATATCAAAAACTGTATGGTCAGCATGCGTAGTTCCATAGTTCGGAATATCTCTCAATGCCTGTGCCCAGGCGGTTGCATAGGTGGAATGCGTATGAACAACACCACCTATTTCTAAGCAATGCTTATATAACACAGCATGCGTTTTTGTATCAGAAGAGGGGCGGAGATCCCCTTCAATTATTTGGGCGTCGAAATCAACTACGATCATTTTTTCAGGTGTGAGCTCTTCATAAGGAACACCGCTTGGTTTTATTGCGAATACACCGAGCTCATGATCGGCAGCACTTACATTTCCAAATGTAAATATCACTAAACCTAATTTTGGCAATTGCATATTACCATCATAAGCAGCTTGCCGGATATACGTGTATTTATTCATGATTTAAAATATCTGACAACGCAGCAGAAGAAACCGGTCGATTTTTGTCCTGATAGTTGCCGGGGGAAATTTGTTGTTCGATGAAATCACCAAGGTCACCGTACTGCCTGTAGCGCTTGGCGTACATTGAAGTTTTATTTGGATCCGGAAAATATTCCGCATCGAAACCACTTCCCATTGCAACCATGGCATCCTCTACTTTTGAATAAATACCTGCAGCTGTTGCTGCAAACATGGCTGCACCTGCGGCGCAGGTTTGTTCTGATTTGTGAATACGGATCGGCATGTTCATGACATCAGCCATCATTTGCATGATAAAAGGAGATCTTTTTGCAACACCTCCTAAACCAATCAACCCCTTCACCGGTATTCCTTCATCATCAAAACGATCCACAATTTTTTTAGCGCCAAAACAAGTTGCTTCTACTAACGCTCTGAACATTCTCGGCGCATCAGTGCCAAGCGTTAACCCGGTAAAAGCTCCTTTCAATAATTGATTCGCATCCGGAGTACGACGGCCATTCATCCAGTCCATCGCTAATTCTGAATTTTCTTCCACTGATAATCCGGCTGCTTGTTTACTCAATTCGGAAATAATTTTATCAACGGTCTCGTCGATGTTGCCCGAAGATTCATTGAGTAAATTTCTCAAAGGCCACGCAAGGATATTTTTGAACCATGCATAAGCATCGCCAAATGCTGATTGACCTGCTTCTAATCCGATCTTCCCCGGAATGATTGAGCCATCCACCTGGCCGCAAATTCCTTTCACTAATTTTCCTTTCATGTCATCGCCAGGTGCTACTAACATATCACATGTTGAAGTACCCATTACTTTACTTAAATAGTAAGGCTCGATTTGTCCCCCCACTGCACCCATGTGCGCATCAAAAGCGCCTATCCCCACGATTGCTTCTGTTGAAAGTCCTAATCGTTCGGCCCAATACTGGCTTAGTTTCCCTGCTGGCTTATCAGCTGTATAAGTATTTGTAAAAAGACGTTGAGTGAATCCTGTGAGCAAGGGATCCAATGAAGAAAAGAACTCATCAGGAGGTAACCCATCAAACTCAGGGGCCCATAACGCTTTATGGCCGGCAGAACAAACACCACGTTTTAGTGATGAGATGTGTTTACCGCCGGTTAACAAAAACGGGATCCAGTCGCAGTGTTCTACCCAGGAGTAGCAGGCTTTTCTTACTTCCTTATCCTCCCTCAACACATGGAGCAGCTTTGCCCAAAACCATTCCGATGAATAAATACCTCCCACATACTTCAGGTAATCTTTACCATATGTTTTGTCGTGTTCATTGATCTGGGTTGCTTCTTTTACCGAGGTGTGATCTTTCCACAGCACAAACATCGCATTCGGGTTATTTTCAAATTCGGGAAATAATGCCAATGGAGTACCTGTTTCATCAGTCGCCACGGGAGTAGAGCCTGTGGTATCAACGGAAATGGCTTTAATGTTTTCTGCAACCGGGTGCCCAGCTTTTTTGAGACAATCTTTAATAGTTTGTTCGAGTCCTTCGATATAGTCAAGCGGGTGCTGCCGGAACTGCTGGTTGGCGGCATCACAATACAATCCATCTTTCCAGCGTGGATATGAAAATACAGAAGAGGCCAATTCCTCCCCGGTATAGGCGTTTATAATGACTGAGCGAACAGAATCGGTCCCATAATCGATTCCTATGACAAAACAATCCTTTTTCACCTGAGTATTTTTTATTTATTGCAATGGCCAGGTAGAATTCGCCATAAAATTTTCACACGGTGTTGTATTAACTTGTCTCGAAAGTTTTATGGTTTGTTTCATGATTTATTACGTGTCAAAATAACAATTATTATTTGAAACATAAAAAAACTTCTCTAAAATGAAGATACTGAGGATTATTTAAGGTTATCCGGGTTGGGAATGAAATTGAGAAAGGCGTGAAATTTTGAATTATACCTGCGCTTGTCAAGTTTATAATAAAACGCTCCTTTCTTTGAATTTTCCTTTTCCTTTTCTTTCTGTTTCACCAGCAATTTTGTAGACAGGACTTTCCGGCTAAAATTCCTTTTGTCCAGCCTGGTATCGTAAATGCCTTCATAAAGATCGTGGAGCTGGGGGATAGTGAATTTTTCGGGCAACAGTTCAAAAAGAATGGGGTGCAGTGCGGCTTTATATTGCAACTTTTGTTTTGCCTTCTCTACCATTTCTTCATGGTCAAATATCAGCCGGGGGATGTCGTCCAGTGGAAACCATTCTGCATGATAATCCCTACTGAGTTGTTTCTCATATTTATGAATATCGATAAGCGCAAAATAGGCAACTGAAACGGTTCGCTCCATCGTATCACGATGGGGATCTCCAAAAGCCTGGAGTTGCTCCATATACACTCCTTTGAGCCCGGTCAGTTGTTTTAATACTCTCGCTGCCGCATGCTCAAAGTCTTCACTGGCTTTTACAAAACCACCCATGAGACTCCATTTTCCTTTTTCTGGCTCGAAACCGCGTTTAATAAGCAGGAGCTTCAGGTGCTGTCCGTCAAAACCGAAAATAATACAGTCTACTGCCAATGGCACGCGGATCCGGGTGGGATAACTTTTCATTTGCAGTTGGTAAGGTAAGGCTTTAGTAATTGTATTATCGACAATTTTGAACGTTACAAAATTGTAAATATTTCTGAGAAAAAAAAATTGTTATAGGAATAAGTCTTTTGTGTTATAAACTGTCTTTTGCTGATCCTTACAGGAACAGGTCATAACGCTGTTCTTTTACGGCCTTTCCAAAAGCCGTTGATGGTTTTTCTTCTGTAAGTTTGAATCCAAATTTTTGATAGAGATGTGCGGAGGCCGGTAATTCATCAGTGGTCCATAGGTAGGATGCTTTGTAATTACATTGTTTAAAGTGCTCCATATAGAGGGTCATTAATTTATTTCCAAGACCAAGCCCCCTGTATCCAGGCTGGAGAATAAAATAGCGGAGCTGCGCTGCATCGCCGCGGTGCATTGATAACAGGAAACCAACGATTTTGTTTTTGTATTCACAGATCCAAACACGATCTTTTTTGGGATCATATTGTTGATAAAACTCAGCAAGACCGGCTGCGACATAAGTTTCAAACTCTATCCCGTAATTAAATTCCTTTTTGTACAGGCGTCCATGCATGTAAATTACATAACCAATATCACCGGGCTTAAGTTCTGTCCGGATATGAATATCGTCTAACTTAATTTTCTTTTTCATCTGACTTCAAAAATAAAGCTGTTTGTAATTATATTCTATCGCCGAAAGTCCGAAGGACTTTACCATTATGACCGCGGGTGAAATTCGCGGAAAAAGGATGAACCATGTCAACCCCCGCAGGGGTTGAATCTTTTATTAGAATAAATACTTCTCTTCAAACTCAATCGCGTTTTCAATCAT
>Ga0163161_10003384_pt1 | contig 11194 bp, 12 predicted proteins | sample S45metaG_FD_129847 | JGI IMG/M metagenome (GOLD analysis project Ga0163161, IMG submission 129847) | Switchgrass rhizosphere microbial communities from Kellogg Biological Station, Michigan, USA - S4-5 metaG | ecosystem: Host-associated > Plants > Roots > Rhizosphere > Soil | place: USA... | reverse complement strand
GGCGACGCGCCATTCTTCACGCCCTTCACGGACCGCGCAAAGAAAGCGGGACAGCCATCGGCGTCCTCGACCCGCACATCGGGCCCCGGCCCGACGGCTTCGACGGTTGGCACGACGATGGCGTTCAGCGTGCCCAGCCCCGCCGCCGCCAGATCGCGCGCAATGCCGCGCACGCCCATGCAGTCCTGCCGGTTCGGCGTGATCGACACATCGATCACCGGATCGTCGAGGCCAGCCCATTCAGCATAACCCTGACCCACCGGCGCATCCGGGTTCAGTTCGATGATCCCTTCATGATCCTCGCCCAGTTCCAGTTCGCGGAACGAGCACATCATGCCGTTGGATTCGACCCCGCGAATGGCGGTCTTTTTCAGCACCATGCCGTTGACCGGCACCACTGCGCCCTCGGTCCCGAACACGCCGACCAGACCCGCCCGCGCATTGGGCGCGCCGCACACGACTTGCAAGGCGCCGTCGCCCGCATCAACGGTCAGCACCTGCAACTTGTCAGCCTGCGGATGCGGCTCTGCGGTCAGCACCTTGGCGATGCGGAATGGCGCCAGCTTCTCCGCCGGATTTTCGACCCCTTCGACCTCCAGGCCGATATTGGTCAGGCCCTTCAGGATCGTCGGCAGGTCGGCATCGGTCTTGAGATGAGTCTTGAGCCAGCTCAGCGTGAACTTCATGCGCCCACTCCTCCGCTCAGCGTCGGCACATCCAGCGCCGAGAAGCCATAATGTTTCAGCCAGCGCAGATCGCCGTCGAAGAAAGCGCGCAAGTCGTTCATCCCATATTTCAGCATCGCCAGCCGGTCGACGCCGGTGCCGAAGGCAAAGCCCTGCCATTCATCCGGGTCCAGCCCGCACGCTTCGATCACGCGGCGATTGACCATGCCGCTGCCCAGCACTTCCAGCCAGCCGCCGCTTGGGCTGTCCCCATCGCCGCCGATAACCCGCTGACCATTGGTCAGCGTATAGCCAACGTCCACCTCGACCGACGGCTCGGTGAAGGGGAAATAGCTCGGCCGCAGGCGCAGCACGATATCTTCCCGCTCGAAAAAGGCCTTGAGGAAGGTTTCCAGCGTCCATTTGAGGTGCCCAAGGGTGATCCCCTTGTCGATCACCAGCCCCTCGATCTGGTGGAACATCGGCGTGTGCGTCGCGTCGCTGTCCGAACGATAGACCCGCCCCGGCGCGATGATGCGGATCGGCGGCTCGCCATCCATCATCGTGCGAATCTGCACCGGCGAGGTATGGGTGCGCAACAGCATCTTCGTGTCGCCCCCATTCCCATCAGAAGCGCCGGGAAAATAGAAGGTGTCATGCATTGCCCGCGCCGGATGCGTCTCCGGAATGTTGAGCGCGGTGAAATTGTGCCAGTCGTCTTCGATCTCCGGCCCGGTCGCCACGGAGAAACCGAGGTCGGCGAAAATCTCGGCCAGTTCGTCCATCACCTGCGAGACTGGATGCACCGAACCCTGTGCCCCGATGTCGGCGGGCAAGGTCATGTCGATCTTCTCGGCGGCCAGCTTGGCATCGAGCGCCGCCTCCTCCAGCGCCGCCTTCTTCTGGGCCAGCGCGGCGGTCACGCTCTCGCGCAGGTCCTGAATCGGTGGGCCTTTTTCCAGGCGCTCCTCCGGACTCATGGGGCCGAGGGTCTTGAGCAGTCCCGTCACCACGCCGCTTTTGCCCATGGCGCCGACGCGCAGCGCCTCCAGCGCCTCCAGCGTATCTGCGGCGGCGATGTCGGCGATCAGGCCGGCTTTCAATGCGCTAATCTCAGTCATTCGTCTTCCAGATGGAGATGCGGAAATATGCCCCGCGCCTTAGCCCGGCGCGGCGCGCAAGAAAAGGGATTGCGCCGCACAAGAAAAGGGTCAGGTTCGCGCGCCCAGCAGCGCTCCGCCAAAACCGATGAACATCAGGCCCGTCCCCCGGTTGAACAGCCGCTGCCGGTTGGCGGGCGCCAGCCAGCGGGCGAGCTTCACGCCCCCCAGCGCATAGACACACTGCCAGCCGAACTCGATGGCGACGAAGCTGACCACCAATATCGCCAACTGCACCGCAAAGGGCCGATCCGTATCGATGAACTGCGGAAACAGCGCGGCGGCAAAGATGATGAGCTTGGGGTTGCTGAGGCCCGTCAGCAGCCCGGTCCCATAGAGTGCCCGTAGCGATCGCGCCCGGGTCGCGCCGACTTCATCAGCTTCACCAATCGGTGCGCGCCAGGCCTTGATCCCCAGCCAAAGCAGATAGGCGACGCCCGCATAGCGCAGCCCATCGAACAGGCGCGGCGAGGTCTTCAGCAACGCCCCCAGCCCTAGTGCTGAAGCAATCAGGCAGAGCAGGATCGCGCTCATCAACCCCGCCATGGTGGCGATCGACCGACGCGGTCCATGGTGGATGCTCTGCGTCATCACATGCAGCATGTTCGGACCCGGCGTGGCCGAGATCAGGAAAACCGCCGTGACGTACAACCACCAGACATGCAGCGACATGGGATCTAGCCTCCGAAAAAGGCAGAAACGAAAAAGGGCGCCGGAAGCATCTGCCCCGGCGCCCCTTTGCGATCCAAGCGATCGTTCTGAACTCAGGCCGCGGGCAGCGCAGCCTTCGCCTGGGCGATGATGGCGCTGAACGCCTCGCCTTCGTGCATCGCAATGTCGGCCAGAACCTTGCGGTCCAGCTCCACGCCGGCCAGCTTCAGGCCGTGCATGAACTGCGAATAGGTCAGGCCTTCGGCGCGGACGCCAGCGTTGATGCGCTGAATCCACAGGCCGCGAAAGGTCCGCTTCTTGACCTTGCGGTCGCGATAGGCGTACTGGCCGGCCTTTTCGACAGCCTGGCGGGCGATGCGGATCGTATTCTTGCGACGGCCATAATAGCCCTTCGCCTGATCCAGAATCCTCTTATGCTTCGCCTTGGTGGTCGTACCACGTTTTACGCGTGCCATGTGTCCCTACTCCTTACTTCAGGCCATAGGGCGCCCAGAGGCGCACATGAGCGACGTCGGCGTCGGACATGACCGAGGTGCCGCGGTTCTGGCGGATATATTTGGCGTTATGGCTGATCAGGCGGTGACGCTTGCCAGCGACGCCGTGCTTGACCTTGCCGGAAGCGGTGAACTTGAAGCGCTTCTTCACACCGCTCTTGGTCTTGAGCTTGGGCATTTTCGTCTCCTTGTTACAGCGCGACGATTACGGACAGCCACGGCAGCCCTAGTAAGCCGGGCGGTCCTTCCGAATATCGCGAAGGGCGGCCCATAGTCGGAAGCATTCCCGAACGCAAGCGATTCGGACCCAAAATCCGCGATCGGCGTTGAACCGCCATGGCCGACGCAGATTCCCTCCGGCCGGAAAGTCCGGCACAAAGGGTGCCGCATCCCCGCGGCCTGCGTCATCATGTGAGCGGCGCGCATGAACGCTGGCGCAAAATCCCGCTGCCTATCCGTATCCTGCTCTGGATCGTCGGAATCATCCTCGCGCTCTGGCTGGTCCTGTTCATCACCAAGGGCCGCTTTCTCAGGCACCCGTTCGAGCGCTTCCTGACTCACCGTCTCGAACGCCCGGTCCAGGTCGGCGGCGACTTCCAGCTCTATTTCGATCCCATCACCATCAAATTCCGCGCCGAGAATATGGCGATCGCCAATACGCCCTGGGCCAGCCGCAAGGCGTTCTTCCGCGCCGATCTGATCGACAGCCGGATCGCGCCGCTAAGTCTCCTCTTCGGCGACAAATATAAGGTTCGCTGGCTTGAGCTGCGCAACGCCGCGACAGACCTTGAATGGACCCGCGACGGCAAGAGCAACACATGGACCTTCGGTGATCCCAATCAAAAGGGCGAACCGCTCAACCTGCCGCTAATCCGGCGCGCCCTTCTGGCGGGCACGACGCTGCGCTACCGCGATCCCCGGATGCAGTTGGCGACCGACGTCGGCTTCGAGACGGTGAAGGCGCAGGACACGCGCTTTGCCAGCGATGTGCGCTTATCCGGCTCCGGCACGATGCGCGAGCGGCCCTTCACCTTGCGCGGCGGGCTGCTCTCGCCCGATGAGACGGTGACGGGCGGCCGGAACAACCTTGCCTTGCACGCGGAGGCAGGCGCGACCGTGCTGGAGGTCAGCGGCACAATGCCCGGCGCGACCGAGATTGAGGGTGCCGATCTGCGCCTCACCGCCCATGGCCCCAACCTCGCCCTGTTGTTTGATTTTCTTGGGGTCGCCATCCCAGAAACCCGAAGCTACCGTCTCACCTCCGCCCTCACCAAACAGGGTGGCGAGTGGCGCTTCACGCATCTACAGGGCCGCTTTGGCGAGAGCGATCTGGCCGGGCGCCTGACGGTTTCGTTTCCCAACAACCGCCTGCTGATGAAGGCGGATCTCGCCACCCAAACGCTCGACATTCTCGATGTCGGTCCCTTCATCGGCTACGACCCGGAAAAGCTGGAGGCGCAGGGCGCGATCAGCACCGTCAATGGCACCCCGCATATTCTGCCCGACGCGCCACTTAAGGTCGAGGCGTTGCGCAATTTCGACGCCCGGTTGACCTATAATGTCCGGCGCGTCCGTGCCGAGCATGTGCCGATCTCCAATATCGGCCTGACGCTGGCGCTGGAGCGCAGCCTGCTCACCCTGTCGCCGCTGACCTTCGACATGTCGGGCGGCCATGTCAGTTCCGACATTGCCATCAGCGCGCGCGGCCGTCCGGTCCGAACCCGCTATGATATTCGCCTTTCGCCCACGCCGATGGGCAAATTGCTCGCGCGCTGGGGGGTGGAGGAAGCGGGCACCACCGGCACGATCAAGGCGCGTGTCCAGATGGCGGGGGTGGGCGACACGCTGCATGATTCGCTCAGCACGTCCAACGGCCGCATAGCCGTTATCCTGCCGGCCGGGTCGATGTGGACCCGCAACATCCAACTGTCTGAACTCGACATCGGCACGTTCATCACGAAGATGTTTTCGGGTAAGCTCAAGAAGCCGGTGCAGATCAATTGCGGCCTCATCGCCTTTACCGTGCGCAACGGGGTGGCGGCGGCGGACCCGATCATCATCGACACCGAAAAAAATGTGCTGCTGGGGCGAGGTGGTTTCTCCTTCCGCAACGAGAGTCTGGACCTTGCCTTCCGCGCCGACGGCAAGAAGTTCAGCCTTTTCTCCGGCCAGTCGCCGGTAGGCCTCGACGGCAGTTTCGCCAAGCCGCATATCGACGTCATCAGCCCCCAACTGATCGCCCGCGGTGGCGTGGGCGCGGCACTGGGCATCGCCGCCAGTCCTCTCGGGGCCGTGCTCGCCTTTGTCGACATCGGCGACGCGAAAAGCGCTGCTTGCGGTCCCGTGCTCGCGGGTGCGACGGCCGCCGCCCAGCGAACCAGGGGCGGCAAGGCCCGCGATGATGTTGGCCATGGCACCACCGCGAAGGGCGAGGCGGGCAAGGGCACTGCAAAGGAGCAAAAGGACCAGAAGAAGAAATTTCTGGGCATCTTCTGATCAGCCTGCGAGATCATTATGGTGCGCTGGTTGCAGGAAGGGGAAGACCCATGACGGATGAAGCGCAAAGCCTAAAGGCCCCAAGTCCCGCCGGAGGCGTCGTCCCGCATCTCACCATCGCCAATGACAAGGCAGCCGAAGCGATTGCCTTCTACTCGCGGGCCTTCGGCGCCACGGAACTGATGCGCCATGTCGCAGAGGGCCGTCAGCGGATCATGCACGCCCATCTGCGGATCAACGGCGGTTCACTGATGCTCAACGATCATTTCCCCGAAATGTGCGGTGGCGCCCCGGCTGATGCGCCAAAGGCCGTCACGCTGCATCTGGCGGTCGACGACGCCGATGGCTGGTGGAAGCGCGCGATCGAGGCGGGCGCCAGCGTTCGCTTCCCGATCGAAGATCAGCTTTGGGGCGAACGCTATGGTCAGCTGACCGACCCCTTCGGCCATGTCTGGTCGATCGGCGGGCCGATCAAGGGATGAGGCGACGATGATCGTCGGCGCTACCCGCTGGGACGTCCTGACCGGCGATATCACCCGATTCGCTACGGACGCCATCGTCAATGCCGCGAACGACTCCCTGCTGGGCGGGGGCGGCGTCGACGGCGCGATCCATCGTGCAGCCGGTCCCGGACTGCTGGCCGAATGCCGCACCTTGGGCGGCTGCCCCACCGGCGAGGCGCGCATCACCCAAGGCTATAACCTGCCTGCCGCTCGCGTGATCCATACGGTCGGCCCCGTCTGGCGCGGCGGCGGCCATGATGAAAGGCCCTTGCTCGCGAGCTGCTACAGCGCTTCCCTCACGCTGGCGCGGGAGCATGGACTGCGCAGCATCGCCTTCCCCGCCATTTCGACCGGCATCTATGCCTTCCCGAAGGAGGAGGCCGCCGTCATCGCCGCGGCGACCGTCCATGCCGGATTGCTGGCAAGCCCGGCTTGTTTCGACCGCATCCTGTTCGTCTGCTTCGACGAACGCAGCAGCCATCTTTACGACGCGGCGGTCAAAAAGCTGCTGGATTGAATAATTAGCGCCCTAATGATGGTGATCGTGAGCGGCCTGAAGCGCTTCCAGAACATCCTCCAGCCGCGCCGGATCGCCCAGCGCCAATACATGGCCTTCGCTCTCCGCCGTCAGCGGTTCGCCATTCCAGTCGCACATCAGCCCGCCTGCGCCCTCGACCACCGGCACCAGCGCGGCGAAATCATAGCTTTTCAGCCCCGATTCGATGACGATGTCGAGAAAGCCCGAAGCGAGCAGGCCGTAATTATAGCAGTCCCCGCCATAGACTGGCCCTTGCCGCGGCGCCCCGCCCGACACTGCCGCGACGAGCGCCATATAATGGGGCACGTCGCCATCTGCGAACAGATGGGGGCTGGTCGTGGCAATGCCTGCCCCCTCCAGTTCCCGGCAGGATCGGGTGCGCACCGGCTTGCCGTTGAAGGTGGTCGGCTGTCCCGACATGCCTGTCCAGCGTTCCTGCGCGATCGGCTGGTCGATGATGCCGATGGTGGGCCATCCCGCTTGCGTCAAGGCGATGAGCGTGCCGAAGATCGGCCGTCCGGCGATGAAACTGCGGGTGCCGTCGATCGGATCGAGGATCCACACCCGCTCCGCATCGGTGCGGACAGAGCCATATTCCTCGCCGATGATGCCGTCCTGCGGCCGTTCCTTTTCCAATATCGCGCGAATCGCGGCTTCCGCGGCGCGGTCCGCCTCCGTCACCGGCGATTTGTCCGATTTGATCTCCATGTCATAACGGGCACGGAAAAAGGGCCGGATCGCCATCCCGGCGGCATCGGCAAGGCGGTTGGCAAGGGCCAGATCATCGCGGGTCGTCATGGCGCTGGACCTAGCGGTAAAGTGCCTCGCGCGCTAGGCTAAGCCATCCCGATTCCTCGAAAATCAAGGAGGGAACAGATGCCCGGTTCACCCGTCATCCCCGGCCTGCGCTATGCCGATGCGCCCGCAGCCATCCGCTTCCTATGCGACGCCTTCGGTTTTGAGGTCCGCGCCAGTTATGAGGATGAAGCCGACCCGCATATCGACCACCATGCCGAACTGGTGTTCGGCGAAGGGATGGTGATGTTGGGCAGCGCCCGCGACGGGGAAGGGGAGTCGCTTTACAGCTGGACGACGCCGAGGGAACTGGGCGGCGTCACCACCTGCATCTATGTGGTGGTGCCCGATGCCGACGCCCATTGCCTCCACGCTCGCAACGAGGGCGCCGTGGTGGTGAGCGAACCGCACGACAATCAGGGTTATCCGGGACGCGGCTATGAGGCGCTGGACCCGGAGGGCAATGTCTGGAGCTTCGGCACTTACGACCCCTGGGCAAATTCCGCCTAAAGCTTTCCCGCGCCGGTCCGTCCTACTGGCTGATATTCATCGGTGGGAGTTGCGCGTGGCGCTGGTCGGCTGGATCATAAGTTTCGCAGCCCTGTTTGGCGGGCTGGCTTTATGGCAGGACATGCCTGCCGATGGTTCGCCAATGCTGGCGAACATGCTGTTCATGCTCTCGCTGCTCAGTTGCCCGCTGCTCTGGAGGGAAAAGCCGCTCGGCATTTCGTTCAGCCAGCGCATTTTCCTCGCCATGGCGCTGGTGTGCAGCCTGCCGCTGTTGCTTTTTCCCCGGAACTGACAAAGTCGCGCCGCGCAACTTTGGCCGGCGGACGGGTTTGGCCATTAAAAACGCCGCCGGCGAAGCCACCGGCGGCGCTTAAAATTCAGAAATCCGCCCGCCTCAGTCGAACAGACTCGAAACCGAGCTTTCGTCCGCAATGCGCTTGATCGCTTCGCCCAGCAGCGGGGCGATGGGCAAGTGGCGGATGCTCTTCGCCCCATTCACCGCATCGGTGCCCTGAATCGAGTCGGTGATGACCAGTTCGCGCAGTTCCGACGCTTCGACGCGGGCGACGGCGCCACCCGACAGCACGCCATGGCTGACATAGGCGACCACATCCTCGGCGCCCGCGGCCTTCAGCGCGGCGGCCGCGTTGCAAAGCGTGCCGGCCGAATCGACGATGTCGTCGATCAGGATGCAGAAGCGGCCCGAAACATCGCCGATGATGTTCATGACTTCCGATTCGCCTGCCCGTTCACGGCGCTTGTCGACAATGGCGAGCGGGGCGTTGTCGAGGCGCTTGGCCAATGCGCGGGCGCGGACCACGCCGCCGACGTCGGGCGACACGACCATGATATTCTTGTCGCCGAAGCGGGCCTGAATATCCGCCGACATCACCGGCGCGCCGAACAGATTGTCGGTCGGAATGTCGAAAAAGCCCTGAATCTGGCCGGCGTGCAGATCGACCGACAGCACGCGGTCCGCGCCCGCCGTGGTGATCAGGTTGGCGACCAGCTTGGCCGAAATCGGGGTGCGGGGACCGGGCTTCCGGTCCTGCCGGGCATAGCCGAAATAGGGAACGACCGCCGTGATTCGCTTGGCCGAGGCGCGCTTCAGCGCATCGATCATGATCAGCAGCTCCATCAGATTGTCGTTCGTCGGATAGCTGGTCGATTGCAGCACGAACACGTCTTCGCCGCGGACATTCTCATGAATTTCCACGAAAACCTCTTCGTCGGCGAAGCGGCGGACGCTCGCGTCGGTCAGGGGAATCTCGATATAGTCGGCAATGGCGGCGGCAAGCGGCTTATTGGAATTGCCGGTCATGAGTTTCATGGCCAAACCCCTGTGACGAATTGATGACGCTGGACGGAACGCGGCCCCTTTAGCGGCCGAACCTCTCGCTGAAAAGGCGCTTTTGCGCGTTGCCGCAAAATGGATTAGGGGCGCTCCCTATGACCGACAAACTCGTGATAGCCCTTGCCCAGATGACGCAGTCGGTGGGCGACCTCACCGCTAACGCCGACGCGATGCTGGAATGGCGTGCGCGGGCGATGGATGCTGACCTCATTGTCTACCCCGAACTGCAGTTGATCGGCTATCCACCTGAAGATCTGGTGCTGAAACCCGCCTTGGTCGACCGCGCCAACCATGAACTGGACCGGCTCGCCCAAGCCACGGCCGATGGCGGCCCCGCCATGCTGGTCGGCACGGTGGTCGCCTCGCAGGGGGTGCTGTTCAATGTCGTCGCCCTGCTGGAGGAAGGCGCCGTCACCGCCATCCGTCAGAAGCGCGAATTGCCCAATTACGGGACATTCGATGAAAAACGCCTTTTCGCGCCCGGCCCGCTGCCCGCCCCGATCGATTTCAAGGGGGTGAAGATCGGCGTTCCGATCTGCGAGGATATCTGGTTCCCCTTCGTTACAGCGCATCTGCGGGCAGAGGGCGCGGAAATCCTGATCAGCCCAAACGGCTCCCCGTTTGAGGTCGACAAGGACGACCGCCGCGTCAATGCCGTCGCGGGCACCCGCGTCCGCGAAACCGGCCTGCCGCTCATATATCTCAACCGCGTCGGCGGGCAGGACGAACTGGTGTTCGACGGGGCTTCCTTTGTGATGAACGGCGATTTGAGCCTCGCCCAGCAGCTTCCCGACTGGGAAGAGGCGCTGGTCCTCACCAACTGGGAAAAATGGGACGGCCAGTGGGTCTGCCTGCCCGGCGAGCGCCATCAACTCGATCCGCGCCCGGCCGATATCTATAATGCCATGGTTCTCGGCCTGCGCGACTATGTGAACAAGAACCGCTTCCCCGGCGTGGTGCTTGGCCTGTCGGGCGGCATCGATTCCGCTCTCTCCGCCGCCGTCGCCGTCGATGCGCTGGGCGCCGAGCGCGTCTGGTGCGTGATGATGCCCTCGCGCTTCACCAGTCAGGAAAGCCTGGACGACGCGGTGGAATGCGCCCGGCTGCTCGGCGTCCGCTACGACACCATCCCGATCGAACCGGCGGTTGCCGCATTTGATTCCATGCTGGCCGACGTCTTCGCCGACCGCCAGCGCGATCTGACCGAAGAAAATATCCAGTCCCGTATCCGGGGCGTGACGCTGATGGGCCTGTCCAACAAATTCGGCCATATGCTGCTGACCACTGGCAACAAGAGCGAGATGTCGGTCGGCTATGCCACCATCTATGGCGACATGGCGGGCGGCTATTCGGTGCTGAAGGACGCTTATAAGACAACGGTGTTCGACCTCTGTCGCTGGCGCAACGGGAATGTCCCGTCCTTGGGCGAGGTGTTCGGTCCCAAAGGTCCGGTCATGCCGGAGCGCGTCATCACCAAGCCGCCCAGCGCCGAACTGCGCGACAATCAGAAGGATGAGGACAGCCTGCCGCCCTATGAGGTGCTGGACCCGATCCTCTACGGTCTGGTCGAAGAAGAATTGTCGGTCGAGCAACTGGTCGCCCGCGGTTTCGACAAGGACACGGTTTCCCGTATCGAGCGGCTGCTCTATGTCGCCGAATATAAGCGTCGCCAGTCGCCTCCGGGCGTGAAGTTGGGATCGCGCAATTTCGGCCGCGATCGCCGCTATCCCATCACCAATGCGTTCCGGACCCTATGACCGTCATCACCCGCTTCGCTCCGTCGCCGACCGGCAACCTCCATGTAGGCAATATCCGCGCCGCGCTTCACAACTGGCTGTTTGCCCGCAAGAGCGGCGGCGAGTTCTGGCTGCGCCTCGACGACACCGATCTCGAACGCTCGCGCCCGGAATATGCGGAAGGCATCAAGGCTGATCTGGACTGGCTTGGCCTCCACTGGGATGGCGAGGAAAGGCAGTCTGACCGCTTCGCCCTTTATGAAGAGAAATT
>Ga0163161_10003379_pt1 | contig 11202 bp, 11 predicted proteins | sample S45metaG_FD_129847 | JGI IMG/M metagenome (GOLD analysis project Ga0163161, IMG submission 129847) | Switchgrass rhizosphere microbial communities from Kellogg Biological Station, Michigan, USA - S4-5 metaG | ecosystem: Host-associated > Plants > Roots > Rhizosphere > Soil | place: USA... | reverse complement strand
CGCATATCTTCGAGCGCCGTATCAGCCTTTGCGCGGTCGCCAAGATCACGCCACGCCTCGAAAACCAGCATCCCCGCATCGAGTATCTCGTCCAGGCCGCGGGCCCGCGACGATGCGTCGCCAAGCAGCGATTTCGCCGCCTTGTAATCCTCGACCGCGTGCGGCGCCATTCGAGCGAAGTCCCCCTGTGCCTGATAGGCTTTGGCGAGCTCGCCTTCCATGCGGGCACGTTCGGTAAGTTTTGTCGGCTCGGTCTTTAGATATTCGGCAAGCAGCGATTCCGCTGCGTCGAGTTTTTTCTGCTTGGCAAGGACCACTACGACTATCGAGCGTGCCGTCTGCCGGCGGCCAGCGTCGACGTCGGAGATCGCGATGAACTTGTGGAGGTTCTCGGCTGTGCCGTCGAGATTCTCGGCGATCCAGTGCAGGATGCCGAGATAGTAAAAGTCATCACCGGCAAGGTCGCCGCGTGTGCCGGCCATGGCGGCGTACTTCGCCGCGAGCTGTCGCTGTTCGAGTTTTGTCCGGTAGAGCAGGCTCTCGCTGAACGGTGTCTTTTTTGCTTCAAATTCGGCCGCCTTCGTCCTGATATACCCGTTCACCTCGTCATACATCTGTTTGACGCTTGGGGTGTTACTGGCAGTCTGACTCGCAGCTGGTCTATTTACCGGCCCTAATGCCGGAGCCCGGCCCGACTGGCCGAGTGCGGGTACGGCAGCAAAGACGATGAACAATATACTTAAAAAACGCATAGGCTCACATCGCGGCGCCAACAGACGTCACCCCAAGTCGGTCCGGGCCGAACGCGACGCAATATTCCGATTCTACACCGTCGAGCAGACTATGAGCGATGATTCCGGCCGTTACCGGTGCGAGTAGAATGCCGTTGCGGTAATGGGCGGTCGCAACAAACAAGTTATCTATCGAATCGAGGCGCCCCAGCACCGGCAGCCCATCGGGAGCGAATGGCCGAAGACCCGACCACTGATCTACAACTTCCAGGCCTTTGAACCATGGCGCGATCTCACATGCAGCAGCGGTCAAGATCCTTCGGGCATCTCGAGTGACGCTATCCTCAAAGCCTTGATGTTCGCTCGTCGAGCCCACCAGCAAGCGTCCGTCACGACGCGGAACGATGTAGCCACGAGGCGAATGCACCACATGGCACAACAAGCGCTTGCCCGGCTCAAATGCAATGATCTGACCGCGCACAGGTTCAATCGAAAACGGAAACGCTCCGCCGCCCAGTTTGATGAGCGACGTCCATGCACCTGTTGCAAGAACGGTTTGCCCCGCGCCAATACGGCCATCTGTTGTTTGCGCCTCGATCACACGGTGACGATCGAAGATCAATCTCTTGACATCAGTATTCTCGACAAGAGTTATCCCGTTCAGCTCGGCATATCGCCGCAATGCGTTGACGAGTTTGCGATTTTCGACTTGCCAATCGTTCTCGAAAAAGAGTCCCATCGCAACATTGGCTGCAAGACACGGCTCGCGACGAAGCACCTCTTCCTGCGAAAGGCTCTCGACCGCAATTCCGGCGTTCATCTGCCGACGGTATCTGTCCAGTAGCTCGCGGCTTTCAAGATCGTTGAAAGCCAGCGAAAGTGTGCCCGTCCGATCGAGTTCAATGTCGATGCCGGTCTCATCGAACAGCTCGGCGGCGAACTGCGGAAATAGGTCGCGCGACTCGACGCATAGATCGAAGAACGGCCCCGTTTCGTCAGCTTCTGACTGCGGTGTAAGCATTCCGGCGGCGGCCCACGAGGCCTCGTGGCCGCAGATGCCTTTGTCAACAATGACGATGTTCCGCGCTCCTTTTTTATGCAGCTCGCGGGCAATGCTGAGGCCGATCACGCCGCCGCCGATGATGAGTAGGTCGGGGTTCATTTGTCCTTCGTTCACGGGTCGTTGTAAATTTGATTATAGGATAGCGAGATGAAACACACTATTACATTGATCCCCGGCGACGGCATCGGACCTGAGATCGTGGCCGCGACCGTTCGCGTGATCGAGGCGACGGGCGTCGACATCGACTGGGAAACTCACATTATGGGAGCGCAAGCCTATGAGAAATTCGGCACGACGCTGCCTGATGACACCATCGAATCGATAAGGCGCAACAAGGTCGCATTGAAGGGGCCACAGATGACGCCGGTGGGAAAAGGATTCACATCTGTGAACGTCGGCTTGCGTAAGGCGCTCGATTTGTATGCGAACGTGCGTCCGATCAAAACGCTGCCCAATGTCCCGAGCCGTTATACCGATGTCGATCTCGTTATCGTCCGCGAGAACACCGAAGGGCTTTATTCAGGCCTTGAGCACACGGTCATTCCCGGCGTGGTCGAAAGCCTCAAGATCGTCACGGAAAAGGCGACGACGCGCATCTGCCGTTACGCGTTCGAGTATGCAAGATCGAACGGGCGCAAGAGAGTAACATGCGTGCACAAAGCGAACATAATGAAGCTCTCGGACGGGCTATTTCTTGACACCTTTGAAAACGTGGCAAAGGAGTATTCCGACATCGAGGCCGACAACAAGATCGTCGACAACTGCTGCATGCAGCTTGTCATGCGGCCCGAACAGTTCGATGTGCTCGTGCTCGAAAATCTCTACGGCGATATCGTCTCGGACCTCTGCGCCGGTCTGATCGGCGGCCTCGGCCTTGCGCCGGGCGCGAATATTGGCGAACTCGGCGCAGTTTTTGAAGCTGTCCACGGCTCGGCCCCAGACATCGCAGGACAAGGTATCGCAAATCCGACCGCGCTGATGCTCTCGGCCGTGCAGATGCTCCGTCACCTCGGCGAACAGGACGCTGCCAACCGAATGTACGACGCCATCCTCGCCGTTTTTGCGGATGGAAAGTCGATCACCCGCGACCTCGGCGGGCAGGCGAAGACCAATGAGTTCGCCCGCGCGATCGAAGAAAAAATAAAAGCCGGGGCTTCCGCGGCAGCCTGACAACCTGCTCAAGTCGATTCTAAGCAACCTTTTTTTGCTGCAACGAGCTCACCTCGAAAACGTTCTAACATTGCGAGGTCGTAAGTTTGCGGCCGTCGGGCGAGGTTATGAGGTTATTATGAGAACATTGATCATTACAGCGATGTTGATCTTGGGTTTAGCGATGATAGTTCCGGCACAGAAACCCGGCACCGTCACACTGCGGCCGGGCCAGCAGAAAAAGGCCGGCGGCGGAACTATTACGATCAAATTTGTGTCCGTGGTTGAGGATTCACGCTGTCCGCCTCAGTCCGCCTGTGTTTGGGCCGGTAACGCAAAGATCCAGGTCCTTATCTATGACCGTCACGGCAAAGAAACCGTGACGATGAACACCAATACCGGTAACCACGGCGACCAATATGGCGGCTGGGCAATTAACCTGGTCAGCCTGACGCCAAAGCAGAGCGGCGGCATAAAACAATCAGGCTATCGGGCAACGTTCTCGATCTCACGGCTCACCCGATAACTAACAGGTCAGAACAAGGCAGCCGTCGTCTCGACGGCTGCCTTCCGTACGTCAAAAATAGTCTGCGTGCTACCCGATACGGGCGCATTCCGTCGTCTTCCGGAATATCAAAAAAACGGCCGCGAACATTTGGAAGATCGACGGGGTTATGTCGCTTGCTGTCAGGCTCAGTTAGGGGAAATGCGCTCGCCGACCACAGTTCCCGGAACTTCAAAGAGGAAGTTGCCGGACGGATCATAGAAATCCAGAGTGAACGAACCTGTGTGGCCGCTGCCCCTATCACCAAGCGTAAGCGTTTCGTTCAAGTGGATCGTGCCGAGGAACGTTCCGGCTCCGTCGTAATTCCACACACGGTGAGTGAGTTGGAAAGTCTGTGGCGCCGACTGCCTCCATGCTCCAAGGCAGATGCTTCCTCCCCTTGGATCTACATTCGGGTTGTGGGCCTCGGTCCCGCCAGAATTCCAGATCTGGAATGCTTCCTGGATAGTCTGACCCCCGACTATGAAGCGGATGTGCCAAAGTCCAACGATCGACGGGTCGACCGGATTGTCCTTCGCCGCATCGCTCGCCGCGACAGACTTGTTCCGAACCGGCGATTGCGACACCGGCAACTGGCTTTGGATGAGCGCCGCGGCCGCGGCCATTGAGCTGAAAGAACCGCCGCATTGTGCCATAGCGGTAGCGCTGAATGTAGCGATCAGGACGGACAAAGTAACAACGATGCTGCACTTCTTTCCTGGTGAACTAACAGTTATTTTTCTCATTTCTTTTCTCCTTATCTTGGTGATCGACATATTTCTTATTGACGGAAAAACACGCTTTGCTGGCGCCTCATAAACTCTCGCGGGATCAAGGAAATTGGTTTATAATGGCGCTATTCAAACGTATTGAAAGTTTTTGTATCAAAGTGGCTCTTAGCAAGTCCTTCGTATTCTCGGAAAACTTTCGGAAAAGATTTGGAAACGGCAAACGGCAGTAAAAACGGGGCTTCCACGAACGTTTTCGCGTACAGATTTGACGAATTTGAGATCGATACCGCGAACAGGACCCTGCTGCGCGGCGGTATTAACGTTCCCATGACCGCCAAAGTCTTTGATCTCCTCCTGGTCTTTGCACAAAACCCAGGCCGGCTCCTCGAGAAGAACGAACTCATCGAAAGGCTGTGGCAGAAGAGCTTTGTCGAGGAGGGAAATCTGGCCCGGAACGTTTCAACGCTGAGAAAAACACTCGGCGATATCGGCAAGGAACACAAGTATATAGCTACCGTCCAGGGCAGAGGGTACCGATTTTTGGCGAATGTCGAAGCCCACCAAGCTCAACCTCTTGCCGCGCCTGCCCCGCCCGTTCAGAAAGAGCTTCTGCCGGTTCTGCGCCAACGGTCGTGGCTTGTCTCGTTGTCGATCGTCATCCTTTTGGCGCTACTTTTCATCTTTATGCAGAGCGGCGTTTCTCCTACCAAGCCGGTAAATCTCTATACCCCTGAGAACATTCGGCAAACCAAGCTAACACAGGACGGTAACGTCGTGTCCCCGGCAATTTCGCGGGATGGTCAGTATCTGGCATATCTGGCCATCGGCCAGAACCAGGCGCTTTGCGTTCGGCAGATCAGCACGGGCAGCGTTCTCGCGGTGCTGCCTGCGCATTCGGAAATATGGAATCCCTTGATCAGCCCGGATAACAGTTTTATCTATTACCTGACGCATGACGAGGACCCGAACAGCGGACAGCTTTACAGGGTCCCGTTGCTCGGCGGAACACCACACAAGATCGCGGCAGTGGTCGACGCTTTCGCGATCGCGCCTGATGGCGGTCACATTGCCCTGATCCGCCGCGACCGTCAGGCCGGTACCGCTTCTATAATTACCGCCAACAACGATGGGTTCGACGAACGAAATGTTCTTTCACTCGAGTACGAATCCGTGATCTACGCGCTCGATTGGTCGCCCGACGGACAGGACCTGCTCTTTTCGGTACGGCGCAGCCAAGCCGCGACCGGTGAGTGGTATGTGGCCGAGATCTCGCTCGCTGGCGGTGGCGAGCGGCGCGTTCCGCAGCCCGTGGACACACACATAATGTGCATCAAGTGGCTGCCGGACAAAAGCGGGTTTATCGCGATCGCAACTGACCCGGAAACGCGGCGGCCCCAGCTTTACCATCTCTCATACCAGCGCGGAGACTTGCGTCGGTTGACCAGTGACGTGGACGGGATAGGCGACTTTACGATGACTAGCGACGGGCGAACCCTCGTCGCTAGCCATTCGCAAGACGACCGCGAGATCTCGGTTATGGACTGGCCCGCCAGCGGCGTCGTTTTGCCCGTTGCGGGGGGCACCCAAAAGCACTTTGATTCTGTCTCCTGGTTAGGAAATGACCACCTGGTTTTCGATGAAGATGCCAACAGCAGCTATGGCAACCGAAATATCTGGAGAATGCGCCCGGACGGCTCGGAGGCGCTGCAGTTGACGTCGGGAGACGGCAACAACACTATGCCAACGGGGGCGCCTGACGGCAGTTCTATTGTTTTCGTTTCGAAACGCAGCGGCAAATATCAGCTCTGGCGGATGACTGCGGAAGGCCGCGATCCCACGCAGCTCACGGACCTACCGTATGAAATTTATCGGCCGCATTTTTCAGCAGACGGCCGCACCGTTTTTTTTGACACGTGGGTCGATGGTAAGTATCAGATATGGCAGATCGCATTAACCGGCGGGGATATATCCCGAGTGGTAGATGATAGTGACGTATACCTTTGGTCGGTCGCTCCCGACGGTCTTAAAGTCGCTTATTGCACGTTTGACCAACCGGCCTCGAAAGTCGTAACGAAGATCCGCCAGATCGACCGGGCGGTGCCGGACCGCGTGGTGGACTTTCTGCCCGAGTCATGGATCCTATGGGAGAACGGAAGCACCCTTCTCGTCAATTCGAACGCGGACACGGCCCGTAATATTTGGAAAGCCGATCTGACAGAGACGCAGCTGAAACCGGCTACCAACCTTCCAGACAAACGGATCTTCGACTGCAACAGGTCGCCCGATGGCACACGCCTGGCATGCATTCGACAGGCCATTACATATGATGCCGTAAGAATAAAGTTCGAATAGCGGCGACAAAGCTCGCCTTACCCGCGCGGCGGCGATGACAAATACGTTTGGACAAGCACCAGTAAAAAATATGGCACCAGGACAGCGGCGCCGGGATAGTCCTTTGCAATGCGCTGCCCGAAGAAAAGCGCGGTGAGGCTGGCTGCTCCTAGTATGGACGAGTAGAAGATGACCGACGTGGAACCGGTTGCGACAAAGTAAACGAGTCCGGCGGCCGCGAGAATGCCGGTCGCGGTTTCCATGATGGTGATCGTGACCAGCATCATCGGCACCATCGCGGCGAGGAATGTTTTTGAAAAATGGCCCGTGAGCCAGTCGAGATTTCCTTTGAAATCGAGGATCTTGTCGAGGCCTGATTGGAGGAAGAGTATCGCCACGAATAAGGTGGTGAATGCGAGCGGGAGATTATTGAGCAGCTCTTCGGTGTGCATGTCTACCTACTTACGTGCGGGCTTTTGCATAATACTTTCGATCTCGTCCGGGTCCTTTGGCACTTTGGCGGTCAGGTTCAGGTTTCCATCTTTTGTAACCAGCACATCGTCCTCGATTCGAACACCGATGCCCCGGTATTTTGCCGGGGCCGACTTGTCGTCGGGCGGGATGTAGAGTCCGGGCTCGACGGTGAGGACCATTCCGGGGGCGAATGGGCGTGAATTCTTGGCCGTCTGATCGGTAAAGTAGCGCCCGGCGTCGTGCACGTCGAGGCCGAGATAATGGCCGACGCCGTGCATGTAGTACTTCATGTAGGCTTTTTTCTTTATCAGGTCTTTCGTCTTGCCTTTCAGTAGTCCGAGTTTTTTCATTCCCTCGGTAAGCAGCTCGATCGAGAATTCCTGCCGGCCTTTCACTGTATTGCCGGTCTTGGTGTATTTGATGCACTCTTCCTGAACGTCAAGCACGACATCATAAACCTCGCGCTGGGCCTTGGTATATTTCCCGTTGATCGGAAACGTGCGCGTGATGTCCGATGCATAGCCCTCGTATTCGGCACCTGCGTCGATGAGGATCAGGTCGCCGTCCTTGAGCGGCATGTTGTTCTCGACGTAATGCAGGATCGTTGCGTTGTCGCCCCCACCGATGATCGAGTTGTATGCGACGCCGCTGGCGCCTTTATCGCGCATAAACGATTCCATCAACGCCTCGACCTGCGACTCGTTCATGCCTGGCTTTACTTTTTTCATTGCCAGCACGTGTGCCTCGCCGGCGATGTCGGCGGCGCGCTGCATCAGTTTTACTTCACCTCGTGTCTTGTGAAGCCGCATCTCACCGGTCACGATCGTCGGGTCTTTTATGGTGTGCGGCGGATAGGCCGTCTTTAGCCGTCGCTGCCGCTGGTTTGAAAAGTAGTCAAGGATCTGCTCATCGAGCTTTCTATCGACTGAAAAGCGATAGTAGAGAACGTCGTGCCCGTCGAGCAGCTTGCCGATGTCGCCGGCAAACTTCTCGATAGGGAACGCGCGGTCGGCTTTGTAATTCTTGATCGCTCCATGAACGCCCTGCCGCCTGCCGAACCACGTTTCCATCATCGGGTCGCGCGGGCGGACATACAGCGTGTAAGGCTTCTTCGAGCTCGGGTCGATGACCGCTATGGCGTCGGGCTCAGGAAAGCCGGTCAAATACAAGAAATCCGGGTCTTGATGAAATTTGAACTCGGTATCATAGCTCCGCGTCGCCTCGTGTGCCGCAGGGATGATCGCGATAGAATTGTCATCCATCGCGTCGATGAACTTCTTCATTTGTGAACGCATAATGCAAAAAGTTTAGCGTAAATCGTTCAAAAGGAAAATGCTGGTATAATTCACAAAATTTCCATCAACAAAAAGGAGACGATATGAAACAACTGATCTGCCTGACCGCGATGATCCTGCTTTGCTCGTTGGCTGGTTTTGCCAACATCGCCCAGCCTGACAAGACGCCGAAGCGCGTGCCGACGCCAAAGGCGGCGCCCGGCATCGTGACGACGATGGATATCAAACTCGACCGTGACGCGACGCAGGCCCGGCTGATCATTCCAAAATCGCAGCTCAAGCAATTGCGGGCCGAGCTTGCGCAGTTCGACGATGAGTCGGACGACACGGCCGCGGTGACGACGCCCGGCGTTTCACGAACGCAGACGATAATGAGCGGACTTTTCCTGAGCCTCGCGATCGTTTTCGGCGGGATGTGGTTCGTCCGCTCGGGCAAAGCCGCGACTAAGGCCGGCAAGAGCCTGGTTGTTATCGCGGTCGTCGCAGGTGTCGCCTCGGCCGCAACGTACGTTTACGCAAATGCCGGACCGCCGCCCGAGGCCCGAACGATCAACGGCAAAATGTTCTCGCAGGCGGTCCACATCTACGGATTTGGCTGGGGCGAGGTCAAGCTCGAGGCCGGTACTGAAGACCGCATCAGGCTGATCGTGCCAGATCCGAAGGAAGAAAAACCGAGCCAATAGCTGCCAATAGCTAATGCAAGAGATCCGCGTCTCAAAATTCGAATGGACGAGCGCTCACACGCTGCTCGCGGGCTTCCTGCTCGCGTGCGCGGTCGGCGCGTTCGTTATCGGAGCGGCTCCGTTGCAGATGTCGATCGCAACGATCTTTCTGTTTGCTGGGATCCACAACTTTATGGAGTTCCGCTACTTCGCCGCGCGCATGCCGTTGCGGTGGGGAAGATCGTGGCTTTTTTACACGGTTGGCATCGGCGGCGTCGTTATGCTTGCGGCGAGTTACATCACGCTTTATTTTGCCGGCGGTAACTGGTTGTGGAGTCTGGACAGTTGGACGGCGTCGATAGCGACGTGGAACACGGCGTTCGTTTTGTGGCTAGCGGTGATGCTCTTTCTCCGTGGACGGCAACGGCCGCAAAGCAACTGGTCATGGGCGTTCCCGATAGCATTTCTGCTCGCCGCGCTCGCCTGGATCGTGCCGCAATATTGGAGCCTGTCGCTCGTTTACCTGCATCCTTTTATGGCAATGTGGTTTCTCGAGCGGCAGATCAGAAGGACGAAGCCCGAATGGCTGCGTGCTTATCATTATTGCCTCGCGTCGATACCGGTGTTCCTCGTCGTGCTGTGGACCGCTTTGTCCAACCAGCCAGATCTGTCGCAGGAAACAAATCTTTTTTGGCGAATAAGCCAGCACGCCGGCAGTGAGATACTGCCCGGCGTCTCGAGCCATCTGCTGGTCGCGATGCATGTATTTTTGGAATCGATCCATTACTTCGTTTGGATACTGCTGATCCCGCTCGTCGACTGGCGAGCCGTGCCGTGGAAGCTCAGCGAGATACCGCTGTTTGCTCGCAAAGGCGGATTTCCAAAAGTCGTGATCGGTGCGATCATGGTGAGCTTGCTACTGGTCGTCGCCTTGTGGTCGGGATTTGCGGTCGACTACACCGGAACGCGTGACATCTATTTTGCATTTGCAATGGCGCACGTGCTGGCGGAATTTCCGTTCCTCATCAAAATGCTGTGATGTATTTTGACGACGTTGACATCGTCCGAACGCAGAGCTTGCCGCTCACCGATCTCTGGAAGTTTCTGCCTATCGGCTATCTCTTCACGATACTGATCGAAACCTCGGTTCTTCTCATCGGCCTTCCGGGCAAAGTCTCTATCAGGCAGCGTCTCTGGCTCGGCGTTTGGCTGACAGCGTGTACGTATCCGATCGTCGTCCTTGTCCTGCCGGCGATATTCTACGGCCAGTCGCGAGCTTTGTACTTGGTTGTTGCTGAGACTTTCGCACCGGTTGGCGAGTGTTTCTTGTTTTGGCTCGCTTATCGCAACGGCGGCTTGCTCGCGGGCGAATGGATCCGATCGTTCGTCGTGATCGTTATCGCAAATCTCGCGTCCTTTGGCCTCGGTGAAGTATTGAATAATTACGGTTGGTTCGGGTTATTCTAGTCGCGATGGATCTGCGCATCACCGAGATCTTCCTCTCGATCCAGGGCGAATCGTCCCATGCCGGGCGGCCGTGCTCGTTTGTGCGCCTCACCGGCTGCCCGATGCGGTGCGTTTGGTGCGACAGCGAATATACCTTTTACGGCGGCGAAAAAGTCGGTTTTGATGACATCTTTGAAAAGCTCGACGAATTTGGATGTAACCTCGTCGAGGTCACGGGCGGCGAGCCGCTGGCACAGAAAAATGTGTTTGGTTTCATCTCACAGCTCTGCGACCGCGGCTATGAAACACTGATCGAAACGGGTGGCTTTGTTTCGACAGAAAACGTCGATCCCCGTGCAAAGATCATCCTCGACATAAAATGCCCCGCGTCGGGCGAGGCCGCGCGAAATCATTGGCGCAATCTCGACCGCCTGCGGCCCGATGTGGATGAAGTAAAGTTCGTCATCGCCGATCTTAACGATTGGGAATTTGCAAAGGAGACGATCGACAAATACGGCCTTTTCAAACGAGCAAAGGAGGTCCTCGTCTCGCCGACACACGGCATCGAAAACTTGGCTGCGATCGCCGAAACGATCTCAAAAAGCGGCTTGCCGGTGCGGCTGAATCTGCAGCTTCACAAATATATTTGGGGCGCAGACGTGCGAGGTGTGTAGTTATTTCTTTCGCGTGAGAAGTTCAGTCGTGTGCTCGATCACACTGGCGGGCTCAAAATTCGGGTCAGTAAGCAGCTTGTTCGTATCGAGCTTTTCATCGTT
>Ga0163161_10003377_pt1 | contig 11203 bp, 10 predicted proteins | sample S45metaG_FD_129847 | JGI IMG/M metagenome (GOLD analysis project Ga0163161, IMG submission 129847) | Switchgrass rhizosphere microbial communities from Kellogg Biological Station, Michigan, USA - S4-5 metaG | ecosystem: Host-associated > Plants > Roots > Rhizosphere > Soil | place: USA... | reverse complement strand
CTGACCGTGGAAAAATTCCTGCCCAATCCCTGGAGCACAGGACCCGATGATGCGCGCCTGTACCGTACGGGCGACCTGGCGCGCATTGATGCTGATGGCCAGGTGCTGTGCCTGGGCCGCGCCGACGACCAGGTGAAAATTCGCGGCTTCCGCGTGGAGTTGGGCGAGATCGAAGCCGTGCTGGCGCAGCAGGCGGGCGTGGGCACGGTGGCCGTGTTGCTGCGCAAGGATGACGACATCGACCAGCTGGTGGCCTACATCGTCGGCAGCGAGGAGGCGCCCGAGGACGCCCTGGCGGCAAAGACCCTGCGCGCGGCCCTGAACCTGCATTTGCCGCCCTACATGGTGCCGGGCCGTTTTGAATTGCTGCCGCTGATGCCGCGCCTGACCTCGGGAAAAATCGACAGGAAGGCCTTGAAAGCCATGCCCCTGTCCGCCCCGCCGGCAGGCGAGGCGGGCGAATCGGACGTGCCGGAAACGCCGGCCGAAGCGGCCCTGTTCGCGGCCCTGGCCAAGCTGTTCCCGGGCCAGGCGATTTTGCGCCAGCTGGACTTCTTCAGCGACCTCGGCGGCCACTCCTTCCTGGCCGCGCGCCTGGCCTCCGCCCTGCGAACGGATCCGGCCTACGCCCACATGACGGTGCGCGACATTTACCAGAACCGGCAGATCGGCAAGATCGCCGCCGTCTTGAGCGAGGCGCCCGCGCTGGCCACGCCGGAGGCGGAATGGACGCCGCCGTCCACCCTGAAGCGCTGGATCTGCGGCGCCGCGCAGGCGGCAGCCGTGCCTGGCCTTGTCACCCTGCGCATGGCGCAGTGGATGGCGCCCTTCTTCACCTACCACTTCTTCACGGGCGACACGGGCGACACCGTGCCGCGCGCCATCGCCGCCTCGATCGCCGTGTTCCTGCTGGCGACCCTGGCCGAATTTGCCATCGCGATTGCCGGCAAGTGGCTGATCGCCGGGCGCTTGAAGCCTGGCAGCTATCCGCTGTGGGGCGTCACCTACTACCGCTGGTGGCTGGCCGACCGCCTGGTCGAATCGGCGCCCGCCTACCTGCTCAGCGGCTCGTCCCTGAATAGCTGGTGGCTGCGCGCGCTCGGCGCGAAGGTGGGCAAGGAAGTCGTCATCGGCTCGATGACCCTGCGCGCGCCCGACCTGCTGTCCATCGGCGACAACGTCAGCGTGGGCAATGCCGTCAACTTTGAAAACGCCCGGGTCGAGCGGGGCCGTTTGCTGCTGGGCCAGATCGACATCGGCGACGATGCCTGCATCAGCTCTTACGCGATTTTGGAGGGCAATACCACGGTGGGCGCGTTTGGCCACCTGGAAGGCCAGTCGGCGCTGGCCGATGGCGCCGCGGTACCGGCCGGACGCGTGTACACGGGCTCGCCCGCGCGCGACATTGGCGCGTTCGACCCTGCCAGCCACCCGCCGCGCCCCGCCGTCTCGCGCCTGCGCCTGACGGGCGAAACCGTGTTCTTCTGCTTCGGCATGGTCTTGATCGCCGTGCTGTTCTTCATGCCCGTCTTCCCCAGCTTCGTGCTGATCGACTGGTTCGACGAGCGCGAAATGATGCCATGGCTGCAGGGCCGCGACGTGACGACCCAGCTGGCCCGCTACTTCCTGCTGGCCTTCCCCGCCAGCGCCGTGTTGATCGTGCTCACCGCCCTGCTGTCGGCCGCCATCCGCTGGGGCGCGCTGCCCCGCTTGAAACCGGGCAGCTCGCCCGTGCACAGCAATATCTATTGCGCCAAGTGGCTGGTCAGCCATATCCAGGAATCGAGCCTGAACGTCCTGCATGGCATTTACGCCACCGTGTACGCGCCGTACTGGTACCGCCTGCTGGGCGCCAAGGTCGGCAAGGGCGCCGAGATTTCCACGGCCCTGGGCGTCGTGCCCGACATGCTGACCCTGGGCGACGACACCTTCATCGCCGACGCCGTCATGCTGGGCGACGAGCAGATCGACGGCGGCTGGATGACCATGCGCCCCACCGTCATTTCGCACCGCAGCTTTGTCGGCAACGGCAGTTATATCCCCGACGGCACGGTGCTGCCCGAACACGTGCTGATCGGCGTGCACACGCATGCGCCGCGCAATGAACAGATGCATGGCGGCGACACCTGGCTGGGTTCCCCGCCGATGCACCTGCCGGCGCGCGAACAGGTGAGCGGCTTTGCCGAACACCTGACCTTCAAGCCGTCGGCGGCGCGCCGCCTGGGCCGCAGCCTGATCGAAGCATTCCGCATCGTCGCGCCGCATGCGCTGGTGATCGCCGTCGGCTATACGCTGGTGCTGGACGTGATGCCGCTGGCCGGGGCCGGGCGCTGGGGCGAAGTGGTGGCCGACCTGGCGATGGCCGGCGTCGCTTACGGCATCGGCAATTTCTTGCTGGTGGTGGCCCTCAAATGGCTGCTGCTGGGCCGCTACCGCAAGCATGCGGCGCCAATGTGGACGCCGTTCGTGTGGCTGTCCGAAGGCGTGACCAACCTGTACGAAGGCATCGCCGTGCCCAACTTCATGCGCTACCTGCGCGGCACGCCATGGCTGCCGATGGCCTTCCGCCTGTTCGGCTGCAAGATCGGCCGCGGCGTCTACATGGACACCACCGACATCACCGAATTCGACTGCGTGCATATCGGCGACCATAGCGAATTGAACGCGCTGACCTGCCCGCAGACGCATTTGTTCGAAGACCGCGTGATGAAGATCGACCACGTGGAAATCGGCGCGCGCGTCTATATGGGTCCGCGCAGCTCGGTGCTGTACAGCGCCAAGGTGGGCGACAACGCCCGCCTTGGGCCCTTGACCCTGGTGATGAAGGGCGAGCATATCCCGGCCGGCAGCAACTGGGCCGGCTGCCCGGCGGCACCCTTGCGCACGTGAGTTTTACACGGTACTGGCAAGGCGATGGGGTGCTGGTGATCGGCATCGCCGCTGCCATGACACGTAGCGAAGCGCGCTGGCGCATCCGCAGCGCCATCGTCGAGGCGGCGGCGCAGTGGATGCATATCGCCATCGATGGCATCAAAGTGGAATCGCACCTTGGCCATGCGCCGCGCCTGCTGCTGGCTGGCCGCGAGGCCGGCCTGGCGATCAGCCATGATGACGGCATCTCGCTGGCCGCCATTTATCTGCATGGGCCGGTGGGCATCGATGTGATGCGGGTGCAGGAGATAGATGACTGGTTTGCCTTGGCGACGGACTACCTGGGACCGCAGGTGGCGCAGTCGCTGGCTGCCTGCCCTGCCGGGCAGCGCCCCCTGGTTCTGGCGCAGGCATGGACGGCGCGCGAGGCGGCACTCAAGTGTTTGGGGAGCGAGCTGTCTGAATGGGATGGCAAAGTAGCAGACTGTCGTTTGCAAGCGGTGGCCGTACCGGCAGGCTACACCGCGACATTGGCATATTAATCCTCCGCTATGCCAGCGCGACACCCTAGCTGGACAAAAATCAGCTTGACGATAATACTGACGAACATTCCCAGCACTCCGATCAGTTCCAGCATGGCGTTTTCCTTGCAGTGATGGCGACCGGATCACTGTAACGTTTGCAGGCATGCGCGGCCAATATCAAATAAGGCGCCCGGCGATCTCGAAAAGGCATCCATGATCTCTCTCAAGCAGTTCCGCTACTTTGTCGAAATCGTCGATGCGGGCAGCTATTCGCGCGCGGCGGAAAAATTGTATGTCGCGCAGTCGGCCCTGAGCCGGCAGATCAAGGAACTGGAAAACGAGGTGCAGGCGCTGCTGCTGACGCGCGACGCGCGCCATATCGAGCTGACGGCCGCCGGCCAGGTTTTTTATGAGCGCGCCAGGCGCATCCTCGACGATATCGAGGAAACCGTGCGCCAGACACGCCATGTGGGCCAGGGTTCGGCCGGTATCATCCGCCTGCTACATTCGAGTTCCGTGACGCTGACGCCGGCCATCGGCGCGGTATTGAATCGCCTGCTGGCGCAGTTTCCCGGCGTCTCGCTCGATATCTCGAAAGGCTCGTCGGAAAACCAGGCGGCCGACATCGAGGAAGGCCGCGCCGACCTGGGCCTGGTGCGCCTGCCCACCTTGCGCAAGCACGCCAATATCGTCCTGCACGAGCTGTTCAGCGAGAAGCTGGTGGTGGCCGTGTCCAAGGATTCCGTGCTGGCGGCGCAATCGCACACCACCATCGCCGCCCTGCGCGACGAGGCCTTCGTGTCGATCCCGCACAAAGATCACGGGGGCCTCAGCTACCTGGTGGCGGGCCTGTGCCTGGCGCAGGGCTTTTTTCCGAAAGCGGCGCGCGCGCTATCGCGCAAGACCTCGCAGCTGAACCTGATCGAAGCGAACCTCGGCATCGCCATCGTCCCCGACAGCATGCGCCTGGCGGCGCCGCCGGGCGTGCATTTTCTCGGCCTGCCCGAGGAAGTATCGGCTACCGTGGTCGGCCTGGTGGCGCCACGCGAAGCGGGCGGCATGGTGGCGGCGTTTGCCGAGGCGCTGGTGCGCGAGATGGCCAGCTTGCGGCTGGATTAGCCCTGCATCAGCACCGCCAGGAACTGCGCCGCCGTCCACTGTTTGCGGTCCGATACCTGGCCATCGCCCAGTTCAATTAGGCGCAATTGCCCACTGGCCGACATGACGACATCGATGGAGAAAAATGGACTGTCGATACGCGCAGCAATCGACGCCACCAGCGCCGGTACCCTGCCATCGCGGCCATAAGCACGGCCGCGCCAGGCAAAGTACCGCTCTTCCGTCTCGGGTAATAACGATTCGTAACAGCGGATACAGACGCCGCCTTCGATCGCGCCGCGATACTGTGCGATCAGATCGACCACCGATGCAATCTCTGCAGGCGTCGCGGCGATCGAGCCGCGCATGCTGCTCAAGGACTTGACGTAATCCTTGACGAAGTAGGCAGGCCAGTTCTTGCCGGCGACGGCTGCGGCAAAATCCGCATCGCGGCTAGCAAACACCGTCTCCGGCGTATCGCCGACGCAGCTTGCGTACCATTCGGGCAAATGGTGGCAGTGGCGATAGCCAGCCGGGGTGGTAACGAGCGTGGTTCCTTGAGCGGCACAGGCGTCGAACAGCGCCGCATAGCGTTCCGGGCGCAGCATCCAGCCACGATAAACGACGGTCTCGCCAACGGCAAACGCCGGGAGAGGACGGAACTCGCCCTCCTCGAAATGCTCGAACGAAAACAGCGAGCACGGCACGTTCATCGCGTTGGCAGCCTGCCACTCGTCCGCGTAGTTGTCATCGGCGATGGCTTTGTTGAAAGGGTCATGGGGAAACAGCAAGCGCATGGCGGGTCCTCGTGGTCAATGACGTAGTCTAGCACCAGCCCCCAACGCAGTGACGAGGTTCAGCCTTCGGCGTAAAGCAGCGCATCGGCCTCGCGCACGGCCGACGTCAACAGCGCCAGCTTCATGATGTCGAGCTGGCCGTCGGTGCGCACGCGCGAACACAGGTCGATGCCGTAGGGACGTACCAATCGCAGCGCGCCGGCCACATTGCTGTCGTCCAGGCCGCCGGCCAGGAACACCGGCACCGGGCTGGCGCGCACGAAGCGCGCGCTGATGGCCCAGTCGTGGCTGCGGCCCGTGTCGAGCAAAAAGGCGTGCACATGCGGCGCATAGGCCGGCATCATCGCCAGCGCGTCGCCGCCTTCCACATGGATCACCTGCACCCGGCGCACCTGCGGCAGCCGCCGCGCCAGTTCGGCCATCTCGGAAGGATCGATATGGTTGACGATCTGTACCGTCGTCGGCTGCGTGGCGGCCACATGCTCGGCGATGCGGCTGGCGGTGGCTTCGGCCGTCAGCAAAAAAGTGGACACCGGTGGCGGCGCCCAGGCGGCAATCTTCGCGATGCGCGCGTCGGCGATCATGCCGGGGCCGCACGGCATGGCCGCCACCAGGCCCAGCGCGTCGGCGCCGGCGGCAATCGCCAGTTGCGCTTCGTCGATGGAGGCGATGCAGCAGATCTTGATACGGGTTCTCATGATGGCCAACATTACAACATGCTGCGCGCCAGCAAGCCAGCCACGCGGTCAAGCCGGCGCAAAATTGTGGCCGCGATTGACATGCGGCGGACGGCAAACGATACTGGTTCGCTCCATCTTGCACAGACAGGTAGCAGGCTCATGGCCGATTTCGAGATACGCAAGGAGTGCCCGCCGCAGCTGTGCGACTGCGCGCGCGAACGGCTGCTGCAAGAAGCGCAAGCCGACCTGGCCATCCTGCGCCTGAACCTGACGGAAGAAAAACGCCTGCTGGCCCATATCGAGGCCATCAGCACGCTGGAAGGCTTGCGCAAGCTGGAAAGGAATTTGCAGAAAAATCTGGGCGTGGTGCTGCGCATCGCCCCCGGCAGCGGCGAAGTGCGCACCGTGCGCGGCTTCCAGATTCAATTGCTGGAACAGCCCGGCCTGTGCCGCAAGACGCGCGCGGCGATTCCCGCGGCGGTGCGGCGCTGCCTTGCCGCGCATCCGGAAATCGCGTTTGCGATATTGAATGAAAACGATTTGTTGGGCGGGATCGGGGCGGTCCCGTAGGTCGTATTAGCGCGCAAGCGCGTAATGCGACAACACCACGGTCGGCGCCAACAAGGTTGTCGGATTACGCGGCTGCGCCGCTAATCCGACCTACGCAGCCCGTATTTCAATGACTTTTTTGCCCTTGGCGGCACGTGCCCTGAGCTGTCCGCACCCGCCATCCACATCCTGCCCGGCCGAATCGCGCAGCTTGGTCAGCACGCCGCGCTCGTGCAGGCGGGTGGCGATGGCACGCGCCTGCACCCAGCTGGGACGCTTGAACGGCAGGTCTTCGATGGTGTTATACGGGATCATGTTCAGAACTGCGTACTTGCCCTTGAGCAGCTCCACGATGCCGTCGAGTTCATCGTCGCCATCGTTGACGCCTTCCATCAGCGTCCATTGATATTGCACCGGATAAGCCGTCAGGCGCGCATACGATTCGCCGAATTCGACCAGTTCGCGCGGCGTGAGTTTCGGCGCGCGCGGCAGCAGCTGCTCGCGCAAGTCCGGCTTGGTGGTATGCAGCGAGAGCGCCAGCGCCGGTTTCACGCGGCCCTGCGGCAGGCGTTCGAAAGCGCGCGGGTCGCCGACGGTGGAAAACACCAGGTTCTTGTGGCCGATATTGCCTTCCGTGCCCAGCAGCTCGATCGCTTCCATCACATTGTTGAGATTATGGGCCGGTTCGCCCATGCCCATGAAGACGACTTTTTTGACCGGCCGCATGGTGCGCGCCAGCACCACCTGCGCCACGATCTCGCCGCTGCTGACCTGCCGTATCAGGCCGTCGCGGCCCGTCATGCAGAACTGGCAGCCGACGGCGCAGCCGACCTGGCTCGACACGCACAGACCGTCGCGCGGCAGCAGCACGCTTTCCACCGTCTGCCCGTCGTGCAGGCCGACCAGCAATCGCGCCGAGCCGTCGGCGCCGGGATGGGTGCTGAGCAGCCTGAGCATGCCCTGCAATTCGAGGTCGAGCGCGGGCAAGGCCTCGCGCACCGGCAGCGGCAAAAAGTCTTCGGCGCGGCGCCGGCCCTGGTCGTGCGGCTGCGCCTGTATCCAGTCGCGCAGCACGCGCTGTTCGTGCAGGGGCTTGGCGCCGAGCGCACGCAGGCGCTGGCGGATGGTCTCGATTTGCATGGTGGAGGAAACGGGCCGTCTTATACCTTCTTGACGAACTCGGTTTTAAGGCTCATCTGGCCGAAACCGTCGATCTTGCAGTCGATATCGTGGTCGCTGTCGACCAGGCGGATGTTCTTGACCTTGGTGCCCATCTTGACGACGCCGCCGCCACCTTTCAGTTTCAGGTCCTTGATGACGCTGACGGTGTCGCCGTCCTGCAGGATATTGCCGGCCGAGTCACGATATACCTTGGCGCCCTCTTCCACCGCCTCGCCGGCGGAGGCCGACCATTCATGCGCGCATTCAGGGCAGACGAGATTGCTGCCATCTTCGTACGTGTATTCGGACTGGCATTGCGGGCATGGGGGTAATGTGCTCATTCGTTTCTCGGTCTGGTGAACGGCCGCTGGCCGTAAAAGCCGACATTATAAGGGCTACGCCCGCCATCGGCGGGCTTTTTCGCATATGGCGTCGCAGCCTTATTTGATGTTCCTGTCCAGGAAGGCGCGGATCACCGGCCCGATCTCGCGGGCATGCGTTTCGAGGGCGAAGTGACCGGTGTCGTAGAACCGGATATCGGCGTTGGGCAGATCGCGTTTCCATGCCTGCGCACCGGCCGGCAGGAAAAACGGATCGTTCTTGCCCCAGACGGCCAGCAGCGGCGGCTGCTGCTGGCGGAAGTAGGCGTGGAACTGCGGGTACATGCGCACGTTGGACGCGTAGTCGAGGAGCAGGTCGAGCTGGATGTCGGCGTTGCCCGGACGCGCCACCCGCATGCCTTCCAGGGTATAGCCGTCGGGAGAAACGCTGCTTGGATCGGGCACGCCTTCCAGATACTGCCATTTCATCCCGGCCGGCGTCGGAAAGTCGGCCAGCGCCGCGCGGTTTTGCGCCGTCGGCGCCTGCCAGTATTGCTTGATGCCGTCCCAGCCCTTGGACAGTCCCTCTTCATAGGCGTTGCCGTTCTGCGAAATGATGGCCGTGATGCGCGCAGGATGGGCCAGCGCCAGGCGCCAGCCAACTGGCGCGCCGTAGTCATGCACCATGATGGCGTAACGGTCCAGCTTCAACTGCTCGGTAAAACGGTCCATGGTCCGGGTGATGTTGTCGAAGGTGTAGGCGTAGTGTTCGCGCGCCGGCGCTTCGGTGTAGCCGAAGGAAGGCAGGTCCGGCGCCACCACGTGATAGCGGTCGCTCAGCGCCGGGATCACGTCGCGGTACATGAACGACGACCCGGCAAATCCATGCAGCAGCACGATGGTCGGCGCGGCAGGGTCGCCCGCCTCGCGGTAAAACACGTTCACGTCGCCGACCTTTTCAAACCGGTAGTGTACTTGCGCCTTGTCGGCGGCCGACATGGGGGCGGTGGCGGGAGCGGGAGCGGGAGCGGCGGCGGCGCTGGCGGCGATGGCCATGGTGGTCGCGGCGGCGAGGGCTGTGGCTTTGCTGTTCATGGTTTTTCCTTGTAACCGTTAAAGTGAGTATTTGAAGGTTACAGGCGTTTATGGTAACCTGTCAATATTATTTTCAAAGGTTACAAAAAGGTGACAACATGACGCAGCATCCTGAGCACGCCCCACATTTCATCGGCAACGACCTGGCGCTCGATTTCATCAACAGCGCCTTTGGCATGGGAGATGACAGCCGGGATTGCCTGGCCGACGACGCCGGCGCCCTGGCGTGGCTCAAGGCGGCCGGACTGCTGGCGCCCGATTTCGATGCCCCGGTGGCCGGACTGGCGACACTGGCACAGTCGCTGCGCACGGCGGCGGGACAGCTGATCGATTTGAACAAGCCGCGTGAGCCAACCGACTTCGCGGTGGTGAACCGGATACTGGAGGCTGGCCGCCCTGTGCGCACGCTGGCGCAGGGCGAAGGCGACAACGTCGTATTATTGGAACGGCGCCGCGACGACAGCGCGGCCAGCTTGCTCGAACCGGTGGCAACGGCGCTGGGCAAACTGCTGGCGCAGGGCGACCTGGCACAAGTGCGCCAGTGCGAAGCGCACGATTGCACGCTGCGTTTTCTCGACGTTACCAAGTCGGGCCGCCGACGCTGGTGCAGCATGGCCGTGTGCGGCAACCGCATGAAGGTTGCCGCTTTCCGGGCGCGCAAGGAAGCCAGATAGCGCCTGCCGGGCAAGGCGCCGGGCAGGCAAAACAATTCATTTCCACTGACAGGAGTTACCGCAATGACGACATCAAGCTATCCCGACACCCGCCTTCTGATCGCCAATGAGTGGGTGGACGCCACAGGCGGCAAATCCATCCCCGTGCTCAACCCGGCCACCGGACAGGCGATCGGCACGGTGGCCCATGCCAGCATCGCCGACCTGGACCGCGCGCTGGCCGCCGCCCAGCAGGGTTTCGAAACGTGGCGCGCCATGCCGGCCGCCGAACGGGCCGCCATCATGCGCCGCGCCGCGTCGCTGCTGCGCGAACGCGCCGTCGATATCGCCCGCCAGATGACGCAGGAACAGGGCAAGCCGCTGGGCGAAGCGAAAGTTGAAATTTTGGCGGGCGCCGACATCATCGACTGGTTTGCCGCCGAAGGCATGCGCGTGTATGGCCGCATCGTACCGTCGCGCAACCCGGCCGCGCAGCAGCTGGTGCTGAAGGAACCGGTCGGCCCGGTCGCAGCCTTCACGCCGTGGAACTTCCCGATCAACCAGATCGTGCGCAAATTGTCGGCCGCGCTGGCCACCGGCTGCTCCTTCCTGTGCAAGGCGCCGGAAGAAACGCCGGCCTCGCCGGCGGCGCTGATGCAATGCTTCGTCGACGCCGGCCTGCCAGCGGGCGTGCTGGGCCTGGTGTTCGGCGACCCGGCCGAAATCTCCGGCTATCTGATCCCGCATCCGGTGATCCGCAAGGTGACGTTCACCGGCTCGACGCCGGTGGGCAAGCAGCTGGCCGCGCTGGCCGGCGCCCACATGAAGCGCGTGACGATGGAACTGGGCGGCCACGCGCCGGTGATCATCGCCGAAGATGCCGACGTGGCGCTGGCCGTCAAGGCGGCCGGCGGCGCCAAGTTCCGCAATGCCGGCCAGGTCTGCATTTCGCCGACCCGCTTCCTGGTGCACAACGCCATCAAGGCCGAATTCACCAGCGCGCTGGTCCGGCACGCCGAAGGCCTGAAGCTGGGCGACGGCCTGCAACAGGGCACCACGCTGGGACCATTGGCCAATGCGCGCCGCCTCAGCGCCATGGCGAAGGTCGTCGAAGACGCGCAGGCCAAAGGCGCCACGCTGGCCACCGGCGGCAACCGTGTCGGTGACGCCGGCAACTTTTTCGCGCCGACCGTGTTTGCCGACGTGCCGCTCGACGCGAGCATTTTCAACGACGAACCATTCGGCCCGATCGCCGGCATCCGCGGTTTCGACAGCCTGGAAGAAGCGATACTCGAAGCGAACCGCCTGCCATTCGGCCTGGCCGGCTACGCCTTTACGCGCTCGATCAGGAACGCCCACCTGCTGATGAACCGCATGGAGGTAGGCATGTTGTGGATCAACCAACCGGCCACCCCGAGCGCCGAAATGCCCTTCGGCGGCATCAAGGATTCGGGT
>Ga0163161_10003376_pt1 | contig 11204 bp, 2 predicted proteins | sample S45metaG_FD_129847 | JGI IMG/M metagenome (GOLD analysis project Ga0163161, IMG submission 129847) | Switchgrass rhizosphere microbial communities from Kellogg Biological Station, Michigan, USA - S4-5 metaG | ecosystem: Host-associated > Plants > Roots > Rhizosphere > Soil | place: USA: Michigan... | reverse complement strand
CGTATCGCAATAAGCAGATGTGCTTACAGGTAATACATAAGCAGTATCACAATTATCATTTGTAATCTTGGTTACAAATATTTTCTCCAGCGTCCATGTACTTTTTCCTGAAGCACCGCCGCACACTGACCTTACATAAACAGAATAACGAGTACCCGGCGTAAGGTTTGCAATTGTATATGGATGAGATGTTACCACCTGCCCTACTGTATTTGCATCAGGAGCTGGTTGCCCTGTAGGCACTACATACAATTCCCACGAAGACGCAGTTCCCGGCTCTGTCCATTCTACGGTTGCAGTGGTAGTCGTCGTTGCAGTAACCGCTGTACTTTGAGGTTTAGGACATTCTACAGGGGTACACGTTGCAGTACCCGAATAAAATGGTGTGTTTATAGGTGTTACATCTTTTACATAGCTGTAAACGGTTTCATCATAAGAATCAAAAAGCGTTACACTTGCTGTATATGTAGCCCAGTTCGCATAGTCCCACTCAAGCGTAAACGGTATATTAGGACACATGGCAATAGTACCTGTGTTAGTAAGGGAGAATGCACTTACAGTACCAACTAGTATTCCATTTTGCAGGACTCTTACACTGCCAAACGTTCCGCTGCCAGAAGTAGCGTTTATTACAAGTTTGTAATTACATCTGTCGGCGGCAGGACAAACTAATGTATTGAATACGTATGGCCCCACCCACTGACTTTTTTGAGTTGCAGAACATACTGCCCTTACATAATACTCATAAATAGTAGCCGGGCTAAGGTTTGTTGCACTATAGGTATTAGAAGAAACCAATGTACCATCTGTCGTAGGCACTCCGGAGTTCTGAGGCTGTACTGCTACTTCCCACTGTGTTTCGTTATGACCGGGAGTCCAAGATAAGGTTGCACTGTTGTTCCCTAAATTAGATGCTGTAAGTGCAGTAGGATCTGGACAGGCAGGTATATCCTCTATAATAACTTCGTCGATAAACAGTGTCCATGAGTTTGTGGCAACATTTGGCACGTGGAAAGCAAGATTCACAACACCTGTATAATTGTCAAGATAAACTATCTTTTGTTGGTAAGCCGGATTATTTATCGTTTGCTGAGGCATCAGCACATTGGTAAAGTTTGCAGGAGCAGATCCCGTAGTAGAAAGCAGCACTTCCATATCTGTAGGATAGGTTGCAGAAACTACCCTGTACCTAAATTTAAGCCTTTGGTTACCATTAAGCTGAATGCCCTGGCTTATCAGCCAATCATTATTGCTTGTACTGTTATAGTATTTTGTAAGTGATGCTGCCTGGTCTCCCTCATACATAAAATAGGTTGTATTAAGGTTCCATGTAAGGTTATCAGCATTTGCATCTACAACGGTCCAGCATACCTCGCTTGGCGATCCGGTATTAAATGTCTCAGTAAACGGAGGTGTAATAATACCGCAAGCCGTCATAAACGAAGTTCCTTTTATCCAGTAGCTCTTATTAGTAGGAGAACATATCGCCCTTACATACACGTCATACGAAGTGGTATTAGGAAGGTTTGTGTAAGAATACGAAGCCTGATTAGCAACAACTGAACCAGTAACATCTCCAAGCGGAGCAGGTGATCCCGCAGGACGCAATAGAACTTCCCATGAAGTTGCCGTGCTCCCGTTAGGGTTCCATGATATTGTTGCAGAAGTATCTGTTATGGCAGACGGAACAACATTAAGTGGAGGAGTACATGCACTCATTACAAAAGAAACGTTATCTATTGCTGCCGGAGGCTGAGATCCTGTAAAAGTGTCGTTTCGCCATTCAAAAACAAGTCTTCTTGTAGTGCCTGCAAATGGCGCAACGTTAACAACACCATTAAATGTTGTCCAGTTTACACCATTAGCAAAATCGCCTGCAAGTTTTATGTTTGTTGTAGTATTAGCTACTATTTGCGTACCTGGTACTAATGGCAATGTTGTAGGAACAAGATACGCCCTTACATAGTCAGATCCTGCCTGGCCTATACCTTTCCATTCAAACGCAAAATCGCAAAAAGTTGCATTTGCCGGAATTTGTATGTCGCGGTAGGCCTGTACAACAGATCCTGCCGTTATGGTATAAAGGTTATTCAACCCATTATCGTTACTCACAAATAAGGCACTGCCTGAGGCTCCGGTATTTGCCGTAGCGTTTATCTGCCAGGTATTTACCTGTGTTCCATTATTCAATGTCCATTGCGGCGCACTGAAATCATCAGTATACGGCAATTGGGCAGGTATCTGTGTCGTAGCAAATGCGATTGGGCCTGTCCAGATACTATAACTTCCGTCAGTACATCTTGCCCTGACATAATACTCGTAGTTTGATGATGGTACAAGGTTTGCTGGCGACGCTCCTGTTGTTTGCGTAACTGTAGGCGTTACAGTTGTTACCGTTTGTCCGGCGCCTGCAGGAAGTCCACTGCCAACATTTTGCACGGCAACCTGCCATTCAGTATAGGCTCCGGCTGTCCATGACAGTGTTGCTGAATTTTGAGTTGTAGCGCTTACCGAAGCACCTGTTGGCGCAGCACAGTTTACCTGTTGAAGGCTCAACGTGTAAGGTGTTGTCTGCGAAGAAGTGGTACTCGAAATAACTATATAAATTGGTGTACCCGCTGTTACTGCCAGCGAAGGTATAATCAGTGGCGCAGCTGTAAAACTTACCGTTACGCCAGCAATACAAGAAGTTCCTATATTGGCACAGTTTGCATACACAAACATACCTGTATAACTAGTATTTCCTGTTACGCTTATATATATGTTCCCTGTTACAGCAGGGGTATATCTATAAACAACATCATTACCATCAAGGTAGCTTCCTATGGCATTACAGCCTGTTCCAGGAATACCTTCATAAACATCGGCAAAATTTGTAGTGTTGTTAGACGTGGTATAAGGCAACGCAGATGGTATTACTATTGGATCATTACATGTTTGCCCCAACTTACCTGTTTTAAAGAAAGTGGGTGTTGGTACTGTGCTTTTCCCTCCATCAGGGCAAATTGCCTGTATATAAACTTTGTAGTTAGTATCAGCAGTTAATGTTTCTCCTGCATTAAGTCCGTAAACATATTGAGGGCTAGCTCCCTCATAAATGATACCGCCATTTTCTGTAGGCGTACCATCAGCAGGAAGAACTTCTATTCTCCATTTTTGCGCACTGCTGTTATTTGTCCAGTTCAGCGTAATTGTACTGAGCGTAGGATTTGATGCCACAACTCCTGTAGGAGCAGCGCATACTGACGTACACGATACATCGTCTATAAGCCAGCGATCTTGGTTAGCAGCTTCCATAACAAAAGCCACACGCACATTTCCTGTAACGTTTGGCATGGTTATCACTTTTTCAAAATACTCTGTTTGCGTAGGATTTAACGTCCAGTCACTCCAGGTGCCAAGATCAACATAGGCAGAAAGATCATAAGGGTCAGATCCCGGTGTTTCTAAAAGATATTTTACCTTATAAACTCCTCCCTGCGCTCCTGCAATGGTAAGCCTTGACCAAAAGTGCAGTTCACCATTTTCAGGAAGATTGAATGATTTAGAGATCAGCCAGTTCTTAGGAGCAGCACACGTTGGACATGCACCTTCCCTATCGAGATATGCAGCATAACTTCCTGAATGAGGTGTTATAGCTGTACTGTTAAACGGACTTCTTACCCATGTGGTATTTGCGGTTGCTGTTTCCTTAACAACAATCCACCCTCCGGGAGGCGCTGCGGGGTAGCCATTTGGCTGAGTCACCCAGGCATCTTCAAAACTTTCATTAGGGAGCTGTCCATAGCCCAAAAATGAAAGCAGCGACACCATGATGAGCAGTGTGATTTTTTTCATAGTTAATTTATCTTTAAATCTAGTGTAGTTAATAGAATCCAAAAATAAATTTTTACTTGTCTACAAGATTAAATTGCTCCTAGACAAATACTGAACAACAAAAAAATAAAAATGATATAATTATTTAATAATCAAATACTTAATAAATAATTAAATATTTAGTACAATATACAAAGCCGTTTTACTGGATAGTAAAGATAAAATCATCAAGATTTTGATCTGAAGCTAAATTTAACTTTTTCCTAATCCTGTATCGGGAAGTATGAAGGCTTTGCAGGGAAATATTTAGAAGTCCGGCTACCTCGTGCAGTGACATTCTTATTTTTACGTATGCACATATTCTTACATCGGTAGTCGAAAGTTGTGGGTATTCCGACTTTATTTTTTCAAAGAAACCGGGATGTATTTTTTCAAATACTTCTCTAAATTGTTCCCAGTCTTTTTCCTGATTCTGGTTCTGGAATAAAATCGATTTGAGGTCAGACTCAATATCTGACTTTGTTTTTTTACTGCTTTCTAAAACCTCTGAGATTTCAGACATCAGTTTATTTTTAGCAATTAGCTGAAGACTTATGGATGTAACCTCCCTGTTTTTAGAATCCAGCTCCAGTTCCTGCTGCTGCGATCTAAGCTTTAAAATCTCGTTTTCTGCCTTTTCTTTTTCTGTGTTTATAAGCTCTCTTGCAATTTTTTCCTGTAAGCGTTCATTTTCAAATTCACTAATCTGTAAATTCTTTTTGTTGTTACGGTAGAACAGCCATACAAAACCTATTATAAGCAGTGATAAGAAAGAGGTTAGAATAATTGAGATTGTAAGGTAATTGCTCCTCTCCTTTTCGATATCGTATTTACTCTTAAGCAGGTTTTTTTCAAGTTCTGATTTTTCAAACTCATTGGACCATTTGAGCTCTTCTATCTTTTGCTTCACTTCAGACCCATACAAACTATCCTTGAGGTTATAATATGAGCGTGTGTATTGTGCATACTGCTCATATTTCTGCTCAATCCTGGATAGTTCAGCTAATTGTTTTAAAGCATCAAGCCTGCCCTTGGGATAATTTATATCTTCAGACATCTGAATCTCTTCATTAAAATACTTTCTCGCCAGCAAAAGGTTATTTTTCTCAAAATGATTGTTCCCCAAATTGAGAAGTATCCTTTCTTTTAGTCTTTTGTTATTTATTTTTTCAGATAATGCAAGTGCTTCATTAAGCATCCTGAACGAAGCATCATAGTTTTTTAAGTTGGCCTCTATGTTGCCTATGTTTACCATTATGCTAAGGATATTTACAGTATCCTTAAGCTTTGTAAATGTAGCAAGCGACTTTTGCTGGTATTCCTTTGCAGTTGCAAATTCCTCTTTTATCATGTAAACGTTTCCCATGTTGCCATAAAAAACGCCAATTCCCCTTGTATCCCCTAACTTATTATAAATATCAAAGGCTTTATTAAAATTAAGAATACAGTTATCATAATCGCTTATCTCAAAATACAGTACACCAAGGCCATTATAAGCCGATGACAGATTTTTATTGTCACCGGCTTGTTCAAAATAGTCCCTTGATTTGAGGTAATAGTTTAAGGCAATAGTATATTCGTTCTTTAAAACGTAATACTTGCCCAGTATGATAAATATCTTGAACTTATAATAACTCTCATTTAGCCGTTCAGCATATTCTAATGCACGGTCACTATCTTTTATTACCCGATCTGTAAGTCCGGTGTTTACATCCAGAAGTGTCCTGTAATAATATCCTTTTAAATAAAGAGAATCATTACCTGTTGATTCAGCTTCGCGAATAGTAGCATCAGTGATCTTACGGGCTTCATTTACATTCGTCGCAGCTATAGATTCAAAATCAATTACGTCATTATTTTTTTGGACACTGGTATCTTTTGTCCCGTCCGAACACGAAAAAAGTGTTGCAAACAGCAAAAGTGCAAATAACGATAATAAAAAATTGAACACTCTCCGATTCATTTTTCAAAGATAGGAGTCTACAGTAATATTTTAATTACTCCAATGAAATTTTAGTTAATTTGTTGCGAATATAACTTTCCTAGTGCTGATGCCCCCCGCCACCTTCGCTCTTAAGTAAATGACTCTGAATATAATATGCTCCTCTCAACACAATTTTAGCATCGCTGTTAATTTGCTGTAAGAGCATAACCTGAACATAACCCAACTGGGCAGTACTTGTCTTTATTTCAATACGCTGAAAGTGAAAAGCTTTTTCGTAATTGTGAGAATGTCCTTTTGCGTCATCATGATCTGCTTCTTCATGTTCACGATCTTCGTGCTCTTCTTCAAGAATAAAAATAAATTCCTTTCCGTCGGCCTTAACAACCGCTTCCGCAGGCAGGGCTTTTACTTCCCTTGTCCCTACATCAATTAGAGCATTGACATACATACCGGGAATAAGTACCTGATTGTTATTGGTTATATCTGCGTGCACGGCAACCGACTTCGTGTCGTTCTCAAAAGACTTGCTAACATTGAATACCTTTCCTGTAATTTCTTTATTATCCTGATTTGTGAGCGTAAAACGGATATTTTGTCCTGCTTTTACTTTACCAAGATCTTTTTCATAGACTAAAAGATCAACGTGTAATTTTGAATTATCCACGATGTTGAACAATGGTTTGCCTACTTCGGCGTTACTGCCAATTTTTACATTTACCTCCGTTATATATCCAGAGATAGATGCTATGACCGGCATTGCCGATGCTGCATTTTTATCGTGACCCAGATTAAGTATGCTCAATTGTTTTTGCAACGACCTAAACCGGGCCTTTTCAATCTCAAAGTCTGATTTAGTCCTTTGGAAAACCTTTTTCGAGTTGACATTTTCATCGCTTAGTATCTTTTGTCTGTCATATTCTAAAGCAAGAAATTCAAGATTGCTTTTTGAGGTAAGATATGCCTCCTGTAACTTGGCATATTCAGGGCTTTCAAGTGTGGCAAGCAACTGGCCTTTCTTTACAAACTGGCCCTCTATGACATTTATAGTCTTTACCACACCCGATAAATGTACCGAAATATCAGCCTGATTTTGTGGCGGCAGTTTCGTATAGCCGTTAGCATTAACGACGTCACTCAGGTTTTTCATGCTAAAGCCGCCTAACACTATATCAGATGCAGTATACTGCGCTTCATTAAGCGCCACCTCTTTAATCGTCGAGGCTGCTTCTTCCTTATGCTCAATATGTTCTGCCTCATTTACACTTGCCGGTTCATTCGTTTTTTTCAACAGATAGAAACCCATAAGTCCTCCTATCACCATTCCAAGAATGACATAAAATACAGTTGCTATTTTTATATTTTTCATATTTAAATTATTGGTTTAATAAGTACTGAAGGTTTATTACAGTCTCATTAAATTTATTGATTGCGTTAATGTGGTTCAGCCTGATGTTTAGGGCCGTTTCCAGTCCCTGTACATATTCTACATAGGCAATATCTCCGTTCATGTACGCCTTTGTTGCATTTTTAGTTATGATTTCTGCGTTAGGCAATGCAGTAGATTTATAATAATCAAGCAATGACTGATAAGTAATCAATTGTTCCATTTGCTGCTGGTACTGGCTTTTCAGCTGTTTTTCCATGTATTCGGCATTCTTCTGCTGGATCTCTACATTTGTTTTTGAAGCATTTATGCGGGAGATACTGCCGCCCGCAAAAATGGGCAGTGTAATACCTACAGAAAATCCCTGAAACCGCAGCGAACCATCATAGTAGTGCGTTTGCCCGCCAACTTCCTGGTTGCCCGTTAGCGATTGGATAAAATATCCTGCCGATAGGTCGGGCCAAAGGGCGGACCTTTCTACCCTGCTGTTTGCCTCTGCAACCTTAACTTCCTCCTGAGATAAAAGCACATTTGCATTTTGTTTAATACGTACAGTATCAATTTCAATAAGAGAAGGAAGTGCTGTGTATGATGTATCGGCAATAATGAAGTCATCATTACTGTTTAAAAAAACATTCATTTTAGATTTTTCCACCTTAAGCAGCGCTTCGTTTTGCTTAATGAGCTGCTGCAGTTCCTGCTGTCTTGCTGTAGCGGTTACCTTTTCAAGTGAACCAGTCTCGCCAGTTTCAAATTTTAAGACGGCTGCTCTTACAAACCGTTCCATAAGCGTATTTTGTTTTTGCAGGATCGCGTTAAGCTTGGAGTAATACAAAATAGTGTTCCATGACTGCCTTATATTGAATGTGATTTCCTGTTTAGTAACAGCTAATCTTAACTGTCCTGCATTGCTGTTTGCCGTAACAAGTTTCCTTTTGGCTCCAAACTGGAACGGGCTAAAGCTCTGCGAAACACTTATGTTCTTATCCTGTGCTTTGGTGTTCATTTGACCAAACATCCCGTTGACCTCTGTTTTAGGGAGTTCATAAGCCGTTCCTTCAAGCTGTTCCTGCATTTTAGCACCCAGTTGCGATGCTTGTACCAATTGGTTATTCTTTAGCCCTTTTTCTATAGCTCCTTCAAGGGTTAACTTCTCCTGCGCATTTCCGCCAAAAGAAACCAGAAACAAAATAATAACCGGTAGTACTGAATTTCTTTTAGAATTAGCTGTAAAGCCTTTTTCAAAATAGTAATATATTATAGGTAATACTATAAGCGTAAGGAGTGTAGCGGTTATTAACCCGCCTATCACCACAGTAGCCAGTGGTTTCTGCACTTCTGCACCTGCACTGCTGCTTAGTGCCATTGGCAAAAAGCCCAGTGAAGCAACCGATGCCGTTAAGATAACCGGCCTCAGCCTTACCTTCGTACCTTCTTTTATACGCTCGTAGATACTATCCATTCCGTCTCTTTTTAATTGGTTAAAATAGGCTATCAACACAATTCCGTTTAATACAGATACCCCAAACAGGGCTATAAACCCTACTCCTGCCGAGATGCTAAACGGCATATCCCTTAGCCATAAGGCAAATATTCCCCCTATGGCAGATAGCGGAATCGCAGTAAAAATCAATATTGATTGTTTTATGGAATGGAATGTAAAGTAGAGCAACACAAATATTAGCCCCAAAGCCACAGGTACTGCAATCATAAGGCGTTTATTTGCATCAATAAGATTTTCAAATTGTCCGCCGTAGGTTACATAATAACCATCGGGCAGCTTAAGGCGATCTTCCAGTTTATCCTGAATCTTTTCAACAACTCTCTGAATATCTTTGCCCCTAACGTTAAAGCCTACAACAATTCTTCGTTTTCCATCTTCGCGGCTAATCTGCATCGGGCCATTTTCATATTGTATATCAGCAACCTGTTCCAGCGGTATCTGGCTTCCCGAAGGCAGCGTAACAAATAGCGATTTTACATTGGCAATATCCTGTCGGCTGTCGGCGTCAAGGCGCACTACAAGGTCAAAACGTTTTTCTCCCTCATACACAAGCCCAGCAGATTCTCCTGCAAAACCCATCCTGATAACCCTGTTTAAGTCGCCCGTGTTCAGGCCATACAAAGCCATTTTGTCTTTATTATAACGTACTGTTATTTGAGGCAAGCCCGATACTCTTTCTGCTTTAGCATCAAAAACACCTTCAACACCTTTTATCAGTTCCAGTACCTCATCGCCCTTACTTACCAGCAAATCGATATCTTCTCCAAATATTTTTATAGCAACATCGCTGCGCACTCCAGTCATTAACTCATTCATACGCATTTGTACCGGCTGCGAAAATTCGGTTGCAGCACCCGGAATATCATTTAGCGCTTCTTCCATCTTTTCCATCAGATCCTCCTTTGTTTTTGCCGATGTCCATTCGCTCCTGTCTTTTAATATGATGATCATATCCCCTGCTTCAATTGGCATAGGATCGGTTGGTATTTCTGCGCTTCCTATTTTCGTTACCACCATTTTTACTTCGGGAAATTTTGCCTTAAGTATTTTCTCTGCTTTAGTGGTTGCTTCAATTTCTTGCGATAGCGAGCTGCCTGAAGCTATAATCAAATGCGTTGCGATGTCGCCTTCATCAAGTGTCGGGATAAATTCGCCTCCAAGAGAATTGAATATAAATAACGAAATGACAAAGAGCGCAGCCGAAGCACCAACTATAATGCCCTTTAATTCTAAAGCTTTGTTGAGTAATGGCCTGTAAAAATTGTAGATGCAATTAATAATCCTGTCACTTATGTTTGGTGTATGCCCTGCTTCCCGTTTAAGCACGAGAGAACTCATCATTGGTACATATGTTAACGACAACATGAAGGCGCCTAAAATCGCAAACGAGACGGTTTGCGCCATTGGGCCAAACATCTTACCTTCAACACCTACAAGCGCCAGAATAGGCAAATAAACTATAAGTATTATAATTTCGCCAAAGGCAGCACTGCTCCTTATTTTAGAAGAGGCTTCATAAACCTCATCATTCATTTCCTGCGAAGTCAACTGTCCTGCTTTTCTGGTTTGCAGCCTGTGAATAATGGCTTCCACAATAATAACTGCGCCATCTACTATAATACCAAAATCTATCGCGCCAAGACTCATAAGATTACCACTTACGCCAAACAGCTTCATCATTGTTATGGCAAATAATAGCGCTAATGGTATAACAGAAGCTACTACCAGACCAGCCCTCCAGTTACCTAACAACAGTACAAGTATAAAGATTACGATCAGGGCACCTTCAATCAGGTTTCTTTGGACAGTGCTTATCGCATTATCTACCAGCTTTGTCCTGTCCATAAATGGTTCAATAGAAACACCTTTAGGCAGTGATTTCTTTATCTGCTCCATTTTATTTTTCACCCGCTCAACTACCTGTCCGCTGTTTTCCCCCTTCAGCATCATGACCATCCCACTAACTTCTTCGCCTTTGCCATCTTTAGTAACAGCACCATAGCGAATGCTGCTGCCTATGTGTACCGTAGCCACATCGCGCACAAGGATAGGAATTCCGTTCTGGTTTTTGATAACGATCTTATTTATGTCCTCTATACCGCTTACCATCCCGATACCCCTTATAAAATAGGCATACGGCTTTTTATCTATATAGGCACCGCCGGTATTTTCATTATTAGCTTCCAACGCCTGAAAAATTTCGGTAATGGTAGTGTTCATGCTTTTAAGCCTGTGGGGCTGTACGGCAATTTCGTATTGTTTTAAGTTACCTCCCAAAGTATTTACTTCGGCGACACCCTTAGTACCTATAAGCTGGGGCTTAATAATCCAGTCCTGAATAGTCCTCAGGTCTGTCGCATTAAATTTTTCTTCAAATCCTTTCTCAGGAAAAACCACATATTGGTATATTTCACCCAATCCGGTACTTATGGGAGCCATCTCGGGAGTGCCAAGGTCTTTAGAAATTATATCTTCAGCTTCTTTAATGCGTTCAGAAATTTGGGCCCTCGCCCAAT
>Ga0163161_10003375_pt1 | contig 11204 bp, 8 predicted proteins | sample S45metaG_FD_129847 | JGI IMG/M metagenome (GOLD analysis project Ga0163161, IMG submission 129847) | Switchgrass rhizosphere microbial communities from Kellogg Biological Station, Michigan, USA - S4-5 metaG | ecosystem: Host-associated > Plants > Roots > Rhizosphere > Soil | place: USA: Michigan... | reverse complement strand
AGGGAGCACGGTGGACGAGTTGGTGGATCGCGCCGTCGCGAACGGCTGCGACGTGCTCGCAATCACCGATCACACCGACGGCGACCTCAAGGCCGCCACGCCCGAGTACCACGCCACGATTGCCAGTGCCCGCGCCCGTGTGCCGAAGCTCGTCTTGATCACGGGCATCGAGTGGAACGTCCCGCCGGGTAAGGGCCAGGACCACGCGGTCGTTCTCTTCCCGCCCGAAATGGACAACGCGGTGATGACCGGCGAGTTCAAGAATCGGTTCGACGATCAGCTCAAGGAGGGCGAGAACCCGGAGCTCGCGGTTGCGGCGTTCGAATGGCTTCGCCAAAAGAGTTCCGGAGCGTCAGCGATGCCCGTCGTCTTCCTGGATCACCCCAGCCGAAAAGCCAAGGACCTGGCCTCGGTGCGCGCGGAGATCGAACGGCTGTCGGAGATTGGCGGCGAGATGTTCGCAGGCGTCGAAGGCGCCCCGGGCCATCAGAACCAGGCTTCTCTCGGCGCGTACGGCGGCCCGCTCCTGCCGGAGGATCGCTGGGACCCGGCGATCGCGCCGCCAGGCGCGATCTGGGACCATCTGCTCGCCGCCGGCAGCCTGAAGTCAGGCGCGCTGGCCACCTCCGACTTTCATGGCACGGACAACGGCGACTATTGGCCGGGCGAGTTCTCGGCGACCTGGATTTACGCGCCCGATCGCAGTATTCAGGGCGTGCTCCGCGCGTTGCACGCTGGCTCGTTTGTCGGCGTCCACGGCGGTATTGCCAGGCGTGTTGAGCTTCTGGTGAGCACGGATGGCGTGCCGCGTCCCGCCGTTCCTGGTGAACGGCTGCACGTGCCTGCGGGACGCAAGGTGTCCATCGAGCTGAGGGCTGAGATCCCGTCAACGGATTGGCAGGGGCAGCCTAATCATGTCGACCTCGTCGAGCTCCTCGGCGTAACGGCGTCAGGCACGACGGTGCTGCGGGCTGGCCCATTCGACAACGGCGTCTTCCGCCACGAACTGGTCGTACCGAGCGGCGGGATCGCCATCCGCGCCCGCGGGCGGCGAGTGGTCGACAACGGACCGGATCTGCTCTTCTACACGAACGCCGTGCAGGTGCGGTGAGCCTCGCCGGTTCACGGCGTGACTTGAAGGACGACCGGCTTGTACTCCATGGAGCCGACGACGTAGAAGCGGCCGGCCGTGTCGTGAGTCATCGAGCCGTAGAGCAGCGCGCCGTGGGGGAACGACGGGGACGAGCCGTACGGGAGGGGCGCGACCGTCACGGAGCCGTCCGCGCGACGGGCGACCCATTCAAATGTCTTGCTGCCCCAGCTCGACGGGCTCGCCACGCCGTAGAGAGTACCGGAGCTCGCGTCACGAAAGAGTGACGCGACGTAGCGACTCCCGTCCGGGTGGAACCACCCAAGGTCGCTGACCCGCGCGGGCCCAGACGGCTGAGACTCTTCGTGATACAGGCGGCCCTTCCCCGTCGTGAAGTACCACCCGCCGGATCCGTCCGGATGAATGGCCACGATGCCGTGAGATTCGTTCAGGTCGCGTTCGAAGTACTCCCCGAGCGGCGTGGATCCGACCTCCTTGAGCGATGCGTCCACCTCCACCAGCGCAACGTCGCTGCGGTCGCCCTGACGCGTCACTCGCGGCACGAACGCATGGCCGCGGTCGTCCGCGAAGAAATTGCGGCTCACGTGGCCGCCGGCCGCTCCCACTGTTGTCGATCGCCACACGCCGGATCGCGTGTCGAACTGGAACAGGACGTGGTTGAAGTAGCCAAGCGCATAGACGTACGGACCGCCGGCAGCAGCGGCGATGAGTGCTTGCGGCGCGACGGCCAGGTGGCGCCAGAGGTGTGTGGGACCCAGCCGCCAGAAGTGGCCGCCCCATGTCGGCAGCTTGGAGCCGTCGTCGTTCTCGCCTGATTCGTCCATGGATGTGAAGTAGAGCCTTCCGTCGGCGGCCTGGACGATCCGGGAGTGAATCTTCATCTGCGTCTCGCCGGCCTTCCGCAGCTTGAGCCGCTCCAATTCCTGTACGACGTTCCCGCGATCGGTCAGAACGCCGGCGTCTGGATCGAGCTCGAAGAGGTGCGCCGACCCCGAGCCCCGATCGTCATTGCTCGTCACGCCGATCCAGATGTGGCCGTTCGCGTCGTTGCCCGTCGCGCCCCAGATCGCGTACGACCCCCGGAATTCAGGGATCGGAATCACGCGCACCGTCGGCGGCACGGCGGTGACACCGGATGTCACCACATTCCGCGAAAGCGACCCCAGGAGTGTGAGAGCCACGACGAACGTCACACGCTGCGCGATCATGAATGGCTCCCTCGCAGGAACAGCAGCCGCACGGCAACCATGCCAATGCACGCGCCCGCGGTGCCGATGTAGACGTCGGTCTGATCGGGAAATCGGCTCGGCAACAGCAGCTGGCCCAATTCGACGACGAGAAATACGCAGAAGGCCGCCGTCAGAATGCCCGCCGCCTGCCACCGACGGCCCGCGGATGTTCGGGGTACGTAGATGGCCTGCAAGAGCGCGCCCACCGGAACACCCAGGAGCAGCTTCGTGGTCAGCTCGCCAAAGGCGTTCAGCGGATTCCCCCAGTAGTAACCGGAGAAGGGCACCTGCAGGAACATCGGGATGCGGCCGCGGATGAAGTCGCCGTCGGCGCGGAAGTCGAAGGGCGTCCAGTGGCGCGCCACAATCAGCACCAGCCACAGCAGCAAGAGGAGCACGGGCCAGACTCGCACTCGGACGGCGGCAGATCGGCCGGCGCGCTCCCCGGTCGCGCCGGCGGACACGGCAATCCCGGCCAACACTCCGGCAACACCCAGCACGACATCGGTCGCGCTCGCCGTTCGTGAGACCGTCATCAACTGGCCGAGCTCCAGCGCACCGACGACGCCGATGCCAATGGTCAACGCCCACAGCTTTGCCGGGTTCAGGCGTCGTGCAACCGCGAGTACCAGAGCGAAGGCGCCCAGGGGCACGGACCGGAGGAAGACCGACAGGATCGTCTCGACTCCGGGATGATCGGCGAACGGCCGCATGACGACGCGGCCCGCCCGAAACTTCTCGGCGATCTCCTGCGGCCGCACGGTGAAGTCGAACGGCACCAGACCGAGCACGACCCACAGCAGCACGTAGGCGCCGAGCATGCGCAAGAGCCGCTCGTGCGTCGAGTCGGCGCCGGCCGCCTGCGCAAACCAGGCCGTCGTTGCCGGGCCTATCGCGATCCACACCAGCGCGCCGGCGCACGCGCCGATGATCTGTGCCACCACGTCGTCCCACGACGGCGTCCGGCCGCTGAAGAACACCTGGCTGAACTCGATGGAGACGCTCGCCGCGGCCGCGGCCGCGACGACCGGCACGAGCCAGCCGATGGCGCCTGCGCGCCTACCAGGCGCGGCAGCTCCGAGCAGGAAGAATCCGATCGGCACGAACAGCAGGATGTTGCTGGCGAAGTCGGTGCGTGAAACCTCGCGCAATGGCACGAACGGCGTGGCGCTGAAGAACGTCCAGCCGTCGCGGATCGACATCCGTCGAAACTGCAACGGCACGATGCTCCCGTACGCCGCGAATGCGAGAAACAGAAGCGCCGCAACAAAAAGCGACGAGCGTTTCATTTCCGGCTCACGGTATCACGCGCGGCGCTGTGCGGATTCGCGCACCGACGGAACTGTAATTCGCAAACCATTCTGTCGTTCCGCATCGCGCCGATATTCCGCAGAAATCCGAGTAAATGCTTGATTTCACACGCTACGTCGAGCTGGCCTCGTCCGTGCACTGCGGGACCACGAACCCTGTTCCGCGAGGTCGTGCCGATGCCCAGCCGTCTTCTTGCCCGTGTCGCTGTCACCGCCGTCGCCGGCGCGTTTGTCATTGGTGCCCTCGGGGGCCCGGTGGCCTACGCCCAGGCGGCCAAGCACCTGTTCGACGACACCAACGTCAACCAGAAACCGAGCAAGCGCCACGTCCCGTCGCTTCGCACCAAGAACGTCAAGGCGCACGTCGACGCTCTCAAGGGCAACGATGTCGTCCTGAACCTCTTCGACGACGTGCAGCTGACGGTGCACAAGATCAAGGTCGAGAAATACCTGAAGGACAACTTCGTGTGGCACGGCCGCTCGGATGACGGCGACATCGTGACCCTGGCGCTCGTGCGAGGCGTGATGACCGGCACAGTGACGGGCCACGGACACGCGTTTGAAATCGCGCCCGATGTGAACGGCACCTACGTCGTCAACGAGCTCGACTCGGCCTCGTTTCCGACCGACGACCCCGTGGGCTTCAATTTGGAGCCCGACATCGCGCCGGACGTGGCCGGCGACGTCGCTGCCGGCGGATCCGGTGCGGGCGCTGCCGGCGCTGACACCAGCGGGCCTGTGATCGACGCCATGGTGTTGTGGACGCCCGCTGCCCGGAACGCCGTGGGCGGCACCACGGATGCCATTCAGAGCCTGGTCCTCGCAGCAGTGGCCAACGCCAACGTCGCCTACGCCAACAGCGGCGTGCACGCACAGCTCCGGCTGGTATACAGCGGCGAGGTGAACTACACGGAGACCCCGTCGGACATCTCGGGAGACATCACGGCGCTGTCGACCAGCGGCGACGGCAAGATCGACCAGGCGCAGTCGCTGCGCGCGCAGTACGGCGCAGACGTCGTGACCCTCATCGGGAACGGCTATGCCGCCAACGGCTCGTGTGGCATCGGCTTCATCATGTCAACGGTCAGCACGAGCTTCGCGCCGTACGCCTACACCGTCGTGGATCAGTCGTGCGCGGCGGGGTACCTGTCCTACGCTCACGAGCTCGGCCACAACGAAGGACTCCAGCACGACCCGGCCAACGCCGGCAGCTCGCCGTCGTACCCGTACGCCTACGGCTACCAGGATCCCGCCGGCCAGTTCCGGACGGTGCTCTCCTACGGTGGCGCGACGCGCATCCCGTATTTCTCGAGCCCGTTGGTGAACTACAACAACATGCCGACCGGCACGACGTCGCAAGACAACGCGCGCGCGCTGAACAACAACGTCCTCACCGTCTCCAACTTCGTAGCTTCGGCCGGCGGCGTCGGCTCGCAGACCGTCACCACTCCCTGCACCTATACGCTCTCGTCGAGCGCGGTCACCTTCAGCGCGCCGGCCGCCTCCGCGTCTCTCACGGTGTCCACCGATGCCACGTGCGGATGGAGCACCAGCTCCGGCGCAGCCTGGATCACGGTCACCGCGGGCAAGACCGGCACGGGAACCGCCACCATCTCGGTGAGCCCCAATACCGGCGCCGACCGGACCGGCACCGTCACGGTGGCCGGCATCCCGGTCACTGTCACCCAGAAGGCGCAGCCGCCGTGCAGCTTCACGCTGTCGGCGACGTCGTTGACGTTCAGCGCCACCGCGGGCTCGGCAAACCTCACCGTGACAACGCAGACCGGATGCACGTGGACGACGAGCTCCGGGATTTCGTGGGCCACCGTCGGCGCGGGCAAGGCGGGCTCGGCCACCATCAAGGTGACGGTTCTGGCCAACGCGGGAGCGCAGCGCACGGGCGCGGTGACCGTTGCCGGGAAGTCTGTCGCAGTGACACAGAAGGCCCCGGCGGCCAAGGGCAAGTCGGGCAAGTAGTCACATCGCGCAAGGCAGGTAGTTCTCGGAGACGGCGGCAGGCGCAAGCCCGTCGCCGTTTCTTTTTGTCGGCACATCGCGAATGCGCAGGACCGTGAACGATGACGAAATTGCAGCCCGTCTGATGTAAGTACGACACCTCGCGCCAACGCCCGCCTCGTAAGTGCTTGATTCCACAGGACCGGGATCTGGAAGAGCTGTGGCGCGCACGCTGCACTGCCGGGCCGCAATCCCTCAGCGCTCGAGGTGCAAGTCAATGGCTCTTAGTCGGTCGCGGTCTGCGCTCGGTGTCGCCGTCTTGGTTGTCGCGTGGTGTGTTCCAGGGGTCGGCGCGCAATCCATACCTGATCTGATCTCGTCGTTGCCCGCGGCTCGCGCGGTCACGAAGCGCGCGGTCCCGGCACGTCGCGCGCGTAAGGCTCGAGTGAACGTCGCCGCACTCGATGCCCCGGCATTCCGCCTCCAGTTGTTCGACGACATTGTCCATCGTGTGGTGCGCACGAAGGTCGATCGGCTCGACAGCCGCCGGCTCGTGTGGCACGGCACGGACGAGGACGGCGGCGCCGTCACGCTTGCCGTCGTCAACGACGTCGTGGCCGGCGCGATTTACACCGATGGCCGCGCGTTCGAGCTGACGGTGGATGCTGACGGGGACTACGACGTCGCCGAGCTCGACCCTGCCGCGTTTCCGACGGAAGACCCGCCACTCGATGTGCCCCGATCGGGCGCCGACGTGGCGGCGGCGCTTCCAGCCGCGCAGGGTGTCTCGGCTGACGGTGTGCCGCAGATCGACGTGATGGTCGTGTGGACGCCTGCGGCCAGGAATGCTGTGGGCGGTACGGTTTCCGCCATCCAGAGCCTGGTCACGCTTGCCGTCGCCAACGCGAACCTCTCCTATGCGAACAGCCAGGTAGGCGCGACGCTACGGCTCGTCTACAGCGGGGAGGTCAACCTGACTGAGTCGAACATCTCCACGGATCTGACTCGACTTTCAACGGCCGGCGACGGGTACATCGACCAGGTGCAGTCGCTCCGTAACCAGTATGGCGCTGACGTCGTCACTCTTATCGGCAACGGCTACGCTGGCGCGGGCGCTTGCGGCATCGGCTACCTCATGTCGACCACGAGTACGGGCTTCGCGCCGTGGGCCTACAACGTCGTCGACCAGTCGTGCGCCGCCGGATACCTCAGCTATGCGCACGAAGTCGGCCACAACGAAGGCCTGCAGCACGATCCAGCCAACGCCGGCAGCGCGCCCTCGTTCGCCTACGCCTACGGCTATCAACACCCAAGCGGGGCATTCCGCACGGTGATGGCCTACGGCGGCGCCCTGCGAATCCCGTTCTTCTCCAGCCCGATCGTCAGCTACACCGGACTCTTGACCGGCACGGCGTCGCAAGACAACGCTCGCGCGCTGAGGAACAACGTCGCCACCGTCGCGAGCTTCATGGGATCGACGTCGGGTGCGACGTGCAACTTCTCGGTCTCACCAGCATCGGCCAGCTTCCCGGCCGCGGGCGGCTCGGCGACGATTGCCGTTACCACTTCAGCAGGGTGCGCGTGGACGACCTCGAGCGGCGCGGGCTGGATCGGTGTTGGTCCCGGCCGATCTGGCTCGGGGTCGGTGACGCTCTCCGTGAGCGCCAACCCGTCGGGACAGCGGACCGGTACGGCGACGGTCGCACGACAGGTGATTACGGTAAGTGAGCAGGCGGGAACGTCCTGCTCTTACGCCATCTCGCCTACCGTGCTGAAGTTCCCGGCGTCTGGTGGCTCAGCGCAGGTGAACGTGACCACAGCGGCCGGGTGCACATGGAAGGCGGCGAGCAACGCCTCGTGGCTCGTGGTCGGCCAGGGGGGCACCGGGTCGGGCAGCGTGACGTTGACGGCTGCGTCCAACAGCGGCAACAACCGATCGACGTCCGCCGTGATTGCCGGACTCGCCGCGAGTATCTCGGAGGTGGGCACGAAGATCCACGGCAAGAGGTAGCCGCAAGCGTCGGGCTACTTCAGCGCCTGCTTGATCCGCGCAGCCTCCGGGCTTCCGGCGAGCGTCGCGTCGAGGGCGAGGGCCTTGTCGAACAGGGTCCTCGCCTCGGCCGTTCTCCCAGCGTCGACGTAGGCGCGGGCCAGATGCAGGGCCATCTCGCCCGACCTTGGCGCGCGCTTCGTCGCCTCCGCGAGCACGGGTATCGCTTCGGCCGGCCTTCCGAGCAACACGAGAATCCATCCAAGGGTATCGGCGACCTCGGGCGAATTCGGGGCCAGCCCGCGGGCGCGCTCGGCCAGAGGCAGAGCGGACGCCGGTGCGTTCGTGCGCGCGGCCAGGAGCATGGCCAGGTTGTTGGTCGCCATCACGTCGTCGGGGTTCAGCGCGATCAGCCTGCGATAGCGATCGATCGCCTTCGGGTAGTCGCCGGCCTCCTCGTACATGGCAGCCAACTGGGCGTGCGTTCCAGCGAGGGTCGGATCGGCGTCAGTAGCCTCTTCGAGCAGGGACCGGGTGCCAGCCTTGTCGTCGCGCGCGAGATGCGTTTCCGCGCGCAGCAGGAACCGCAGCGCTCGCGGATCCTTCGTGACCGCGGACAGCCGCTTTAGACGTCGACCGCTGAACCAGCGCGGCATCTCGGTGCTGTCATCGAGGCCTGGGTCGAGACTGGTGTTTTGGATGGCCGTGGCCGCAAAGGGCGCGCACAGCGGATCGCCGACGACAATCGTCTGCCAACTCAGCGCCGGCATGGCGAGGTAGAACGCCTCCGCCAGCGATCGTCCGGCGACGTACGCCGGAAAGAGGATGTCCGGCCGGATCGTCGCGCGCAAGAAGGGCTCGGAGACATGGCCGGCGATACCGGTGATGCCGTCGTGAATCAAATCGCCCATGAGCGACTGCGGTGAGCCGGCGTAATAGTTCGACCGGTCGTCCCACGACCCGATGTGCCACTCCGGCGGCGGCGTCGTGAGCGTGCGGCCATCGGTGCTGACGAACATGGCCCCGATCGCTCCCGCCTCGAACTGCAGGTCGAAGTGTCTGACGCGAATCGACGGGTCGTTCGAGCCCCACGAGTAATAGCCGAGCACGTGTGACACGCCCGTCGCCACGCTGGCCGTCGATTCGAGGATGACGCGGTCTCGCATGCCGGCCTGTGTCAGCCGGGCGGCGGCGAGCTGCAGCCAGTCGTTGCCCTTACCCAGCAGGGCGATCTTCTCGTCGAGGACGAAGTGGCCCTCCTTCGAAGGCTTTGCCGCCCGACGGATGAGGCCGAGCGCATCCTCTTCCGTGAATCCGTCGAGCCGCGTGACCAGATAAATGTCGAATCGTTCGTGCGTGAACGCCGGGGCCGTGCCCGGATCGGCGGCGTCGAGGAAATACGGGTTCTGCACCGAGCCGGCGATGGGCACGGCTGCGCCGGTCAGGCGTCGATATAGCAGCGTCAGCTCCGAGTCGACGCTCGACACCGTCCCGTCGGGTCCGCCGGTCCCCCGGATGCGAAGCGGGATGCCCTTGGTCAGAACGATAGCGACGATCCGATCCTGCGCCTGGTGTGCGGTCAGCCATTTCGCGAGCGGCCCCTCGATGAGCCGCTCGTACTCCGCTCGATCGATCTCGTCTGCCGGAACGATGCCCTGCAGGGGCAGCACCTGTTCGGCGGGAATGTGCCGGGCCTGCTGATAGGCGTCCCCGATTCGCGCCGACGTCGCGCTCGCGGCGTTGGTGACGACGAGCACGTTCGCTGGTTGCTGTGCCGAAGCGAGGGTCGCGAGTCCCGCCAGGATGAGAGGAACGGGCGCGATGCCCGCCACCGTGTATCGACGGCGGAATGCTGCGGTCGTGTCGACCATGTGCGCGATCGTACGACGAATAACCATGGCGAGGGAAAACTGGCGCGACCGGGTGTGGGCCCCAGCCAGGGCCAGGACGCGAGCTCACAGGAACGGACGACGATGTGGTTGTGGGGGCCGGGTTGCTTACGGTCGCCCGGGGGTTCAGGCGCGCGGGCGGCCGGAGCTAGACTTGCGAGACGTCTTTCACGAAGCGTTGCAGCAGCTTGCGGCTCTTCTCGTCCATCGCGGTGAACGTCACCCCCAGGCGGTGGCGCATCACCGAGCCGCCGGCGGTCCCGATGTCCACCCGGAGCACTTCCACCCAGGCGGCAAAGGGCTCTCGTGCCAGGAGGGTGCGAATTTGCGCCCGTTGACCGACTTGCAGGACGGCTTCAGTCGAGAGCATGGCACCGCTGGTGCTGATGTCGAGGAGCTCTACCGAGGTGACGTTCGGCACCAACAGGTCGATCTCGTCGGCGGGAATGCGGGGGAAACGGCGTCGCTCGAGGGCAAGGCGGCCGCTGACTCCATTCTCACTGTGCATCGTTGGCAATCGACTCTGGAATCAACCGCGCCAGTTCATCAGCCGCGCCCTCGGTTGTGAACTGGAGCCCGACCATATAGACGTCGCCGTAGTCCGGTCGGACGCGGCAGACCCTCGCTTCGAGCGCCGCGTGATGCGTCGGCGACTCCAGACTGACGACGAGCAGCGAGTCCTGCGGTATGGGCCATCCGGTTTCGATCAACGCCCCGCCGCCGCTGATGTTGTGAAGAACGGCTGTCCGCTGTGCCGTGATCGTGCCGGGCAGGCGACCCAAGATCTCGAATCGGATTGACGCTCGACGATCGGCCACGTTGAACGCCTCTGCTGCCCGGGTGACTTTACAGGAAACTTACCGCGCAATTGCAAAATTGTTACCGGCGTTGAAAATATGCTGTGAAATCGGAATCGCCGGTATTTTGTGAAATCCGGCGGACCGAAGTCCACCTATTCGGCACCTTTAGTCCGCCCACACGGCATTCCGTGGAACTCCTACCGGGCTCCACCAACCAGTGACTTCACCGCAGCCCGGTCGGCAGCAGACAGCGTCAACTGCTCCGCCGCGCGCAGGGTTTGCACGCCTTTTTCGTGCTGGCCGGCGTTGAAGTACGCCGCCCCGAGATGGTAGGCGAAGCTGCCGTTCCGGGAATCCTTCCGCACGCACTCTTCGAGCAGCGGGATCGCCAGGTTTGGCAGGCCCCGCTTGACGTAGATCCAGCCCACGGTGTCGGCGACCTCGGGAGAGTCCGGCAGTTTTCGGCGGGCCTGCTCGGCGAGCTGCAGGGCGACCTCGAGGTTCCCGCCATCCTCGGCGTAGATGACCGCCAGGTTGTTCGAGGCGACCGGCGCTGACGGATCGATCTGCAGGATTCGCTCGTACCGGCGGCGGGCTTCCGTCCGGTTGTTCTGCATCTCGTAAAGGATGGCGACGACCGTGGGAGGCCCGATCGCCGCCGGCTGCTGGCTCGCGAGCGCCTAGTAGCGCTCCCGAGCCGCGTCGAGGCGGCCCTGCCTGGCGTACACCTCACCAAGGAGGCTGTACGCCTGTAACTGCGTGGGATCGGCAGCAATGGCCGATTCCAGGAGGGTCTGGCATCGTGGCATGTCGCCCGTGGTCGCGGCGACGCGCGCAGCCAGAATCGTCAGCCCCACGTCGTTCGGATGCGCAGCCAGCTGCGTGTCTACGCGGCCGCGCGCGCGGGCCGGCTGGTGCT
>Ga0163161_10003372_pt1 | contig 11207 bp, 10 predicted proteins | sample S45metaG_FD_129847 | JGI IMG/M metagenome (GOLD analysis project Ga0163161, IMG submission 129847) | Switchgrass rhizosphere microbial communities from Kellogg Biological Station, Michigan, USA - S4-5 metaG | ecosystem: Host-associated > Plants > Roots > Rhizosphere > Soil | place: USA... | reverse complement strand
TAAGTTTTTCGGATTAGGTTTTGAAATTTATGACTTGGGAAATGAAGAGATCGCGCTTTCTCATGGTGGTGCAGACAAAGGTGTAAACACGATTGCCTTTATTTTGCCTAAAACAAAACAGGGTTTAGTCATCTTTACCAATGTTGAAGATGGTTACAAGGTTTATGAGCCGATCATCAATCACTACTTAGGTGATATTGGAAAAAAGATTGTTGAGATTGAAACAAAATAACTTCGGACAAAATTAATTACAGTAAAAATATTTTAATTGTAATTAATTTTGTTACAATTAAAAATTTGTGTATTTTTGTATCATCATTATGAGCAATACTAGATTCGCAACAGCGGTACATATCATGACTTTACTGGCAAAATTTCCTAAAGAGTGGCTCACTTCCGACTGGCTCGCGGGAAGCATCAATGTAAATCCTGTAATTGTTCGTAAAGAATTAAGCGAATTGCGTGAAGCGGGTTTAATTACAAGCAGATTAGGCAAAGATGGCGGAACAAAACTTTCAAAAAGTGCTGATGAAATAAAAATTTCTGAAATCTATGCAGCCGTAAAAAACAATGAAGTTTTAGGCAAAAAAAATCAGAAGCCAAATCCTGCTTGTCCGGTCGGGAAGGAGATCAATAATCATCTTTCTATGCTTTTTGAACAGACTGATCTTTTGGTGAAAGGTTTTTTGGGAGACAAATCTCTTCAGGAATTCACAGATCAATTTGATTAAAATTTTTTTGACTAAAAATGTAACAATAATTATTACAATTAATTTAATTTTAAATAATAAATAAAATAGTATGAAAAAAGTAGCAGTAATCGGAGCCACAGGTTTCGTAGGGAAACATGTCGTTAACGAATTGTCAAACAGAGGGTATGAAGTAAATGCCATCGCAAGAGACACTTCAAAAGTTGAAGCAAAAGAGAATGTAAATGCCATCAACGGAGATGTAAACAATGTGGAAGAATTTGCAAAAGTTTTGGAAGGAAATGATGCCGTGATCAATACCTTTAATCCGGGATGGACAAACCCAAATCTTTACGATGACTTTCTAAATGGAAGCAAAAATATTGAAAAAGCAGTTGAGCAATCTGGTGTTAAAAGATTTATTACCGTTGGTGGAGCGGGAAGTTTATTCATCGATGGAAATCAATTGGTTGACGGTCCTGATTTCCCTGCAGATATCAAACCCGGAGCTACTGCTGCAAGAGATTATTTAAATGTAATCAAACAAAACAATACTTTAGACTGGACGTTTTTCAGCCCCGCAATCGAAATGCATCAAGGAACAGCTGGAATCAGAACCGGAAAATACAGAACCTCTTTGGAATCGCCTGTTTTTGATGAAAACGGAAGAAGTGTTCTTTCTGTGGAAGATGTTGCCGTTGCTTTGGTGGATGAATTGGAACAGAGCAACCATATTCGTGAGCGTTTTACAGCTGCTTACTAATTTTTTTCTTGATTTATATAAAGTTTCGGCGGCACCACAGGTGCCGCCGAAATTATTTTATCGATTAAATTTTTACAGATTCATAAACAGCTTCGGATTTACCGGAGTATTGTTTTTATGCACTTCATAATGCAAATGTGGACCCGTCGAACGACCGGAATTTCCTGATTTTGCAATCACTTGTCCTACTTTTACCTTATCATTGGTTTTTGCGACCAATTGAGATAGATGTCCGTAAAGTGTTGCTAAGCCATTTCCGTGAGAAACGATGACACAGTTTCCGTAACCGCCTTTCTGTCCGGAGAAAATTACAGTTCCGGCAGCGGTTGCAATAACATCTGAACCGAAAGGTACGGCAATGTCCAAACCTTTGTGATACTGCATCTGATCAGCTTCAGCAGGTGGATTGTTTTTTTCAACAGGAGTTTTTGCTGATGCTGCAACTGGTTGAGAAGAAGTTGAAGGTGCAGAAGATACAGCTTCTGTTTTCGCTTTTGGCGTAACCATTACTTTTACTTCTCGCTTATTTCCATAACTGTCTGTTAATTCTATTGTTTTCTCGTAAGGTTCAGCTTTTACTTCAGGTTTTGAAGCAGCCACAACTGTTGTATTTTTGGTTTCAGCAATTGGTTTTACCGATGCAAAAACCGTTTTGAATGGAATAGGGTTTTTTCTGATCCCGAAATTTGATGAGATGTAACCTTCAGTCGGCATTCCCAAAGGAACCTGCTGCAGCTTTTTCTGAAGATCGATCAAATATTGGCTGTATCTGTTTGATTGTTTGGCGAGATAAATGGAGTTTGAAATACTGTCGCTATCAAGAACCATCAGTTTTTCGTTCTTAATGTCTTTAGATTTTAAAAATGAGTTCAGCTGTCCTACAGTTTGGTCCACCAAATTAAGGTCTGTCTTCATTTTCAGGTAATCTACACTGTCTTTTTCCGTATTTATTTTTACCAGATTGACTTCATAATTTTTATCATCTTTCGTCGAATACAATTTGGCAATAAAAATACTTTGTGCAAAAACCACCAGTAAAAGTCCTGCAATGAGAATGTTTACCTTCTTTTTGCTTCCTAAAAATTTCTTCATTTCTCTTTCTTAGAATTTAAAAACCGTTTTAAGGGTGCAAATTTAGTTAAAAATTAATTTTAAGAATTATTTCTAATTAAAATCTTGAATATTTTATATTTAACGGAATATTAGGCATTTAATTGTGTGAGAATGTTAAATATTTAAGAAATTAAGGTTTATTAGATTTATACAGTCTCTTATTTTTTTGTTTTAATATATTTGCAGTTCAGATTTCAACTATGGCGAAAAAGAAAATAACTTCAGAATCTTCAAATTCAAAAAAGGCTAAGAATGACACTTGCGTAGGTGTTGTAGGAAGCGGAAGTTTTGCAACGGCAATCGTGAAAATGCTTGTTGAGAACTGCAAAACAGTGCATTGGTGCGTTAGAAGTGAATTCGTGAAAGGTGCTATTGAACTTCGCGGTCACAACCCGACTTATCTTACCGCCGTTAATTTTAATCTTAAAAATTTAAAATTGACAACAGATATTAACGAACTTGTTTCCGCTTGTGATGTCGTGGTTTTGGCAACTCCGTCAATTTATTTGTCAGATACAATGGATAAAATGACGTGTGAATACAAAGACAAAATTTTTGTTTCTGCGATTAAGGGGATTATTCCTAAAGTAAATGACGTTGTAGCACATTATCTGAAAGAAGAGTTCAAGATCGGTTTTAGAAATCAGGCAGTCATTGCAGGACCTTGTCACGCAGAAGAAGTAGCGATGGAAAGACTTTCTTATCTTACGGTTGCGACTGTGGAAGACGAAACTTCAGATAAATTGGTCGAAATTTTTAATTCAGATTTTATTAAAGTCAATTCAAGTAAAGATATTTTAGGAAACGAATACAGTGCAATTCTCAAAAACATTTTCGCCATCGGAGCAGGTATTGCAAGCGGTTTAGGTTACGGAGATAACTTTACCGCAGTTTTTGTATCAAACGCCATCCGTGAAATGGAAACTTTTTTGGAAGCGATTTACGAAGCTCCGAGAGATGTCAACGAAAGTGCTTATTTGGGAGATTTACTCGTTACTGCATATTCATTATTCTCAAGAAACAGAAACTTGGGTAACCTCATCGGAAAAGGATATACCGTAAAATCTGCAATTCAGTCGATGAACATGGTTGCGGAAGGATATTACGCAGCAGACTCTATTTACAAAACGGCAAGACAGAAAAATCTTGAATTACCAATCATTGATACCATTTATGCAATTTTGTATGAAGGTAAAAATGCAGAGAAACAGTTTAAGAAACTGACTGCAAAGCTGAATTAGGTTTGTAGAAAATAAAATATAGAAGAACATCAGTAAATTATTTGCTGGTGTTTTTTATGGCAGCTTTTCCGCCTGTAATTTATCCTGAGCTTGCCTAGGCACTCCCGCTTTTTCTTTCGTTGCCTGAGCGTAGTCGAAGGCAACGAAAGAAAAAGAGCTCCGTTCAAGTCGGGCTGCTTCAATTCGGCGTTTAAAAATCGAGTAAAAAGTAAAAAGAGCCAAGTATAAAATGTAAATAAAATATTTAGAATTCTACAAACATCCCGCTCCTACGGAGCTCTCATTTCTCCATGATATGATTTCTACAAACATTTTGCACCTACGGAGCAAACAAAAATCTGAAAAACTCTTTCAATCTGCGAGAGAATAAATTTCAACATTCATAATCAATATTTACCGTGTTAAAAATCATTAAACACCCATTTAATAAAAAACTTTTCCCGAAATTCGTAGTAAATTTAAAGGAATGCCGAATACAATTTTAAGCAGAACACCAAAACCAAAATATGATGTTGTTTTAATCGGAGGGGGAATTATGAGTGCTACTTTAGCAACATTGCTTCACGAATTTGATCCCAATTTAAATATAGCCATCTTCGAAAGACTCGGAAGGTTTGCCAAAGAAAGTACTGCCGCTTGGAACAACGCAGGAACAGGACACTCAGCTTTCTGCGAATTGAATTATACACCTGAAAGCGAAGACGGAACAATAGATATCTCCAAAGCAGAAAAAATTGCAGAACAGTTTGAAATTTCAAAACAATTCTGGTCGTATCTGATTGACAAAAAATACATTTCAAATCCTACAGATTTTATCAATTCTTGCGCACACATGAGTTTGGTATTTGGTGAAAAAGATGCTGAATATCTAAAAAAACGTCATGAAGCAATGAAAGATTCTCCTTTGTTTTCTGATATGGAATTTTCTACCGATCACGACCAACTGAGAGAGTGGATTCCTTTGGTGATGAGCAAGAGAAACGAAGCTGAAGTTCTCGCAGCTACAAAAATGGATTTGGGAACTGATGTCAATTTCGGAAGTTTGACCCGAAAAATGGGAAGACATTTATTGGAAGATTCAAATGTTGAGGTTTTTCTTTATCACGAAGTGAAAGATATCGATCCGAGAGATGATGGAAAATGGGAAATGAAAGTGAAAGACAGAATTCACAGCCACAAACAGGAAGTTGTTGCAGACTTTGTTTTCATCGGAGCAGGAGGTTACGCACTTCCTTTGCTGGAAAGTTCAGAAATTAAAGAAAGTGAAGGATATGGCGGTTTTCCGGTTTCCGGAGAATGGTTGGTAACGCACAATCCTGAGTTGGTAGAAAAACATCAGGCCAAAGTGTATACTCAGGCAACGGTTGATGCACCACCAATGTCGGTTCCACACTTGGATTTAAGGATTATTGATGGTGAAAAAGCGTTATTATTCGGTCCTTTTGCTGGATTTTCAACTAAATTTTTAAAAGAAGGAAATTATCTGGATTTACCCGCAAGTGTCAATACAAAAAATATAAGATCTCTGTTTGGAGCATGGTGGCACAATATTCCGCTGACTAAATATCTGGTGCAGCAGGTTGCGATGACCAAAGCTCAGAGAATTCAGCATTTGAGGGAGTTTGTAAAAGACGCCAAAGAAGAAGACTGGGAATTGAAAGTTGCAGGACAAAGAGTTCAGGTCATCAAAAGAGACGGAAAACAAGGTGGGAAACTAGAATTCGGAACTGAAGTTGTGGTCAATCAACAAGGAACAATTGCATCTCTATTGGGTGCTTCTCCGGGAGCTTCAACAGCAGTTTTTGCAATGGTCAATGTTCTTGAAAAATGTTTTCCTGAAAAAATAAATGGTGAATGGAGAGAAAAATTGCTGGAAATGATCCCTTCATATGGACAGAAATTAGCAGAAAACGCCGAGCTTACAAAAAAAGTAAGAGCATACAGCAAAGAAAAGTTAGAACTTAAACATTAAAATATAAGTAATGAGTAATAAGTAATGAGCAATTTGCCAAAATTTCTTTATTACTCATTACCTATTACTCATCACTCATAAACTATGGAAGAAGTAATCGTAAAACCCATTATTGCAAAAGAATTGCTGGAATCTCTTCAGACGAAAATCGAGGAAGAGAAACAGGTGATCGTGCATTGCTGTTTTCCTGCATCACCGTTTTTGGGAAATCTCATTCGAATCTGGAATACGACTTACCTTTTAGATAACACTTCAAGCCACAAAAGTAAGTTGATTCACGCAGAAAATATCACGATTTATCCGAATTGGACGGCGGTACCTTTTATGAGAGATTTTTGGTTTACTTTAATTTTTTCGGGACTTCCAAAAGATTGTACAAGTTTTGATTTTAAAGAAATTATTCCTGAAGAAGGTGGTTTTTTCGTGAAATCAATTAAAAGAAACGGATCAGATATTTACAGAATTAAAATCTCAGAAGATTAAATGAAAAAGCACATTTTATTTTTACTATTACTGTTTCCGGTTTTCATGTTTTCTCAGAAAAATAAACAACAGTCAAAAGAAATTCAGGAAATCAAAAAATTTCAAAACGATTTAAATAAAGAATATTCAGATCCCAAAGAAACACCGTTAAGAGATGATAATTTCACTAAATTCAAACAACATCCTTTCTTTCCGATTGATTTAAAATACAGAGTTACTGCCAATTTTATTAAAACTGAAAATCCACAACCGTTTGATTTGCCGACATCTTCAGGAAAATCAAAATCATATCAGGAATTTGGGAAAGCAACTTTTAATTTAAACGGAAAATCTTATACTTTGACGGTTTATCAAAGTTTAGATTTAATGAAAACTGAGAAATATAAAGATCACCTTTTTCTTCCTTTTCGTGACGAAACCAACAACAAAGAAACTTACGGCGGAGGGAAATATATGGATCTGAAAATTCCTTCAGGTAACACAATTGTTTTGGATTTTAATCAATCGTATCATCCTTTTTGTGCTTATAATGCATATGATTACAACTGTCCGATTGTTCCCGAAGAAAATAAACTTCCTGTAGAAATACGAGCTGGAGTAATGTACGAAGATATTTATCATCATTAATTATGACCGGATTAAAATTTTACCAACCTGAAGATTTGCCTGAACTTGATTATGTTTTAGATGAAATTCAGTCACAGTTTACAGCAACAGCAAAGAAGTCTTTGGAAAAAATTGAAGAGAGAAATCAAAAAGAAGATTTTTTTGCTTACCCGATTACGATTTTTCATGACGAGAAAATAGCTGGATTTTTCGTGTTAGATTTCGGTGAAGATAAATCTGATCTGACAGAAAATCCAAGTTCAGTTTTACTTCGTTCGTTATCCGTAAATCCTTATTTTCAAGGGAAAGGAATCGGAAAATCTGCAATGTTAGAAGTTGATCATTTTATAAAAGAGCATTTTTCAGATTGCAACGAAATTGTTTTGGCGGTGAATGAGAAAAATACCTCAGCTTTTCAGCTTTATCTTCAAACAGGATATGAATTTGAAGGAAAAACTAGAGAAGGCAGAAGCGGAATTCAATTTTTAATGTTTAAAAAACTTTAGCATAATTTTAAAAATCTGAATTTCTACTTTGGCGTGATACTTTCAATCAATTTAAAAACTATAAAAATTTAAAATGGAAGTATCATTAAAAAATCAGGTCGCCATTATCACCGGTGCATCAAGCGGAATCGGAACAGGAATAGCCAAATCAATTGCCGAAGCCGGAGCTACAGTTATCATCAATCATTCTTCAGAAAAATCTCACGACAGTGCGCAGGAAGTTTTAAAGGAAATAACCGATGCAGGAGGAAACGGAATTACTTATCAATGTGATGTTTCCAGGGAAGATGAGGTTGTTAAAATGTTCAAAGATGTTGTCGAACAATTTGGAACAGTCGATATTTTGGTGAACAACGCAGGAATTCAGAAAGATGCAAAATTCACCGAAATGACATTGGAAGATTGGAATACAGTAATGGGAGTCAATCTTACGGGGCAATTTCTCTGTTCAAGAGAAGCAATTAAAGAATTTCTGAGACGCGGAATCGATACTTCACGATCTGTAGCATGCGGAAAAATCATCCATATCAGTTCGGTTCACGAAATTATTCCTTGGGCAGGTCACGCAAATTATGCTGCAAGCAAAGGTGCTATAAAAATGCTGATGCAGACGTTGGCGCAGGAATTTGGTGCAGATAAAATCAGGGTGAATTCAATTGGACCGGGAGCGATTCAGACGCCGATCAATAAAGAAGCCTGGGAAACAAAAGATGCCCTGAATTCTCTGCTTGATCTCATTCCGTATAACAGAATCGGGCAGCCGAAAGATATTGGGAATTTGGCGGCTTTTTTAGCAAGTGATCTTGCAGATTATATTTCCGGTGCAAGTATTTTCGTTGACGGCGGAATGACGAGTTTAGAAAGTTTTTCTAATGGAGGATAGGAAAAGTCAATTGTTAATAGTGAATTTACTTTGTTTGTCAATTTAAACTAACATTTAAAACTTTCAACATTTATTAATAAAAAATAATCGTCATGTTTGTCATTCCGTAGGAATCTAAACAAAGTTTTTAACCTTTCAATGTCTAGATTCCTATAGAATGACAAACTCCGTATAAAATTGGATTATAAAATTTTATACATTAAGACTTTTAAGATTCTTCTCTCAATTATCAGTTTTCAGATATTTAAAATATGAAGGAAAAAGAAAGAATTTCAGACGTTTCCTGGAAAAAATGGGGACCTTACGTCAGCAATCGTGAGTGGGGATTGGTGCGTGAAGATTATAGTGAAAATGGTGATGCGTGGAACTATACCAATCATGATACCGCGGAAGCTAAAACTTATAGATGGGGAGAAGAAGGAATCTGTGGAATCTGTGATGATATGCAGAATTTGGTTTTCTCAGTGGGTTTCTGGAACAAGAAAGATAAAATGGTCAAAGAGCGTTTCTTCGGTCTGTCAAACGGTCAGGGAAATCATGGCGAAGATGTGAAAGAATATTTTTACTATCTCTATTCTACACCTACGCATTCTTACATGAAGATGTTGTACAAATATCCTCAAAACGCTTTTCCTTATGAAGACTTAGTAAAAACTAACGCAGCAAGAAGTAAGGAAGAACCGGAATATGAGCTCATCGACACCGGAATTTTTGATCAGAATGAATATTTTGATATTTTCATTGAATACGCGAAGGAAAGTCAGAATGATGTTTTAGTAAAACTGACAATCATTAATAAATCAGAAAAGCAGACATCATTAATCATACTACCTACAATTTGGTTCAGAAATACCTGGAACTGGGGTTATGATAACTACAAACCGCATTTAAGTTCGGAAGAATGCACCAATATAAAAATCAGCCATAAAGATGTAGAGATTAAAAATTTCTACGCAAAACAATCTCTCAATGCCCTATTCTGTGAAAATGAAACTAATAATGAAAGGCTTTATCAGTCGCCGAACAAATCTAAATATTGTAAAGACGGGATCAATGACTTTATCATCAACGGAAATACTTCAACAGTTAATCCACAAGATATTGGCACAAAAGCATCTTTTTTAATTGACGAACATTTTAACCCGAAAGAAAAAAAGACTTTTGAATTCAGGCTTTCTGATAAAGATTTAAATGAACCATTTGAAAATTTTGATGAGATATTTAATTCAAGAAAAACTGAAGCAGATGAGTTTTATGCCGAAATTCAAGACGGAATCGAAACCGATGATGAAAAATTGGTTCAGCGGCAAGCTTTTGCGGGTATGCTCTGGAATAAAATGTTTTATCACTATAATGTCGATAAATGGCTGAAAGGTGATCCTGCCGAACCGAAACCGCCAAAGTCAAGAGAGAAAATCCGTAATTACGATTGGAAACAACTCAATAATGAACATATTATTTCCATGCCCGATAAGTGGGAATATCCTTGGTATGCAACGTGGGATTTAGCCTTTCATACGATTAGTTTTTCGCTCATTGATCCTGATTTTGCAAAATATCAGTTGAAACTCTTTCTTTTCGAATGGTATATGCATCCGAACGGACAGCTTCCTGCATATGAATGGAACTTAAGTGATGTGAATCCGCCGGTTCATGCATGGGCAGTTTTCAGAGTGTTTAAAATTGATGAATATCTCAAAGGCAAACCTGATCTGGAATTTCTCGAAAGTGCCTTTCAGAAGCTTTTAATGAATTTTACTTGGTGGGTCAACAAAAAAGACAACAACGGAAACAATATTTTTGAAGGCGGATTTTTAGGACTCGACAACATTGGGGTTTTCGATCGAAATACCACACTTCCGAATGGTGAACATCTAGAACAGTCGGACGGAACAAGTTGGATGGCAATGTTTGCACTCAACATGATGAGAATAGCTTTGGAACTCGCTCAATACAACAGGGTTTATGAAGAAATGGCAACGAAATTTTTTGAACATTTTCTTTATATTGCCAATGCGCTCGATAATATGGGAGAAGAGCATTTCAGACTTTGGGATGAGGAAGATGAGTTTTTCTACGATGCAATTTCTTCTACCAAGGGAGATAATCAATTTTTAAAACTGAGAACGATTGTTGGATTGATTCCCATGTTTGCTGTTGAGGTTATTGATGACGAAATGATCGAAAAGCTCCCCAATTTTAAAAGCCGGATGAAATGGATTCTTGAAAACAAACCTGAGCTTGCTGCTTTGGTTTCGCATTGGGAAGTAAAAGGTGAAGATTCTAAACATCTGCTTTCACTTCTTCGTGGTCACCGATTAAAAAGATTGTTGAGCAGAATGCTGAATCCGAAAGAGTTTCTGAGTGATTATGGCGTTCGTGCTTTATCGAAGGAATACGAAGATAATCCGTATGAGTTAAATTTGAACGGAACAGATTATTTAGTAAAATATACACCGGCGGAAAGCGATAGTAGTCTTTTTGGTGGTAACAGTAATTGGAGAGGTCCGGTCTGGTTTCCGGTTAATTTTTTAATTATTGAAAGTCTTCAGCGTTTTTTCTTTTATTACAGTCCGGATTTTATGGTGGAATATCCTACCGGAAGCGGAAATTATTCAAATTTAGATCAGATTGCAGATTCTTTAGGAAAAAGACTGGCTCAATTATTTTTAAAAGACGAAGACGGAAACAGACCTTTCAACGGTCAGTATCCAAGATTCCAGACAGATCCAGATTTTAAAGATTATATTTTGTTTTATGAATATTTTCACGGAGACAACGGACGTGGAGTGGGAGCTTCGCACCAGACAGGATGGACTGGTTTGATCGCAAAAATTCTTCAGCCGAGATTTACCAAAAAAGAAATCGCTAAATCTGAAACTGAAATGCCAAAAAATACAGATTCTTAAATTCTACTCAAAAATCTGCTGAATGATTTCTAAAGAATTCGG
>Ga0163161_10003370_pt1 | contig 11209 bp, 11 predicted proteins | sample S45metaG_FD_129847 | JGI IMG/M metagenome (GOLD analysis project Ga0163161, IMG submission 129847) | Switchgrass rhizosphere microbial communities from Kellogg Biological Station, Michigan, USA - S4-5 metaG | ecosystem: Host-associated > Plants > Roots > Rhizosphere > Soil | place: USA... | reverse complement strand
GGCAAGCGCCTGGTTCGTCGAGGTCACGCTCCGAGGAACGGTTGCGCCCTTGAGGTCGGTGGCGAAGGCATTGCCCTGGCGATACCAGCGCTGGTCGAGATTGTGCCCGCCCATCATGATGGCGGCGCGGTCCTTGCCGGCCACGGCGACGTTGCGGCTGGCCGGCGAGACAGCTTTCAGCCGGTCACCGAGCGTCATCGCATTCAAATGCTTCACCGACACAGTGTAGTTGGTCGATGTAGAACCCGGAACGCTCTCATCCTCGGCGCAGTAGACGGCCTTGTCGGCACGCGGCGCGGCCCAGTCGACCCAGGCGTTGGCGACGATCCCGTTCGATCCCGGGCGTCTCGACGTCATGATGGTCGAATGACCCGGACAGGTCTCCGTCGCGGCGTGGCTCTGATAGCCATTGTGAAACACGGTGCCGCCGTCGATCAGCCGCCTGAACCCACCCGTGAACTGACCGCGATATTCATCGAACAGGTCTGCGGAAAATTGATCGACCGAGATCGCCAGGATCAGCTTCGGCGCATCGGGCTTCAGCGACTGGGCAGGCGCTACAGAGGGTGAACAAGCGGCCAGCGAGGCCGCAACGGCAAGACCAACCTTACGCACCCGCACTCTCCTCAATCCAGTTTGGCCCTGAGCCGCTCATTGACGACGCCCGGGTTGGCCTTGCCAGCCATGGCCTTCATCACCTGCCCGACGAAGAAGCCGAACAATTGCACCTTGCCGCTCTTGTATTCCGATACCTTGTCGGCGTTGGCGGCCAGGATTTTATCGATCTCCGCATCGATCGCACCGGTGTCGCTGGTCTGCTTGAGTCCGCGTTCCTCGACGATCTTGGACGGCGCATCGCCGGTTTCGAGCATGATCTCGAACACCTGTTTACCCAGCGTGCCGCTCAGCGTGCCGTCGGCCACCAGCTTCAGCAGTTCCGCGGCCTCCTGCGGCGAAATACCGGTGGTTGCCAGGGTCTCATTTCGCCGGTTCAGCGCCCCGAACAACTCCGCCACGACCCAATTGGCGCCCTGCTTGGGCTCAACGCCCGCCTCCAGAAGGGCATCGAACCACAGCGCGGTTTCAACCTCGGCGGTCAGCACGCTCGCATTGTAAGGCGTGACGCCAACGCCTTCGTAGCGCTTGCGCTTGTCGTCGGGCAGCTCGGGCAGGCTCGCCTTGCAGTCGGCAATGAATTCCTCGGTCAGCTCCAGCGGGAGAAGGTCGGGGTCCGGGAAATAACGATAATCGTGCGCGTCTTCCTTGGACCGCAGCGACCGCGTCACATTCTTGTCCGGGTCGTACAGCCGCGTTTCCTGGGCGACCCTGCCACCCTCCTCGATCAGCTCGATCTGCCGGCGCGCCTCATGCTCGATCACCGCCATGACGAAGCGGACGGAATTGACGTTCTTGGTCTCGGTCCGGGTACCGAATTCCTCGCCCGGCTTGCGCACGCTGACGTTGACGTCGGCGCGCATCGAGCCTTCCTCCATATTGCCGTCGCAAGAGCCGACATAGCGAAGGATTGACCTTAACTTGCGAAGATATGCCCCTGCTTCTGCAGGAGAACGCATGTCCGGACGTGAGACGATCTCCATTAGCGCCACGCCCGACCGGTTGAGGTCGACATAGGACATGGTCGGGTGCTGGTCATGCATCAGCTTGCCCGCGTCCTGCTCGACGTGGATGCGCTCGATACCGATTTGCTTGACGCTGTTCTCGTCTTTTTCGTCGAGCAGGATCTCGACTTCGCCCGGCCCGACCAGCGGGTGGTAAAGCTGCGAGATCTGATAACCCTGCGGCAAATCCGCGTAGAAGTAATTCTTGCGGTCGAACCGGCTCCAGCGGTTGATCACCGCGTCGAGCGCCAGCCCCGTGCGTACCGCCTGGCGGATGCACTCCCCGTTCGGCACCGGCAGCATCCCCGGCATCGCCGCATCGACAAGGCTCACCTGCGTGTTCGGCTCCGCGCCGAAAGCCGTTGCGGCCCCAGAGAAAAGCTTGGCCTTGCTGACAACCTGGGCGTGGACCTCAAGGCCGATCACGACCTCCCACGCGCCGGTTTCGCCTTTGATCCGATACTCGCTCACCACCATTTCTCCGGTCGCGCGGTGAATCCTGCCCGTTCCTCGATCGCCAGCGCCGCGTTGAGCACGCCCTGCTCGTCCAGTTCCTTGCCGATCAGGTGCAGGCCGAGCGGCAGCCCCTGCCCGTCCAGGCCGGCCGGGACGGACATGGCCGGCAGGCCCGCCAGGCTCGCGGGAACCGCGAAAACGTCGTTCAGGTACATGGCCAGTGGGTCCGACATCTTCTCCTGAAGGCCGAAGGCCGCCGACGGCGCGGTCGGGGTGAGGATGAAGTCGCACTCTGCGAAGGCTTCCCGGAAGTCGCGCTTGATCAGCGTCCGCACCTTCTGCGCCTTGGTGAAATAGGCGTCGTAGAAGCCGGCGCTCAGCACGTAGGTGCCGATCATGATGCGGCGGCGAACCTCGGCGCCGAAACCGGCGGCGCGGGTCGCGGCGTACATGGCGTCAAGGTTGCCGCCTTCCGGCGCCTCGCGAAGGCCGTAACGGACGCCATCATATCGGGCGAGGTTCGACGAGGCCTCGGCAGGTGCAATTATGTAATAGGTCGGCAGCGCATATTTGGTGTGCGGCAGGCTGATCTTGACCGGCTCGGCACCCGCATCGCGCAGCCATTCCACGCCTTTGTCCCACAGCGCGTCGATTTCCGAGGGGACGCCGTCGATGCGATATTCGACCGGAATACCGACCTTCTTGCCCTTCAGATCGCTCGACAACCCGGCTTCCCAATTCGGCACCGGCAGATCAAGGGAGGTCGCGTCCTTGGGGTCAAACCCTGTCATCGCCTCAAGCAGAATGGCGCAATCGCGGACCGTCTTGGCCATCGGGCCCGCCTGATCGAGCGAGGAGGCGAAAGCGACGATGCCCCAGCGCGAGCATCGGCCATAAGTCGGCTTGATCCCGCAAATGCCGGTGAAGGCCGCTGGCTGGCGGATCGACCCGCCCGTGTCGGTGCCGGTGACGCCAGCAGCCAGCCCCGCAGACAGCGCTGCCGCCGATCCGCCCGACGATCCGCCAGGGGTCAGGGCGGCATTGCCGCCGTCATTCCGCTTCCAGGGAGAAATCACCGGTCCATAGGCGCTGGTCTCGTTCGACGAGCCCATGGCGAATTCGTCCATGTTGAGCTTGCCCAGCATGCCCGCGCCCGCCGCCTTGAGCTTGCCCGAAACCGTGCTCTCATAGGTTGGCTTGAAGCCCTTCAGGATGTTGGATCCCGAAGTACTGTCGACGCCCTCGGTCGCGAACAAATCCTTGATGCCGAGCGGTACGCCCGACAGCGGTTTTAGCTCACCCGCAACCCGCGCCCGGTCGGCTGCATCGGCCGCGGCCAGCGCCAGCTCCGGCGTCTCGACCGTATAGGCATTCAGCGAACGGCCGGCGACCACCGCGGCATTGTAAGCCTCGGCCACCTCGCGCGCGGAGAAATCGCCCGCGCCGATCCCGTCCCGCAACTCGGCGATCGTCTTTGTCGTCAGCTCGGACACTATTCGATCACCTTCGGCACGGCAAAGAAGCCATGCTGGGCTTCAGGCGCGTTCTTCAGCACGTCGTCGCGGCAGTCGCCGTCGTTGACGACGTCGTCCCGAAGGCGAAGCTCATTGTCGATGACGGCGGTCAGCGGCTCGACGCCGTCGGTGTCGACCTCGCCCAGCTGCTCGACCCACTTCAGGATATTGTTGAATTCGGGCACCATTTTCTCGACCTCGGCATCGCTCATGGCGATACGCGCGAGCTTGGCGACATGGCGCACCTGATCTGCGTTCACGGACATGGACGGCGCGATAGCGGCGGCCACCGTGCCGGGCAAGGCTGACCGGCGTTGCCTTTTGGCTCGACGCTGGCAAACTCATGTGAAGGCAAACGGGGGGACGACCAGTGTCATCCGGCGACTTCACTATCGGACTGATGACCATCATCACCGGCCTGGCGATCGCAGACATGGTGGCGAGTACGCACGTTCTGTTCATGAACAGGGAACGAGTCCGCTGGGACTGGCTTGCCCTCCTCGCCGCGACATTCGTCTTCATGCTGATCGTCAGCAGCTGGGGGATCAGCTACCGAACGATGGCCAACCAGAATATCAATCCGCCGCTCTGGTTGTTCGTCCTTGGATTGTCGCAAATCATCCCCTTGTACTTGGCAGCACGGGCATCGCTGCCGGACGCGGTGGACGAAGGAGGCGTCTCGCTTGCCGATCATTATGCAAAGCACCGACGCTATTTCTGGGGGTCGATCGCGTTCACCTATTTCATGTTCGTCGCCTACGGCGTCTATGTCCTGGGTGCAGGCGGCTTGTCAGTGACCTATTTGTCGCCGGCGGCCCAGCTGGTCATGATGGCGGCCCTGATCCTGAGGCCGAACCGCCGCCTTCACACCATCCTGTTACCGGTCATCTTCCTCTTGTTCTGTTATAACCACCTGATCAATCCGATGTTCTCCGATCAACACTGGCTTGCCGGTCCGCGAGTGCTCACCTAACGCCGCCGCCCATGTGTGCGCGCCGCTTCCTGATTTTCGTCTTTTTCCTGATCCTGCTGGTCGTTGGCGGTGCGTTCGCCATTTACCTGTGGGGCGGCAGCGTCCTGCTGACGCAGGCGACACCAAAGGGCCATTTCGAAGCGAAGGACGCGGGTGCCGGGCCGGATTACAGCTTGCCCGCGAACTGGGCCGCTCGGCCGGATATGCCAGTGGATGCAGATCCGTCGCGCTGGCTGCCGGATGCTTATGCTGCAACTACCCTGCCTGAGCAGAAGGCTGCGGTCTTCTTCATCCACCCCACCACCTATCTGCAGCGCGACCACTGGAATGCGCCCATCGAAATCGGTGGCGAAACTGAAACACGCACTCAGCTCTTCGTCCGCAGCCAGGCAAGCGCCTTCAACGGTGTTGGCAATGTCTGGGCGCCTCGCTATCGCCAGGCCGCCTACGGCGCCTTCCTGCTGAAGAGCGAGGATGCCAACGAGGCGCTCGATCTGGCCTATCGCGATGTGCGCTCGGCCTTCGACGAGTTCCTCCGCGGCAATCCGTCCGGTCCGATCATCCTGGCCGGGCACAGCCAGGGTTCGCTGCACCTCCTGCGCCTGCTCGCCGACCGTAAGGAGCAACTGAGAGGCCGCTTGGTCGCCGCCTATGTCGCCGGCTGGCCGGTCGGCATTCAGTCCGACTTGCCCGCGACGGGCCTTTCGCCATGTGCACAACCCGACCAGGCCGATTGCGTCCTCAACTGGCAGAGCTTCGGCGAACCGGCGAACGCATCCCTGGTGACCAATTCCTGGGTCGGCACGCGCGGCCTCGCGGGCATCAAACGGCAGCAGGCCGACATGCTTTGTGTGGATCCGGTCAGCGGCCAGCAGAACGGCAGGTCGCAGCCTGGCGATAATCCGGGATCCCTAGTGCCGACGCCCGATCTTGCTTCAGCCACTCTCGTCACCGGCCAAGTCGGCAGCCGCTGCGATCACGGCTTCCTGATGATGGGCGGCACGATCCCGCCGCTCGGGCCCTTCGTGCTCCCCGGCAATAACTATCACGTCTACGATTACGCGTTGTTCTGGGGTGCGATCCGGCGCGATGCGGAACGGCGGCTGGTGGCATGGAGCAAGCATTGATCACCGCCTCCGCCGCCGAATTCGCCGAGGCGCTGCCAAACGCCGGCGTACTTGCAGGCCTCGATGTCGGCACCAAAACGATCGGACTTGCCCTCTGCGATGCCGGCTGGAGCTTCGCTGGCCCGGCTGAAACCATTCGCCGCACCAAGTTCACAAAAGACCTTGAGGCGCTGAAGTCATTTGTTACCACCCATCGCGTCGCCGGGCTGGTCGTCGGCCTGCCACTCAACATGGACGGCACCGACAGCCCCCGAACCCAATCAGTGCGAGCATTCGCCCGCAACCTTGCCCCCCTAGCCCTGCCGGTCCTTCTCTGGGACGAGCGCTGGTCGACCCAGGCCGTCGAGCGGGCGATGATCGACGCCGACGTCAGCCGGGCCAAGCGCGCCGAGGCCGTCGACAGGCTCGCCGCCGCCCATATCCTCCAGGGCGCCATCGACGCGCTGGCCAATTTGCCGCCAGCCCGTTAGGCCGTCGTTTTCATGGACCTGATCTCGATCGACGATCTGACCGACGCGCAGATCGCCACGATTCTCGACGAGGGCGACCGCTGGTTCGCCTTCAACCGCCAGCCGCGGCGCAACGATCACCGGCTCGACGGCCTCACCATCCTCAATGCCTTTTTCGAGAACTCGACCCGCACCCTGCTAAGCTTCGAAATCGCTGCCCAGCGTCTCGGCGCACAGATGGTGACGATGCAGGTCGAGATGAGCTCGATCAAGAAGGGAGAGACGCTGGAGGACACGGCGCGGACATTGAACGCCATGCGCCCCGATGCGCTGGTGATCCGCCACGGCACCAGCGGCGCGCCGAGAAACGTCGCGGGCATCATGGATTGTCCTGTGATCAATGCGGGCGATGGCACCGGCGAGCATCCGACTCAGGCCCTGCTAGATGCCGCGACCATCCGCCGCCATTTCGGCCGGGTCGAAGGCCTCAGGGTCGCAGTCTGCGGCGACCTCGCTCACAGCCGCGTCGCCCGTTCGAACGGCAAACTCCTGTCCCGTCTGGGCGCGGATGTCCGTTTTGCCGGCCCGCCGCCCCTGCTGCCCCCCGATTTCGAGGGTTCAGGCTCGATCGACGAAGCCGTCGAAGGCGCCGACGTGGTGATGATGCTCCGGATCCAGCGCGAGCGGCTGGACGAAGATTTGAACGATGCCCCCGGGGAATATCTCGCCCGCTATGGCCTGACTGCGGAACGGCTGGCGAAGGCCGCGCCCGATGCTGTCGTCATGCACCCAGGCCCAATCAACCGCGGCGTCGAAATCGACGGCAGGCTGGCCGACGACCCGAAACGGTCATTGATCATCACTCAGGTCGAGATGGGCGTGGCCGTGCGAATGGCCTGCCTGGACCTCCTCGCCGCCGAGCGCCTCGCTTAGAGCGAAGCGAGGCGGACCGGAGCGTCGCCTGCGGTGTCGCGAACGAAGCAGCTGCCACCGGCGCTCTTCAGCGAAGCGCAGAAGTCGCGAGCCTGGGCATCGCTGGCGAATCCCTTGACCGACAGGCGGTAGACGGTGCCCTTGGCGCTTTCGAAGCGGGCCGTGCTGGGATCGTAACCGCGCAGCGCGGGGTATTTCTTCGAGATGTTGTTCCAGGCGACATGGACGAAGTTGCTCGACGAATAGGCGCCAAGTTGGACGACCGCATTGCTATTGCCACGGACCGGCTTGGCGAAGCTCGCCTTGCGGAACAGGTTGGATGCACGCGGGCTGAGGCCCGGCTTGGCTTCCGCAAGAACCGGGGTGGGTTTGGACTTCGCCTTTGCAGCCTTCACGACTGGCGGCGGAGCGACCGGCGCCGGATCGGCGTCAGCAACGGCAATCGGCTCGGGAGCAGGCTCGACCGGGGCAGAAGCATATTCGACCGGAGCCGGAGCCGGCGCAGCGGCTTGCTGGACCATCGGCGGCACAGCCTCAAAGGCCGGCGCAGGCGCAGGTACCGGCTCGGCGGCCGCAAGGCGGACATCCTGCTGAGGCGCGTTAAGCGCCAGGCGAACCGGTTGTCCCGGATCGGCGGCGGCAGGCGTAACGCCGGTCAGGGCGGCGACCTGGTCGAAGGCATGCGCTGGCTTGGCAAAACCCATCCACTGCTGAATGCGTGCATCGACCTGGTCGGCCGGAATGTCTTGCGAAGCGACCGTCTTCGCGGCGGTCCATTCGCCCTGCAGCGCATAAGCGAGCGCCAAATTCTGGCGGACGCGGGAATCGGCGCCCGGCGCGCGGGCTGCCGTTTCCAGCACATTGGCTGCCATCTGCGGCTGGCCGGCAAGCGCCAGCGCCAGGCCGTAATCCGAAGGATCGAGCGAGTTGCGCGCCGAATCGAGCAGCGCCATGGCCTCAGCGGACTTGCCCTGCGCGACCGTCACCAGCGCCAGCTTGAGGACAACCTGCGCCTGGCCGCCATTCAGCGTCAGCGAGTCCTTGTAGGCGGCTTCAGCCGAGGCAAAACGCCCGGCGGCAAAATAGGCATTGCCAAGAAGTGTCCGGAAATCCGCTTCGCCCGGCGTGCCGGCAACCGCCTGCTCGGCGAAGTCCACCGCCGCAGCACTATCGCCGCGGGACAGCGCATCCTGCGCACGAAGCGCGAGGCCGGCCTTGCTCGAGACTGGCGCAATCGCTGCAGTGTGCAGGTTGGCGGACGGGTGGGCGCAGGCGCTCAGGGCGCCGATCAGCCCCAAAGCGGTGAGTGCGGATCCGAAGTTCTTCACCATGTCATCACCTCTTTATGTGTCTCAGGCCTGCGCCTGTTTCTTGGGCGCGCGTTCGGCCATCGATTCGAGCTCGGGCATTTCGTTCAGCAGGCGATCGACAGCGTCGGTTACCAGCTGCTGGGCGGACCGACCGTTGACCGCACATGCCAGGCGCAGCTTCAGGTGCCGCGACGGGTCGAGCCGCAGCGTAAAGGCTGCCTTGGCGCCGGTACCGGGTGCCGAACGTGCCCGCGGTTGGCGGCGCGGACGAGCAATTGCCTGTTGCTTGGCCGGTTCCGGCATGCGGACCACGGCCTCGACGTCCACCAGTTCGGCAGTTTCGTCGAATTCCTCGTCGGCATCCTCTGCATCTTCGTTCTCACCGACGACCAGGCGATCGACGATTTCGGCCTGCTGCTCGTGCACGGGTGAACCGACCGGGGTCAGGGCCGCCAGCGGATTGCGCGTCGGATGAGGCGTCAGTTCTTCGCCGAATGCGTCATGCTCTTCGTCGCGGGGTGCTTCGGCGGCCTTGGGCGGCTCAAAGCCCATGTCGTTCCAACCGAGGTCCTCAAGGCCGCTGCCGGTCTGGGCGCCAAAGCCCTGGGGCCGCATGGCCGGTCGGGCAGCACCCTTGCGGGCCAGCAATCCGGAAGAGAGGGAGGCGAAAGGCTTGGGTTCACTGTTCATGGTGGTACGCGCCCCTTACTGGCCGACCACCCGGCGGCCGAAGCCGCCGACGGGACGTGGGCTGGCAGCGCCGATACCGGGCGCAGCATTCGGCGCCGCGAAGACTGTGCGGCGGAAATTCTTTTCGAGACGGTCGGAGATGTAATCCCACAGCTCGACGACCTCGCGGGCGGAGCGTCCGTTGGGATCGACTTCCATCACCGTGCGTCCGTCGATCATCGAGGCTGCGAAATCGGTGCGGTGATGGACGGTGACCGGAGCAACGGTGCCATGCTGCGACAATGCGACAGCGGCTTCGTAAGTGATCTTGGCCTTGGGCGTCGCGGCGTTGACGACGAAGATCAGCGGCTTGCCCGCGCGATCGCACAGGTCGACCGTGGCGCCGACGGCGCGCAAATCGTGCGGGCTCGGGCGGGTCGGGATGACAATCAGCTCGGCTACGGCGATGACGCTCTGGATCGCCATGGTGATCGCCGGGGGCGTATCGATGACGGCCAGGCGGAAGCCCTGTTGGCGGAGCACTTCAAGGTCGGAGGCAAGCCGCGCGACGGTGGTTTGCGCGAAGGCGGGCATTTCGTCCTGCCGTTCGTTCCACCAATCGGCAAGGCTGCCCTGGGGATCGATGTCGATCAGGCAGACGGGGCCGGCACCGGCCATCTGCGCCTGCACCGCCAGATGTCCGGACAGGGTCGTCTTGCCCGATCCGCCTTTCTGCGATGCCATTGCCAGAACGCGCATTCTATTCCCCTCGCCTTATTTCACGCTGATCAGGCTGCCACCTGACAGGAAAGCCCCTAAATATTGGTTAATGCGATCCCGACCTTGTTGCCGGGGCCGCGCCTTCTGTAAGCTGCCGCAAATCGGCCTGTTCGCGTGGGAGATCCCATAAATGCGGTTAAGGATTGTCATCGCTGGAGTTGCGATCGCCCTCGGCTCATCAGCCTCCGCTCAGGCCCCGACCGTGAAGTCGGGTGTCGAAGCGTGGCAGCGCGGCGATCATGCCAGCGCCGTCGCCATCTGGCGCAACCTTGCCGAAAAGGGGAATGTCGATGCCGCCTTTGACCTCGGCCAGGCCTATCGCCTTGGCAAAGGCGTCCCCGCCGACAGCTCGCAGGCCAAGCGCTGGCTCGAGGTCGCCGCCAAGAAGGGCCACACCGACGCCCAGGTCAGCCTCGGCCTTTTGCTTTTCGACAGCGGTGACCGCACAACTGCCATGACCTGGCTGAAGAGGGCCGCCGAGAAAGGGGAACCCCGCGCATTGCTCGTCGTCGGGACCGCGCTGTTCAACGGCGACGGCCTGCCACAGGACCCCGTGCTCGGATACGCCTACGTCAGCCGCGCCGCTGCCCAGGGGCTGGCGCCGGCGAAATCGACCCTCACCGAAATGGACAAGATTATGACGGTCGAGGAGCGGCAGAAGGGCGTCGCCATCGCTCTCGCTGCCGCCAAGGGCAAAGCACCGAAGCCGAGCACGAAAGCGTCGCCGGCACCAAAGGCCGCGGCCAAGACACCGCCTTCCGTCGCAAGCGCCCCAGTCGAAAAGCCGCCCGTGAAATCCGAAACGGCCAAGGCCGTGCCAGCGAAAGGCAATTGGCGAGTTCAACTCGGCGCGTTCTCAACCAGGGGAGCGGCGGAGGGCCTCTATAAGAAACTGTCCGCGAATGGCGCGCTATCGGGCCGGCAGGCTTTTTACATCCCGGTTGGCAAGATCACGCGCCTGCAGGCCGGGCCGTTCGAAAGCCGTGCCGCGGCTACGTCGGCCTGCGCTCGGTTGGCCCCGCAAGCCTGTTTTGCTGTCGAGGCGCGTTAGTCGATCACCCAATGCCGGCGGCCGATGTCGGCGGCCCATAGCAGCGCATCGAGCCCATGATGGTCGAGCCGTGCGTCGGCGGCATCGGCCAATGCCGGCTTGGCGCGATAGGCAACTCCCAGCCCCGCCGCTTCAACCATCGCGATGTCGTTTGCCCCGTCGCCGATGGCCAAGGTCATTTCGGGTTCCAGACCCAGACGCTCGCGCGCTTCGACCAGCGCTTCGCGTTTGACGGTGGAATCGACGATGCGCCCGACAACCTTGCCGGTTAGCTCGCCGTCCCGAACGCCAAGCACATTGGCCTCGAAACGATTGAACCCGACCGTTT
>Ga0163161_10003366_pt1 | contig 11214 bp, 11 predicted proteins | sample S45metaG_FD_129847 | JGI IMG/M metagenome (GOLD analysis project Ga0163161, IMG submission 129847) | Switchgrass rhizosphere microbial communities from Kellogg Biological Station, Michigan, USA - S4-5 metaG | ecosystem: Host-associated > Plants > Roots > Rhizosphere > Soil | place: USA... | reverse complement strand
TTAATACAATTGAAGCGTTTGCATCACGTTTGATCTCATAGACGATACGGATACCATCTTTATTCGATTCATCTTTGATGTTAGAGATACCTTCGATTTTTTTCTCTCCAACCAGTTCAGCCGTACGCTCAATCATCATGGCTTTATTAACCTGATAAGGGATTTCAGTTACGATGATCACCTCGCGGTCTTTCAGCATTTCGATTTCAGCTTTGGCACGCATTACAATACGGCCACGTCCGGTTTCAAAAGCCTCCTTTACACCAGTATATCCATAAATAATACCACCTGTAGGGAAATCCGGAGCTTTTATAAACTTCATCAATTCTTCTACAGTGATCTCTTTATTGTCTATATAATTTACAATACCATCAATTACCTCAGTTAAATTGTGTGGCGCCATATTGGTGGCCATACCTACAGCAATACCAGATGAACCATTGACCAGCAGATTTGGAATCTTAGCCGGCAAAACGGTTGGCTCCTGTAAAGTATCATCAAAGTTCAACTGGAAATCTACGGTATCTTTATTGATATCGGCCAGCATTTCTTCTGCGATTTTGGAGAAACGAGCCTCCGTATAACGCATCGCTGCCGGTGAATCTCCATCTATGTGTCCAAAGTTTCCCTGTCCGTCTACCATCGGGTAACGTAAGCTCCAGTCCTGGGCCATACGAACCATCGTAAAATATACCGATGAATCACCATGCGGGTGATACTTACCCAGTACTTCACCCACGATACGTGCAGATTTCTTATGCGGTTTAGTGCTTGTTACCCCCAGATCGAGCATTCCGTATAAAACACGGCGATGTACTGGTTTTAATCCATCTCGTACATCAGGTAAAGCTCTTGATACAATAACAGACATCGAATAATCGATATAAGCAGACTTCATCTGCTCGTCTATATTAATTTTAATAATCTTGTCGTCTTCCTGATTTTCTAAATCTTCTGCCATAAAGTAATGTTCGTTAAAAACGATTTAAATAAGGTAATGTTATAACCTTGCGAATTTAATAAAATATTGCCGTTTAAACGTATTGTGGAAAAATATTAAACCCAGTTAATGCCTTTTTTGAGTTTACTTAAAGTGTCAGCTTCGGGCGTATTTTCTTCTGGCTGAAAGTTATAGATCCATTTAGCTAAAGGAGGTAAACTCATGAGTATAGATTCTATCCTTCCGTTAGTTTCCAGGCCGAATTTGGTGCCGGAATCATAAACAAGGTTAAATTCGGCATATCTGCTTCTTCTTACATACTGCCACTCCTGCTCCTGCTCCGTATATTCCTGATCACGGTTACGGTCAATGAGCTCGGTGTAGACCGGAGCAAAAGTGTTTCCTACCTCCACCGAGAAGTTTAAAAGTTCGTCAAAAGACAGGCCGGTATTCTCCGGTTTTAAGCGATCATAGAAAATCCCTCCGATTCCCCTGGTCTCTTCCCTGTGTTTAATGAAAAAATAGTCGTCAGCCTGTTGTTTAAACTTGCCGTAGAAAGACGGATCAAAACGATCACAGGTTTGTTTCAGCAAATGATGAAAAAACCTTGCATCGGTATCTATCACATAATGCGGAGTCAGATCGATTCCTCCACCAAACCATCTGGTTTGTTCATCCATCTCAAAATAACGAATATTCATATGGATAATAGGTACAAACGGGTTTTTAGGGTGCATTACTATAGACACGCCGGTTGCGAAAAACTCATCATTCTGAACATTGAAAGCCTTTTTTACAGCATCAGGCAGTTTGCCATGAACAGCAGAGAAGTTAACACCGCCTTTCTCAATGACATTTCCATTCTGGAGGATTCTTGTACGGCCACCGCCGCCACCTTCCCTGTTCCAGATCTCTTCTTCAAATTTGGATGCCCCGTCCGCCTGTTCAAGTGCAAGACAAATTTCGTCCTGAATTTGCTTATATCTGGATACAATCTCTTCTTTAAAAATCATAGTCAAAGTTAACCTTAATGAAGCGCTAAATGGCTTTAAAATTGCAGATAGTACATTTTTTTGACACTATTCTTCTACAAAATTAAGATCTCTTCCAAAGGTTTCATCTAAATTATACAAAGCAATATAGGCAAGGCCAACTGTAATTACAGCTACACAAACTGCTGCATTGATGATGCCCAGGTTTCCTCTTAGCCATTGAAATAACATGCTGACCAAAATTAAAGAACCACGAACCATATTAGGCACACTTGTAGTTACCGTGGCACGCAGATTTGTGCCAAATTGTTCGGCAGAAATGGTTACAAAAACAACCCAGTAGCCGGTAAAAATTCCAAAGAAAACACATAAAATATAGAAATTGGTGGCGGTCCATCCGGTATTAAATAAGAAAAACATGATGGACAGAAAGGTTAATGTGAGGAATACGAATACAATTTTTCGCCTGTTTTTGAAAATCTGGCTCAGGGCTCCGGCCAGAAAATCGCCTAATGATATACCTATGTAAGTAAACATAACCCCTTTTCCGTTGTCCAGGACATCTTTCGCATACAGCGCTTTTCCAAAATCTGGAGCTGCGCCGACTAAGATTCCCACAACGAACCACAAAGGCACTGCAATTAAAATGCAGTTCAAATATTTGAAAAAACGTTTCCTGGTAAAAAGCATCAGAAAATTGCCCTTGGATACCTCTTTTTTAGCCATACTTTCAAACAGACCAGATTCAAACACCCCGATTCTGAGCAAGAGTAAGATAATGCCGAGCCCTCCACCTACGAAAAATGCAGTTCGCCATTCAAAGAAATCGCCAACAAGATAAGCGGCAACTGCCCCCATCAGACCGATACCCGCGACGAGCATCGTACCGTATCCCCTTTTCTCTTTGCTCATGCTCTCACTAACCAACGTAATTCCCGCACCCAATTCACCAGCTAAACCTACACCTGCAATAAATCTGAAGAAGGCATACATCGGTATGGAGGTTACAAAACCATTGGCAATATTGGCTATGGAATACATTAAAATGGAACCGAAGAGTACGGACAGCCTGCCCTTTTTATCGCCCAGGATACCCCAGAGAATCCCTCCAATGAGTAAACCGGCCATTTGCCAGTTCATGAGATTGAAGCCGGTGTCTGTGAGTTTGTCCGGGCTTACTCCCAGAGCAGTGAGACTTTTGTTCTTTATGATCAAAAACAAAAGCAAATCATAAATATCAACAAAATAGCCAAGTGAGGCTACAAGGATTAGAAAAAATAAGTTCTTATTCTGTTTCAAGGCATTCATTACGGTTTGATTTGGTTTTTTGAAAGTACAAACAAAATCAAATAATGCCACAAATTAAATATAAAAAAAAAGCTCCCCGGTCTTCTGGGAAGCTTTGAAGAGCAGAGCTACATCTTTTTTGTAGTATCCGGAGGAGTAGTCTTCGTTGTGTCGATCATCTTTTTGGAGGTGTCCGTTGTCTTTATCGTAGTATCCGTGGTTGTACTTGTACTGTCCTTGGTTTCCGTCGCATTTTTTGTTGAATTGCATGCTGAAGCGAGTATAATCATAGAGCCCGCAACTGCAAGACTTAAAACTGTCCTTTTCATAGTTTGATTTTTTAATGTCAATGAAACAATCAAGATGCGTTCATAGCATTTTGATTAAAAACTAACTAATAAACAGTGTCTAAGGGAAAAAGTTTTAAAAACTAATGATGCATTTTCAGCTTGTCTAAAAGCTCTGGAGAAACATTTTCAGCATATGCACCATAGGCATCTATTAATACACCCTTGAGATTGCCAACGGGCGAAGATATAGCATATATAACAGCACTGTCTGCCGGATCATTCATGCCTTCAAACCGATAAAATTCTTCGATTTCAAATTCTTCGGGCATGAGCCTTAAATCAATAGATTTACACTCAATGCAGTCTGGTTGTAATGTGAAATCATATTCATAACCTCTTTTGCCAAGGTCTTCTACTGCTGCTGTAACTGTTTCGTAAATATACATACACTAATTTACCTAAAATTTACGCTAACATCATACATTTAATTTAAAAGTTCAATAATCTTTTCGATATTTAAGCGTCATGGTTGTATCAGAAAAAACCCTTAAATGGGCCTTGTGCTTTTACCCTCCCCTGTTCTTTCAGAGAATTTGGATCCGGAAATTCCACAAAGACTTTAGAGGTGTAGATGTTAAGATCAGTAAAAGCATTTTAAACCGCAATTATAATGGCTCCATTTATGGAGGAACTATATATGGAGCGACAGATCCTTTTTATGCACTGTTGTTTGATCAGCTGCTTCAGCGCCAGGGATTTAAGGTAAGGGTATGGCTAAAGAGCGCGTCTATACAATATCTTAAGCCTGGTCGTACCCATCTTTACTTTACTATTTTGATTACGGACGAAATGCTCAATGAAGCCATTGAGTCGTTAAATACTACAGGGAAGTTTGTTAAAGCATACCCTATGGAACTTTTTGATAAAAAAGGAGAATTGTGTGCGACGGTAATGAATGAGGTTTATGTAAGGAACCTGCATCATGGGGAAAAACCGGCAGTTGCTTATTAATGGGATTACGGAACTTAAGTATGGTTTATGAACATCAGAAAGTTAATATTACAGGGAGAAGGAACGACACTAGATTTCAAAAAAACAATAACAAACGTAGAGAAGATTGCCAAAAGTCTTGTGGCTTTTGCAAATAATAAAGGCGGGCAGTTGCTTATTGGTGTAGCCGACGATGGAACTATAAAAGGTGTGAAATCTGAGGACGAAGAGAAATACATGATCACTAAGTCAGCGCATCAATATTGCAGACCGGCTATAGAGCCTGAATTTGAAGAGATTTATGTGGAAGACAAACTGGTATTATTGGTCAGAATTCATGCAAGCGATACCAAACCACACTATGCTCTTGACGAGAACAAAAAGTGGTGGGTATATTTCAGGGTGAACGACAAAAGCATATTGGCCAGCAAGGTTATTGTAGACGTATTAAAAAAGGGGAATAAAGAAACCGGACAACTGATTTCCTATACCGATCATGAAAAAAAGCTGTTTGATTTTTTGAAAGAGGAAAAAAGAATTACCCTTAGGGAATTCAGTAAAATTACAAGAAGTTCTAACAGGCATGCCCAGAAAATTTTAGTGAATATGATCCTTGCAGGTGTGCTTTTACCACATACTTCAGAAAAGGAAGAATACTTTACAATGGCAGATTCCAGTAAATAGCCTTATCTTTGCTGTTTATCTACCATTTCCTTTTTTTATGCTCCAGACTCTTTATTCCAGGTACAAGCCCTATTATTCTGACAATTTAAGACTTGCCATGCCGATTGTTGTTTCGCAATTGGGGCATACTCTGGTCCATATGGCCGACAGTGTGATTGTGGGACATTTTGCAGGAACCATTCAACTGGCAGCCGTATCCCTAGTCAACAGCCTTTTTATGCTCGTATTGGTGCTGGGGTTGGGAATTTCTTACGGATTGACGCCGCTGATTGCCAGGGAGAACGGAAGTAAAAATTATGATGAATGCGGTAAATTGTTAGTTAACAGTCTTTTACTAAATGTGATCACTGCGGCGCTTCTCTATTGCTTTGTGCATTTTGGAACCCTGATCATTATTGACCATATCGGGCAGTCGCCTGAAGTTGTGGCCTATGCAAAGCCATATCTTGGATACCTTGCAGTTTCCATTATTCCGCTTATGATATTTCAGACCTTTAAACAATTCGCCGAAGGTCTCGGTTTCACCAAACAGGCTATGTTTGTATCTATTTGGGGAAATCTGATCAACATCATTCTGGGGATCATCTTTGTAAAGGGGATGTTCGGTATAGCGCCTATGGGTGTAAAAGGCGTAGGTTTAAGTACGCTGATAGATCGGTGCCTGATGGCTGTGGTAATGTGTATTTATATTCTCCGTTCACAATATTTTAAAGCCTATATCAAAAGTTTTAAGCTTAAATACCTGAACAGACAGCTGGGCACAAAAATTGTAAAAATTGGGGCGCCAGTGGCACTTCAATATTCTTTTGAAATCAGCGCATTCAGCGGAGCCGCCATCCTGATCGGAACGATTGGTGCTGTAGAACAAGCGGCTCACCAGGTCGCTATCAATCTTGCCTCCATAACCTATATGCTCGCCAGTGGAATTGCCTCTGCAGCAACGATTAAAACAGGCAACAATCTTGGGAAAAAGAATTTTATCGACCTCAGGAATTCGGCTGTGGCGAGTTATCATGTGATTATCGGGTTTATGAGTTTAACGGCGCTCATGTTTGTGGTCGCTAATCATATACTCCCTTATATCTATACGGAGGATCTGGCGGTGATTCATATTGCAGCCCAATTGCTGATAATTGCAGGATTTTTCCAGTTGTTTGATGGTACACAAGTTGTCGGTCTGGGGGTATTAAGAGGTATCGGCGATGTAAATGTGCCCACATTGATCACCTTTATTGCCTACTGGATCATTGGAATTCCTTTAGGCTATCTTCTTGGAATTAAACTCGGCCTAGGCGTAAACGGCATCTGGTATGGATTAACATTTGGCCTGCTTACCGCATCGATATTGTTGTTTCTCCGTTTTCAGAAAAAAACAAAATACTTAGCTTCCCATGCTTAAAAATAATAACCCTCATCTGGAGATCCGTCCGGATGAGGGTTATTGTTTTTATTTGTGTTCAATTTTATAAATCGTCGTTTGTTTGTAAGTCTCCCCAGGCAACAACACCGTAGTTGGAAACTCAGGAATATTAATCCCGTTAGGATGGTGTTGCGTTTCTACACAAAAAGCGCCATATGGTCCATAATTCCTGCCACCCTTGCCCTTCTGTACATTCAGATATTTTGAGGTATAAAAATGGGCAACTGGTTCAGTAGTAAATATAGAGAGTTTCAATCCGCTTTTTTCTTCAGTTGTTTCAGAAGCCAGAGAAAGCTCCCCATAATTGCCGTCAAGAACAAATGATTGGTCATATCCCTCCTGGGCATCCCAGTCGGCACCTATCAATTTAGGGCCCAGGAAATCATATCTGGAGCCCTCTACAGGAATAAGCACACCAGTAACAACGTAGTTGTCGTCTTGCTGTAAATAATGGCTTGCAGGCATTCTGTGTGTGTGGTTTTCTATATTTCCTCCATCTGGAGATAAATTGAAATAACCATGGTGCGTCAAATTAATGGCAGTAGGCTGATCAGTTTCTGCTCTGTAATCAAGTATAAGTTCGTTTTCTTCTGTCAGTTTGAAGGTCAGTTGAACCGTTAAATTTCCTGGAAATCCTTCCTCGCCATCTGCACTGACATACTGTAAAGTTAAACTTGGATCAGTTGTAGGCAATATATCCCATACTTTCCTATCAAAACCAATTTTTCCACCATGGAGACAATCCTTTCCATTTGTCTGCGGAAGCTGGTAAGACTTTCCATCAATGCTAAACCTGCCATCTTTTACGCGGTTTGCATATCGTCCGATGACCGCACCCAAATAAGGATAGTCCGCCAGATAATCTTCACTGATGTAGCCAGAAAAATCGTCAAAACCAAGTACGATGTCTTGCTTCTCTCCTTTCGCATTAACGGTAATGAAATGACTGATTATTGCACCGTAATTGTATATTTTAACGTAAGTCCCTTGTTTATTAATGAGTTCAACGGCAAAAATTTCTTTTCCATCAATTACATGTCCGGTCTTTATTAGGTTTGCTTTCATCTGCTTATTTTATTAGGCTTTATAATTAACAATACTATCAATACTTTACTAAAACAAAGAACTTAATTTTATTTTTTTTAATGATCACAGGTTTACCGATCCGGCTTTTTAAACAACGATGGAAACTATTATCAGTAATATAATTATACTTTTGTAGCGGTAATATCATGGTGTGATTGATGAAATATTAAAATTTTAATGGAGAAACTAAAGTTAGACGATCTGAACAGGGTAAGTGTTGAAGAATTTAAAGAACAGGATAAATTACCTGTGGCCGTAGTTCTGGATAATGTAAGAAGTATGCATAATGTAGGATCTGTCTTCAGGACTGGTGATGGCTTCGCCATAGAGAAATTGGTGCTTTGCGGTATCACAGCTTGCCCTCCCCATAGGGAAATTGAAAAAACGGCCTTAGGAGCAACTTTATCTGTTGATTGGGTACATTTCGAAAAAACCACAGAAGCAATAAAGAACTTGCGGAGTAATGGATATACCATCATAGCCATAGAACAAGCCAAAAACAGTACAATGCTCAATACATTTACACCAGACCCGGAAAAAAAGTATGCACTGATTTTCGGTAATGAGGTAGATGGAGTGAGCGATGAAGCCATGTCAATGATAGATGAGTGTATAGAAATCCCTCAATTTGGCACAAAACATTCTTTCAATATTGTCATATCAGCAGGGATAGTTCTTTGGGATTTCTTTGCCAAACTTAGATTATAAATCAAGGCCTATGGATCATGCATTATTAAAGAAATTACTGATAAAACCTGGATACACGCTATTGTTATGCCATCCGCCCGAAGATATACAGTCTATAATGGGCGATGTTCCTGAGGCAATAAAACTCAGTTACAAAGACGATCGCAGTTATGATGCAGCATTGGTCTTTGTAAGGCACGAAGAAGAATTGGCGGCCCAGCTCCGAATGCTGTCAGCCACATTGAAACCCCATACCGTGCTTTGGATAGCCTATCCCAAAAAAAGCTCTGGAATTAAAACGGATATGAACATGATGGGACCTTGGGATGGTGTTAAAGAATTTAATATGAGTCCATGTGCCTCTGCATCAATCAATGAAGTCTGGACAGCGATAAGATTAAAACCTCAGGACCAGATCAAACCATCCGGGCTGGCCAACTCGAGCATAAAAAATAATGCATATTCGACGTTTATAGACGTGGAGCATAAACAGATCATTTTACCTGAGGATTTGAAGCATGAACTGGAGAAACATAAGGAAGCTTATCATTTCTTTACGCAGCTGGCCTGGAGTCATAAAAAAGAATATGTGCTTTGGATCTTGACCGCAAAACAGGAAAAGACCAGAATATCAAGGATTCAAAAGATGATTGAACTGCTGATAGACAAAAAGAAAAATCCTTCCGATAAATAAAAAGAGAGACCAGTATAAACCGGTCTCTCTCTTTTTATATATTCTTATACTAATTAAGCATATGGAATACCATCTTTACATGGTAATTTACTATATCCCATTAGATACTCGTCAACCTTTCTTGCAGTTTCTCTGCCTTCAGATATGGCCCAAACCACCAGAGACTGACCTCTTCTCATATCACCTGCAGCAAAAATCTTTGCAATATTGGTCTGGTAATTTCCTTCCTCAGCTTTAACATTTCCTCTGTTGTCAAGTTCAACACCTAATTTCTCCAGTAAACCTTCTTTTTGAGGGTGCAGGAAGCCCATGGCTAAAAGTACCAATTGACAAGGCAATTCGCGTTCGGTGCCTGCAATTTCTGTAAAATTAACCGGACGTCCGTTTGCGTCAATCTGCCACTCTACGTCCACTATTTTCAAGGCTTTCAGGTTTCCATTCTCATCTTTAATGAATTCTTTAGAATTGACCGCCCAGCCTCTTTCACATCCTTCTTCATGAGAAGAAGTTACTTTTAAAAGCATTGGATAAGTTGGCCAAGGCATATTAGCCGTACGCTGCTGCGAAGGCATAGGCATAATCTCAAACTGAGTTACAGATTTAGCCCCCTGTCTGTTGGAAGTTCCTATACAATCTGAACCTGTATCTCCCCCTCCAATCACAATGACATCTTTACCCGTTGCTAAAATAGGCTCCTGTTCAAAACTGAAATTCTTTACCCGTTTATTTTGCTGTTTAAGGAAATCCATCGCAAAATGAACACCTTTAGATTCCCGGCCCGGAATAGTTAAATCTCTAGGGATTGTAGAACCACCAGCCAGTACAATAGATTGAAAATCTCTTAATAAAGTGCTGATCTCTACATTCACACCAACATTAGAGTTGCATTTAAATATCACACCCTCCTTCTCCAAAAGAGAAATACGTCTTGTTACGACATCCTTCTGCAACTTAAAATCAGGAATTCCATAATTTAACAATCCGCCCGGTGTGTCGTCCCGCTCATAAACAGTAACTTCATGACCCGCCTTATTCAATTGTGCAGCAGCAGCTAAGCCCGCAGGACCTGATCCAATAACAGCAACTTTTTTACCCGTTCTTAACAAAGGCGGTTCTGCTTTAATAAAACCCTTTGCAAAAGCAATTTCAATAATATGCTTTTCAATTTCCTCAATAGAAACCGGCGGTTTGTTGATTCCAAGCACACATGCAGATTCGCATGGTGCAGGACAAATTCTACCCGTAAATTCCGGAAAATTGTTTGTGCTCAGCAAAATAGATGTTGCCAGCTCCCAATCTCCTTTATATACCGCATCATTAAATTCAGGAATTACATTTCCCAGCGGGCAACCCGACTGACAAAACGGAACCCCACAATCCATACAACGTGCAGCCTCTTTATTGATCTGCTCTGCTTCATAAGCCTGAACAAACTCATTGTAATGTTTTAAACGCGCTTTGGCATCTTCTTTTACAGGAGCAGTTCTTTCGTACTCTAAAAATCCAGTTACTTTTCCCATAATTTAAGATATTTTTAATTTAGAATTTCTTTTCATTAATACTGCTTTGTACTCCTTAGGGAATACTTTGATGAAATGAGCAGATTGAGTTGCCCAATCATTTAATATGAACTGAGCCAGTTTACTGCCAGTCAATTGAATATGCTTTTTTAATAAAATATTAATTCGCAATTCATCTTCTTCAGTTAATGGATCCAGATCAACCATTTCCTTATTACATTTTGATGGGAAATCACCCTTTGTATCGTAGATCCAGGCAACACCACCGCTCATACCTGCGGCAAAATTACTTCCGGTCTCGCCGATAACCAGAACCTCACCACCAGTCATATATTCACAACCATGATCGCCAAGTCCTTCAACAACTGCTGTTGCACCGGAGTTCCTTACGGCAAATCTTTCTCCAGCCTGACCCCTTACAAATAATTCACCAGAGGTTGCACCGTAGAGTGCAACGTTACCAATAATGATATTCTGCTCTGGTACATAAGTGATGTTGGAGAAAGGATAAATAGATAGTCTTGCTCCGGAAAGTCCTTTACCTACATAGTCATTAGCCTCACCTTCCAGCTGAAGAGAAATACCCCTCGCTGCGAAAGCTCCAAAACTTTGTCCGGCAGAACC
>Ga0163161_10003365_pt1 | contig 11214 bp, 9 predicted proteins | sample S45metaG_FD_129847 | JGI IMG/M metagenome (GOLD analysis project Ga0163161, IMG submission 129847) | Switchgrass rhizosphere microbial communities from Kellogg Biological Station, Michigan, USA - S4-5 metaG | ecosystem: Host-associated > Plants > Roots > Rhizosphere > Soil | place: USA: Michigan... | reverse complement strand
AGTCTCTTCGAACTGCTCACGAGAAACATTGAATTTAAAGTTGATCTGTAGGATCTGTGCCATTAGTGTTCTCCTTTTGGATCTATCATGTGATGAGAATTATACAGCAAAAAGGCCCCGTCGGGTGACGAGGCCTGGTTTGAACCAATGGGTTAATTCTATGGCTTATTCTACGACATTCCCACGCGGCCGGAAGAAGTGGCCGTGGGCCCATTGGGCGATGTGCTCGCCCTGCTTCCTCGCCTTTTCGTCGGCAAAACGGAAGTGAATGCCCTCCCATATACGCGCATCGACTACCTCGTCCCGCACATCCGAGAACCTGTTGAATGTTCGGGTGATAGTGTCACTCTTTTTGACCGTGAACGTCATGTCGTCGGTGCCGAAGAAAAGCGAAAGCGCACGTGTTGTAGCCGCCGAAATGTTGTTTGCACCCGACGTGTAATCCGGATACGGCGGGTTGGCTACAAGCGGCGTCCACGCCGGGTCGCCGATAGTATTAGGATTACCGTCGAGGTCCCCTTGCTGAATGGCCATGGAGGGCCTCCAGAAGACATAGGTGATTTTGCTGTCCCACGCGGTGATCACCGCGTCCGCCCCCGACATGGTTGCGAGGGCAAACAGGCGGGAACTGTCGCTTATATTGGTCACATTCGCGGTGCTTATATCCCTGACGGCCCGTTGCCAGACCGTCGGATAACCCAGGTTCCAGAAGTTTGCCAAGTCGGTCTGGTCGGGAGTACGGCCGCTTCCCGTTAAAGAGCCCATGGATTTGACCTCGTTGTAGTTTCTCGTGTATTCGGGGCTGGTCAGACGAGGCGGCGGCTTTGGCCGGAATTGCGACGAGCTCCGCATCGTAAAGGGCGTTACCGCACCAAGCCAAGGTGTGGCCATTGCCGGGAGTGGCGGTGGTGAGTACCAAAAGCCGATCTGGTCATACCCGCGGAACGGCGTGAACACCGGCGGAAAGCTTCCGTCGTTCGCTCGCAGTGCGATCATGCAGCCGGCGGACGCGGCTCCGACAGGTATGCCGAGATCTGTTGTCAGAATTCCGTGAGCTACTAAGTAATTGTCATAGATAAGATCGAGCGCGCCGGTCTGCGCGGGAAAGCGGTTGACCAAAACATCGTGGGCCGCTTTGGCGACGGCCGCGTCCGTTCTGCCTGACGCGCCCGGAATATCGCCGCAATACGGCTGGTAATCTCTCTCGATGGCCTGGACGGCGTCGTAAATTGCTCCGTGTACCACAGCGAAATCCAAGACGGCGCTTGGACCGGGACGTGCAGCAAAAGGCGGGGGCGCAGGGCAAGGCGGAGCGGCTGGACATCCGAGGGTCGCATTAACTGCGATGGCGTTCCAGTCGGTTACGGCATCGGCTCGGACTCCGAGTGGCAGTGCAAGGATAAAGGCGGCCACCGCAAACACCGCAAACTGTTGCAAATTCTTTTTCATATTGTTCTCCCTTTCCCGTCGGACGGGTTTCAGCGTTGATTTTGAAAATAACTGGGCTGGCGTTACCATATCGGACTTCGCAACCGACGTCCGTGCGCTACCGCACGCTCACTCCGCAGTTAGCAAAATAAACACAGAGCGTTCTTGCCATTCAGCAAGATAGCTGTTTGAGTCAGGATTATCCGACGGATTTCGGGAAGGCTGAAAAAAGAGTTAGCTGGTCTCGATTCACCGCTACAGTGCTCTCTTTTGGATGAGAAGTCAATGTGAAGAACAAAGGGCTCTTATGCCGAACTTCTCATCCATAGATACAGATGGCTGCAGTCAACGCCGCTACTTCACCGCCCGCAGCCAGTACATTTCGTACATCTTGTATGACGAGTTGGAGCCGGAGGTCGTGTCTATGAAACGCGGGCTGATGAAGGCGGTGTGCGGGTCGTGGGTGAGGGCGTTCTGCGGGAGGCGCTCGATCTGGCCGCCGGTGACCTTCATGCGGTAGGTCTTGAAGGGCGTGCCGTTGGCCTTTAGGACGACCGAGACGTCGCCGCTCAAGCTTTGGACGTCGGCAAGCGTGAGCCAATGGTTCTTTGGCAGCGTCGGGACGTTGAGCTGCTTGTAGTTGTAAAAGTACCAGTCCATCGTGTCCGGCACGACCGCGCCCTGTGTCGCCGCGACCTCCTTGCCGCCGGCCATCAGGTGGACCGTGACCTTTGGCCGCTTCATACCGGCGGGCAGCTCGCGAGTGCTTGTCCACCAGCAAAACGTCATCTGTTCCGCGGGGTCTCCCGGCACGACGCGGAAATATGCCAGATCGGACCATGGCCCCGAGCGCACGAACCGCGTGCCGGGTGCGAACGGGTCGGCGCTCGTTTCCTGCGTGAGCGTGAACGGCATCTCGGTCAGCGTCTTGCCGTCCACGACGACCGACATCACATAACTGCCCGCCTGGCCGATCTTGACATTGCCCGTCTCGCCGCTCGCCGGCCGCAGGCGTCCGAACGCGGGAAACTCCATCTTCTCGTAACGCAAAGGCACGCTCGCGGCGACGCCTCCGCCCGCACGGTTGACGACCAGCGACGCCTTTCCGACCGACGCCGGCGGAAACACGAGCTGAATGTCCTCGACCAGGAACCCGCCGTTCGCCTCATAGAACCGCATGTTCATCAGGGACTCGAACTGGACGGCCGGCGCGTATGTTTGCGCGCCGGCAGTGCTCACCAGCAACAGCAGCAGAAACGGGACGACGCGAAACCTTGACATCGACTTGTCCTCCTATGCCGCGCCCTTAGCTTTCGAACCGCCGACGAGTTTCATTTCATCGACGATCCATTTGGCGCCGCCGAATTTTTCGGTGACGAAGAGGACGTAGCGGATGTCGACCGAGATCGTGCGGTTGACGGCCGGGTCGTAGTAGAAATCGTTGCCGAGCCCCTCGAAGTTGCCGTCAAAGACGATGCCGACCTGTTCGCCCTTGCCGTTGAAGATCGGCGAGCCGCTGTTGCCGCCGATGATGTCGGTGGTAGAGGTGAAGTTGAGCACGACGCTGTCGCCCTCGCCATAGCGGCCGAAATCGTGCGCTGCCTGCAGGTCCTTGAGCTTTTGCGGAGCGTTGAACGGGAACTCGCCGGTGTCTTTTTCGATCATGCCCTTCATTGTCGTGAACGGCGACCGAAATTCCGCCTCGCGCGGTTGGTAGCCCTTGATGTTGCCGTAGGTGAACCGCAGCGACGAATTGGCGTCCGCATAGACGGTGCCGGTGCCCTTCATCTCGGTCAGGGCCTGCATGTAGAGGTTGCGCAGGCGGTCGATCTGCGAGGCGAACTTGGCTCCGCGTGCCGCGAGCGCCATTTTCTCCTCCACGACACCGGAGAGGAACGGGTGCTTCGCCTGGATCTCGCTCCAGGGCATCGCCGAGAGGGCAAACACCTTTTCAGGCGTCTTAAATTCTCCGTCGACGATAGATGATGCATACGCCGCTTCCGCATCGCCGCGTGCCTTACCGGTCGTTCCGGCAAATTTCTGATCGTAGGCCGCAAACCGCTGGCCCGTCGGCAGCTCATCAAATGTCTTTAGAAAGAACTTGAGCATCTCACGCTCATAGACCGGGTCGCGTTTCTCAAAGCTTTCGGTGATCGCCGCCTTTTGCTGGTCGCTCAAGGGCCGGCCTGTCTTCGCAGCTGTCATCGCCGCAATCATCCCTCCCGAAATAACGCCCGAGAACGGGTCCGGAAAGCGGCGCATGATCACGTCACGCTCCTGTGCCGCGTTGGCTTCCTCTGAGATGGTTTTCAGTTGGGTGAGGAAGTCGCCGTACTTCGCTTTACGAGCCGAGTCGGCCGCGATCCACGTCGCCATTCGAGCCTCGTTCGCCTGGCGGTCCTCGACGACATGCGCCCGACGCAGCCGCAGATAACCGCCTTCGAATAATTTGCGCGAGTTGTCGTAATTGGCAATATCGCCCTGCAACGCGATGCGCTTTTGCTCGTCGGTCGAGCCGATCTGCCGTAAAGTGTCCGATAGCTGCCGGAGCCATTTGTATAGGAACGGGAAGTTCGCGTCGCGGGCATAAAGTATCGACCAGCTCTCGCGGTAACGTGTTGTGCCGCCCGGATAGCCCATGACAAAGGCCGGGTCACCGTCCTTAAGGCCGCCGATGTTCATTGTCAGATATCTCTTCGGATGGTACGGCACATTGTTGGCCGAGTATTCGGCAGCCGAGCCGTCCGGAGCGACATAGGCCCGCAGGAACGTGAAATCGCCGGTGTGACGCGTCCATTCAAAATTGTCCGGGTCGCCGCCGAAAATACCGATGTTCTTTGGCGGCGCATAGACGACGCGTATGTCCTTGATCTCGTGCGTCTGGTAAAGGTAGAAAAAATAACCGCCATCGAGCATCTGTATGCGGATGTCCGACCCGACAGGCGCTTTTGCCTTTTCGCCCGCGGTCAGATCGTCCGTATTCTTCTTGTAAGCCGCTGCGAGCTCGGCACCCGACAGGCTCTCGGTACCGGCCTTGATCTTTGCCGTAACGTCGTCGACGCGCTCGGTGATGAAGACCGAGTAAGGCTCTTCGCCGTTCATCGCGTGGATCTCACCCGCGCGGCTGCCGGCATTGAAGCCGGTCTCGACGAGGTCTGTCCCCGGTTTTGATGCCGCCACAAGCGCATCGAAGCCGCAATGGTGGTTCGTCAATATAAGCCCATCGGGCGAGACGAATTCAGCCGTGCAGCCGATACTCAGGCGTATCACGGCATCACTCAGACCGCCGCCGCCGGGATTGTAGATCTCATCGGCCTTGAGCTTGATGCCAAGCTTCTTCAGCGGCAACGACGCGATCTGCCCCGGGGCGTACATCCCTTCGTCCACGGCAAGCGCGAACGAGACAGACGAAAAACACATCGCGACCATCATCGCGAGCGAAAAGATACGGTTATTTTTCAATTTCATTTTGGAAACCTTTTTTGTGAACGTTCTAAATTTACGAATATATAAATATAAACGCACGGGCACAAAAAAAGCGAGTCAGAACGTGACTCGCTTTTCCTAGAACCTCAGTTGCCGCTACTTTGCGATCGAATTAAGATCGGCCGGCTCGGGCGGCAGGAAGTGGCGCGGGTTGATCGGTTTGTCGTTGAGCCGCAGCTCAAAATGCAGGTGCGGGCCCGTCGAGCGTCCCGTCGAGCCGATGTAGCCGATAAGCTGGCCGCGCGTGACGGTCTCGCCAACCTCGGCCTCGAGCTTCGACATGTGGCCGTAGCAGGTCGTCAGGCCGTTGCCGTGATCGATCTGGACCATGTTACCGTAGCCGCCCTTGTAGCCTGCCCAGATAATAGTGCCGCTGGCCGGTGCGACCACGAGGTCGCCGCGCTCGCCGTCGATGTCCATTCCGGGGTGAAACTCATACGCTCGCCCGCCAAAAGGATTGCGTCGAAAACCAAACTCGTTATTGATCTTGCCAAGATGCGCCCACATCGTCGGCAGGTATGCCGCGTCTGTGGTCCTACGAATGGCCGCGATCTCGTTATCGATCTCGGAATTCTCCCCGTTATCTTCGGCGTTCTCTTCCGGCCCGCCGCTGTTCAACGAGTAGTCGGTGGCGGGCGCCGCCTGTGTTTCCTCTATATTCTCGGCATTCTCGATCGGCTGGGCGGATAGTTGGGTCAAGGCAGATGTTTTTGCAAATGTCTCTGCAAACGCACTGGTGTCGACAGCTTTGCCGACACCGATCGCTGCCGCTGCGACGGCGACTAGAAGTAAAGTACTTAGAATTCCAAAATGAAGATGACTTTTGGGAAGGGCGATCCGCTTGATGTAGATCTTTGAATTATTGTATTTATGCGCAAAAAGGAAAGTATAAAACTTGTCGTTTTTCTGCATCGTGCTTTTAAGCTCCTTTCAATGATTTTTCGCACCTCAGGGATCCATCGTCCTGTGGCACTTGGAATCACGCAAGAATAGCCGCGAGCGACTAACGCGAAACCTTAACAAGAGTCAACTTTATGGAATAAACTAAACTCTCGCCGTCGTGGGAAAACCGCTTGTAAGTTTCCCGGATCGCAGATGATCCGGAAGTTCTATATAAACATAAAACCCCCGGGACAGGCAAACCGTGTAAAACACTTTCCCGGGGGCTCGTGCCCTAGATCGTTGTGAATAAAAAGGTTAGGCGGTCCGCTGTTTTTCCTGCCAGGCCCGGAAGAGCATCATACCGACAAAGGCGAAGAGTGCAAGAAACGCAAGAACGATGACGATCTTGATTGCCAAAGCGAGAAAACCGACAAAGCCGATCAGCGCCTTGAGCAGCGCGATGACGAGGGCGATGATGACCAGCAAACTTCCAACAACACCGGCGGCTTTCATGATTATCATAATAATGGCTCCTAAAAGAAAGGTCTAAACATCTCGCCAACTACCGCTCCGCGTGCGGTCAGCGAAATCCGGCTCGGGCCGATAGTCGGCCTCTTGATAACGCGTCTGCGTTAATGCAAAGCTCGTCTGCGGCCCGGCGTTCGACCACGAATTCTGCACCTTCGGCTTAAAGATGTAACCGCGGAGCACGTAAATTCCCAACCCGATCAACATCACCGGCAGCAGCGCACGCATCAGGAAACCGACGTTGAAAATGCGCTGGAACAGGAACGCAACGCCGAGCGTCGCAAGCACGCCGCCCCAGAGCTTCGGGTTTCCTGAAAATCGTTTGACGAGAATATCGTCCGCAACATCCGGCGTCAGGCCCGAGCGGATCATCTGCGCCGTTCGCCACGAATCCAATGCGGCAAAGAACCACATCCCGATAAAACCGAACACGAACAGCGGCATGCCGCCGGTCATGATGGCCATCTGGAACAGCCCGACGAACACCGCGAAATAAACGATCGCCTTGACCGTCTGCCCGTTGTAAGCGGCCCCAAGGCCGGGGCAGATCATCGATAGCAGTGTTGCCAAAAAAGGCGAAGTGCGTTTGCGGACATAGGATGCGTGATCAGTTTGATGGCTCCGACGCAGAAGATCGACGCCGATGACGATGCAGTCCTGGCAGTGCGGAAATCCTTTGATGCGATGATCACAGCCTGGGCAGAGCGGGCGGCCGCAATTGCTGCAGCTGACCGTGGCCGCGTTATGGCTGTGATATGCGCAATTCATTTATTGCTGTCCTCGTTGCTGACGTCGGTAGTGCCGGCGATCGGGTCCTGCTTGATGCTCTGATTTTGGCTCGCGGGCTTGCCGTTCCATGCATCGGCGCTCTGCTGATAGGTCGCCTCTGCAAGCTCGACGCCCTTCTGATAGACGCCCGTCAAGCTGCCGTCGGCCGAGACCGTCTGGCTAAAGACAAAGAACGCGAGGATCAGCATCATCGCCACCGGTGCAAGCTGGGGCACGGCGATCGGCCATCTCAGGCCGCGTATCCACTCGCCAGCGCGTGCGGCAAAAGAAGCTTTGACCTCGGCAACCTCGGCCGTGCCGAGTGTGACATTAAGGATCTTTTCGTGCAGTCCGGCCGGAACCGCAAGCTCTTCCATCTTGTAGGTATAGCATGCCGCGATCGAGCGAACGACCATCCCGGGCATGTCCTCACAGCCGGTGCAGAGAGCGGCGTGGCGTTCCCAGCGGTGAAAGATGTTTGCCGGCAAAAACCCGTCGAGATAATCGGTCAGATGTCCTTCGAACTCTTCACAAGCCATCGCGGTCTCAGGCATCGTCATCGAGATCACGCGTGCCTCGAGCCGTGTCACCGACGGGGACGGTGAAGCAATATTGCGGCACAATTCTAAGGATTCCTTTACGTCGTTGAGGAGGGTGTGGCAAAGAGGGCAGGCAAGGGCATGCTCGGCGACCGACTGGTTGACCGCCGCATCGAGCGTCTTGTCCAGATACTCGGTCAGCAACTCTTCGAACTGCGAGCAATTGACGATGTTTGCCTTCTCCTTTTTCATAAGATTTTTCCCTTGCCTTTTCTGTCTTACCGCCCCTGCCAACTGCCTACTAAATTGTGACCACTCTCATTCTTCTCAATATCTTCGCCAGCTCGATACGTCCACGATTGATCCTCGATTTGACCGTGCCTTCCGGAATTTTCAAAACGTCGACGATCTCCTGATATGTCAACTCCTCGATGTCACGCAGAATGACGCATGTCCTGAGGTCGGGCGGCAGCTTGTCGATACCTTCCTGCACTTGGGACGCCAGCTCTTTCCGCTCCATCTCCTTGTGGGCCGAGGTCCCGGCCGCGCGGAGGTGATACTGGTGGTCGTCAACGGCGTCGGCCATCGAGTTTTGCGGGTTCCGCTGCCGGTGCCGGTAATCGTCGATTATCAAATTGCGTGCGAGCCGCATCAGCCAATTGGCGAGGTCGCCCTGCTTTGCGTCGTACTGGTCGAGCGAGCGGTAGACGCGGATAAAAACGTCCTGTGTGAGGTCCTCGGCCGCATCGACGCTCGAGGTAAAACGGTAAGCGAGATTGAATATCCGCCGAGAGAAGCCTGAGACAATATCCTCCCACGCCGCGCCATCGCCCTTTCGGGCACGCCTGACGAGTTCCGCGCCATTTATCTCGGTAACAGCCTTTACAGCTTCCAAAAAAGTAACTCCCGAAACCTTTGGTCTAGCCCCTTGCCTTAAAGCAACAAGGCCGCGATAACTCGCCTTGTCAATACAGGCTTACGAGAGCCAAAAACCAAAAGTTCCAACAAAAACCGCTGAATTTCACGTCTGTTTTATATTCGTAAAATGGGCGGCCACGACCTGCCATTTCCCGTGCCGCTTTAGATAGACATTCGTGAAATGCACATGGCCGTTTATCTTGAACGTCTTCCACATGTAGTTCTCGATAATAAATCCCGTCGATATCGCAGTATCCTCAAAAATGCGGACCATGTGACTGGCCTCGTCGATCTTGAATATCGCACCCGGCGACCACGTCTCTGTATAATCCGCCGCCACCGAGGCACGCTTCTCGGCCTTGTTCAGCATCTTGCCATTCGCTCCGGTGATCATAAAATCATCCCCCACGATCCGGTCAAAATCGCTCAAGTCTTTAGTGCTGTAAGCCTCGATTATCCACTGCCGGTCCATCTTCTTGAGGTCGTCAATAACCTTAACCTCGCTCTTCGACTGGCCGAACACGCCGGAAACGCCGAATACTGTCAGTAACAGCGGTAACACTTTCCTGATCAAATACATACCACTTATATTAATCAAAATTAGAGGCATTCAGAAACGTTTAATTTGGCGCCATTACCGTAGGTTTGCGAATAACCATTTGCAATCGGTGCTACACTCGTAACAGGCACATCCTACAATGAACCGGAGCCCGGCACTCGCACTGATCGTGGCCGCGATTTTCATTTCCGCGGTTCTCTGGCTCGACCATTCCTCAGTAGGCGCTATCACATCGCCTGCGAACACAATTACAGTCGTCAACACCAACGACAGCGGGCCGGGATCCTTAAGACAGGCACTGTCCGATGCCCAGAGCGGTGACACGATCCTGTTCAACTTCAATCTGCCCGCCACGATCGCTCTGACAAACGGCGAACTCACGATCGACAAAAACATCACCATCACCGGCCCGGGCGCTAATTTGCTGGCCGTGTCGAGAATGCAAGGTGCGTCGGGCTTCCGCATTTTTCGCATCACACCAAATCATTCGGTGACGATACAAAGGGTAACGATCAGCAACGGGGCCGCGCAGGATTTTCAATTTGGGGGCGGTATCCTTAACGAAGGTTCCACTCTCTCGGTGATCGGTTGCACCATCAGCGGCAACACCACTGATGGGCTCGGCGGCGGTATCGGCAACAGTTCCTTTATGAACGTGAGCAGCTCAACGCTCCACGTCGAAAGCAGCACGATCAGCTCGAACTTTGCCGGGGACTATGGCGGAGGTATCGGAAACATTACCGGCAATTTTCCTACCTCGGTGACCATCAGCAACAGCACGCTCAGCGCTAACCGTGGAGAATTTGCGGGTGGCGGCATTTATAACCAGGCGGGAAGCAACCAGGGCACGGCGACCGTCAGACTGAGCAACAGCACATTGGCCGGGAACTCGACCCAGCTTCACGGCGGTGCGATCGCGAATGGCCGCACAGCCCAGCCCGATGCCATTGTCGAGATCGGGAACACTGTCCTGAAGAGGGGCGCCGCGGGCGCAAACATCAACCTCAGCAATGGGTCGGTTATTTCTCGTGGCTACAATCTCAGCGACGATAATGCCACCGGTTATTTCACCGGCCCGGGCGACCAGATCAATACCGACTCTATGCTCGGTCCGCTTCAGAACAACGGCGGACCAACCTTTACCCACGCCCTGCTGTCCGGCGGCCCCGCGACGGGCGCCGGCGACCCTAACTTTACCCCGCCGCCCGTCTTCGACCAACGCGGCCCCGCCTTCGCCCGCGTCGCCGCCGGCCGCCTCGACATCGGCTCGTTCGAAGTGCAAGGCTTGCCTACGCCAACGCCGACGCCGGTTCAGTGTAGTGATGCGTGGACAGCCACCAGCACCACCAATGCGCCCGGTGCCCGAACAGAGGACACGGCGGTTTGGACCGGTAGTGAGATGATCGTCTGGGGCGGAGCAAACGGCTTCGGCGAATTTAATACTGGCGGCAGATACGATCCCAGCACCGATACCTGGACAGCCACCAGCACCATTAATGCGCCCAGTGCCCGAGGCGGGCACACGGCAGTTTGGACAGGCAGGGAGATGATCGTTTGGGGCGGAGTAAACGGCTTCGGCTATTTGAACACTGGCGGGCGATACGATCCCAGCACGAACACCTGGACAGCCACCAGCACCACTAATGCGCCCAATGCCCGAAACCGGCACACGGCAGTTTGGACCGGCACTGAGATGATCATTTGGGGCGGATTTAACGGCAGCGTCAGTTTTAACACTGGCTGGCGATACGATCCCAGCACTGATACCTGGACAGCCATCAGCACCACTAATGCGCCCGCGGCGCGAGCCCTCCACACGGCAGTGTGGACCGGCAGTGAGATGATCGTCTGGGGCGGAGTGGGAACCGGCACCATCGAATTGAACACTGGCGGGCGATACGATCCCAGCACGAACACCTGGACAGCGACCAGCACCACTAATGCGCCAAGTGCGCGACACTTCCACACGGCAGTTTGGAGCGGTGAGATGATCGCCTGGGGCGGCGTTGGCACCAGCGGCCCGTTGAACACTGGCGGGAGGTACGATCCCGTCGCTGATACCTGGACGGTCACCGGCATCACTAGTTCGCCGAAGCGCGACACTCT
>Ga0163161_10003364_pt1 | contig 11214 bp, 14 predicted proteins | sample S45metaG_FD_129847 | JGI IMG/M metagenome (GOLD analysis project Ga0163161, IMG submission 129847) | Switchgrass rhizosphere microbial communities from Kellogg Biological Station, Michigan, USA - S4-5 metaG | ecosystem: Host-associated > Plants > Roots > Rhizosphere > Soil | place: USA... | reverse complement strand
GGGTGTGTCGATCAGCGCTGACCTGGGTAACGGCCCGGGCATCCAGGAGGTGGCGACCTTCTCGGTTGACGTGGCGGGTCCGCACGGCAAGGTGGCGGTCTCCAACGCGCATGGCACCGTGACCGGTGCGGCCGGTGGTGTGTTGCTGCGTCCGTTCGCCCGGCTGATCTCCAAGGCCGGCGACAGCGTCACCACCTACGGCGAACCCTGGAACATGAACTAACCCCGCACAAGAGCGAGGGGTTCCCCTGCCTGGCCATCTCCCTAGCCGCCAGGCAGGGGAATCCTGTGTTATGGCGCTCACGCAGTCAATTGCGGTGTCGTCGACACGTCCAAATAGCGTGCGGTGAAGGCGATCCCACATTCTGGCCCCCAGCGCAGTCGCCTCAACAGGTGTGCCGTTCTCCGGATTTAACTCCCCCTTCAGCATTCCTCGGTGCACCTTCAGGCGCGCAGGCGGAGTTCGGATTTAAGCTGTCGCTTTTGGTGCTGTTCAGGGTGGGCCGAAATCTTCAGAATGGCCAAACCGCCAAAGCGTGTGCTTCACCTCATCCAAATTTGTCGTGCCATGGCTTTGTGGGACGACGACTAACCACACTGATAATGAGAAAATGGTAAGGTAGTGCGAGAGTCGGTCATCAGCCCCAAATACATCTGAATGCACCTCATTCCGTGAATCATTCGGATCGTGGGTACGGCGCAGACCACAGAGCGTCGGCTACCGCCCGGGTAGCCTTGGCACTCACCGCTGGCGCTTTGATTCATCTAAGATGCGCCTGCAGGTTAGCGGTGGACGAATGGCTCGATACCTGATCAGCAGTCATCGGTCGGCTGAGTTGGGCCAACACCAACAACAGAAGGCCAGGTGGCCGACTCGCCGACCACGTTCGTGATACGCTCCCTGTCTTCGACAGGACCACAACGGTTTTGACCGATGTCGGACGGATGAATAGCTTATCGAACGGCCGCCAGCCGCGGGGTATACCGATGTCATCGAGCAGGTCGTCTGGGCGGAATACTCGATCGACTGAACCCGCCGCCTGGCGGCGCACAACGACTCAACCGCAGTCGAGTCGTAAGCCGCTATCGCACAAGACTACCGACACAGCCTCGGCCATAATAGTTTTCGGATCTGTCACGACGACGAAAGCAACTCGGCCGCCAAGTCGACGGCAGAGCTCTGCAAACCCGTATGTGTCTTCATGTCCGGCCGACGCTCAGCTTGAGAGCGTGCAGCCAGATCCCGACGGTGGCTCTGGCCGCCGCAGCCGTCGGCCGGCACGGCACCTCACTCCAGGTTGGCCAACAATGTGTTCAGCGACTGCGTTTCAGTTGCCGGATCGGGCTTGCTGGCCCGCAGGGCCGTGAGGACGTCGTCAATCTGACCGTCGAGGATTGTCCAGGTTGTCGGGTCAATTGGTTGCAGGCTGGATTGGTCGTCATCCCATACGGTTTCGAGATCCTTGATTCGGGCCGTCGCGCCGGCCTGATCATCGGCTTGCACTTTGGCCAGCGTGTCCTGGGTGATGGTGCGGAATTTGGTCACCTCAGCCGGCGGGAACTTGGCGGTCGCCTGTCCCGGCGCCAGTGCCACCGACGTGGAAGTCGATGTACCTTCCTCGTCGCTGGCGTTGGCCGGTGCGGCGTGAGGTTGGCCTGCGGCCCATATCATCAGGGCACCGACCGCGCCGGCCACCGCGGTGTAGTACCCGAGCATGATCCGCTCACGCACCGGACGGGCGGCGACGGCTGAGCTGTTGTCGTCGGACCGTTCGATGACGTCGGCGCGGCTGAGCGTGAGATAGACGACGGCGGCAAGGATTGTTGCGAGGAAGATCACGCTGGTGATCCCATAACCTAGACCCAGCCCATGTTGCTCGGACGGCGATGCGAACCAGTCACCGAGGTTCGCACCCAACGGGCGGGTGAGGATGTAGGCCAACCAGAAGGACAGCACTGCGTTGGCACCGAATCGCCAGCCTACGACAATGGCGAGGATCAGGCCGGCGGCCAGGAGAACCGATGTGCCTGGGCCCCAACCGGTTAGCACGATCGTCCAGTCACCGACGGCGGTGCCAAGCGCGAAGGTCACCAGAACCGCCAGCCAGTAGAACAACTCTCGTGGCGTGGTGACGATGCTGTGTATCGACAGTGTGTGCTCGCGCGCGTACCAGACCCCGAAGACGATGGCCAGCAGGACGGCGAAGACGGTGGTGCTGAGCGCGAGGGGAACGGCCAGACTGTCGGTGAGGATGTCGGTGTACAACGTGCCTGCCACGCTGAGCACGACGACCGTGAGCCAATAAACGATCGGCACGTATCGATTGAGCCGCAGTTGGACTGCCAATACCAGGCCGAGCACGATCGTGAAGATGATCGCGGTCGCGTGAAGGCCGGTGCCCAGACCGACGTTGATCCAGTCGGCGAAGCTCTCTCCGACGGTGGTGCACAGGATCTTGATGATCCAAAACCACACCGTGACTTCGGGAACCTTGCTCAGCATGGTGCGCTGGGGTCGAGCAATTGCGGGTCTGGCTGTACTGGTCACAAGGCGCGAACGTAGAGGGACACCGCTGAATACACGCTGAAGCCCAAGGTGGTTAGCGCAACGTCAGCCAGGCCAAGCTGGCGAGTCCGGCCACCACGCAATAGATCGCGAAGGGCGTCAGCGTTCGACTTTCGAAGTACTTGGTGAGAAAGCGCACGGCTAAATAAGCCGCGACAAACGACGCGAGGCTGCCCGCGAGGACTTGGCCGCCAATACCATCGCCCAACGGGCCGAAGAGATCCGGAATCTTGAGGACGCCTGCGGCAAGGATCACCGGTGTCGCCAACAAGAACGAGAATCGGGCGGCGTCCTCGTGCGACAGCCCTCGGAGGAGGCCGGCGACCATCGTGACTCCCGAGCGGCTGATGCCGGGAAGTAGGGCAAAGATCTGTGCGGACCCGATCAGGACGCCACGGTGCATAGGAAGCTGGGCGATCCGAAGGTCACTGTCGGTCAGACCGGTTGATGAACCGCCTGGCACGGCCAAAGCCTTGGGCTGCTTGGCGACCCGGCGTCGCAGACGTTCCCCGGTATAGAGAACGAATCCGTTGACTGTCAGAAATACGGAGGCAGGAATCGGCCGCCCCAGCGTCGCGCGGAACAGGTGTTCCAGTGCCAGCCCCGAGATACCTACCGGGATTGTCGCCAAGACGATGAGCCAGCCGAGTCGCTGCGGTGGTGTGGCAACGCGTCGGTCACGCACTGAGGTGATCAGTCCGCGGATGATGGCGATCCAATCGCGCCAAAAGAAGAGAAGCAGAGCAAGAGCGGTCGCGACGTGCAGACCGACGATGAAGGCCAGGTAAGGCGATTCAGGTGTGGAGACGTTGAGGTCCTCTGCCCACGCTCCTCCCACGACCGCCGGTATCAAAACCGAGTGGCCAAGACTGGACACCGGAAATAGTTCGGTGACGCCTTGCAAGGCGCCGATAACGAGGGCTTCGGCATAGCTGAGATGATTCAGGGCGCGCTACCTTTCTGAAATCGCAGCATCTGGTCGACCTTTGATGCCGTCAGGAACCAGATCAACCCAACGACGCCAATGCCAATCAACATCGATGCTGCGGTCGCTCCAATTGCGAGACCGCCGGTCGTGCCATCTTGACTCAGGAGGTCACCCAGGGATGCCCCCAACGATTGTGTGAGAACAAGGACAACCCAGAACGCAGTCGTCGCATGCAGATTCAGTCCGTAAAAGAGCGCGCCCATCCCGCAGATGGCGGCAGCGGCAATCAGGGCCGCCCCAAGATAGCCTGTGCCGAATCGCCCTACGAGAAGCCTGCTGAGAACCGTACCGAGCGCGAACATTCCGATAATCGCCACCCAGTAGAAACTCTCACGAGGAACTGTGACGACGCTGTCAATGGATACTGTTTGCTCGACGGCGTACCAGACCGCGAACACCGCCAGCACCACGACGGTGAACATCGCTGCCAACACCGGCAACGGAATCCCGAAACCGGTCGTCAGGTTCGCGGTGAACAGAGTTCCGACGGTACTGGCGAGCACCACTGCCAACCAGTACACAGCCGGCACATAGCGATTCAGCGTGAACTGAGCCGTCAGCGCGAGGACTAGCGTCCCAGCAATCAACCACGTCGCCTGGGCGACTCCAACATGCCAGTCGGTGTTCAGGGCGTCCGCGACGGTCTCGCCCATACCGCTCACAAGGATCGTGATGATCCAGAAGTACGCGGTAACTTCCGGGACCTTTCCCACGCGTTCACGGCTTGTCGGCATGGGAGAAGCGTCGCCGAGTCATCCTGAAAAATCGCTGAAACGGTCGTGGATGCGAATGCGCGAAGAACCTTTAAAGGATTCACCTTTGCTCTGCCAGATCCTCCTGCCCTGCCAGAACCTCCGCCGTCGGTTGCGACTTGTTGCTGTGATTCTGCTGTGCGACGATGAGTCGGCATCGAGCATGCTCTGGCGACCACCGCATGGCGGGAGATCTCATGGTCCAGCTTTACGTGGAGCGGACGATCGCCTCATCACCGCAACGCGTCTTCGACTGGCTGGTCGACCCGGCCAACTTGACCGCTGCTCCCCTGGTTCTCAGGGCGAGCTGGGCCAAGGGCTCGTCGGATCATCCCGGCGTCGGCGCACTGCGGGAAGGGATCGCGGTCGGCATGTGGTTTCGCGAGCAGATCACGGCCTACGACGCACCGAGAAGCTTCTCCTACCGGATCGTTCGCTCCTTCCCGGCCAACGACCACGAGGGCGGCACATTGACGTTCACCCCGTCCGGCGACGGTACGCACGTCGGCTGGGCGAATTCCTACACTCATCCGGCTCGCGCAGGGGGAAAGGTGATGGAGGCCGTCACCTCCCGTCTGTTCCCGTGGAACTTCCGCGCGATCCTGGCTGGCTGCGCGAAGGCTCTCGAGAGCTAGTGGTGTCAGTTGAGGTGTTCAGCGTCCTTTCAGTGCCCAACTGGCATCTTGAGCTGACAAACCAGCCGAGACCGACCGGCGCACCACATACCCACGCCAGTCCATCGCTCACCGTTGACACCGATTGCCCTGGACTGCCCTAGCGCTCGGGCAGGTGCGCCGGTCCTCCAACATGACTGCATCAGTAGGGATAGGTGACGCCGGTCAGCTCCTCTGAAACCTTCCACAACTTGAGCTGCAGCCCCTCGTCATGCGACTGCCAGGACGAGTGCACGACCTTCGGGTAACCGCGCTGCTCAGCGGGACCACTGGGCCCGAAGTACTGACCGCCGCGCACGGTGGGGTCGGTCGCAGCGCGCAGTGTGGGCAGGGCGCCCATCTTCGGACCTTGGGACGCCACCGGAGCGAGCAACTTCGACACGATGCGGATCCAGCCGGGCGAGCTGCGAAACAGCCCGGTTCGCGAGTTGCCAGGATGGGCGGCAACGGCGATGGTGCTCGCGCCGTGGGTCGAAAGCCTGCGCTGAAGCTCGTAGGTGAACAGCAGATTGGCCAGCTTCGACCGGCCGTACGCGGCAACTCGGTCGAAGGGCCGCTGCACATCGTCGAAGTTGGTCGAGGCTCGTACGCGATGAGCGAGGCTGCTGATCGTGACCACCCGAGAGCCGTGAACCGGCAACATGCTTTCGAGAAGCAGGCCGGTGAGCGCGAAGTGGCCGAGATGATTTGTGCCGAACTGAAACTCGACACCGTCAGGGGTGACACCCTCCGGGGTGAACATCACGCCGGCATTGTTGATCAGCAGGTCGATGCGAGGATTGGCCGCCTTCAGCTCGTCCGCTGCTGTGCGCATCGATGCCAGCGACGACAGGTCCAGCCGCTCTACCGTGACGTGTGCGCGCGGATTTGCGGCAGTGATACGCCTGGCGGCGTCGCGACCCTTGTCGAGGTCGCGGACCGCCACGACGACTCGCGCCCCCCTGTCGGCAAGGACGGCCGCGGCCTCGAAGCCGATGCCGGTGTTCGCACCGGTGATGACGGCGACGCGTCCCGTCTGGTCCGGCACATCGGCGGCGGTCCACCTCATACGACCACCATCTGCATTCGTGCCCTCCTCGCATAGAGCCGCCCGTCAGTCGTGCGGCGGCCCGCCTACCACCACGCCTGCTGCCTGTTCAATCGGCTTGATCGCCGCGGTGAAGTCCGACTCCGGGCCGAGTTCGTCGACCACGACCTCCCACAGGTGTGCGACCGCCTCGGCGACTTCCATCGACACACTAAGGGTTTTCGCTTCGTCGAGGTACAGCCGGACGTCCTTGACCATCAATCCCGTCGCGAAGCCGTAGTCGAAGGTGCGCGGCAGAATCGACCGCGGGAACTTGTCGCGGCTGGCGTGGGTCGCGCCCGAGCCGGCATTGAGGACTTCGATCATCACCGCTGCGTCCAGACCGGCCTTGACGCCCATGGCGACCGCCTCGCACGTCGCGATCAGGCCGGTCGCGGCAAGGAGGTTGTTGACGAGTTTCATCGTCTGGGCCGAGCCCGGCTTGTCGCCCAAATAGAAGGGCCGGCCGATGGTTTCGTACACCGGCATCAGCAGCTCGAACTCTGCGCGAGGTGCGGACACCATGACGGCGAGCGTGCCCTTCTCGGCACCACCGACCCCGCCGCTGACCGGGCTGTCGATGGCGACGATTCCCCGCGCGGCAAGCAGATCGTGAACCTCGATCGCGGTCCGTCGACCGACGGTGGAGAAGTCGACGAAGCGCCTGACACGCGAGCCGTCGGCAACGTCAGACGCGACATCACGGGACGCCTGAAGCGACGGCAGACTGGCCATCACGGTTTCGGCGCGCTCGGCGACTTCTTTGACCGACGAGGCGGGTTGCGCTCCGACGAGCCTGCCACCATCTCGGCACGGGTGTCGAACGCGACGACATCATGCCCGGCCTCGACCAACCGGCGCACGATCGGAAAACCCATGTTGCCCAGGCCGATAAACCCGATATCCATCACTAGCCCTGATCGAGTTCGGCGAAGGTCTGGCGAGCGATGCGGAAGCTGTCGACGGCGGCGGGAACGCCGGCGTAGACGGCCACCTGCATGAACACTTCACGGATCTCTTCGCGTGTCACGCCGTTGGTCAGCGCACCCCTGATATGTGTGCGTAGCTCCTGCGGCCTGTTGAGCACCGAGATCATGGCCAGGTTGAGCACGCTGCGAGTCTTGAGGGGCAACTCCTCACGGCCCCATACCGCACCCCAGCAGTACTCAGTCACCAGATCCTGGAACGGCTTGTTGAAGTCGTCCGCATCTGCGGTCGCTGCATCGACATACCATTGGCCGAGCACGGCGGCCCGGATTTCGCGTCCCTTGTCATAAGTGTTCTGATCCAACGTGATTCCCTCTTCTCAGCCGCGCTATACCCTTGCCTTGAACTCACAGCTGCACCACGACGGTCTTGGTGGCGGTGAAGGTGTCGAGCGCTTCGGATCCCTTTTCCCTGCCGTAGCCGGATTTCTTGAAACCCCCGAAAGGCAGCTCGACTCCGCCGCCCGCCCCGTATGTGTTGACGTAGACCTGGCCAGCGTCGATTTCCGCGGCGAGGCGGTGAGCGCGGGACAGGTCAGACGTCCACAACGCGCCGAGCAGCCCGTACGGTGTGCCATTCGCCAGGCGGATCGCTTCCATGGGCCCTGACGCGCGCCGTCGAGAACGACGCGGGCACAAAGGTCGACCACGACGACCTCGCCGCGGCGTTGACCGCAATCGGCCGCGGAGCGATCAAGCGTTCCGTTGATCCAGACACCGTGCGCCTGCACCGCATCGTTCGGAACGAAATCGGCCGCTTTCCCGAATTCGCCGTCAGTGCAGAGACTCTCGGTTGGTCACGTCGACAACGGCAGGTCATGGAGCTGCTGCGCCGTCACCAGGACGCGGGCACCATCGAGGTGGACGATATCGAACTGGCCGCCGAGCACTTCCACGCGTTGGTGGAGGTGCTACCGGCCCGATTGGCCGACTTCGGCGTCTACCGCAGCCGTAAGCAGGAGAACCGCCACCTGCAACACGCTGTGAGGCTGTTCCTGAACGGCATACTGCCGCGTTGAGTCTCCAACTACATCCGGGTCAACGATGGACGACGTAGCTGAACGGCTCGCGCTCGACACCACGGTGTTCAACCAAGAGGCATGTCTGGCAAGCCGTTTCGTGTTCGTCGAAGGCGAGCGACCACAGATCGAGGCGTTCTGCGCCAAGCTTTCCGACAGGCTCGGTGTGGACCGCGACTACGCATCGGCTGTGGCACAACCACTTCCGTCGGATGTGCGTGAAGAGGTCGAGGTCACGTCCGAAATGGGCGATCTCAAAGCCTTCGGCGACTTCGACGGCCGGGGGCTGGTGATCCTTTCGGATACGCCGGTCAACTTCCATCCGTCGAACTAGACATCCAACGTCGTGATGGTCGACACGCTCGGCGACGCGGTGCGTTACGTCAATGTCGCGACGCAGACCATCGGCGTCTACCCGTACGAGCGCAAGGCGCAGTTGCGCGACCGCCTGGCGGCCAGGGGCACAGCGGTTGTGCCGCTTGGGAACCGCGAACGCACATGCCCTGGGTAGCCCGCACGATGCGATTTACCCCCTGCAGCGCCTCGTCCACTGGATGGCCGACGACGACATCGACCACTAGCCAGAGTTGGCCCCGAACCGCCTCAGGCAACCCAAATATCCAGGATCGACCTCACGGGTGACGCGATGAGGCATTGTTGACAGCGTGAATGTGGACGAGATCCTCCAAACGATCCCGCCGGTTGCCGTCTACCTCATCGTCGGTGGAGTCATCGGCCTCGAGAGCTTGGGCATTCCGCTTCCGGGGGAGATCGCGCTCGTCAGCGCCGCATTGCTGGCGTCTCGCCACACCCTCGACATCAATCCGTTTTTCGTAGGCGCGTCGGCGACGCTCGGGGCGATCATCGGCGACACGATCGGGTACTCGATAGGCCACCGATACGGCATGTCGCTGTTCGAACGGCTCGGGAAACGCTTCCCCAAACATTTCGGCCCCGGGCACGTCGCACTCGCCAAACAGCTCTTCCATCGTTGGGGCGTATGGGCCGTATTCTTCGGACGATTCATCGCGCTGTTGCGCATCCTCGCCGGGCCGCTCGCCGGGGCGCTGAAGATGCGCTACCCGCGCTTCCTCGCCGCGAATGCCAGCGGCGCGCTGTGTTGGGCCGGTGGCACCACCGCCGTCGTCTACTACCTCGGCTTGGCCGCCGAACGCTGGCTATCTCGGTTTTCATGGATCGCGCTGGTCGTCGCGGTCGTGGCCGGTATCGGCCTGACAATGCTGTTGCGGGAACGCACCGCTCAGGCGATCGCGCACCTGGAAGATCAACACGACTGGGATTCGCTGCGGCGGCACTAGGCCATCTGCTTGTGGTCAGGCAGTCCGCCGGTTGCCTCGAACACCACCCGCCTGCCGATCTCGACTGTGTGGTCGGCGAAGCGTTCGTAGAAGCGGCCAAGCAGCGCCACATCGACCGCGGAGGAGACGCTGTCCTGCCACTTGTGGTCGATCAGCAGTGTGAACAGGTGGCGATGCTCGGCGTCCACGGCATCGTCCTCATCGCGCAGCCGCCTGCCCTTCTCGGGATCGCGTGAGACCAGCACTTCCTGAGCCGTCCTCGCCAATTCAACTGCCCTGGAACCCATTTCGGAGAAACCAGCGCGGACGTCGTCAGGCAGGGCGCACTCGGGATGCCGCAACCGCGAGATGCTGGCGACGTGCACGGCCAGTGCGCCCATGCGCTCGATGTCGGCGCCGACGTGGATCGCGCTCAGGATTGACCTGAGGTCGCTGGCGACCGGTTGCTGGGTGGCCAGCAGTTTGATCGCGGTGGCCTCGGTCCGCTTGCTCATCGCCGCAATGTGCTCATGATCGGCGATGACTTGCTCGGCCACCGCGAGGTCGGCTCCCAGCAACGCCTGCGTCGCGTGCTCCATCGCGTCGGCCGCCAGCCCGCACATCTCTCCAACCTGCGCGGACAGTGCGGATAACTCCGCGTAGTACGTCGTCCGCATCGGGGCCTCCTCAAGCTCTAGCAGTCAGCCCGGGTCGGGCACCCTAGTGTGCCCACAAATGAGGGCGGCTAATCAGGCGAGCCCACAAACTTGGCAACCTCGTTGGCGATCTGCCGAGCGTGCGTGACGTAGACGCCGTGTCCCGCCTCCGGCAGTTCGATCAGCCTTGCACGGGGTAGCAGCGCAGCAGTCTTGCGGCCGGTGATCTCGATCGGCGCGGACGCATCGGCGTCACCATGGATCAGCAGAGTTGGTGTGTCGAACGCCGGCAGCTCAGCACGGAAATCAGTTTCGGCGCCCATTCTCATCGTGTCGACGAGGTCTTGACCGGTGTATCGACAATCTGCCTCGTGGTCCAGTCGGCCATCCCCGGCGACACGTTGGGGTGCACACCGAAATACGGCGAAGAGTTCTCCGCGCACCACTGCGGCACGTCCCGCCCGAGAAGCTCGAGAGCCGCGTCGAGATGCGCCGGTGCAACCCCGTCAGGGTTGTCGTCGACCTTGATCAGCAGCGGCAGGATCGGCGCCAGGAACACTGCCTGCCGGACCCGGCCGCTGCCGTGGCGAGTGACGTAGCGAACGATCTCACTGCATCCCATCGAATGTCCGACGAGAGTCACGTCTTTCAGGTCGAGATGCCCAATGAGCCGTGCCAGGTCGTCGGCGAGCAGGTCCATGCTCCAGCGGCCGCCATGTCTGTCGGAGCGGCCGTGGCCGCGCCTGTCGTACGTGACGCAGCGACAGCCCTTATCGAGCAGGCCCGCGACGACGTAATGCCACTGGTCCGAGTTGAGGGCCCACGAGTGTGCGAAGACGAGGCAAGGGCCGTCACCCTGATCGGTGAAGAACAGCTCGACGCGGTCCGCAGTCAACATCCTTGGCACGACTCGATATTGGCGGTGTGCGCGCCGGGTGTCGATTACCTCACAGGTAGTGACCTCAGTGACCTTGCTGAGGCCCGAACTGATTCCGGTTGTCATTGCGCGGGTTTTGATCATGCTGCTGCCACGTCGGAGTGGCGGTGACGGTCTGGGTTTGCGTCGCGACCGACGTCTGAACGGAGGTTTGCACCGTCGTCTGGACGTCCGTCTCGGTGTTGGTGACCGTGCTGGGGGCAACGGTGTCGGCGGGGGCAGGGAGGCACCGCCCAAGCCGCCACACGAGTCGTGATTCTCATGATGGCCGC
>Ga0163161_10003363_pt1 | contig 11217 bp, 11 predicted proteins | sample S45metaG_FD_129847 | JGI IMG/M metagenome (GOLD analysis project Ga0163161, IMG submission 129847) | Switchgrass rhizosphere microbial communities from Kellogg Biological Station, Michigan, USA - S4-5 metaG | ecosystem: Host-associated > Plants > Roots > Rhizosphere > Soil | place: USA... | reverse complement strand
CATGGAAATATGAAGTCGCCATAGGCAGCATTAGCATGTTTTCAATTCGCGGAAAAGGCTGGACGGCGATGGACGTGGTGATTTGAGTACTCGTGCGGTGTAGTGCGTCTGATCTTGGGACAATTCTGCCGTTCCCAAGCGCGGCCGTGACCGACGGCTCTCGCCAAAACCCGACGCTCATCGAGCTTTTGCCATCAGTTCCTCTGGCGCTGCGTCCTGATGCCGCACTCCGCCTGGACCGATGCTCCAATGCTCAAGATGCTTGTAGACGATCACGTTCCGGCCGAGCAGATCGCCATGTACCTCGCAAAAGCGCTCCAGTTCATGGCGCTGGCCGATCAGCTCGACACACATCGTCAGATGCGGATTGGATAATTCAGCACCATCCTCCATTACCGGACCTTGGTTGCTGAATCCGTAGTGGGTATGATGCGCGACGGCGTTCATGATGCCGTCGCGCTTCGCCTGCACGACCAACTGCCGGTAGAGCGGTTTTCGGGTCCAGAAGCTGCGCGGGCCATCGGTCGCCTTGTCCGATGGCTTCATGTAGATGCGGATCATGCCGATCTCGCTGGGCGAGACCTTGTGAGACATCAGTTTTCCTTCTTGTTGAAAGAGCTATTCTCCCGACGTGTTCGCCGCGAGGCACGCGCTTCGCGCAGGGTAGCGCCATGGGAATGGCCGCGTGTCAGCCGCTTCGGAACGGCGATACGCTGCGACAGGTAGATTCCGTTATGGCCCGAGTAGATATAAGCCACGAAACAGGCCACCGCGATCGGAACGGCGTGGGTGGCCCCGAACAACTCGATACCCATGATCGTACAGGCAAGCGGTGTATTGGCCGCGCCGGCAAAGACCGCGACGAACCCAAGGCCGGCGAAAAGGTCGAGCGGCGCGCCGAGCAGCCAACCCAGCGCATTGCCGAGTGCTGCCCCGATGAAGAATAGCGGCGTCACTTCCCCGCCCTTGAAGTCGGCGCTGAGGGTCACGACCGTAAGGACCATCTTGAGCGCCCAGCTCCACCGATCGGCAGGACCGGTGAAGAAGCCAGCGATGGTCGGGTCTCCGGGAATGGCGGACCAGACGCCAAGACCAAGATAGGCACGTGTGCCAAAAATCCAGACCAGCGCGATGACCAATATGCCGCCAAAGGCCGCCCGCAGAGGGCCATAGGGAATGCGAGCCTTGAGGAACCCGCCGAGCGCGTGATTGGCTTCGGCAAATAGGAGTCCTGCCAGGCCGAATGCCACCCCTGCTACGGCCGCCTTGGCGAGAATCAGCGGTTCGACGATCAGAGCGCCCACGCCTCCAGTAATGCTACTGACCTGGTAGGGCGTGTGATGGATGCCCCAGGCATGGCACGTCCAGTCGCCCACCAGCGCGGCAAGCAGACACGGTAAGATTCCGCTATATTCCATGCGGCCGACCGCCAGCACTTCGAGCGCGAACACAGCGCCGGCTAGCGGCGTGCCGAAAACAGCCCCGAAGCCGGCAGCGACCCCAGCCATCAAAACGATGCGGATGCTCGGAGCGTCAAGTTTGAACAGTCGGGCGGCAGCGCTTGCAAGGCTGCCGCCGAGCTGCACCGCTGTGCCTTCGCGGCCTGCCGATCCGCCGAACAAATGTGTGGCGATAGTACCGATGAAGACCAACGGCGCCATTCGCAGGGGAACGCCGCCCCCTGGCTCATGAATTTGCTCGACGATCAGATTGTTGCCCGCTTCGACCGACTTACCGGTGCGATGGTAGAGCAGGGCGATTGCCGCGCCACCTGCCGGCAAAAGATAGAGAAGCCAGGGATGATCGAAACGGGCCTGTGTTGCCGCATCCAGACTCCACAGGAATGCGGCACACAACGTGCCGATCAGCGCGGCCAGGGGAACCAGGATCAGCGTCCAGCGCACGACCGACATCGCATGATCGTGTCGATCCCGGAGAAAGGCCGCCACATTGAGTATATTGAACAGGTTGCGAAAAGTCGCGCGCACGATTCCTCCTTGCTGCCTTGCGGCGCCAAGTAGGAATCATCGTCCCTTGTCAGGGCGGTTCGACCCGAAGGTCCGGCAGAAATCCATTACCGTGGTACGCCGTATGATGGGCGAAGCGGAAAAGATCAAGGGACGCCGCGCGCCTGAGCTTATGCTTCCTTCTCTGCCCACGGCAGCAAGGTTTCGACTATCGTGGCAGCGAGGCGGTGATAGGCATCGCTGCGTGGTGATGAACTGCGCCATACCATCGTGACCTGACGCACAGGCGCCCGCCGCGACAGTGGCCGTGCGACGATCAGCTTCTCCCGCAGAACATCCGAGCGGACATAGAGCGCAGGTAGCAGCGACAGCCCCATTCCGGTGGTCACCATGAGGCGAAGGGTGTCGAGCGTCGTCCCGGCGTAATCCTGGGCCTGGACCGCGCCAAAATCATTGCAGAGCGCCGCAATTTCATCATGGAGCCGACGTCCACGCTCCATGACCAATATCGTCTCGCCTGCAATCGCTTCGGGATCAATCACCGCCTGCTGGGCGAGCCGGTGATCCGTCGGCATGACCAATTGGAGCGGCTCCCGGATCAGGGGAGTGCTGGTGAAATCCGGGTGATTGATCGCTTCTGGCAAGAGCAGCAGATCATGCGTGCCGTCGGAGAGCTTCGAGGGGAGATTTTCCAGACGATCCTCGCGGACGAAAATGCGCATGTCTGGGTAACATGCGCGAAGCGATGGCATCGCGACGGACAAGACATAGGCACCGACGGTTTGGACGACGCCCATTTGAAGCGTGCCCTTAAGGCCTCCCTGTTCGTCGCGCCGGCCAACTTCCTTTATGTCGTCGACATCCGCCAACACCCGTCTTGCCCGATGGGCGATCTCGATCCCCGCTGGTGTCAGGAGCACCCGTGCCCGCGTCCGCTCCACTAGGCGCGCTTTGAGTCTGCCTTCGAGCTCCTTAAGTTGAAGGCTAAGGGTCGGTTGAGTGACATGGCATGCTTGAGCAGCACGGCTGAAACTCAGCGTGTCGGCGACTGCGACCAGGTAACGAAGCTGCTGTAACGTGGGCATACCGACGTCTTATAGTCTGTAGCTATAAGCAGCAACGAAACTTCCAATTTCCCTCGCACTCGCTTTTGTGAATATCAGCAGCTTCGGCAGTTTGTGTCGCTCGCTTTGGCGGGTGTTTTTGGGCGGCCAGCAATCCTTAATCCTGACGACCCACAGCCGAGGCCGACCGCATGACGGACCATCACCGCAGCCATCCCAGTGCCCTGCGCCGATTTCTGGATGGGCAATCTTCTGCCGGACTCGTCCTGATGGGCGCGGCAGCGGCAGCCCTTATCATCGCCAACTCTCCGCTTGGCCCGGGATATGAAGCACTGCTTCATCTCTATATCGGGCCGTTGTCTCTAGGACACTGGATCAACGATGCGCTGATGGCGGTCTTTTTCCTGCTTGTTGGTCTGGAGATCAAACGCGAGATGCTCGATGGCCAGCTTTCGAGCTGGTCGAGGCGTGTTCTGCCAGGGATCGCAGCAGCCGGAGGAATGATCGCTCCTGCCCTTGTGTACGTTGCTTTCAACCAAGGCGCGTCGATGCGTGGCTGGGCCATTCCGGCAGCCACCGACATCGCCTTCGCACTTGGCGTTATCTCGCTGCTTGGCAACCGTGTGCCAGCGTCGCTCCGCATATTCCTGACGGCCTTGGCGATAATCGACGATCTGGGCGCTGTAGTTATCATTGCCTTTTTCTACACGGCTGACCTGTCGGTCATCGACCTTGCCGCAGCGGGAGGTGTGGTCGCCGCGCTGATCGCCCTCAATCGGTTCAAGGTGCGTCGTCTCAGCCCCTACCTGCTACTGGGTATCCTACTATGGGTGCTGGTCTACCGATCCGGCGTTCACGCGACGCTGGCTGGTGTCGTCCTGGCTTTGACTATCCCAATGGACCGGACTCCTGCGCGTCCGGACAGTGAAACGAAAAGTCCGCTGCACCGGCTTGAGCATTTCCTGCATTTGCCGGTTGGCTTCCTGATCGTGCCGATTTTCGGCCTCGCCAATGCGGGCGTCCCGGTGCTGAGCCTGCCCGCCGAAGCACTGGCTGCGCCGGTCACCCTGGGCGTGGCGCTCGGCTTGCTGATCGGTAAGGTGATCGGCGTCTTCGGATTGTCCATGCTTGCGATCCGTTTGGGGTTCGCGGACCTACCTGCACATGCAAGCCGCCAGCAGATGCTCGGCGTCGCCTTCCTTTGCGGCATCGGCTTTACGATGAGCTTGTTCATCACGCTATTGGCATTCCCTGGCGAAGCCTTGCTCCAGTCGGAAGCCAAGATCGGCATCCTGGCTGGTTCATTCCTGTCCGGGATTATCGGCTATGCCATCTTACGCTGGGCGCAGCCGGAACGATCGAAACTGGCGACCTGACCCACCCCGGAGAGGCGCGGCATCGCTGCCCTACAAGATAATATCTGGAGCATTACCGCGTTGTCGTTCGTCCCCGCAGCCATCCGCACCCTTCCCTGGGGGATGCTGGCAACCCTGACCGCGATCGTGCTGTTCGGTCTTGCGACCCTCTACTCCGCAGCGGGCGGCTCAGTTTCGCCCTGGGCTTCCAACCAGGGCCTTCGCTTTGTCCTGCTGTCCGGGTTGATGTTCGCTCTGTCGCGCATCTCCGTGGCCCGTTGGATGGACATTGCCTATCCGCTATACGGCGTCACGCTCGTACTGCTGCTGATCGTCGAACTGTTCGGCAAAATCGGCATGGGTGCGCAACGCTGGATCGACCTTGGGTTCATACGCTTGCAGCCGTCCGAGTTTATGAAGATCGCAGTCGTGCTCAGCCTCGCCAAGTTTTTTCACAGGCTACCGGTGATCTATGTCAGCACGCCATCGGTGCTTGTTGCGCCGATCGGCCTTTTTGCCGTTCCCGCTGCGCTGGTCATGCTCCAGCCCGATCTTGGCACCGCCATGATGATTTCCATGGCAAGCGTGCTCGTCATCTTTCTCGCCGGTGTCGGATTACGCTGGTTTCTGACAGCGGGTGCCGCTCTTCTCGCCGCACTCCCTGTCGCATGGAGCATGCTGCACGATTATCAGAAGAACCGGGTACTGGTGTTCATGGACCCCGAAGGCGATCCATTGGGCACGGGCTATCACATTACCCAATCGAAGATAGCGATCGGATCAGGCGGACTGTTCGGCAAGGGGTTCCTTGATGGCACCCAAAGCCACCTCGCCTATCTGCCCGAAGCGCACACCGATTTCATCTTCGCGACAATGGCGGAAGAGTGGGGCGTCATGGGCGGCCTCTTCGTCGTGTTGACTTACGGTTATCTCATTCGCTGGGGCTGGCGCCTGGGTGTCGCCGGTGACACGATCTTCGCTCGACTGACGGCTTGCGGCCTGGCCTTCACCATCTTCCTTTATGTGTCGATCAACCTTGCCATGGTGATGGGGCTGGCGCCGGTCGTCGGCATTCCACTGCCACTCATGTCCTACGGAGGCTCAGCGATGATGACGGTGCTGATCCTGCTCGGCATCCTGATGGCCATCCACCGTGAGAACGGTGGCGGATCGCGCCTGAACGGCACTGGATCGTTCGCTGTCTGACTTTTGGAGAACGATTATGAAGCGACAGTTGGACTCCGGTTTCGTCTGGAGCATAATCGCATCAGTTGCGCTCACTTTCGCGCTGCTCCTTGCCGTTGGCGCTTTCTAATTTTTTCAGCAAAAAACGTCCGACAAGTCGGCTCTAGAAAGGAAAGGCCGCCTGGATCGCGACGATGGCCACGGCAAAAGTGATGAAGTTGAGCGGAAGCCCGACGCGCACAAAATCCATATAGCGGTAGCCTGCCATCTGATAAACGATGACGTTGGTCTGATAGCCAAACGGAGTGGCGAAAGCCGCGCTGGCCGCCATCATGACGGCTATTAGGAAGGGACGCGGGCTGACCCCTAGACTGTCGGCTAGCGCGACGGCGACAGGCGTCAATAATACCGCGACCGTGGCGTTAGAGAGAAGTTCGGTCAGGACCATGGTGACGCCGTAGAGCACGATGAGTGCGACGAGTGGGCTGAGCCCTTCCACGCTGGCGATGAGCAGTTCCGACGCCTGCGACGCCAGCCCGCTCTGGTCCATGGCGATACCGATCACGACCATCCCGGCGATCAGGATAAGGACTTCGGGCTTGAGGCCGGCATAGGCCTCGTCCGGGCTGATCACGCGCAGAAGAATGAGCAGGACGGCCCCGGTCAGCGCGGTCGCGGCGATCGGCGCAACGTTCAACGCGGCAAGCGCGATGACGCCCACGAATATTCCGGCGGCCAGTGCGGCCTTGCGCGGATGCAGGATGCGTGGCTCGGCAAACAGCGTGGCGTCTCCGACCTGAGCGCTGTGAATCGCGTGCGGGTCGATCGCCTTGGGATGCGATTGCGTCTCCTCCTCGGGCCGAGCGAGCATATGCCCGCTCACCAGCAGAAGGTAGAGGCCGCCGACGATCGCGACGGGCAGACCCACGGGCGTGATCTCGAAGAAGCCGAAGCGGGGTTGTCCCGCGACGCGCGCCATGTCGTCGACAAGCAGGTTGGTCGAGGTGCCGATGAGCGTGCAGCAGCCAGTCAGCACGGTGATGTAGGAAAGCGGCATCAGATAGCGCTTGGGCGACTGGCCCAGCGACTGCGCGATGTCACGGATTACGGGGGCGCCCAGCACGACGATGGGGGTCGAGTTGAGAAAGCAGGAGGCACAGCCGATCATGGTGAGGAGTAGCCAGATCCCTTTCGATCCCATGCGCTTGCACAGGTTGACACCCAACACAATCGCGCGGTCCAGCAGTCCGCTCAGTTCCAGCGCGTAGGCGATGACGAACAGCGATGCGAGCGCCATGATTGCGGGGCTGGCAAAGGCGCTCTGCACCTCGACCGGCCTGACAACGCCCGTGATCAGCAGGAAGGCTGCACCGCTCAACGCCACTACGTCGGCTCGCACCTTGTCCCAGATGAGCGCGGCGACGACCGTCGCCAGAACCAGGAGGGTAAGAAGTTGATCGAGCGTCATGGCTTCCCTGCCTCGGTTCATGGCCGCCGTCTGTCAACGAAAGACGCACCAATGGTCTTCGGGGTGGGAGAGCGGAAGATGCTTTGCTAGGAGGGGCTTATGCAAGAGCCGACCCCCCATTCCAGTCGATTGGCCATGGCCGGCGGGCTTGCCGCGGTGCTGCTGGTGGGTGGCGGCGGCTTCCTGATCGGTCGCGCGACGGCTCCCGAACCTGCGCCTCCAGTGGCGGCCGTTCTGACGCCTCAAGGCGAAGCGCCGCCTGCGCCAACAGCCATTGCGCCGCCCCCCACTCTGGAACGAGCCGGACTGCTCGACCTAGTCGCCGATGCGATCGACGCGGCGAGTGCTTCACGTCCCTTGCCGGAAGCGGTGCAGGCAGCGGCGGGCCGGCGCTTCGATCTGATGCTGCCGTTCGGCTGCGAGGGACCGGTCGGGGGCGAACGCACGGCGCCGTTCGGATGGCGGTATGACGAAGCAAAGGCGACTTTGCGCGTGTGGATCAACCCCGCGCGGTGGGAACGCGCACTATGGGGAATCACCGAGACCGGGGAGGACAAGGCCGTGCTTGAAGGCTTCTGGATCGCCAGGCCCTGGTCGACGGCCACAGAGTGTTCTGCCACGCCGCTTTCCGGCGCGATCAACACCGATCCGTCGACTCAGGCCCAGGGCGAATTGGCGATTGCCCGCCTTATCGAAGACGATGCGTGCAGGAGCGCGCGCAGGCTCGACATCGTCAAGAGGATGGCGCCTGACGATTTTGATGCTGCACGCGGATTTGCCTTGCGGATCACTGGCCGCCTGCAATCAGCCGAGGAGGGTGGACCAGTGCGATGTTTCCAGCGGGCCGGGCTGCATGAACGACCGCAGTGCATGATCATCGGCGACTTCGCGGAGTTGCGCGTCGAGAATTCCAAGACAGGGGATTTGCTTGGTGTCTGGCCGGTGAGCAAAACGAGCCAGCGCGAATGAGGCGAGATAGCGCCGTTCCGACGATGCGGGCTGATCGATCCACCCAGCATCAAACCAATGCGTATCTTTGCTAACGCCGATTGCGTCATGCGTTTCAATGCGGTCAGCAAGCCCCCGGCAGCGACCTGAATGTGAACGCTCCGGCTGCAGAAACGCAGCCGATCATAATAGGCATAAGCAGGCCATCAGCCCGTGGATTGGCGAACAATTGGTGCGTGCCGGTCGACGAGGATCGCACTGGCCTGGTTGAGGCCGATCAATTCCACCTGTATATCATGTCGGCGCATCTTCGTGACAATGTCCTCCAACGCACCCACGGCCGTGATATCCCAGAGATGCGCCGCTGTAAGGTCAATCCGGACGTTTCGCACCGTGTCGCGCAGGTCGAACTGGTCCGCGAAAATCTCGGCGCTGGCGAAGAATATCTGGCCGGAGACGATATAGGTCCGCGTGTCGGTCAGAGGATCGAGGTCTTCCTCGACGCGCATGAGCTTGGTCACTTTGAAGGCGAAGAACACACCGCTGAGAACCACGCCGACTGCGACGCCGGCAGAAAGGTCGTGCGTCGCAAGCGTCACTGCCACCGTGGCCAGCATGACGACCCCTGAGACCTTGGGATGTCGCGCAAGATCCGACAGCGATCCCCAAGAGAATGTGCTGATCGACACCATGATCATGATCGCGACGAGCGCGGCCACCGGCACCTGAGCGATCCAAGGACCCAGCGGAACCATGACGATCAGCAGGAAGACGCCTGCAACGAGGGTCGAGAGGCGCCCTCGGCCACCGTACCGCACATTGCCGACGGTTTGACCGATCATGCCGCAACCCGCGATGCCGCCGAAGAGGCCGGCAGCGACGTTAGCGAGGCCAAGACCCGTACATTCCCGCGCCTTTGAACTGGTCGTTTCAGTAAGCTCGTCGACCACGCTCGCGGTCATCATCGATTCCAGCAGGCCAACTGCCGCCATCGCGAAAGCATAGGGCGCCACAATCCGAAACGCCTCTAGGGTGAGCGGGAAATCGGGAATATGGAACGAAGGAAGCGACGCAGGCAAACGACCCAGCTCGGCGACGGTATGGACCGGCATCGGGTAAGCGACGCTGATCAGCGTCAAAATTACGATGCAGATGAGCGGCGACGGAATGGCCATTGTCAGACGGGGCCACAGGTAGATTATCCCGAGACCGCCAGCGATCATCGCATAGGTATGCCAGGTTACGCCCAGCATCTGCGGCACTTGGGCCAAGAAGATCAGGATCGCCAAAGTGTTCACGAAGCCAATCCGGACGGACCGCGACACGAACCGCAGAAGGACGTCGAGCTTGAGCAGGCCAAAGACAACCTGGAGGACGCCGGCCAAGATCGTCGCGGCAAGCAGGTATTGAAGGCCGTGGCACTGAACCAGGGCTGCAACGACCAGCGCGACCGAGCCCGCCGCGCCAGAAATCATCGCAGGTCGGCCGCCAGCAATCGCGATGACGATCCCGATCACGAAAGATGCGAAAAGTCCAACTTCGGGGTCAACGCCTGCGACGAAGGAAAAGGCAATAACCTCGGGAATGAGCGCAAAAGTGCCAACCATTCCGGCAAGCACATCGCGGCGCGCGCCACCGGTACCGTTGTACCATTCAGCACGATACCGGGCAAAGGGTGTGATGTTCATCAATGTAATATTCCGCAAAGATCGCAGCAGCGCCGTCTTCGAAGAGCGGCGTGATATGGGAGTGCGAAGTGCGTTGTCCGGCGGATCGGCGGCCGGAATAGCCACCCGGAATTGCACCGGGTCCATGCGAGTGTCGCTTCCCTAGATAGAGATTTGCCGCAGCGCAACATCGCTTATTTTTTGATCGTCCGTGACTGCTGAATGGCAGCTTAGGTCGAGCTAGGTCTTCCCTCGGACCGGGTGTCTGCTCTTCGATCACAACATTGGCGAGACGCGGGTAAGGCTGGCCGATTCCGGATCGTCAGCTTCAGGTCGCAGACTCTTTGAAGCTGCTCAGCTACCATTGCTCCCAATCGTCAATGCATCGGGAACACCCGATATTTTATTGACGCAGCAAATCGTATCGGATAATTCCGATGCATGGGCACCAGCGATGCACTCTTGATTCTCTCAGGCCTCGGCCATCCGACGCGGCTCGATGCGTTCCGCCTGCTGATCCGGCATGAGTCAGAAGGCCTGTCGACTGGCGAACTGGTGGAGGCATCGGGGCTGACCCAAAGCACGTTCTCGACCCATCTGGCCGTGATGGTGAAGGCCGGGCTGGTGCTTTCCGAGAAGCGTGGCCGCCAACAGATCCAGCGCGCCAATCTCGACGTACTGCGCGCGCTGATGGTCTATCTGGCCAAGGATTGCTGCCAAGGGCGCGCTGAACTGTGCGAACCGCTGCTGGCCGAACTGACCTGCTGCTGAAGAGGCGATAATGACCGATATCGTGATCTACCATAACCCGCTTTGCGGGACCTCTCGTAATGCCCTGGCCATGATCCGCAATGCGGGCATCGAGCCCCACATTGTCGAATATCTGAAGACGCCGCCAAGCCGTGCGCTGCTGCTTGAGCTCATCGAGCGGGCCGGCATTACTCCGCGCGCTCTGCTGCGCGAGAAGGGAACGCCTTATGCCGAACTGGGTCTCGGCGACGAGACCTTGACGGAGGAGGCATTGGTCGACGCGATCATGGAGCATCCGATCCTCATCAATCGGCCGCTGGTCGTGTCGCCGCTGGGCGTGAAGCTCTGCCGCCCGTCCGAAGAAGTGCTGGACCTGCTGCCCACGGAGCAGCGCACTTTCGTCAAGGAAGACGGCGAAGTCGTGAAAGCGACCCGGCGATGACCCTTTCGGTTCGCAGCGCAACGATCGGCGATGCTGAGGCCATTGCCGCCATCTATGCGCATCATGTCCTGAATGGCACGGCGACCTACGAGGTGGTGCCACCGACCGAGGTCGAGACCGTTGAGAAGATACGAGGGGTGACCGGACGGGGCTGGCCGTTCCTTGTCGCCTGCGATGGCGATCAAGTGGTGGGCTATGCCTACGCCACGCAGTTCCGGGATCGCCCCGCCTACGCCTATGCCTGCGAGAACAGCATTTACGTGGCGCACGACCGATGCGGCGGCGGCATCGGCAAGCTGCTACTCAAGGCCCTGCTAGAAGGCGCCGAGGCTCAAGGGTTCCGTCGCATGGTCGCTGTCATCGGCGGGGGT
>Ga0163161_10003361_pt1 | contig 11220 bp, 10 predicted proteins | sample S45metaG_FD_129847 | JGI IMG/M metagenome (GOLD analysis project Ga0163161, IMG submission 129847) | Switchgrass rhizosphere microbial communities from Kellogg Biological Station, Michigan, USA - S4-5 metaG | ecosystem: Host-associated > Plants > Roots > Rhizosphere > Soil | place: USA... | reverse complement strand
TGTGACGCGGCGTCTATCTGATCCTTGGCTCGTAGCAGCCGGCGTAGTAACTCCGGGTCCATGGTGTCTCCCTTGTTGTGGGAGCCGCTTCAGCGGCGAGCTCCTCCTTCGACAGGGGCTGAGGCCAGCAACCTTAAGGAAGCGCTGCTGCGCAGCGCGTTGTGTGCCATTCGCCGATGAATCGGCTCCTACATGTATTTATACATTCGCCGACGAATCGGCTCCTACATGTATTTATTGGTCGCCGCCGTCGGCGACGACGCGGGCGCGGCCGCGTTGTTTGGCCAGGTACAGGCGACGGTCTGCCACGGCGATGGCCGGCAGGATCTCGTCGCCGTCCTTGGGCACCAGGGTATGCACGCCGGCACTGAGCGTCACGCGCTTGCCGGGACCGAGGCCGCCGTGCGGAATCATCGCCTTCTCGACCAGATCCAGGCAACGCCAGGCCAGGGCCAGGGCGGTGGCCTCATCGGTATCCTGCAGTAACAGCACGAACTCCTCGCCACCGAAGCGGCAGAGCAGGTCGTCCGGGTTGCGTACGATGTTGGACAGCGCCGAGGCCACGCGCTTGAGGCACTCGTCACCTTCCAGGTGGCCGTAGTGGTCGTTGTATTGCTTGAAGAAATCGATATCGAGCACGACCAGCGACAAGGTCTGTCGCCCCTGCCGCGCGTCCCGCCACGCGGTCTCCATGACCATGTCGAAGCGACGACGGTTGGCGACGCCGGTGAGCCCATCCTTGAACGACAACTCTTCGAGTTCGCGCTGCATGTCGAGCAGCTTCTCTTCGGTGCGCTTGCGCTCACTGATGTCGAACATGAAGCCAATGAGCGCATTGGGCGAGCCGTCGGGATTGCGCACGACATGGACCACGTCGCGAATCCAGACGTATTCGCCATTCTTGGTCAGCGCGCGATAGTCGGCTTCGTGATCGACACCGGCCTGCGACTGCGACACGCAGAAGTCGAAGACCCAGGCGCGGTCTTCGGGATGCATGCGGTCCGCCCAGTCCTGCACGGTCGCCCAGGATTGCGGGGCCCAGCCGAGAAGCGCTTCGATCTGTGGACCGATGTAGGCGAAGCGCAGCGTCGCCCACTCGATTTTCCAGGGAATGGCACGCGTGGACTCGAGCAGGGTTTTATAGACCCCGACGTCTTCCTCGAGAATGATGTCTTCGATGCTCATGGCCTTCCCCACTGACGGCGGCGCCAGTGTAGCGGCGAAAGGCCGTAAAGCTTGAGTCTCAGTGCTTTCGCGACCAAGACGCGATGTCAGGGGGACCGGCCCGACCGATGCCACGGCGTTGTCTCCTCTAGGACGTCACCTAAAAGAGCCATAACTTACGAATCTTCGTAAAATAGTGTTGACACGGCCGCAATAGCCCACGTATTTTCGCAAAACCCAGGCACCTGCCAAAAGTCACTCCATGGCGGGACCAGGGCAAGAGGAGGAACTTGCGGGGGCAAGTGGGGTACGGGGGAGCGCTCGCTCGGGGGAGTGAGCGCTGCAGGTTATCCGGCGCCAAGTGACCCGCCAGAACCGCTTTGGACGAATAACCAATCGTTTTAGTGGCCCACCTTTCTGGGTCAATTTCGGGGAGTCATACATGTATCTGCACAGCATCCGTCGACGCGGAGGCTTTAGGCCGACCGCGTTGGCCATCGCGCTTGGCCTGTCCATCGGTACCATCGCTCCGGTCATGGCCCAGTCCACCACCGGCGCGATCTTCGGCCAGGTGCCGGCTGGCGCCGGCACCACGGTCAGCGTCACCAGTGACACCGGCTTTACCCGCGACGTGCCTGTCGATGCCGACGGCCGCTACCGCGCGAGCAACCTGCCGCTGGGCAGCTACACCGTCAGCCTCAAGCGCGACGGTGCCGTTGTCGATACGCGCAAGGACGTACCGATCAAGGTCGGTGGCAGCACCGACGTGTCGTTTGCCGCCGCCGCTTCGGCCACCTCGGCGCAGTCGCTGGATTCGGTGACGGTCACCGCCAACACCCTGCCGCCCATCGACGCCACCGCGGTCGATGCGCGCACCGTGATCACCTCCGAAACTTTGGCCCGCCTGCCGCTGGGTCGTAACGCCGAGGCCATCGCCCTGCTGGCACCGGGTGCCGTACCGGGCGCCCAGACCCTGGGTAACGGCCGCTACCGCACCGTCTCCTTCGGTGGTTCGGGTGCCTCGGAAAACGCCTACTACGTCAACGGTTATGCGACGACGGATCCTTACCGCAACCTCGGTGGCGTGGGCCTGCCGTATGGCGCGATCGACCAGCAGGAAGTCTATACGGGCGGCTACAGCGCCAAGTACGGTCGTTCCGATGGCGGCGTGATTTCGCAGGTCGGCAAGAGCGGCACCAACGACTGGCATTTCGGTGCCCAGGTGCTGTGGGAGCCGAAGTTCGCCTCGTCCGCCCCGGGCAGCATCTACTACAGCGATGCCACCCTGCCGCCGGGTTACGGCTACCAGACGCCGGCCAAGGCCGGCACGATCTACCGTAACCGCGCCGACAACACCAAGTGGACGACCACCTACAGCGCGTACGCTGGTGGCCCGCTGATCAAGGACAAGCTGTTCTTCTTCATCGCCGCCGAAGCGGAGAAGTCCGAAGGTGTGTCGACCGCGTCGGTGGAAGCCAACCCGGTCGCCAACAACCACTACACCTACAACCTTCCCAAGTACTACGCCAAGGTCAACTGGAACATCAACGATTCCAACATCCTGGAATTGACCGGTATCCACTCGACCGACGAGCAGCGCGGCACGTACTACAACTACGACTACCCGACCCGTTCGCAGGGTGCGGCGCTCGGCTCGGACGCCGACACGACCAAGCTCGACTCCAAGTACGCCATCGCCAAGTACACCTCGTACATCACCGATGACGTGACCCTGACGGCGACCTACGGCAAGAGCTGGACGACCGACTACCTGCAGAACCCGACGCCGGACATCGTCAACCAGCCGTACATCGACCGTCCGGACCTGCAGAACCCGACGCTCAACGGTGGCCGTCCGATCACCAACCTCAACACCTCGAACCTGTCGCAGGATCCGGGTGCGGGCAGCCACACGCGTGGTCTGCGTCTGGATCTGGAATGGCAGCTGGGCGATCACCACCTCGCCGGTGGTATCGACAACATGCATTACTCCGGCGACAACGTCGGCCAGTCGACCAGCGGCCCGGGTTACTACCTGCGCTATCGCCGTGCCGCCAACCCGAACACCCCGATCAGCCGCTCGCTGGGCGTCGGTGCCCCGGGTGGTACGGGCTACTACGTCGACCGGCGCGTGTTCACCTCGGTGACCAGCATGTCGCTCGATCAGCGCGCTCAGTACCTCGAAGATCGCTGGCAGGTGACCGACAAGGTCCTGCTGAGCATCGGCGTGCGTAACGACCGCTTCAAGAACCTCAACGATTCCGGCCGCTCGTTCGTCAACAACGCCGCGCAGTGGGCCCCGCGCCTGGGCGCCGCCTGGGACGTGTTCGGCGACTCCTCGCTGAAGATTTACGGCAACCTGGGTCGTTACTACCTCGCCCTGCCCAACAACGTGGCCGTCCGCGGTGCCTCGCCCTCGACCTTCACGGACGAGTACTTCGCGTACACCGGCATCGACGCACAGGGTCGTCCGACCGGCCTGCGCGCGCTCGGCCCAGGCCCGGTCTCGGCCAACGGCGAGTATGGCCAGGCGATCGATCCGGAATCGGTGACCGCGCGTGACCTGCGTTCGCAATACCAGGACGAAGGCATCCTCGGCTTCGACAAGATGCTCGGCAGCGACTGGGTCACCGGCGCCAAGATCACGGTGCGCAAGCTGCGTACGGCGATCGATGACGTCTGCGACACGGGCAAGATCGCCGACAAGCTGGACGCCGAAGGCATCGATCCGGACTCGGTCACGATCCCCGGCTGCGTGATCTTCAACCCGGGCTTCACCAATACCTTCAGCCTGGCCAATGCCAACGGCATCGGTCGCACCGAAGTGACGATGAGCTCGCAGGAATGGGGCTTCAACCAGAAGGCGATCCGCCGCTACTACGCGCTGGACCTGTACCTGGAGCATCCGTTCAACGGCAAGTGGCAGGGTCGCGTCGACTACACCTTCTCGCGTAGCTACGGCAACACCGAAGGCCAGACCAAGTCCGACATCGGCCAGACCGACATCTCCAAGACCCAGGACTGGGATTCGGGCGAGCTGATGCTCAACTCCAACGGCCTGCTGACCAACGACCGCACGCATCAGTTCAAGGCGTACGGCGCGTACCAGCTGACCCCGGAATGGTTGATCTCCGGCAACCTGCGCCTGGCCTCGGGTTCGCCCAAGTCCTGCCTGGGCTTCGAGAACGCCAACGTCGATCCGGATCCGATCGGTTACGGCTCCTCGTACCACAACTGCTTCGGTGAGCCGTCGCCTCCGGGCAAGACGCGCAACCCGTGGTATCGCCAGCTCGACCTGGCCGTGACCTACCGTCCGGCCCTGTTCGACAACAAGCTGGCCTTCGGGCTGAGCGTCTTCAACGTCACCAACGAGCGCAAGCCGCTGACCAGCTTCTCGCCGGATGAGTCGATCTCGAAGACCGTGCTCAACAACTACAACCTGGGTCAGTTCTACCAGACGCCGCGCTATGCACGACTGACGGCGTCGTACGACTTCTGATCCCGACAGGTTTGTCTTTAACCGACTACTAAGAACAACATCCCAGGGATGGGAACCAACACGCTGATCCCCAGATCGCCGCCTGCTCCCACAGGCGGCTTTTTTTTTGAAGCAAACGGTACGCAAAAATGGCAGCCGTTGGCCCGACCCACGGAACGCACCGTGTTTTGTCGTTCGGACGCCATTGCGTGGTGACAGGTCGTTAGCAACTTCCGCCGTGAAACCGCTGTATCGTGATCGCGAGCGATGGATCTGCTCGACGATATCAACGACAAGGAGTCGACTATGAATAAGTGGCATGCCATGCGTCTTGCCGTCACCGGCAGCGGCGCGCTCGTAGCGATGCTGGCGTGGGTGGCAGCATCATCCCTGGTGGCGACGCCCGCGAATGCGGGAAACAACACCTCTTACCATCACCGCGCCACCGTGATCAGTTGTGTCGGCAGCGAATCGGCCACCTGGTCACCGGGGCTCACCTATACGGTCCAGCCTTATCTCATCACCGTCGATAACCAATGGCCGAGCTGCACCATCGAGGGTCGTCCCGCATCGTTGTCCGCAAGCTCGCACGCGCAGTTCAGCGTCGTGGAATCGTGCGCACAGCTGGGTGTGCCGGCCGAGGCGACGTGGCTGATCAAGTGGAGCGACGGCAAGACCAGCACGTTCCGATTCGAGGCGACCGTCAACGTCAGCGGCGGCAACTTCATGATCACCGCACCGGGAACGATCACCGACGGACGCTACAAGGGGAATACCGCCATCGCGACGTTCACCCTGCTCAATAGCGCCGGCCTGTTCGCTAACGGCTGCGATACGCCGCAAGGCGTGACGTCGATCAGCGGCCCCTCGTCCCTGGTCATCCTCAACGACTGAAAGGTCAACCGAATACCCGCGCCCACGTTGGACCCTGCATACCCAAAGTCAGGACAACGCCCATGCTCCCATGCCGTCCCATCGTGATGCGCGACCCCTTCCGGGCCCTCGCGCGTCACGCGCCGCGCGGACTGGCGCTCATGTGCACCGTCGCACTCGCTGCTTGCGCCAGTAACGGCATCCGGCTAGCCGCGGCTCCCGTCCATGCGTACTCGTTCGACGGGCATTGGGTCGTCGACCCGTCCCACAGCGAAGACCCCGACGCCTCACCCGCAGCGGCCGGATCGGGGCGCAGTGGCGGCATGGGTGGTGGCCACGGCCACGGTGGTGGCATGGGTGGTGGTGGCATGGGTGGTGGTGGCATGGGTGGTGGTGGGATGGGTGGTGGAGGCCGGCACGGTGGCGGCGCCAGTGGTGGCGGCAGTGCTCGCGGTGACGCAGGCGGCGGTGGCGACAATGGCGAGCTGATGCGCCGGGCCCTTCTGCTTCCCGACACGCTGGACATCGCGCTTCAGCCGGGCCGCCTCCTCATCTCGCCGAATGGTCATCCAAGCAACGTGCCCCTGGTGACGGGCAAGGACATCGGTGATATCACGCGAGCCGGCTGGGATGGCGACACGCTGGTCGTGGTCATCCACATCGACGAGAAACGCGGCGACATCGTGCAGCACTACGACGTGGCCACCGACCATTCGCGGCTGGTGGTCACGACCGAGTTCAAGAAGAAGTCGAAGACCGTTTCCGTCGTGAGGGAATTTACGGCGGCGCCTGCGGGGCCGGGGGTGGCCACGCCGGGGTTGGCAACACCGTCCACCTGACGTCCGTCGCTTCATCGCTTTGTTGGCTTTTCGCCGATGAATCGGCTCCTGTCAGGACAGGATCCGCCAAAAAAAACGGCACCCGAAAGGGTGCCGTTCTTTGAATAATGGTCGGGGTGGCGAGATTCGAACTCGCGACCACTACACCCCCAGCGTAGTGCGCTACCAGGCTGCGCTACACCCCGACGAGCTAACGATTGTAGCAGCAACGCCGCGATCTGCGGAAGCAGTTCAACGACGAAGGAGGGTCAGTACTTCTTCCAGCTCCAGACGCACCTGACGCACGATCTGATGTGACATGCTCGCTTCCATACGAGCCTGCGGGCCTTCCAGGCGGGCGCGAGCCCCCGTGATGGTGAAACCCTCGTCGTAAAGCAAAGAGCGGATCTGGCGGATCATGAGCACGTCATGGCGCTGGTAATAGCGGCGATTGCCGCGGCGCTTGACGGGCTTGAGGGCCGGAAACTCCTGCTCCCAGTAGCGAAGGACGTGCGGCTTGACGCCGCAAAGCTCACTGACTTCACCAATGGTGAAGTAGCGCTTCGCCGGGATCGCCGGAAGTTCGGTGTTATTCCCTGGATCCAGCATAACCCTCGACTCTTACCTTGAGTTTCTGACCAGGACGGAAGGTGACAACCCGCCGGGCCGAGATGGGAATTTCTTCGCCGGTCTTGGGATTACGACCGGGCCGCTGATTCTTCTGCCGAAGGTCGAAATTGCCGAAGCCCGACAACTTGACCTGCTCACCTCGTTCCAGGGCCTCGCGCACGACCTCGAAATAGGCGTCCACGAATTCCTTGGCCTCACGCTTGTTGAGACCCACGTCGAGGAAAAGCCGCTCGGCCATTTCCGCCTTGGTCAGCGCCATCTTATCCTCGCAGTCTTGCCTTGCATGTCTTCTCCAATGCCCCCACCGCTTCTGCCACGCGAGCGTCGGCATCTTCGTCGGTAAGGGTGCGTGAAGCGTCCTGTAAAATCAAGCCCATAGCGAGACTCTTTCGTCCTTCGTCGATCCCCTTGCCAGCGTAGCGATCGAACAGACGGATCTCCTTCAGGACTTCGCCGAGCACCCCGCGCACGGCGGTCTCCACGGCAGCCCAGGACACTTCTTCAGGCAGTTCCACGGCGATATCGCGACGAACGGCCGGGAAGCGGGCAACGCGGCCCGCACTGGGAAGGCGACGGGCAAGAATCGACTCGAGCGCCAGTTCCATCACGTGAACGTCCGGACCGAGGTCCAGCGCCTTGGCCAGCGCCGGGTGCAGCGCACCCAGGAAGCCAGCGGGCTGACCATCGCGAAGGATGCGTGCACCGCGGCCGGGATGCAGCCAGGACGGGAGGTCATCGGTGTCGACCGACCAGCGCTGCGGCTCGCCCGTGTGGGCGACCAAGGCATCGAGGTCACCCTTGAGGTCGAAGAAATCGACCGGACGGGTCGGCTCGCCCCACTGCTCGGCCCGGGCGGCACCACTGGCGACAAGGGCCACGCGACCCACTTCGTCGGGCGCCTCACCGGTAGCGTGGAAGCTACGGGCGACCTCGAACAGACGAACACGCTCCTGCTGGCGTGCGCGGTTATGACGCAGCGCTTCGATCAATCCGGGCAGCAGCGAGGTCCGCATCACGGCCAGATCCGCCGAAAGCGGGTTGGCCAGCGGCACCCAGCCCTGGTCGACGCCCCACGTCGTAAGCAGGTCGGCGTTGACAAAGGACAGCGTCACGGCCTCGAAGTAGCCACGCGCCGCGATCTGGTCACGCAGCGCCATCTCGCTCAGGCGTGCCTCAGGCTCGGAACGCAGGGCGATCTGTCCGGCCGGGATATGCGTCGGAATGCGGTCGTAACCATGGATACGCGCGACCTCTTCGACCAGATCCTCTTCGCGCTCGATGTCGAAACGGCTGCTCGGCGGCGTCACTTCCCAACCGTCCGCCAGCTCGACCACGTGCATGCCAAGAGCGGTGAAGATGCGGGTGACCTCGCTGCCGGCGATGTCGATGCCGAGCAGGCGGCGCAGACGCGCGTGGCGAAGCATCACGGGCGCGTGCTCGCGGAGGTCGTCCGGTCGCTCGGCCAGGGTCAGCGGGCCGGCACTGCCGCCGGCGATCTGCAACAGCAGTTCCGTCGCGCGTTCGATCGCGCGCTGCGGAAGCGCCGGGTCGACACCGCGCTCATACCGATGCGAGGCATCCGTATGCATGCCGAGCTTGCGTGCGCGCCCCATGATCGCGGCCGGCGCGAAGTGCGCCGCTTCGAGGAACACGTTGCGCGTGGTATCGGTCACGCGCGAGTCGAAGCCACCCATGATGCCGCCGAGGGCAAGAGCATGGGTTTCGTCCGCGATGACGACGAAGGACGGATCGAGCTTGACCTCACGGCCGTCGAGCAGCTTGATGGCTTCGCCCTGCCCCGCATGGCGCACGACGACGGCGCCGGAGAGCGTGTCGTTGTCGAACGCGTGCATCGGGTGGCCGAGCTCGAGCATGACGTACTGCGTGATATCGACGATGGCGCTGATCGGTCGGATACCTGCGCGACGCAGGCGCTCGGCCATCCACAGCGGCGATGCCACGCTGGCATTGACGCCTTCGATGACGCGGCCGATGTAACGCGGTGCGTCGGCGCCGGCTTCTAGGCGGACATCACGCTTCGCGCTGGCAGTCACCGGCGCGCTGGCGGCGCCGATCGCCTTTACGCGACTGCCGAACAGCGCAGCGACGTCGTGCGCCAGGCCATTGAGGCCCAGCACGTCCGGACGATTCGGCGTGATCTTCAGCTCGATACTGGCATCGGGCAGCCCGAGGTAATCGGCGAGCGGCTTACCGACCGGCGCATCCGCGGGAAGTTCGAGCAGGCCGGATGCGTCGGCGTCGATGTCGAGTTCCTTGGCCGAGCAGAGCATGCCGAAGGATTCGACGCCACGCAGCTTCGCGGCCTTGATGTCGACATTGTTGGGTAGCTTCGCGCCGACCTTGGCCAGTGGCACACGGATGCCTACGCGGGCATTCGGCGCGCCGCAGACGATCTGCAGCAACTCACCCTGCCCCGCATCCACCTTGCACACCTGCAGGCGGTCGGCTTCGGGATGCTTCACGGCCTCGACGATCTCGGCGACGACGACGCCATCGAGATCCTCACCCAGCGGGGTGACGCCTTCGACTTCCAGGCCAGCCATCGTCAGCGCATGAACCAGGGTCGCGCGATCCGCGTCGATGGCAACCAGTTCACGCAGCCAGTTTTCGGAGAATTTCATGGGAGCGACTCGTTAACGTGGGTTCGACGGCGATCAGGCGAACTGGCGCAGGAAGCGCAGGTCGTTCTCAAAGAAGGCGCGCAGGTCGCTCACGCCGTAGCGCAGCATGGCGAAGCGCTCGACGCCGAGACCGAAGGCGAAGCCCGTGTAACGCTCCGGATCGATGCCGCAGTTCTTCAGCACGGTCGGATGGACCATGCCGCAGCCGAGGACTTCCAGCCAACGTTCCGTGCCGTCCTCGGCATCCCAGCGGATATCGACTTCCGCCGAGGGCTCGGTGAACGGGAAATAGCTCGGGCGGAAACGCATCTCGAAGTCGCGCTCGAAAAAGGCGCGGATGAATTCGGAAAGCGTGCCCTTCAGATCGGCGAAGCTCGACGTCTCGTCGACCAGCAGGCCTTCGATCTGGTGGAACATCGGCGAATGCGTCTGGTCCGAATCGCTACGATAGACCTTGCCCGGCGCGATGATGCGGATGGGCGGCTGCCGCCCCTGCATCGAGCGGATCTGCACCGGCGAGGTGTGCGTGCGCAGCAGACGCCCGTCACCGAAGTAGAAGGTGTCGTGCATCGCGCGCGCCGGATGGTGCGGCGGGAAGTTGAGCGCCTCGAAGTTGTGCCAGTCGTCCTCGATCTCGGGACCGTCGGCGCGCTGGTAGCCAAGACGCCCGAAGATGTCGGCGATGCGCTCGAGGGCGCGGGTAATCGGGTGGATGCCACCGTATTCGCCGTCGCGGCCCGGCAGGGTCACGTCAATGCGCTCGGAGGCCAGGCGGCGATCGAGTTCGGCCTGCTCCAGGGACTGCTTGCGAGCGGTAATGGCGTCGGTCAGTCGTTCCTTGACGCGATTGACCTCCGCGCCACGCGCCTTGCGCTCGTCGCCGGATAACTGGCCCAGCGCCTTGAGCGCTGCGGTGACTGCGCCGTTCTTGCCCAGCAGACCGACGCGGACGGCGTCGAGTGCTTCGAGCGAAGATGCGGCTTCGATGTCGCGCAGGGACGCGTCGATATGCTCGATCGATTCCATCGGTTTTCCTGACTTTTCCAGGCACGCAAAAAAGAATGGGGAGAAGGCCAGGCCTTCTCCCCACGTTATCCATCTTCGCGCCGTATGACTACAGCGCGTGGTAAAGCGGATTACGCAGCCAGATGGGCCTTGGCCTTCTCTGCGATCACGCCAAACGCCTTGATGTCGCGCACGGCGAGGTCGGCCAGGACCTTACGGTCGATGGCGATCTCAGCCTTGGCCAGGCCGTTGATCAGGCGGCTGTACGACAGACCGAACTGACGGGCGGCAGCATTGATACGAACGATCCACAGGGCGCGGAACTGACGCTTGCGCTGCTTGCGGCCGATGTAGGCGTACTGGCCAGCCTTGATGACGGCCTGGTTAGCTACGCGGAAGACCTTGCGACGGGCGTTGTAATAGCCCTTTGCACGGCCAATGACTTTCTTATGACGACGACGGGCGGTAACGCCACGCTTAACACGAGCCATGGTTCAACCCTCCCTTAAAGATACGGCAGCATGCGAGCCACACTCTTGGTGTCGCAGGCTTTCACGTGGTTGGGAGCGCGCAGGCCGCGCTTACGCTTGGTCGACTTCTTCGTCAGGAT
>Ga0163161_10003360_pt1 | contig 11221 bp, 8 predicted proteins | sample S45metaG_FD_129847 | JGI IMG/M metagenome (GOLD analysis project Ga0163161, IMG submission 129847) | Switchgrass rhizosphere microbial communities from Kellogg Biological Station, Michigan, USA - S4-5 metaG | ecosystem: Host-associated > Plants > Roots > Rhizosphere > Soil | place: USA: Michigan... | reverse complement strand
TTACAAAAGATCAAAATCGTAAACAGTCAGGACGGTTCGGAAACCTGGTGCGAAACTTCTAAATTGTTTATTTGTATTGGAGGTAAACCCAATACCGACTGGGCTTCGGAGACGGCAATTTGCAGAGATAGAAATGGCTATCTTTATACTGGTAACGATGTGATCGGTCTGGATAAATATAGGGACTGCTGGAACTTAGACCGGCCTCCTTACCACCTGGAAACCAGTGTTCCTGGTTCTTTTGCCGCTGGTGATGTTCGGTTTAATTCTGTGAAAAGGGTAGCGTCTGCGGTAGGAGAAGGGGCAATGGCCGTAACACAGGTTCATCAATATTTAGCTAAGCTTTAATTGTTTTCTTGAAAAATATGTTTTCTGATCTCGCTGAACCTCTTACAGGTTCTGAGGCTTGATCAGTAAAACATATTGTTCTTGGGTGCAGACCGGGGAGGGTGGAGAAAGAAAAAAGGGTTAGATAGAATGCTTCTCCTAAACTTCGATCTGGAACAAACTTACTGTTGCGTTGTCATAGTGGGCTGGTAATCCTTCTGTATTTTGAAGTTTTAGCAATCCTAAAAAGTCAAAACCGCATTTTGTGTAATAATTAATAAGCCCGTTATTCTCACCGACAGTGTCCATACGTACAAATCTTCTTTCATTGCTTAGAGCATATTGCTTTGCCCATTCTGCAATCTGTTGTACCAAATTTTGCCCTCTGAATTCAGGATTTACTGCAATCCTGTGGATATAAACCGCAGGATCATTATTGCGTTCTTCCCAAATTTGAGGATCATCAAAAGTTGTTGCCCAAACACAAGCTATTTTGCCGTCAATAATAATTTTCCATTGTCTGTTTTCATCGATTTCTGTCTGTATCAGGTTCCGTTCAAATTCTGGCCAGTGAACAATGAACTTCGTTTTTTGGAAATCCGTAGCTATTTTGTACAGTCTGAAAATTTCTTGAATATCTTTATTTACTGAGTTTTGTATTTCCATATTTTAATTTAATTAACTCCATAAAGTTACGGGTATAAATAAAGGCAGAACAGATACAGATATTGAATAAATAAGGATAACAGATTTAATGGCTTCTGTGCTGTGTGGACATTACTGAGAGGCTTTCCAGATTTGGTATTTTTCAGGGAGGCAGTGACCGCATGGTCTATATCCGTGGGATAGCGCTTCTGCTTCATCTTTAAAGAAAACGCGGTTTTCAACTTTCATTCTTTTGCCCGATGAACAAGTGAGCAGACCGTATATTTTCGCATTCTTGTAACCGCCAAGTTTAACCTCACCTTTTCGGATTAAAGAGCCGATAGCCTTTTTTCTTTCTTTAGGGGTTCTTCCTATGTCTGTGTGGTTTATCATACTTCTTATTCAAAAGTAGTTGGTCTTCCTTTAGTAGAAAAGCCGTTTCTTGCGGTTTTTAAGTTGAGCTCTTCTTAGCTTACTGTTTTGATGGTAAGGCTTTCGGTTCTTTTAGCAGTATTATTTTTTTATTAAGGTTAAGGAAATGCATAGTAAATTCTTTCTGAAGAAGTATGTTTGTTTAACAGCTGAAAAGATGCGCCATTTCCTTTCAAAAGGAAAGCCACATTGAATCACACTTTTTTATAGTAAATTCATGGAAAAAATGAAACTGTTTCTGGTCACAATTTGCTTAATTCTAATTTCGGGTATTGCCAGGAGTCAAACAGGTAATTATGCACTGTGTCTGGATGGCCGGGATAATAATCCTTGTATCGGGATGGATATTATTAAGAATCAATGGACACTGGAAGCCTGGATTAAGGGTAACGGTAAGCCCTGGAAAAATAGAGAGGCAATTATTGGAACCGGCGAATATGGTGAAATCAATACAATAGATCAGTTGCCGCTAATGCTTAAAAATGGGAAGTTATGTAGCTCAAAGGCTGGTCTTGTAGCTCCAGAAATGCTGGATGATAAATGGCATCATGTAGCGGTCAGTTGTAACGGAATTGAAACAAAGTTATATCTGGACGGTAAGGAAATCGGTTCAAAGAAATCAGCTGCTGACATTTTACCTGGAGAAATTGGCACCAGTGATATTGATTCAACAGGTTTTGGTGGGTGTATTGATGAGGTAAGGATATGGAGTTGTGAGGTCTCTGGAGCTACTTTACGAGAATGGATGCACCGGCCTCTTGCCCCTCGTCACCCTGATTTTGATCAGTTGAAAGGATACTATAATTTTGATAACCTGGAGAACAATGTGAGTCTGAATCTGGTTGGAAAAGGAGCCCAGGCCTATCATCTTAGAAATACCAGGAAGAAATATAACGGAGATATGCCACTGGCTTATCTGGTGAAAAATGATAATCCGTTGTTTGTCTTAGCAGAAAAAAAACAACACCTTTTTAATGCGGTAGTGATACAAAGCGAATGGGATGCCGATCAAAATGCAAAAAATGATGAACTTTTGAAATTGAGAATTGTAGTCAATGGTTCGAGTTCTCCTCTGAAATTAACAACATTGAACCTGGATTTTTCTGGTTCGACATCACTAAGCGATATTGCCAGGGTACATGTTTATTATGCTGGGCAGTCCCCTCGCTCCACCACCAGGATTGAACTGTTTGGTAAGGGGAAAAAACCAGGTAAAGCAATCCGGTTTACAAAAGAAGCAGCTAGTGCCTATCCACTGAAGGAAGGAGTAAATTATTTTTTAGTAACACTGGATGTAAATAGAAATGCGGTAGCCGGCAACAGGCTACATGCAAAGGTGGGCTCCTTTCTTCTAGGCCGTCAAATTCACATTCCGGAGGAAGACAGGGCAACGAATATTCCCAAATTGATTACACCAAATTCTGCTTCAAATCCAAATGCAATAAAACTTTTGCAGTGGAATATCTGGCATGGCGGGTTACATCTGGGGCATATGGAAGGACCAGGCCGGGTTAAAGAATTGATACGGAACACAAATGCGGATATAATTACGCTGGAAGAAGGATATGGTACACAGACTATGTTGGCTGACTCTTTAGGCTTTGCTTTACAGACGGCTTCACCGACAGAAAATTTAGCCATCATCAGCAGGTTTCCAATGAAAGAAAATCCTTCGAATGCCAAGTTCAAATCTAATGTAGCAACTGTTACGCTGCCCAATAGTAAAAAAATACTGATTGGCAATTGGTGGTTAAGGTATGCCAGCAAACATGAATACACGGGGTCTTATGCAAACACAGGCTTGAATAGTGAGGATTGGGTTAAAGAAGATCAGGAACTTGGAGCAGTTGATGCACAAACTAATCTCGACAAAGACATCGATCCTATACTTCTCTCAGATCCTACTTTGCCAGTCATTGTTGCTGGAGATTTTAATTCGGGAAGCCATCTGGACTGGACAGCCAGAGCTGCTTCTTTACATTATGGTTATGGACCGGTTGATTTTCCTATTTCAAAATTAATGTTGCAGCGGGGTTATACAGATACTTACCGAACATTGTACCCCGACGAGGTAACTTATCCGGGAGGTACATTTGCAGCCATTTACGGACATATGCAAACTTCGCGTATTGATTATATTTATTCTAAAGGTCTGGGGTTGAAAGCCAGGTATTCAAAAATAATAAGAACACCTCCCCAGATTGATGACGTATGGCCCTCCGATCATTCGGCAGTATTGACCGTGTTTTATCTATATTAGTTACTATTATGATAGAGATCATATCAACAGGTATTGGCTGGCTGGGTGTATGTTTATGTACACTTGGTTACTTACTGTTAAGCATAAAAAAGTTAACTCCGGAATCATGGGGATTCCAGATACTCAATATCACCGGCGGGTTGTGTCTGTTAATAACCGCTGTTATTGCTGATGACACGCCAAATGCAGTCGCCAATTTATTATGGGCTTCTATTGGTTTTTATGCCTTAACAAAAGGTTGGAGAACCAGAGGCCCGTCAGTTAAGGATTGAACCTGGAAACCTAAAATTTCATAAGCCTTGTTTTTATAGTCATTAAGCCTGTCTGTATAAGCTGTTTTATCACTTTCCAGCGAAAGGTAGAAATATGCCCCGTCTACAAGTACAAATATTAAATCGGCTGCAGCTCTGGGGGAGGTGACGTTTAACAACTGTTTTTTATTGCATTGCTCTATCATCAAGGCGAGCTCAAAACGAAGGGAATCCAGTATGGTTTTATATTTGGCCTTGATTTTCTTCTCCCTGAACGACAAAGCATAAAACGTATAGAACAATCCATCATCAAACAAAAGGTTCCATTTTTTGGAAAAAAGCAGGTCAATTGTTTTTTGCAGGTCTGCAAGCGTAATGTTTTCTTTGTTTTTTGTGTTATAAATGAGCAAATACTTTTCCAGTATATAATCTATAAGCGCGTGGGTTAAGTCGTCTTTCGTTTTAAAATAATGCATAATAAGGCTTGGATTAATATCCATAACCTTAGCTACTTTAGCGATAGAAGCATTTTCGTATCCTTCTTTTCTGGCCGTATCATAAAACACCTTAATAATTTCTTGTTGACGTATTTCTTTAAGGCTTTTTCTTCCCATATAGATTTTAAGTAAAGCGCAAATTTATCAAAGTAATCCGTATTCGGAAATGAATTAATAATAGATTAACATACCCACCTCAACTGATCTTGTTTTTATAAAGCGTATGTCAAAAAACAATCGATAATAGTCAATATTGTATTGGTTATCAGCTAGTGAATTAAACTATATTGTCAATAGATTGATTGACTGTTCAATTAATTTATTAATACAGTCTTAACTTTTACTTGTTGGCATGCGCATACATTTGCCCTCGATTTAAGAAGTGATCAATCTTAAACCAATAAACTCAAAAACTATAAATTGTATGGAAAAAAACTACACTTCGTTCTCGTTGTTCGGACGGATTATGCAAAAAAGACATTCACTATTCTGGATGATTTCCTTTTTTCTAATCACAACGTCTGCTTTCGCACAAAACATCACCCTAAAGGGGAAAGTTTCAGACGCGGAAACCAAAGAAACCCTTCCTGCCGTAAGCATTATGGTTAAGGGGACCAAACAAGGGATTTTATCCGATATTAATGGTTTGTTTACCATGAATGTAAGCCCCAATGCGGTGCTCATTTTTGCTTATGTTGGTTATAAACAACAGGAAATTGCACTTCATGGCCAGACCCAGTTAAACGTTTTAATGCAGCCACAGGATGGGGGACTTGAAGAAGTCGTTGTGGTTGGTTTTGGTACCAAGAAAAAAATCAATATCGCGGGTGCTATTGATCAGATTTCGGGCAAAGACCTCGAATCACGTCCTATTTCAAATGTGATGCAGGGCTTGCAGGGAATCAGTCCGGGTTTAAATATTACCTATGGAGGTGGCGCACCGGGTACCGTCCCGATCATTAATATCCGGGGTATGACCTCCATCAACGGCGGTTCGCCACTTATTGTTATTGACGGAATTCCTGCAGCAAGCAATGATGACTTATTGAGGTTGACTCCTGCTGATATTTCATCTTATACTGTGCTTCGTGATGCGGCATCAGCGGCGATTTACGGCGCAAGAGCTGCCTTTGGGGTCATCCTGATCACCACAAAACAAGGTGCTGTAGATCGGCAGACGGTTAGCTATAATATGCTCAGTACCTGGGGAAAATCGACTATTCTTCCCAAACCGGTTACAGATCCGTACATCTATTCCCGGGTTCTGGAAACATCAACCAATAATACGCCATGGGATTATGTAAATTATAGTGACCAGTATTACAAATGGGCAAGAGAAAGATCAGATAATCCATCTCTACCGGATACAAGGGTAAATTTAACAGACCCTACCAAATGGGAGTATATGGGTAGTAACGACTGGTATAAATATTTTTTTAATGATGCCAGCTTTTCGCAGAACCATACTTTGACATTTTCGGGTGGCGCAACAGTTAACAATACTCCTTTGACCTATTATTTGTCTGCAGATTATACCAAAGAAAATGGATTGAACAAACTCTCCGATGATTTCTGGAACAGATATGGTTTAAGACCAAGGGTTAGCTTTTTACCTTTCAAATGGCTTAAAATAGACAACAACCTCAATATTTACGAAACCAAACGAGCCTATCCGTATACAGGCATCACCGATTTATATTACCTGCAGCCAACAGATGTAGCTGTCAATCCAGATGGCACCTGGGCCAATACCAATGCAGGGCGTTTGGCGGCAAAATTAACGGATGGTGGTAAGAATCTGGAAACGATGTTTGGTTTTCAAAACATCAGCAGTGCCACCGCAACTTTTTTAAACGGGGATTTAGTGGTTAACGGTGATGCTTCCTTTAAGCGGGAACTGTGGAAATATCATAAGGATTCCAAGTCCTATAAAATTGGATACGGACCGAATGATGTTAGGGAAGAAGGCGGTACAGGGAGTGTAAGTGAGAAAAACGGTTATTTGTATAATAATGCCTTTAACTTGTATGCAACCTACAGAAAAACAATAGGTGATCATTTTTTTAGCGCAATGCTGGGTTACAACTCTGAAAATTATAACTATTCTACCGTAACCTCCTCAAAAGATGGTCTGATCTCTTCTTCTTTACCCTACCTTGGCTTAACCAATGGCGCAGCGGGGGTTGGTGCAGAATATTCGGCTTATGCGACGACCAGTGGATTTGGCCGTTTAAACTACACCTATAAAGAGCGTTATATTTTAGAGGCCACGGGAAGATATGATGGTTCTTCTCGTTTTTCTTCTACAAGACGCTGGGGTTTTTTCCCCTCAGCCTCTGCAGCCTGGATAGCGAGTAACGAAGACTTTTTTAAGCCATTAGCTCCAGTGTTATCTACCTTTAAGCTGCGTTCTTCTTATGGCTCGTTAGGAAACCAGGCCATCAGTAGCGATCCTTATCTTCGTGATTTTGGTTATATTCAGTCGCTGGTACCGGGTACATCTGGATATCTTATTGGTGGGAACAGCCAAAGCCCAATTATAAAAGGAGCACCGGGTTTATTGGTCGATCCGAATACCTATACCTGGGAAAAAGTATCTACGCTTAACATGGGAACCGATATTGGTCTTTTTAGAGATAAGTTCCTCCTTGGATTTGATTATTTTATTCGCAATACTACAGGTATGCTTACCGGAGGACAAGAGTTACCAGGCGTACTTGGAACGCAGGTGCCGAGGCAAAATACAGCAAATTTAAAAACAAAAGGCTGGGAGTTGTCTGTTACATACAGAGATAACTTTTTGGTTGCTTCCAAGCCTTTTAATTTTCAGGCAAAGGTATTCCTTGCTGATTCCCAAACAGAAATCACTAAATTTCCAAATGATCAGAATCTTTTTAGCAACTATAGGGTAGGACAAAAAATTGGAGAGATCTGGGGGCTTGAAAATGATGGTATGTTCCAGAACAAGGCTGAAATAGCCGGACTTGATGAATCTGCTATTATTCCCTGGGGTGCTTTGTCTATTGTTCAGGGTTGGCCTAAATATAAAGACCAGGATGGAAATCATAAAATTGAAAAGGGTTTAAGCTCAAATGACCCGAAGGATCTTAAAATCATTGGAAACAGCAGCGACAGATATAGTATTGGTGCCAATTTTAATATGGATTGGAATGGCTTTGACGTTTCTATATTCTTGCAAGGAGTATTAAAAAGAGATTTTTATCCGCACCACTATTTATTCTGGGGTCCGTACCAACAACCTTATGCCAACGTTTATCCATGGAATCTTGACTTTTATCGCGCTACAGGCGATTCACCTGAATTAAGAGCTCAGCATTCGGCATCTTATATTGCTGCAGGTCTGGCCGATGCGAATACGAATTCTTACTATCCTGTTTTGCAATCCTGGTTAGCGGATAATAACTATGGGGCAGGATTAGATATTCCACAAACAAAATACCTGTTAAATGGAGCCTATTTAAGAATTAAAAATATTTCCTTAGGTTATACCTTACCTTCTGCGTTTACCAAACGCTTTAAAGTGAACCGCCTTCGTGTATTTGTAACTGGTGATAACCTTTATGAATTTTCATCTATAAAGAAATATATAGATCCTGAAGCTGTAAACCAAGGTCCAAGTGCGTGGGCATATCCTTTCCAGAGAAAATATGCAATCGGTTTAAACCTGGATTTTTAACTATCAGACAGCTTAACAATTATTAAAATATTAGTTATGAAACCATATATTAAATATATTCTATTTATTGCAATTGCATCTGTAGGGTGTAAAAAAAGTGACCTTGACCGTTTTCCGCAAACAGCAATTTCGCCGGGCCTTTTCTTTAATACAGAGAGCGATCTGAATTTGTATGTCAATGGCCTGCTTTTGATGCCAGACAGAGGTAGCTACTTAAATGACCAAAGCAGCGATAACGTAGCAACAACAGCCAACGTGGAAGTAAAAAATGTAATGGCGGGCAGTGCAAATTCGCAAAATATTACCTCAGGCTGGGAGTGGAGCAGATTACGTGACATTAATTATTTTCTGGAAAACTATAATAAAGCAAAGGTAAGTGCAGATATAAAAAACCATTATGCCGGATTGGCCAGGTACTACCGGGCCATGTTTTATATAGATAAAGTTAAACGGTTTTCTGATGTGCCATGGTACTCAGGTACCATGAACCCAGGAGATAATGCTTTATACAAAGGACGTGATCCGCGGAAGTTGGTGATGGACAGTGTGATGGCTGATCTTGATTTTGCTTATCAGCATGTTCGGGAAACCGTACCTACCGGCACACCGGGAAAATGGGCTGTGGCTGCATTCTATACCCGTACAGCACTGTATGAAGGTACTTACCGTAAATATCATTCAGAATTGAATTTAGCAGCAACAGCAAATGTTTTTCTCGAAACGGCTGTTAAAATTGCCGGTGATGTGATGGCTTCCGGAAAGTTCTCTGTGTATACTACCGGAAAACCTGACCAGGATTATGCGACTTTATTCAACAGTCAGGACCTAACGACGAATAACGAAGTCATATTGGCCAATATTTTTGATATGAGTAAAAACAGGAGTCAAAATGTTAACGGAACAGTTTTCGGTGACTACGAACAAGCTCCGGCCAAAGATCTGATCCAAACCTACCTGATGAGGGATGGCAGTCGTTTCACAGATCTGCCAAACTATGATAAACTGAGTTTTGTAAAAGAATTTCAGAACCGTGATCCAAGACTTTCTCAAACTATGGCTTATCCCGGATGGATCAGAGTTCCGGATACAAAACCTTACATTCAGAGTTTAAACAAAAATTTTACGGGTTATCATCAACTCAAGGGCTATGTGAACAGTACGGATGCAAGTACTTTAAATGGCGTAGATTTTCCTGTATACCGTTATGCAGAGGTGCTTTTGAGTTATGCTGAAGCGCTTGCTGAACTGGGTACATTAAAACAGCAGCAGCTGGATGTTTCTGTAAACCTGATCAGAAGAAGAGCGGGGATGCCAGATCTTAATATGGCCCAGGCAAATGCATCGCCAGATCCGCTTTTACAACAACAATATGGCAATATTACATCGAATGCTGGAGTAATATTGGAAATCAGAAGAGAGCGGAGAGTAGAATTTGCATTTGAAAATACCAGGTATGATGATTTGATGCGTTGGAAAGCTGGAAAATTATTAACCAAAAGCCCGGAAGGTATGTACTTTGCAGGTTTGGGGAAATATGATTTAACTGGGGATGGTGTTGAAGATATTATTTTGATAGATCAATCTTTAACCATTCCTGCAGAAGAACATAAGGAAAAGAATTCATTGGGGGTAAAGCTGGTTTACTATCGCACGGGTACAATTGGTTCTGATGCGACAGTATATCTTAAAAATGTAAATACAGGTAGCCTTATTGTAACGGAATCGGTAACACGCAATTTTGAAGAGCCTAAATACTATTATCGTCCGATACCACAACAGCAAGTATTATTGAACCCTAACCTGAAACAAATATTCGGTTGGTAAATCGTTCTTATTTGAATATATAATTGAAAAGATGAAACTGAACAGAAGATCTTTATTAAAAGCAGCAGGATTAGCTACAGGTGTAGTGATAACCGGAGGGCTGCCTGCTTTGGCTTCCGGTGAGGATAGGGAAAGCAAAAAGGGTAAAAAACTGGCCATGACGGTTGCGCATATTACAGATGTGCACATTGGGGCTGGAGAAAATGCACCTGAGCGGTTTAAGAGCTGCTTAAAGCATATTATAGCTAAACACAAGCCAGATTTCTTTTTAAATGGTGGAGATTCCATAGGTGATGCTTCTTATGATCACGTAAAATATGACCAGGTTATTCAGCAATGGCGTATTTGGGATGAATGTACTTCTTTGCTTGATCCTTATGAGGTGCATAGTTGTATTGGCAATCATGATCCATGGTGGAAGGCTCCTTCTAAGGATGATGAAATGTATGGAAAGAAATACGTGGTTAAGCGGTTGAAAATCCCCAACAGGTATTATAGTTTCAGTAAAAAGAACTGGCATTTTATGATACTTGACAGCATCAACGATAATGTTTCTTTAGATAAGGAACAGTTTGAGTGGTTAGAGAAGGAAATGGATAAAGTTCCTGCCGGCGATTCTGTGTTGGTGATGTCTCATTATCCGATTTTGGGCACTACTCAGGTTTTGGTGGGTGGTGGTCACTCTGATTGCAAGAAGTTAAAGGATTTGTTTTATAAGCACCGTAATAAGGTTAAGATTTGCTTGAGCGGGCATAACCATTTGTCTGATCACTCTAGTTATAATGATGTTTTGTATTGCTGCAATGGGGCCATGAGTGGTTTTTGGTGGGGCAAGGGCGACGCGGAATCTGCCGGGCCGGGCTATTATCTGGAAACTCCTCCGGGTTATGCGATATTAAAATTGTATACGGATGGAATGGTGGAGAATGAGTATATCCCGCATAGTTTTTAAGGGGATGAAATTTTAAGTGAGGGAGGTGCCTGAAAATGGACCTCCTTTTTTTATTGGCAAGGTTCAGGAAGTGGCCTGGTATTGGGCTGGAACCCAGCTCCTGCGTATTTGCTGCGGTGCTTGTCCGGTAAAAGGGTACCTTTTCTGATCTTTCTGCGGGGCAGATGCGCGGTTGATGCGGTTTTGTCTGGAGGAAAGGGGGTATGTATCATTCTGATATAGCTTCGTATCGTTATTTTTTAATCCTGAATTAGCTTAGTGGGTGAAAATATGTTTTCTGAGCTCTCTGAACCTTCCAGGTTCTGAGGTTCGCTCATGAAAACATATTTTCCTGGG